>Ga0163150_10007112_pt1 | contig 13364 bp, 17 predicted proteins | sample OliLakLV19P2IB_FD_148628 | JGI IMG/M metagenome (GOLD analysis project Ga0163150, IMG submission 148628) | Freshwater microbial mat bacterial communities from Lake Vanda, McMurdo Dry Valleys, Antarctica - Oligotrophic Lake LV.19.P2.IB | ecosystem: Environmental > Aquatic > Freshwater > Lake >...
CGGTCGAGGTCGTCGGTGGGGGTGGCGGCTGGCGTCGGCTTTTGCGACTGGCGCACTGTGGATTGTTTGCGGAGGGTGGGCATGTTGTTTATGAGCATATGCTCATATGCTGGAATTGTAAAGGGGGGGGTGGGAATGATCGGCGACTTCAGGTGAAGATGACTGACCGCGAGGAATGCCGCTAGTCCGTGCTTATTGCTTGACGCGGAATTCTCGGTCAGGATTAGGTTCTCTATTCGCCCAAGAAAATATCTATGCGGCTTCTACTCGCATCTGTCTTCTGCCTGACCTCATGGTTCGCCTCCGGTCCAGCCATAGCCGGCCGCCCCGTGTTTCACAAGCTGACTTTTGATGAACTTGTAGCTCGCGCCCCAGCCTTCGCACCGGCTGGTGTGATTCCCATTTCACGCTGATGTACTCTTGAGGAGAGCGGGCATGGCCAACGGCGACCTCGCAGGGCAACGCATTGCTTCCGTCGAAGAGCGCGTCGAGGCGATCCAATCGGCGCTCGATGAGCGCGGCTTCAAAGCCACGCAGGCCGTGGACGAACTCGATCATCTGGCACAAGAGGAGTGGGTCCCGCGAAATGGCGCGCGGGTAGTCGCCAAAGCGTGGTGTGATTCGACCTTTCGGGAACGTCTGCTTGCCGATGGGCGCGGCGCCGTCATTGATCTTGGCTTGCCCATGCCAAAACACCATCGGCATTTGGTCGTGCTGGAAAACACCCCCAGCGTCCACAACGTTATCTGCTGCTCACTGTGCTCATGTACCGCCTTCACGCTGATCGGTTTGCCGCCCGACTGGTACAAGGACCTGGAGTACCGCGCGCGTATCGTCCGGCAGTCGCGCACCGTGCTAAAGGAGATGGGTCTGGATCTCCCGCTGGATATCGAGATTCGCGTTTGGGATACGACCGCGGACACGCGGTACATGGTTCTCCCCGAGCAACCGCGCGAGACCATCGGCTGGTCGGAGGACCGCCTCTCCGCTATCGTCACCCGTGATTCGCTGATTGGCGTCTCGCGGCTGTAACGGAAGGACCTGCAACCATGGACGGAATGCACGACCTCGGCGGCAAACAAGGCTTTGGCACAGTGCGCTACACGCTCAATGCCCAGCCCTTTCATGGGGCTTGGGAGGTGCGTGCGAATTCGCTTTACGCGTTCGCGGTTCGCCAGGGTATCTTCAATATGGACGAATACCGCCACGCGATCGAACGTATGGAACCGCGCCACTACCTTTCGGCAAGCTACTACGAACGCTCGCTCACCGGCATGCTGACGCTGTGCGTCGAGAAGGGCGTCGTTACGCGCGAGGAACTGGAGCGCACGGCGCGGGGGCGCATTCCGCTGGCAGAGCCCAGCGCACCGGGCCGAACCAATGCCGCCACACGTGAGCGATTCAAGACCGGCGACAGGGTCCGGGTCAGAGATGACTACGTGCCGGGGCACGTGAGGATGCCGGGCTACATCCGTGGCAAGACCGGTACGGTGATCAGCGAATCGCCCGCGTACCCATTCCCCGATGCACACGCCCACGCGTTGGAGTCGCAGGACGAGCCGACATACGACGTGCGCTTTCGAAGTGAGGATCTCTGGCCGAATTCTTCGGACGTGGCGCTGATTCATGTCGGTGTATTCCAAAGCTACCTGGAGCGACCCGTCGGTCAGCTTGAACGTTGGGCGTCACGAGTCGTTGACTGAGAGAAGGGCGCGGTAGAGAATCTTGGTAGCGCAATCAGCCCTCGGCCAAGAGGGACGCCATCCGGTTGCGTATACATGTTCCTCGGCTGCGGTTCGGTGCGGCTGGTGATCGGCTCCACCTGATGCACCGCCGCTAACGACAAGGAGACCCCACATGGGGTTTTCCCCATCACGGACCTACTTTCATCGCTCGAGCGACGGTTCGTCGACTCCCAGTTTCGAGGCGGCGGAAACGGAGCTGATGGCGACTGCGGGTGCGCTGCGAGAGGCTACCAAGCGGGGCCTAACCCATTCGGTCAACACGGACGGGCCGGCGGCGGGGCTTCGCCCCCGCCACCGCGCGCTGGTTACCTTTGCTTCGTCAGGCTCCATTTCGCGCCCCCAAGCGACCTTGCGTGGAAATTACGATGTAGTTATAATGTAAACATGAGTGCGCTTCGTTTTGAGTGGGACCAACGCAAGGCCACTGCCAATGCGAAGAAACATGGCGTCTCGTTTGAAGATGCGCGGTCGGTATTTTTCGACGAACGCGCGCGGTTGATCGAAGATCCCGACCCTTCGAAGGATGAAGACCGCTTCATCCTGCTGGGCCTTGGCAGTTCGCTTCGGCTACTACTTGTCTGTCATTGCTACAGAGCCGCGGGCGGCGTCATCCGCATCATCTCCGCCCGCAAGGCGACGCCTCGCGAATCAAAGTCTTATCCGTAAAGGTGCCAAATGCGCAACGAGTACGATTTTTCTGAATCTCGCAAGAATCCCTATTCTTCGCAACTGAAGAAGCAGATCACCATTCGCCTCGATGAAGATTCCATCTCCTATTTCAAGGCGGTATCTGAGGAGGTGGGCATTCCCTATCAAAGTCTCATCAATCTCTATCTACGTGATTGTGCGGCTTCCCATCGCAAGCTTAGCCTCAACTGGAAGTAGCAACTGTCGTCTGCGCAATCGGTAGAGCGCGCAAAGATCGACGATGCTCAGTGACTCGCGCAGGTAATCTGCGATAAATCGTGTTCTTTGGTCTATAGGTGAGGTCTGACTCTACGGCATGGGGCACGCGCCGGTTGCCTTGGTTCGTTAGATGTCGCTAGCCACCATGACAAGGTGTCGTGGTCGAAGAATTTGTAAGGCCGCAGGCTTATGGTGGAACGCCTGACGTACGCTATCGAATCGAGCTTTAAGTGAGTGCGGCATCTAAACCTTCCATCGAGTGGACGTTCCAAAGGCCGTTGCGCGTCCATTGGCCTGCCGTTCATGTCAAACTTCAGGCCTCGAAGGCGTCCCGAGTGAGCTCTCTAGAACTCAAGATTCCGCCACCTGCCGTAGTTGCATTGATCTGTGCTGCCATGTGGGCGCTCTCACTGCTCACGCCGGTGGTCCCAGTGCCTACGATCGTCCGAGTAGTTGCAGCGCTCGCAATCGCTTCGGTCGGTGTCATCATTGGTTTGGCCGGTGCCATTAGGTTTCGCCACGCGAAGACCACAGTCAACCCGATGAAGCCGCAGATGACATCCTCCTTGGTCACTGGAGGCATCTACAGGTATACGCGAAATCCGATGTACTTGGGCCTCTTGTTCGTCGTCGTCGCTTGGGCAGTATTCCTGTCCTCGCCGTGGTCCTTGTCAGGTCCTGTCGCGTTCGTGCTGTACATAGGGTGGTTCCAGATCATTCCCGAGGAGCGCGTGCTGTCTGGCCTGTTCGGCGCTGCATATACTGCCTATCAATTGCAAGTTCGTCGGTGGCTCTGAGGCCTGACCACGGGGTCATAGGGGCCCGCCGATGCGGGCTTCACGTTTTATCGCCAGGCGACGGAGAAGATTGCGGGTGATTCGGATGAAGTGGCCCCGTTCCTCGGCACGTACTTTTAACGCTACCAACTTGGGCAAGCCATGATTGAAGGTTCCTGCCTCTGCGGCGCAGTTCAATGGCGGTTCGACGCCATGCCCGAGTCGGCCACGGCATGCAATTGCACCGCGTGTCGCCGGTATGGCGTGCTATGGGCCTACGACTACGAAGACGAAGGTATCCACGTAACGGGGCCGACCACGGCCTACGTCCGGGACAAGCATCTTGGCTTCCACTTCTGCCCCAAGTGCGGCTGCATAGCCTATTGGCGATCGCTGTATCTCAACAAGGACGGGCAGCGGCGCATTGCGGTCAACCTGCGCCTGACGGAGCCGGACGCCATCGCAAAAGTCCCCATCGACCATTTCGATGGTCTCGACACGTTTGAAGACCTGCCGCGCGATGGCAAATGCGTTGCCGATTATTGGTTCTGATCCGGCGCGCGCCACCTCGATAGCGCGCGGCGATGTTCTCCGGCTGCCTTCGATGGCGTGCGCGCCGCGGGTGTCGCGTCGCTGCGGCACCAACGAACCGGGTCCTGATCGTTCAGTTCGTCATCGCCGCCGCGTTGAGCAAGCCGACGCCGATCGCCAACGACGCAAGCAGAATGCCGCCGGCAATCCGCCCGTCCTTGATCGCCTCGACAAAGCGCGGCAACAGCTTGCCCACTACGAAAAACACCACGACCTGCACCACCAGCGCAATCAGCCCCCACACCAGAAGATCGAGCGCGGAGACGCTTTGCGTGACGGCGCGGGCGAGCGGCAGCACGAAGCCGACGACAGCACCGCCGAGCGAAATGGCCGCCGCCGCATTGCCTTCGCGGATCAGCGTCAACTCCTTGTACGGCGTGACCGTCACGTAGATCGCAACGAAGAGCACGAGAAGTGCCAACGCCAGCCCGAAGTACAGCAGGAATGCCGGCAGGCCCGCCAGTGATTGTTCGATCGTCATCGCATGGACCTCTTGGTGTTGGTGTCAGAGAAAATAATGGGGGATAAAGCGACTGGTATTGCGGGTGATGGGTCCCTCGTCTTCGCGCATGCCGATGCCGGCCGGCTCGTCGCCGATGATCCACGAACCGATCGTGACGTAGTCGTCCCCGAAGCGCGGGATGGGCGCGTAGGCCTGGTGGACGAAACCCTCCTCGCCATACTCGCCGCCGGACGTGATCACCTCGCCGCCGCGATGCAGCGTGACGTTCGCACCCTCGCGCGACAGCAGCGGCTTCTCGACGTAGTCGCCCGGGATGCGTCCCCGCTCGAAATGCGCGGGCAACAGGTTGGGGTGATCGGGGAAGAGCTCCCACAGGATCGGCAGCAGACCCTTGTTGGACAGCAGCATCTTCCACGCGGGCTCGATCACCCGCAGGCTGGAAGTACGCAGGTTGGCGCCAAAGGCCTCGCCGACCATCCACTCCCACGGATAGAGTTTGCACAGCACACGGATCTCTTCGTCCGTATCGTCGACGAAGACACCAGCCGTGCTGTTCCAGCCGATGTCGTTGATGCCGACAAAGCGCGTTTCCACACCGCCCTGCGTGGCGACATCCTGCAGGTAGTCGATATTGCCGCAGTCTTCCTCACTCTCCGCCGCACAGGTGAAGTGGACGGGCGTGCCCGCGGACCACGTCACCGCGAAAGCACGCCAGCTCTGGATCAGCTTCTCGTGCAGTGAATTGAACTGGTCGGCGCCGGGTTCCTGCGGCCGGATCTTCTGCTCGAGCCAGCGCCATTGCGCGACCGACGCCTCGAGCAGCGCGGTGGGCGTGTCGGCGTTGTACTCGAGCATCTTCGGCGGCCCGCTGCCGTCGTAGGCAAAGTCGAAGCGGCCGAAGAGCGAAAGATCGCGGGCCCGCCACGAGTGCGCGATGCGTTCGTGCCAGGCCTTGGGGATGTGCAGCGCATCGAAGCGGTTGTGCGTGACGATGTGCTCGGCGGCGTCGAGGCAGCGCGCATGCAGTTCCGCGGTGGCCGCTTCCAACATATCGATTTCATCCGCGGTAAAGCGGTAGCAGCGCGACTCGTCCCAGTACACGCCGTCGATCGAGTGATACGAGAAGCCGGCTTCCTCGCAGTCTTCGCGCCAGTTGGCCCGCGGCGTGATCAGTTCGCGGATCATGACGCGGACGACGACCCGTGCGAGCCGAAGCCGCCGCGCGATGTGCTGCTGGAACTGGAGCTGCTGCGGCCGGAGCTGCTGCGGCTCGAGGAGCCGCTGCTGCCCCCACCGATGCGGCTGGGACTGCGAAAGGACGGACCCCAGTAGATGTGCGAACGAGTGCCGTCGGCGCGGCGCGCGACCTGCTCGTCGCACTCCTTTTCGTCACCCCAGTCGGCGAGGCACTCCTGCCGGCTGGCGTAGGCGGCCTTGCGCGACGCCGGCGGATCGCTGCAGCCGGAAACCGCGGCCGCACCGATCAGGACAAGCGTGACGCAGGCGGAAGACTTGCGGATTCGGCGCGACATGAGGGCGCCATCATAGCGCCCCCGTCGTCAGTGGACGACCGCCGTAGAGAGGAAACGCACCTGCAAGCCATTGCGCAGGCGGAACGCGCCCTCGCCCAGGTCCTGCGCGCCCTCGATCTCGGCGCACGTGATGTCGATCTCGCGATCGCCATGGCGCGCCTCGACGACGACGTCGTCGGCCGTGGTGTATTCGTCCGGCACCCGCAGGTAGCCGGTCGCGAAGAGCTCGCCGTCGATCATCACGAAGGAGGCATCGGTCATCGTTGCATAGAGCGAAGGCATGGTCGTAGGCTGGCCGCAGGGGCACGGGCCACGGAATGCGGCCCTTCTTGATAATGAATATGGGGGTATTCAAAGGCGGTTCAAGGGTCGCCGGACCAGGCCAATGTGGGGGGATTCAAAGGCGGTTCAAGGGTCGCCGGACCAGGCCATGTAGGTGAGGCTTCAGCCTCGCGGGTTCAATGCAACGTCAAACCTGCGAGGCTGAAGCCTCGCCTACGCCTCGCCTACGCCTCGCCTACAAAAGGGGTGCGGTGCCGCTTCGCACCTAGGCAACGAGCGCCCGGACGAAGTTGGGCAGCGCCATCGCGGCGCGGTGGGTGTCCCCGTTGTAGTACTGCAGGAGCTTCAATCCGCGTTGGGCGACCCGCCGGTCCACCTGCAGCGTGGTCAGCGAGCGCGGATCGAGCGTGCGCGAGCAGCACGCCATCATCCACAGGCCGCCATACAGGGGAATGGCCGTGAGGTAGGGCGTGACGACCGCGAAGGCGCTACGCAGCTTGGCGAGCGTGGCCTGGATGCGTTCCGGATGCGCGACGGGGCTCGCGACATGCAGCGTCAGCGCGCCGGTGGGCGTCAGCCGTGCAGCGCAGGCGCGGTAGAACTCCGCGGTATAGAGTTCGGCCGACGGGCCGCCGGCGTCGGTCAAGTCGAGCACGATCAGGTCGTAATGCTCGGTGTCGTTCCAGACGAATGCGAAGCCATCTTCGATCCGCAGCGTGAGGCGCGGATCGTCGAAGGCACCGCGATGCACGTGGGCGAGGTATTTGCGCGCGATGTCGACGACGGCCATGTCGATCTCGACCAGCGTTACCGTTGCGATGGACGGGTGCTTCAAAAGCTCCTCGGCCGACCCGCCATCGCCTCCGCCGATGATCAGGGCGCTGGTGGGCTGCGGATGAGTGATCGCCGCTGGATGGATCAGGTTCTCGTGGTAGAAAAATTCATCGCGCTCGGAGGTCATGAAGTGACCATCGAGGCGGAAGAGTTTACCGAACGTGGCGGTGTCATGAACATCGACCGTCTGAAATGGCGAGCGGAAACGCTCGAACTCGCGCACCGAGCGCACGAAGTGCGCCCAATCGGGCGTCAGGTATTCCGTCAACAGACCTGGTGCGACATCGTCCGACGTTGGCGCGGTCCCGTCCGCTGGCTTGTCAGGCACGGCTACCTCCGCGCCTGATCGACTGGAAGCGCACTTCCGTCGGCTTCAAGGCATCTTCGAGCGCATGGAACACCTGTTCAGCCTTGGCCGTGTTGTCGGTCAGCAGATTACACACGTAGACGTCGACGGTGACAAATCCGGCTTCGGGCCAGGTATGGATCGCGATGTGGGATTCGGCCAGCAACACGGTGCCGGTAACGCCCTGGGGCTCGAACTGGTGGAAACGCTCGCCCACGACGGTCAGGCCCGCCGCGCGCGCGGCATCGACGCACAGCTGGCGCAGCGCATCGGCCTGGGTGAATACGGGGGCGTCGGCAGGACAGCCATACCACTCGCCCAACAGATGGATGCCGTCCATGCGACGTTCCCTTCGAATTCGACTTGATCCAACGCGCCGGACGGGAGGCGTACTCACCAAACGTGCGATTATTGCACATTGATGATGCAGCAGCGATAATTTGCGGCTCTCCGGAACATCATCCGCAGCACCGCGAATCGCTCCGCGCAGCCATTTCGTTGTACCCAATGTCCGCACCTTCTGCTCACTTATCCATGACCGCCACGAAAACCGCGCAAGCGTCCGATCACGATCTTGCCAATGCGATCCGCGCGCTGGCGATGGATGCGGTGGAAGCCGCCAAATCCGGGCACCCCGGCATGCCGATGGGCATGGCAGAAATTGCCGTGGCGTTATGGACGCGCCATTTGCGCCACAATCCGGCCAATCCGCACTGGCCCGACCGCGATCGCTTCGTGCTGTCGAACGGCCACGGCTCGATGCTGCAGTACGCATTGCTGCACTTATCGGGCTACGACCTGCCGATGTCCGAGTTGCGCGCGTTCCGGCAACTGCACTCGCGCACGCCAGGCCACCCGGAAGTAGGCGTCACGCCGGGGGTGGAGACGACCACCGGTCCGCTTGGCCAGGGTCTCGCCAATGCCGTGGGCATGGCGCTCGCCGAAAAATTACTGGCCGCGGCATTCAACCGCGACGGTCACGCCATCGTCGACCACCGCACCTATGTGTTCCTCGGTGACGGCTGCCTGATGGAAGGCATTTCGCACGAAGCCTGTTCGCTGGCGGGCACGCTGGGCCTTGGCAAACTCATCGCGCTGTACGACGACAACGGCATCTCCATCGACGGTCACGTCGAGGGCTGGTTCACCGACGACACGCCGCAGCGTTTCGCGGCCTACGGCTGGCATGTCATCCCCCGCATCGATGGCCATGACGTCGCGGCCGTTGACGCCGCCATCGCGGCCGCGCAGGCCGTCACGGATCGTCCGTCGTTGCTGTGCTGCAAGACCATCATCGGCAAGGGCGCGCCCAACAAGCAGGGCAGCGACAGCGTGCATGGCGCGGCCCTGGGCGAGAAGGAAGTGGCCGCCACGCGCGCTGCGATCGGCTGGCCGTATGCGCCGTTCGAGATTCCCGCGGACATTTATGCGGGCTGGACTGCGCGCGAATGCGGCGCGCTACTGGAGGAGGACTGGAGAGCGCGCTTCGACGCCTACCAAAGCGCGCACCCGGCGCTGGCAGCGGAGTTCATGCGCCGCACGTGGGGCAAGCTGCCCGCGGATTTCGGCGCGGCAGCCGATGCCTTCATCGCGGCGCAATCGGCCAGGGCCGAGACGATCGCGACGCGCAAGGCGTCGCAGCAGGCCATCGAGACATATGCGAAGTTGCTGCCGGAAATGATTGGCGGCTCCGCCGACCTGACCGGTTCGGTCTTCACCAATTGGTCGGGAAGCACGATCGTCACGCGGGACAAGCCCGGCAACTATGTGAACTTCGGCGTCCGCGAGTTCGCGATGAGCGCCATTGCCAATGGCCTGGCGCTGCACAGCGGCTTCATTCCCTACGTCGGCACGTTCCTCACGTTCTCCGATTACGCGCGCAATGCGGTGCGGATGGCCGCATTGATGAAACTGCGCGCCATCTTCGTCTACACGCACGATTCGATCGGGCTGGGCGAGGACGGCCCCACACATCAATCGGTTGAGCACGCGGCCAGCCTGCGGCTCATTCCGGGCCTCGATCTGTGGCGGCCGTGCGATACGGTGGAATCCGCCGCAGCATGGGCGGCGGCGATCGAGCGTCACGATGGTCCGTCGTGCCTGCTGTTCACGCGGCAAAACGTGCCATTCGTGCCACGCACGGACGAGCAGATCGCCGGCATCGATCGCGGTGGCTACGTCGCCGCCGATTTCGATGCTGCCGTCAGCGGACCACAGGTGGTGGTCATCGCCACCGGTTCCGAGGTGGCACTGGCACTGGGCGCACGGATGCAGCTGGCCGGCAACGGCATCAACGTGCGCGTGGTGTCGATGCCCTGCACCAGCGTGTTCGACCGGCAGGATGCGTCGTGGCGCGCATCCGTGTTGCCGGCAGGCATCCCGCGCGTCGCGGTGGAGGCCGGCGTCACCGCGGGCTGGCGCCGCTACGTTGGTGCAACTGATGATCCCCACGCCGCCGTCATCGGCATCGACACGTTCGGCGAGTCCGCGCCCGGCCCGGTGCTGTTCAAGCACTTCGGTTTCACCGTGGAGCACGTCGCGGCCGTCGTGCGCCGTGTCGTATGACGCAGCAGATCATGAGCGACGTGCACATCCGCCCCGCCCAACCTGCCGATGCCGCCGGCGTCGCGCAGGTGCGCGTCGATGCGTGGCGTACGACCTATCACGGCATGATTCCCGATGCGTATCTTGCCGCCATGCGCGTCGAGGAAAGCACGGCCCTGTGGGACAAGGTCCTCACGGCGGCGCCCAACACCACCAACACCTTCGTCGCGGAAATCGACGGCCGCGTGGTCGGCTTCGCCTCCGGCAGCATGCTGGCCGAGCTGAAGCTAGGCTACGACGCCGAGCTGGCCGCCGTCTATCTCGAACGCGACATGCAACGCGCGGGCATCGGCCGCCGGCTGGTGGCGGCGGTGGCGGCGGCCCAGCGTGCCCACGGCGCGACCGGCCTGATCGTCTGGGTGATCGCCGCCAACAAGACCGCGCGCGCCTTCTACGAAGCCCTGGGCGCGCAACTGGAAATCGAACAGCCGTTCACGTGGGACGGCATGGATCTCGTCGAGGCCGGCTACGGCTGGCGCAACCTCGATGCGCTGATTGCGGCGGGCGGCGCGCCTGCCCGCCTGCACTGAAACTCCGTTTGCAAACCGTGGAGAAACTGCAATGACCATCAAAGTCGCGATCAACGGCTACGGCCGCATCGGGCGCAACATCCTGCGCGCCCATTACGAGGGCAAGCTCAGTGGCAAAAGCAAGCACGACATCGAAATCGTCGCGATCAACGACCTCGGCAGCCCCGAAACCAATGCCCACCTGACGCGCTACGACACCGCGCACGGCAAGTTCCCCGGCAAGGTGGAGGTCGACGGCGACTCGATGGTGGTCAACGGTGACCGGATCAAGGTGTTCGCCGAACGCGACCCGTCCAAGCTGCCCTGGGGCGCGCTGGGCGTCGACGTCGTGCTGGAGTGCACGGGCTTTTTCACCACGAAGGCAAAGGCCGGTGCGCATCTTGCCGGCGGCGCCAAGAAGGTGATCATCTCGGCACCCGGCGGCAAGGATGTCGATGCCACGATCGTGTTCGGCGTCAACCAGGGCGTGCTGAAGGCCACCGATACGGTGATCTCCAATGCATCGTGCACCACCAACTGCCTGGCACCGCTGGTGAAGCCGCTCAACGACAAGATCGGCCTCGTCAACGGCTTGATGACCACCGTGCACGCATACACCAATGACCAGGTGCTGACCGACGTCTACCACGAGGACCTGCGCCGCGCGCGTTCCGCGACGATGAACATGATCCCCGCCAAGACCGGCGCGGCCGCCGCGGTCGGGCTGGTGCTGCCGGAGCTGAACGGCAAGCTCGACGGCTATGCGATCCGCGTGCCGACGATCAATGTTTCGCTGATCGATCTTTCGTTCATCGCCGCGCGCGACACGACGGCGGATGAAGTGAACGCCATCATGAAGGCGGCATCGGAATCCGGTCCGCTGCAAGGCATCCTCAACTACAACACAGGGCCGTTGGTTTCCAGCGACTTCAATCACGATCCGGCGTCGTCCACGTTCGATTCGACGCTGACCAAGGTGTCGGGGCGGCTGGTGAAGGTCTCGAGCTGGTACGACAACGAGTGGGGCTTCTCCAACCGGATGCTCGATACCACGGTCGCGCTGATGCAGGCGAAGTGATGCGCACGATCGCGCTGGCCCCACGGAGCGGATCGCGATGAAGTTCAAGCGCCTGGCAGACGTCGATGTGCGCGGCAAGCAGGTGTTTATCCGCGCCGACCTCAATGTGCCGCAAGACGACGCGGGCGCCATCACCGACGACACGCGCATCCGGGCGTCGGTGCCGGCAATCCGCGATGCGCTCGCGCGCGGGGCCGCGGTGATGGTGACGTCGCACTTGGGCCGACCCACGGAAGGCGAGTGGAAGGCGGCCGATTCGCTGGCGCCCATTGCCGCACGCCTGGCCGCACTGCTGGGCATGGAAGTCCCGCTGGTCCGCGATTGGGTCGACGGTGGCGCGTGGCACGCCGCATTGCAGCCAGGCCAGGTCGTGCTGCTCGAAAATTGCCGGATGAACAAGGGCGAGAAGAAGGACAGCGAGGAACTGGCAAAACGGATGGCCGCGCTGTGCGACGTTTATGTCAACGATGCCTTCGGGACGGCCCACCGCGCCGAGGCCACCACGCATGCGCTGGCCCGCTTCGCGCCCGTGGCATGCGCCGGTCCGCTGCTGGCCTCGGAACTCGACGCGCTCGGCGCGGCACTGGCGCACCCGAAGCGTCCGCTGGTGGCGATCGTCGCCGGGTCGAAGGTTTCGACCAAGCTGACCATCCTGCGCGCGCTGGCCGCCAAGGTGGACACGCTGATCGTCGGTGGCGGCATCGCCAACACCTTCATCCTGGCCGCGGGCGGCAAGATCGGCAGATCGCTGGTGGAAGCCGATCTCGTCGGCGAAGCCCGTGCCATCCTCGACGAATTTCCCGGCAAGGTGCCGATCCCGGTGGATGCCGTGGTAGCGACGGAATTTTCGGCCGCGGCGGCGCCCCGCCTCACCGCGATCGAGAACCTGCGGCCCGAAGAGATGATCCTCGACCTCGGCCCCACGTCGGTGGCGGTACTGAAGCGGATCATCGCGGGTGCCGGCACGATCGTCTGGAACGGGCCGGTGGGCGTGTTCGAGTTCGATGCTTTCGCCGCCGGCACCAAGGCCACCGCGCTGGCCATTGCCGACTCCGCCGCATTCTCGATTGCCGGTGGCGGTGACACGCTGGCCGCCATCAACAAGTTCGGCGTCGGCGACAGGATCAGCTACATCTCCACGGGTGGCGGCGCGTTCCTCGAATTTCTCGAGGGCAAGACGCTGCCCGCCGTGCAGGTGCTCGAAACCCGCGCGTTGCCGTAACATGATCGTGCTCTGATCGGTCTTCACCCTCAAGGAATTCCTCGTGCCACGCAATACGAAAATCGTTGCCACGCTCGGCCCCGCCTGCAGCGACCCTGCCGTACTGCAGCGCATGCTGGCCGCGGGGGTGGATGTGGTGCGCCTCAATTTTTCGCATGGCCTGGCCGCCGACCACGTCGAGCGTGCGCGCCTCGTCCGCGATTGCGCGAAGACTCTTGGCCGCGAAGTGGCCGTGATGGCCGACCTGCAGGGACCGAAGATCCGCGTCGGCAAGTTTGCCGAGGGCAAGGTCGATCTCGTCACCGGGCAGAAGTTCATCCTCGATGCCGAATGCGAGTTGGGCGACAACACGCGCGTGGGCCTCGACTACAAGGAATTGCCGCAGGACGTCTCCGCAGGTGCTGTCTTGTTGTTGAACGACGGCCTCATCCGCCTCAAGGTCGTGAGCGTTGATGGCCCGCGGATCAACACCGAGG
>Ga0163150_10007114_pt1 | contig 13362 bp, 8 predicted proteins | sample OliLakLV19P2IB_FD_148628 | JGI IMG/M metagenome (GOLD analysis project Ga0163150, IMG submission 148628) | Freshwater microbial mat bacterial communities from Lake Vanda, McMurdo Dry Valleys, Antarctica - Oligotrophic Lake LV.19.P2.IB | ecosystem: Environmental > Aquatic > Freshwater > Lake >...
TTGCCGACCAGGCCCGCGTAGCGTTCGTCATCGGGATGTACGGCGACGGCGGTGTCGCCAAGCATCGTTTCGGGACGCGTCGTCGCAACCACAATGAAGCGGCCGGGCTCGCCAACGATCGGATAGCGCAGGTGATAGAGCTTGCCCTGTGTTACCTCCGGCTCCGCCTCTTCGTCGGAGAGCGCAGTCAGGCAGCGCGGGCACCAGTTGATGATGTAGTTGCCGCGATAGATCAGCCCTTTCTCGTAGAGCCGCACGAAGACTTCGCGCACCGCAGTCGAGAGAGCGGGTTCGAGCGTGAAGCGTGTGCGCGTCCAGTCGCAGGAACAGCCGATTGCGCGGAGCTGCTGAAGAATCGTCGATCCGGTGTCGTCGACAAAACTCCAGACGCGTTCGACGAATTTCTCCCGCCCAAGATCGTCGCGCGTCTTTCCCTCGCCGGCGAGGATGCGCTCGACAACGTTCTGCGTCGCGATGCCAGCGTGGTCGGTTCCCGGCAGGTACAGCGCTTCACGCCCTTGCATGCGACGCCAGCGCGTCAGCACGTCCTGGATGCTGTTGTTCAGTCCGTGCCCCATATGCAGCACGGCCGTGACGTTCGGTGGGGGAATTACAATGACGTACGGATCCGCGCCCTCGTTCAGGACTCGATTTTCATCGCCCCGGAAGTAGCCGCGCTCTTCCCATTCCGCGTAAAGGCGGTTCTCGATGGATTCGGGGTCGTACTGTGCAGCAAGCGGCTCCGCCATGGCTCTCGTTCGAGTCGATCGTGGCTCGACAGCGGACACGCGTCTCGAGCCGCGCCGTCACTCTGAAACAAGCAGGTAGGTTAGCGCGCGGCTGACAGTTGCGTCAACCGCGCGAAAGCACCGAAACGATGGATTTATGCGGTTTCGAAAGCGGTCTCGCTTTCCACGTCAGGAATGGCGACGGCTCCGGCCGCGGCGCGCGAACGAAGTTCATGCAGTGATTCGGTATCCAGCCGGTTGACCACGGTACGTACGCCTGCGACCGCGTGGAGCACGCGCGCTGCCCGCTCGGCGGTATCGTGGTCGGGCACGGAACCGGTGAGCTCCAGAATGCCGGGGGCGATTGCCGTGACGTCGATGGCGCAGTTGCCCGTAATTTCGTCCGCCCTCAATGCGTCGACGGCTGCTTCCTCCAGAACATCCAGCGCCGTCCGACGCTGCGAGCCGCGGTCGGGCTGTCGGGCCATTCGAAACAGGCCGTATGCCGCGAAGCCCAGTCCGGCGGCCGCGCCCATGATCAACAGCACACTGGGTCGCCTCGATCCTGTGCTCATTCCCTGCTATCCCCCGTGAATTGCGTGGTTCCGGACGACAGGCGCGAGGTGCAAGTCACAGACCAGACAGTACGCATGCCACGAATTCACTTGCCTTTGGACGGCCGCTACGGCTAAATTTTCAGGTACTCCTCCTTTGCATCCAGAGCATTCCTCTGAACGGGGCCGGGATTTATCTCTGCGCTGACGCCACGTGACGCCGAAGTCGCTGCGTCGCTCGTGACCGATGGATCGGTCGCGACGATGGCTGGCGCTGTTCTCGCCCTCCTGGCGCGGCCTCGGCTCCGCCCGTGGGGGCGTGAATCCGAATCCGACGCCCAGAAGGCCCTCAACCAACTCGGTACCACGGTCTGCTGTCTCCTCGACAGCACGGGCCTGGTTCGCTCGATCACCGCCAATGCCCGGATCGTCCTGGGAGACGCCTGTGAGCGCGCCGCCGAACTGGGGCTGAGCCTGACGGAGCTTATCCAGCCCGATGATCCGGTTGCACTGTCGGACTGGATGGCTCGGACCCGCACCAATACCACCGTGATGCCGTGCCGGATACCCGCTCGCTCGCCTGATGGCGGGACGCGCTGGATCGAGCTATCGACGCCCGGCCGGGTGGCACTCGGTGATGGCGACACGCTGGTTGTCGAACTCCGCGCTACGGCCCCGGTCCAGACACAGCGTGCCCTCCAGCTTCAGCTTCTGGCCGCCGCCATGGACAGTGCGGTCGACGCCGTGTTCATCACCGACGTCCGCGGCCACATCCAGTATGTGAATCCGTCCTTTGAGAAATTGACCGGCTGGCGGGTGACCGACATCGTCGGCCGCACGCCAGCCGTGCTGAGCTCCGGCCGTCATCGTCCTGACTTCTTCCACCGCATGTGGACCACGCTGTCACGCGGCGACGTCTATGGCGGCGAAGTCACGAACCGACGTCCCGATGGCGCGCTCTATACGATCGACCTGACGATCACACGCATGACGTGCGACGACGCGCAGCGCATGTACGTCGCTGTCGCACGTGACATCACGGAGCGGAAGCGTGTCGAGCGGGAAGTCGAAGATCAGGCGTATTACGATTCGCTGACCGGCCTGGCGAATCATCGCCTCCTGAAGGAGCGGTCCCGCCAGATGCTGGCTTTGGCTCGCCGTCACGGCAGCATCTCTGCCCTGCTGCACATCGACATGGTGAGGCTGCAGTCGGTAAACGTGCAGCACGGCCGCGCGAGCGGCGATGAAGTTCTGCGGACTGTTGCCGAACGGCTGCGGCAGGGTCTCCGGGAGAGCGACACGCTGGCGCGCACCGGAAGCGATGAGTTCCTGATTCTACTCGGCGAGGTTGCGGACACGGATTCGGTGGCGCGCGTCGTCGCGCGACTGCACGAATCGATTGCACGTCCGTTCCGCTTCCACGATCTCACGATCAACCTGTCGGCGCGTATCGGTGTCGCGCTCTACCCGCAGGACGCGGGCACCTACGACGAACTGCTGGAGTGCTCGGAAGCCGCGCTGCGTCGTGCCGAGCACAGCAATTCGCCGTACGAGTTTTACGAGCGTGATGTGAGCATTGCGAGCCGCGACCGGCTGGCGCTCGAGGAAGACCTGCACTGGGCATGGGAGCACGACCAGTTCGTGTTGCACTACCAGCCGATCATCGCGGCGGATGGCACGATCGTCGGCGCAGAGGCGCTTACACGTGGCCACGTCGTGGGTATGGAAGCACTCGCACGGTTGCCGCACCTGGAGCGCGGGTTCATCGGGCCGCAGCAGTTCATTGCGCTGGCGGAACGGACGGGACGCATTCTGTCGCTCGACCGCTGGGCGATTGCGACGGCCGCAAAGCAGGCTGCACTGTGGACGCAGATCGGGTTCCCCGGCTGGGTCTCGGTCAACCTTTCGGCGCGCACGCTGCACGACCCGGATCTTCCCGACTACATCAGCCGTACTCTCGCAACGCACGGACTGGGTGCGGGCAAGCTGGTTGTCGAAATCACCGAAAGCACCGCAATGCGTGACCCGGCCCACACGGCGACGATGCTCGAGACATTGCGCGGCCTCGGCGTGATGATCGCCGTGGATGACTTCGGCGTCGGCCACAGCTCACTCGCATACCTCCGTCTCTTCCCCGTCGACCTGCTGAAGCTCGATGCCAGCTTCATTAACGGCATCGGCTGCGGCGGGCGCGAAGAGCAGCTGCTCGAGATCATGATCTCGCTCGCGCACCGCATCGGCGCGAAAGTCGTTGCGGAAGGCGTCGAAGAGGAGCACCAGATGACCTGGCTGCGGCAGGCAGGCTGCGACTTCGTACAGGGCTACTACATCGGCCGCCCCGCGCCGCCCGAGCAGATCACGCGCCAACACGGCCCGCGCCCGACGATCGTCGGGTAAAAAAAGGGGTCAGCCGCCGCCTCCGCTGGTGGCTTTGGCGCGCTCCTTTTCGATACGGGCGCGGATCGCCTTGATCCGGTCCTGCATGATCTGATCGCCCTCGACGCGCGCGCTCTGATGCTGGATCTCGCCCCACATGCGCACCCGGCCGGCGAACTCCTCGCGACGGCCCGGCGGGGGAGCAAACGCCAGGTGCTCCTTGGGGATCGTGATCTTGCCGAGATGGAGGCCATCATTGGAGACGCCCCAGCGGTTGCCGCTTCCATCCTTCATGGTCCAGTCAGCCTCGCGATCGCGGCGTGCCATATCGGCCGCAATCGAGTCGTTCCACGCACCGAGCCGCCCGGCCAGACGTGACCGCATGATCTCCTCGTCCGTCAGCTGCGGGACGTACACAGGCTCGGCCGGCTTCCATACATCCGCCCTCGACCCCAACCGGTACTCGAGGCGTCGATTCGGAGTGGGATCGCCGCTCCGATCACCCGCGTTGCCCGCGTTACCGCTACCTCCTGAGACGCCGTCCTGAACTCCCGGCGTTATCGATGGCGCTGCCATGGGCGCGGCATCGGGTACGACAACGCCGGGATCGACCGGGGCCGTCTCCAGCGGTGAAGGAAGCTCGGCAAGAAGGATATTGTCTGCGTCGGGCAGCGCCGGCAGGTCGGGTGGCATGATTTCGTCGAACTCGCCCAAATCCTGGAACGCGACCCAGTGGTCAAGGGCCGGTGCAGGCGCACGGAAGCTCGCGTTGATGAGGTACCCGCCGACGATGTGGAGGAGGACGGAAACGACGATAGCGGCGGTGAGGATGCCTCGCTCGCGCCGGCCCAGAGAGCGCAGCCGTTCGTTCAGAGAGAACGATTGCCCGGGCGAGTCGTCACGCATGAAAGTGATAACCCACCGTGACGACGGCAGTTCCGATCACAAAAGCGAGTTCAATCGGACGGCTGCCTGGCGAAGTCGTTCGGGCGGCAGTGTGAGCGCGGCGCGGAAGTACCCCTCGCCGCCTGCACCGAGTGCAGCACCCGGCATGATGACGACTCCCTGCTCCATGAGTGCGCGGCGTGCAAAGGGCTCCGACAGTCCGCCCGGTACCGGCACCCACAGGTACATGGACGCGCTCGGCGCCTTCGCATCAAAGCCTGCCTCGTTCAGGGCCGCCGTAAGTGCATCACGGCGTTCACGAAATGCTGCGACGTTACCCGGTACCCAGCTTTCGTGCGATTCCAGCGCGGCGATGGCGGCAGCCTGCACGACCATGAACTGGCCGGTATCCACGAATGCCTTAATGCGTGACAGTGCGGCGATGGCACCGGGGTTGCCGGCGGCCCAGCCGATCCGCCAGCCGGTCATGTTGTACGTCTTCGAGAACGAGTGGAATTCGACAGCAATATCCATCGCACCGTCGAGCTCGAGAATGCTCGGCGGAACGTAGCCATCGAATGCAAGCTCGCTGTAGGCGTTGTCATACACGAGCAATGCATTGCGTTCCGTACAGAAACGGATCGCGTCGAGCAGGTACTCGCGCGACGCAATTGCGGCGGTCGGATTGTTCGGGTAGTTGAGGTAGACAATGCGCGTGCGCCGCGCGACATCTTCAGGAATGTCCTCGAACGGAACCAGGAAATTGTTCTCCGCGCGCAACGGCACAGTGAACGGCTCCGCACCGGCGAGCAGTGTGCCTCCGATGTACGGCTGGTATCCGGGATCCGGAAGGATCGTTGCGTCGCCAGGACCTGCATAGCAGAACGCCATGTGCGCGATGCCTTCCTTCGAACCGATCAGCGGAACGATCTCCTTGAACGGATCGAGTGTTACACCGAATCGCTTCTTCATCCAGGCCGCGATCGCCTCGCGGTATGCAGGCAGGCCGAGCTGGAATCCGTAGCGATTCATTGACGGGATGTCGACAGCGCTCTTCAACGCCGCAACCGTTGCGGGCGGCGGTGCCAGGTCGGCATCGCCCGCGCCGAGATCGATGACATCCACGCCGCGCGCAATCAGCTCGCGCTTGATAACGGGGACATCAGCGAGAGGATACGCCGGAAATTTGTTGAAACGGCTGGCAAGTTTGAGCATGGTCTCAGGTTCGATCGCGAACAGGGTTGCTGACACTACTGACACCCGGGATCTCGATTTCCACTACATCGCCATCGACAATCGGCGATACACCCTCCGGTGTGCCCGTCGGAATGATGTCCCCGGGCTCGAGTGTCATGATGCGCGAGATGTACGAGATCAGCAGTGGAATACCGAAGATCATGTCCGTCGCTCGACCGTGCTGCTTCACGACGCCATTCACTCGCGTGATGACTTCGAGCGCACGCCAGTCCGCGTGCTGTGCTGGAGTGCCCACCGCACAGAATGTGTCGTAGCCTTTTGCGCGCGTAAACTGGACGTCGGTCTTCTGCAGGTCGCGAGCGGTGACATCGTTGACGGCCACGTAGCCCGAAATGACACTCATGGCTTCCGATTCCGAGACGTCGCGTGCGCGACGTCCGATCACGATACCGATCTCGCCCTCGTGTTCGACGCGCTGCGAGTCCTGCGGCAGCTCGATGAAGTCACCGTCGCCTATCAGTGATGACGGCGGTTTCAGGAATATGAGCGGGCGCTCCTCGGGCACGTAGTTGCCGAGCTCGCGTGCATGCGCAGCGTAGTTGCGCCCGACGCAGACGATCTTCGATGGTTTCAAGGGCATTCCGAAGTTTAGGCCGCGACCAGACCGGCGGAAAGTACGGACCAGGTTTTACTTTTGCCGTTTGGCCGATAGGGTCATGGACCTTCCACAATCATGCGGCGAAAAGCATGGCGGAGTCGGACATTGGCATGGAGCCATCGGCCAAGCGGCAAAAGTAAAACCTGGTCCGTACAAACGACGAAGCCCCCAGGCGCCGCACATGGCAACCTGAGGGCTATCGTTTCGCTGGCGGGATTGAATCACTCGTTCGGTTGGTACCACGTGCGGTACCGGATTCACTTCCCTTCCGCCCTGATCGCGCGGTCTGCGCAGGACGGGTCCCGGAGCCCGGGGAACTACAGCCGAGGCCAGCTACCTCCCGGCCGACCCGACAGAGCCGAACATCCGTCGGGTGTGCTGCGCAAACCTTTTACGGCTCACACAGCGGACACTCGAGAAACGACCGCTCGTCTCAAGCATCAATGGCCAAGCTAGCCACGGGTTCCGGAGGCGTCAACCCTCTGGAAAGCGCGTCGGTCCTGCTGTAGAAAAGACGAAGCTCCTCGCGGATTTCAGACCACGGTCCTGTGATCAGCGGGGCGGGCGGAAGTGAGCCGAGAAAGAACTTGCCGTAGCCCTTGTTCAACAAGCGCGGATCGAGAATCACGATGGCGCCGCGGTCGGTCTTCGTGCGCACGAGCCGCCCGAATCCCTGCTTGAGCCGAAGCGCCGCGTGCGGCAGCATGTACTCGTAAAAGCTGTCCCCGCCGTCGCGCTCGATTGCCTCGATACGCGCTGCAGTCAGCGGCTCCGATGGCACTTTGAACGGCAGTTTCGTGATGATGAGGCCGCGCAGAGGCTCGCCCGGTACATCGACGCCTTCCCAGAACGATGACACGCCGAGCAGAATGCCGCGGCCCGACTGCGTGAAGCGGTCGAGCAGCGCAGCGCGCGGACCATCACCCTGCACGAACAGCGGCCAGCGCGCCGCAGTGCCGCGCTTGCGCAGCTGCTCGGCTACGGCGCGCATCGCACCGTACGCCGTGAACAGCACGAAGAGTCCGCCGTCACAGAGCCGCGCGTGATCTTCTGTGATGGCGGCAACATCGGCCGCGAACTTGTGCGGGTTCTCGCGCCCCGCCGCGACATCGGTCGGAACCGCGAGCACCGTCTGCCGCTCGAAGTCAAAGGGCGATGGGTGTATCGACTCGACAGCGCGCACGCCGTTGTTGATACCGAGCCGGTGACGCAGGAACCCGAAGCCGTCGCGGGTGGTCAGTGTGGCCGACGTGAGCACCGCAGTGTTCACCTTGTCGAACAAAGCCTCGCGCATCAGCGACGACAGGTCGATCGGCGCCGCGTTCGCCGCGATGTTGCGGCCGCGTACGCTGTCCTCGCGGCCGCGCCGCTCCAGCCAGCGTACGAGCGGCACGGGTTCCTGCGACTGCATCAGTGCAGTGCGCAGTGACGCGGCCGCCATGTCGATGCGGTTCTGTATGCCGCTGATCTCGACGAGCGACTCACTCAATGCTTCCGCCCACTTTTCATCCGCGTCGACAATGCCGCGCACACGGAAGATGCTGCGGCTCATGCTGTCGAGCACAATCAGCAGGTCGTCGAGAACGGGCGGAATGATCTCGGCCCAGAATGGTTCGGAAGCGAAGTCGTCACGCAGCCGCAGCACGCCGTCCTCCGTGCTGTCGAGCATGTGATCGATGCGATCGTACAGCTCGCCCGTGAGCTCACGCGCTCGGTCGACGGCGGGACGCAGTGCACCCGACACGATACGCAGCGCTTCCTGCTGTAGCAGGTCGTCCTTGCGCGTACGCAGACGCAGCTCGAGCAGCGGCAGCACGCCGCGCCCGCGCCGCTCGAGACGCGCCAGCAGGCGCAGGAGGCCGCGCCGTGTCGCACGAACACCGAGGTGACTCGTTGCCGCATCCTCGACGTTGTGCGCCTCATCGAGAATCACGCGGCGGTACGGTGGCAGCACCGCGCTTCCGCCGTAATTGTCCTGTGCGCGGCGCACGGCGAGGTCACTGAAAAGAAGGTGATGATTCACGACGAGAATGTCAGCCGAAACCGCTTCGCGACGCGCCTTCTGGTAGAAACACTTTTCGAAATGCTCGCACTTGGTGCGCAGGCAGACGTCCGACTCGCTCGCAACCTCATCCCATACTTCGGGAGCCGGATCGAAGGCGAGGTCCTGGAGCGACCCATCGCGAGTGTTGTCGATCCATTCTATGATTGCATCCAGGTCGCGACGCTGCGCGGAGTCGAGCAGTGCATCGCCGGAGTCACGCGCGAGCAGTGCGCGGCGAATCGAGACGTAATTCCCGCGACCCTTCACGAGCGCGAACTTGAATGGCCGCGCGAGCGTCGCGCGCAGGAACGGCAGGTCCTTGTTGACCAGCTGCTCCTGCAGGTTGATGGTGTTCGTCGAGATGACCGTACGCTCGTTGTTGCGGGCGGCCCATTCAATTGCGGGAATCAGGTACGCCACTGACTTGCCCGTGCCAGTGCCGGCTTCGGCCAGGGCAATGCCGCCGTTGTTGTAGACGCGCGCAATTTCCACCGCGAGATCGCGCTGCATCGGCCGGTCCTCGTAACCGGGGTGAGAGCGCGAGAGCGGTCCTCCGGGCGCCATTAGCGCGGCGATGGCGCGCTCATCGAGCAGCTCGAGTTCGGTCTGCTTCGGCGGCGCGACGACCACGTACATCTGCGTGGCGGTATTGTCGATGATCGCGAGACCCAGGCCCGCCGAATACAGTTCCGCCGCGACGGCCATGTCGGCGTCGGACGGCGTGAGATCGCCTGAAGGATGGTTGTGGATGATGAGGCAGCCCGGCAGAACGTCGCGTGTGGCTGCGAGCACTGCGCGTTGATTGCCGCGCGCAATCACGCGCGGTGCGGCAACCATGCCTTCCGGGTCGACTTCGGCACTGAAGCAGACTTCATTACCGTCGGCACGCGCGATCTCCGCGCGGAGGCGAGCCGCCGACCGCGCGTCCAGCTGCAAGTCCGATATCACGTCTTGAGCGTCTTCTTCTTCGCTGCCGGGAAGAGGACATTGTTGAGAATGAGCCGATAGCCGGGCGAATGCGGGTGCAAGCTCAGGTCGGTCGGCGGATCGCCGATCTGGTGCTTCGGATCCTCGGGATCGTGGCCGCCGAGGAACGTCCATGTGCCCTGCCCGAACGTGCCGTGCAGGTACTTCGTCCAGCCCGCGCCTTCCTCTTCGGCGAGGGTAATGACCCCGGACTTCAGGCGGTCCTTGCGGAAACTCGTCGTCAAGCCGGCGAAATCGCCGATGGTCCTTTCATGATTCTGCACGAGCATGGACGCGACCGGGTCGAATTTCGGGCTGAAGTCGAACAGCGTGAACACGCCGAGCGGCTGGCTCCACGGTGTGTTGACCTGGTGACCGTCAATGTCGCTGAACGAATTGACCCCCGGATTCAACTGCACCTCCGCGTCCTTGAACGCGAGTGTGCGATCCCACTGCATCTTGCGCGTCGCCTGCTGGTCGATCGGGGTGCCATCGCTGAACGCAGCGGCAATGTCGACACCGAGCGCGGCGAGCGTGAGCTCGAGCGTTTCCGTCGCAGTGCACATCGCGAAGAGGAAGCCGCCCTGCATCACGTAACTGCGCATCTCCTCGGCAACGGCGCCCTTGAGCGCCGGCACGTTGGGCTTGTTGAAGCGCTTCGCCATCGCGTCGTTCGCCTGCACCGCTTCCTGCAGCCACGACGTGCCGGCGTAACCAATGTAGAACTTCGAGTACTGACCGGTGAAATCTTCGTGGTGCAGATGCAGCCAGTCGTATTCCTTCAGGCGTCCCTGCATCACTTCGGCATCCCAGAGCTTGTCGTACGGGATGTCAGCATACGTAAGCGCCAGGGTAACCGCGTCGTCCCACGGGTTGACGTTATCCGGCGTGTAGACAGCGATCTTCGGCGCCTTCTCGAGGATCACGCGGTCCATGTTCGCGCCTTCGACGGTCGCGAGTATCGACGCGACCTGGCTGGCGTCGACGGCCTCGAACGAGACGTTTCGGAGTGCGGCTTCGCGCCGCACTTCTGCATTGTCCGGCAGCAGGAACGCACCGGCGCGATAATTCAGCAGCCATTCGGCCGTCTGCTTGTGATCGAGCACCCAGAAGGTGAGGCCGTACGCCTTCAGGTGATCGGTCTGTGCCTGGTCCATTGGCACGAGCAGCTGCTGGGCGGGCAGCGCCGTCGCGAACAATGAGAGTGCGATGGTGCAGAACAGGAAACGTCGCATAACCAACTCCTCCGTGCTACTCAGCGTGCAGTGCTACGCGCATGCAGCCGCTGCAGCTCACTACGCGCCTGCGGCGCGAGCGTGCTGCGCGGATACTCCAGGATCAACTTCTCCAGCAACAGTCCCGCCTCTTCTGCTGCGCCTTCCTCACCGAGCGAGCGGCGTGCGAGCGCGAGCAATGCGGCAGGTGCCTCGCTCGAACGGGGCGCGAGCGCAACGATCTGCCGCCTCAACGAATCAGCATCTTCGAACAAACCCGCACGATCGCTTGCTCCCGCGAGGAAATCGAGAACTGCGGCGCGCTCGGCAACGTCAAGCGCAGTTGACTGAACCATAGCCGAGGCAATGACTGCACCGCGGTCTGTGTCGCGCGACGCGGCGACGCGTGCGACTATGTCACCACCCTGCGGCGAGAGTCGCAGCAGGAGTGACGCGAGCGCAATGGTCTCCGTAGCTTCCGCGCCCTTCAACTGTGGCGCCGCGGTGAGCAGCTCCGCGCGCGCCTTCTCGATCTCGCCCTTCAGGATGAAGAGCCTGCCCCGCGTGAGTGCTGCAGTTGCGCCGGTCACGCCGAACAGCAAACGCTCGGCGGACTCGAGATCGTTGGCGGCAATCATGCGCACTGCAATCGCTGAAGCAGTCTCGCTCAGCTCTGGCGCTTGCGGATACTCGGCGCGAAATGACTCGAGTTCCGACGCAGCCGCGTTCGTGTTCCCTTCCCGGGCCGTCAGCTGGATGCGCAGGGCAACCGCCTGTCGTCTCTGCGGCGAACCCGCGGCCGCCGCGAACTCGAGCTTGCGATAGCTCTCTTTCGCCAGCGCCGTGTCTCCTGCCAGAAGCGCGAGCTCTGCGATGCGCGATTGTATCGCGAGCATGGCGCCCGGATTCTTCGCATCGGCGAGCAGCTGTCCATAGGACCAGGCGGCGAGGCGATGCAGGTTGGCGCCATCGGCACGGCGCGCGAGCTCGACAAACAGCGCCTCGCGATCCTGCGGTCGCGACATTGCCGCGAGATCTCGCACGAGCTTCTGCGCGCGCTCATCCAGGCCCGCATCGATCGCGAGCACAGTGGCGGCACGGTATCGGCCGACCGTAACCGGCGCTGCCGAGAGTTGCTCCACGAGCAGTGGAATGATGCGCGCGCCGCCGTCGGGCATCCCCTGCAGGCGCCGCTGAACGAGCAGGAATCCGCGCCCCTCCGTTCCGATCCCACGGCTCCACTCGACCGCAGCCCGCCTGGCATCACCGGCCGCGGCATGCACGTCACCGAGCTCGAGTCCGAGCGCATCTTCCCGATCTACCTTGCGACGTCCCTGCTCGAGCAATGCAATCGCCTTCGCGTACTCGCCGCGCCTGCGATAGACGGCCGCTCCCTCGCGATACGGTGGCTCGAGTGTCGGCGTCGCCTTGATCCATGCGTTGACCGCGTCTTGCAGACGATCGTCATCATCGATCTCGCTGAGCACGCGCAGCCGCAGCTGATGCGCAACCACCGATGATGGGTCCTTGGAGAGCAGCAGGTCGACGGGCGGTATGAGGTCGGATGTTCGGCCGGTCAGGTTGAGCACCCGCTCGAGACTGAGCAGGGCGGTGAGCGAAAGCGGATTCGAGCGCAGCACGTCGCGTATGATCTGCTCGGCGCCCGCGAGATTGCCCGTAGCCTCGAGCGACGCTGCCTCGCGCAACCGCGCGAGCTCCGACATCAACTGTTCATGCGCCGCGGCTTCCGCAGGGGGCCGCTGCGCGCGCGCCTGCGTGGAGCCCGCAGCGAGAGCTGCTGCGGCCAGGGTGATGCACATGATGCGGGACTGCTTCATTTGCCGGGTGTCTTCTCCGACGTTGCAGCCGGTGTGCGATTCAGGCGCTCGAAGTAATCGAGGATCACGCGGCGCATTGCCGGCGGGTACGCCTGCAGCATCTCGGCGGTTGGCGCGCGGAACCGCGTCGGATCCTGGAAGAGCCGCGCGTCGAGCGCGGACGCCTTCGTGGGATCGAACTTCTCCGCGCGCTCGCCCGTGCGCTCCTTCTCCGTCTCATCCTTCTCGAGCGAACGGCCCGCATCGAGCAGCCTGTGGAACAGGCGCTGCTGACGCGCCATTGTCTCCGGCGGAAGCGCACCCTTCTGCAATGCCTTCGCGAGTTCTTCCGCTTCCTTCGCGAGCGCATCGACATCACCGTTCAGGCTTTCCTTGCCGCCCTGGTTCATGCTGCCGAGGCGCTTCGCAATCTCCATCTGCTCCCGCGCGATGCGGTCCATCTGCTCAGACATTCCCTGTTTCTGCAGGTTCATGTCGGCAAGCGAACCCGTCTGGCCGTTCAGCGAGCCCTGCTGTTTCGCGATGTCGGCCATCTGCTGCTGCGCCTGCTGCGCGGCAGTGCCGTTCTCCGATTGAGACTGCTGCTGCGACTGATTCAGCAGCGACAGTGCAAGGCGGTTCAATGCTTCCACCGTCTGCTGCGCCTGCTGCGTCGGCATCTGCCCCTGCTGCATTGCCTCCATCGTCTGCTGCATCTGCAGGTTCGCACGCGCCAGTGCCGATGAGACATCACGGTTCATCGCGTTCTTTTCCGCAGCATCCTGCAGGTTGCGGCCGAGCTGCTGCAGCGACTGCTGCAACGCAGCCTGCTCCTGCTTCATCTGCTGCATGTCGCCGGCGCCCGCACCGCCGCCCTGCTGACCCGGCTGCTGCCCGTCCTGCCCCGGCTTGCTCCCCTGCTG
>Ga0163150_10007116_pt1 | contig 13358 bp, 12 predicted proteins | sample OliLakLV19P2IB_FD_148628 | JGI IMG/M metagenome (GOLD analysis project Ga0163150, IMG submission 148628) | Freshwater microbial mat bacterial communities from Lake Vanda, McMurdo Dry Valleys, Antarctica - Oligotrophic Lake LV.19.P2.IB | ecosystem: Environmental > Aquatic > Freshwater > Lake >...
GGCAGATGACAAGAAAGAAAGTAGAGAACTGGATTTGGTGGATCATTACAAACATAGCTTCTATTCCACTTTACTTTTATAAGGGGGCTGTTTTTACAAGTGTACAATATCTTGTATTTCTTATCCTGGCAGTAATGGGATTAGTTGAATGGATTAAAAAAACAAAAAAAGTAAGTGCTTAAAAAAATCGTCATCCTCGGTCCTGAAAGCACAGGCAAAAGTACGTTGTGCGAACAATTGGCACAGCACTATGAAACAATGTGGTGCCCGGAGTTTGCGAGGGAATATTTGCTGGCTAATGGCACCAATTATGATTTTGAAGATTTAGAAATAATTGCCAAAGGGCAACTGGCCCTGGAAGATGAATATGCCACCCTGCTGGAAAATCAATCGGAAACAATGATGGAGAATGGAGAACATCTTCCTTTGTTTATTGATACGGATATGTATGTGGCCAAAGTATGGTGTGAATTTGTTTTTGAAAAATGTCACCAATTTATATTGGACGAAATTGTAAAAAGGCAATATGACTTGTATTTGCTTTGTTATATTGATTTGCCCTGGGTTAAAGATGAGCTGAGGGAATATCCTGACCTGTCCAGCCGTCAGAAACTATATAATATCTATGAAGACATTATGATTAATCAATCTGTTCCGTGGATTGATATTAGCGGCGATTATAATGAACGGCTGCACAAAGCAATTCAGGGTGTTGACGAATTACTGAAATAATTGTTGCTACTTTCGTACTGCACATGAAAGAATTTTTTCAAAAAAATCACCGGTTAGTTTTTTACAGTTTATGGTTTTTGCTTGGCCTTGTGCAGGCAGGCCTTACCGAACTACAGGATGATGAAGCCTATTATTGGGTGTATAGCCAGTATCCTGACTGGGGTTATTTCGATCACCCACCAATGATTGCCGTGCTGGTAAAGATGGGTTATGCCATTTTCCCAAATGAATTAGGTGTCCGGTTTTTTCCGCTGTTGCTCAATATTTTTTCGTTAATTATTATTGAAAAGCTGATTGATAAAAAGAATCCGCTACTCTTTTATGGCATTGCTTTATCAATGGCAGTAATACAGGTAACAGGGTTTGTAGCCGTACCGGATATACCACTGATATTTTTTACGGCGCTGTTCTTTTTATGTTATAAAAAATTTATCTGTAACTATTCATTGTTCAATACATTTTTATTGGGATTGTCAGTTGCACTGTTATTGTACAGTAAGTATCATGCCGTTTTAATTATCTTCTTTGTGCTGCTCTCCAACATCCGGTTGTTTACAAAATATCAATTATATATTGCCGGATTTATTGCCCTGCTTTTATTTTCACCCCATCTCTGGTGGCAGTACCAGCATGACTGGGTGAGTTTTCGCTATCATTTATTTGAAAGCAACGTAAATGCTTATAAGGCATCGTTTACATTTGATTATATAATCGGGCAATTATTGCTACCTGGCCCAATCGCCGGATTTATTTTGTTGCCTGCCGCCTTTTTATATAAGCCCAATAAGCAATTTGGTAACTACCAACTTGAAAAAGCATTACGATATACCATGATTGGTATCTATGTTTTTTTTCTGCTCAGTTCATTTCGTGGAGGGGTGGAAAGCAACTGGACTTCGCCGGTGCTGGTTTCATTAATCGTACTGGCTCACTCGTTTTTGAACGAAAAACTGCGGTGGCAAAAATTACTTTTTAAGCTCCTGCCCATTACTCTTGTTCTTGTTTTGTTTGCAAGAGTAATAATGATTGCAGATGTATTGCCGGTAAAAGCAATACAACGACGTTATCATGCCTGGAAGAATGGCCTGCCATCATGAAAGAAAAAACAAAGGGGCTTCCCGTTGTTTTCAGCAACTCTTATCAACGGGCTTCTAAATACTGGTTCTATACCGGGCAGATGACGTATTCTCAAAACCTGTACAAAGGAAGAAGAAACAATTATAATTTCTGGCCGATAGAAGATTCTATGCTGGGCAAGCCTGTTTATTTATTAGATATATATGATTTGTGGCGGTTTCCTGATTCATTAAAAACACCCATCGGAGTGATTGGCTATGGCTTTGATTCTTCACTGGCTTCTTTTGCCAAAGTGCAAATTGAAACAACGAAAAAAGAATACAGTATCAAAGGAAAAGAAACAGGTCTCTCTTTACACTTCAACCTTGCTATGCCGCCAGGCTATGTTGATTTTATTGCTAAGATGACGCAGCTAAAAGATACAATATTGGTTGGTGTGTTTAATGCCAAAGGCTGGATAAAAGATATTTCTACTACTCTTTCATTGAAAAAAATCGCAGAAGAAAAATTGGGACAGGTAACAATTATTCCTGCACTTCCTGCCGGAAAATATTATCTGCGGTTTGCTATCCGCTCCGGTTATTATTATCCAACACATAACAGTGATAAGATAGAGCTGACAGTTGACTAATATATCATAGTGGTGAAGTACCAATAATCCGTTGTATATCCGGGTCGTTTTGCAGGTTGTTCATTTGTTGTATGATAGTTTTTGATCTTCCGGCAACGAAGGATGAAAGTGGTATTACTTTATATTGTTTGGGACTTGGCAGACAGGCTGCTATCATTGCTGCTTCCTGTTTGGTCAGGGTTTTAGCCGGCTTATTAAAATAAACCTGTGATGCCATTTCAATTCCAAAAATGCCATCGCCCATTTCAATCACATTCAGATAAACTTCCATTATTCTTTTCTTTCCCCACAACACTTCAATCATAAAAGTAAAATATACCTCCAGCCCTTTCCGGATAAAACTTCTGCCCTGCCACAAAAAAACATTTTTGGCCACTTGCTGGCTAATGGTGCTGGCACCTCTTACTCTTCCGGGTTTTTTTGCATTGTACTTTCTTGCCTTTTCAATACTCTTCCAGTCAAAGCCCTCATGGTCTGGAAAAAGCTGATCCTCTGAAGCAATGACGGCCAGCCTTGCATTGGGTGAAATGAAATTGCTGCCGACATAATCTCTTTTCAATCCGTGACCGCTTACCCAGCTTACTAATTGGGTGATGGTAACAGGTGGATTAACCCATCTTAACAGGAGTATATAAATAAATTGTGCAATGAAAATAACGAAGACAATTTTTTTTGTCCATCGCCAGAGAATTTGTAGTAGTGATTTTGCTTTCATGCTGCGTTGCAATATTAAAAAGAAATGATTGCATTCGCTATTTAGAATGGCCGCTTGGGAGGAACATATATATCAAACACTTGTAGCCTGAACTTTTTGCCCACTCTGTACTTTTTTCTTTTAAGGGCATATAAAATTCTGCCCCCGAAATGTTTTAGCAGCAACGGAGCATACCCAATTGTCAATCCTGCCACCAATGCTGTAGTGGGTTCATTAGCATCATTTAAAGAAAGCCCCAGTGTAGTAAGGCCGGCGCCGGCACCAATCAGGAGCATTGTTTTAAAATTGACGGGAAATGGTTTCTTCTTTTTACCATCCAGCAGAACAGTGGCGATTTGCTCTTGTGCTATTTCTTCTCCGTTTATATACACTATATTATTAAGCAGCCTGGTAATAATACCGGTTTTTTCTTTTCCATCCTGTAGCCGAATATGTATTTTATCGCCTTCCTGGTAAGTTTTTTTCTTGTGAAAGCCTTTTTTAATAAACAGGTAATTGGGCTGCTGGTAAGCGGTGGTGCAACACAGCAATAGAAACAATAACAGGAGCAGCCGGTTCATGCTTCAAACATACAAATCAGTATTGCGCCATTTTGTTAAAATTCTCAAAGCCTTTTGCCATAAACGAGCAGTCCCCAAATTAAAGCAATACCAAAAACAATTAAAATAATACCATTGATGCGGTTAATGATATGAATATTGTGCGGTGTCAGCCGGTTGCGGATTTTTCCTGCCAGCATTACTTTTAAAATATCAGTACCCAGCATCCAGGCGAGACAAGTGGTAAAAATGATGATGCGGTCATTCACCGAGTGAACAATAACGGCTGTTGAAGTAGTAATCCAAAAAATAAATACCGCAGGATTCAGCGTATTCATTAAGTAACCTGACAAAAATATTTTTGCATAATCCCGTTTGCGGAATTTAAACACCTGTTTTCCTTCTTCATTCACTTTTACTTTTTTGAAAAAGAGAAAATAGATACCCATGGAAACGAGGAAAGCACAGCCTGCTACTCCAATTTCCGTCTTGTACGTTTTCAGGCTATTAAATACTTCTGTAAATACATTACTTGCCAGCACCAGGGTAATATCGCTGGCAGAAACACCAAAGACAAAGGCCAATCCTCCCCGGTGCCCATTATTCAAACTTTGCTTGATAATAGAAAAAAGAACGGGGCCCACTGCTATACTAAGCAGCAAACCAAACGTCAATCCTTTTAGCATTACTTCTAACATGCAGCAAGCATAATTGAAAATAAAAAACCTCTTAAAGAGGTTTGAAGTATTTTATTAAATACTGTTTGTTTGTAAAAATCGTTCCCATTCTTCCAGCATTTTCCCTTTCATCACCCGTGGAAATTTATGCTGGCTGCCAATTTTCCCTTTCAACTCCATAAACTTCATAAATTTTTCTTCCGGTAATACTTCCAGGAAAACTTCTTTTAATGCACTGTCTCTTTCTGTGGCATAGTCGTCGTTCAGCAGTCGCAGGTTTTCATCAATGCGTTTGCGGATTTTTTCTGTGTCCACCTTATCATTCGTTGCAATATACCAGCGGTGAGCAAAAAAAGTTCCATTCGGGATACCTGCTACAGTGTATTCCGGAATACTGATATTAAATTCTTCACTTACCAATTGGATAGCCTTATTCATATTCTCCACACTCAAATGTTCGCCGGTAAGGCTAAGGAAATGTTTGGTACGTCCGGTAATGACCAGTTCGCTTTTTTCAAGATCCACAAATTTTATTGTATCTCCCAAAAGATACCGCCAGTTACCGGCGTTGGTACTCATGAGCAGGGCATACTCTTTTCCCTCTTCCACTTCATGAATCATTTTTGCGTCGGGGTTGTCAACAATTTTTCCTTCGCTGTCAAAATTTTTATCATCAAAGGGGACAAATTCAAAAAAGATATTATTGTTAAGTATGAGTTGCATGCCTTTAGCATGTTCCCTTGTTTTGTAACCGATAAAACCTTCGCTTGATAAATAATTTTCGATGTAAACAATGGGTTTGCCCAATAATTTTTCAAACCCTTTTTTATACTGTTCAAACGCAACGCCGCCATGAACGAAGAAGCTGAAGTTGGGCCATATCTCATGAATGTTTTTAACCTTGTAATGTTCAACCACCATTTCCATACACATCTGGCACCAGGCCGGCACACCAACAATGTAACCGATATCCCATTCTTTAGCATGTTCTACTATTTCATTTAATTTTTGGTTCCAGTCTGACATGGCCGCAATACGGCCTCCGGGTTTATAAAAAGTCTGGAACCAAAACGGTCTTTTCTTTGCCAATATGCCACTAAGGTCGCCAGCATACCAGCCAGCTTTTCCTTTTTGTAAATCGGTGGCGCCACCGAGAAATAAAAAGCCTTTCGTCATAGCCCTTTTATTGGCTTCATCATACCTTATCAGGCTCAGTAACTGACGTAAAAAATTAACGGTATTGCTGCGTAACAATTCTTTGGTAACAGGAATGTACTTACTCGCTGCTTCAGAAGTGCCGGAGCTGAGTGCATAATATTTTATTTTCCCCGGCCAAGTTACATCGGGCACTCCTTCCAGAGTTTTCTTCCACCATTCTTCATATATCTTGTTGTAGTCATGCACCGGCACCAGCTCCTGAAATTTTTTGGCAGGATGTTTACTTAATAATATATCATCAAACCGGTAATGCTGACCAAACTCTGTAAATCTTGCTTTCTTTAATAATTTTTTCAGCACCCTTATCTGCTGCCGCTGGGGATCGTTGGGCGGAATACGTAATGCAGCGGCTATGGCTCTTGGTAATTTAATGTCAATGATGTTTGCCATGTAGTGCTTTATAGGTTCTATTAAAGTTAAGCATTGTTAGTTTGAAATGGTGCGAATATACTACTCGCTTTTAAGCCGTACATCACAAATAAGAGTATAGAAATACTGGTATTAATGGCCTAAACGCCTGTACACCTTCCAGATTAATTTCAGGTCGCCGGAAAGTTCATAATCCCTGGCATACCAATAATCCATCATCTGCAGGCTTTCTGTTGGCAACTGTTGTTTTATTGATACAGGAATTCCGTTGCAGGCTATTACTGCAGGATGAAGCGGTGGTAAATTCTTCTCTTTGATGGCATACCCTATCCATGTTTTTTGTGCAAACAATACAGAAAAGCAATTACTAAAAAAATGAAATGGCTTTTTTATAATAAAGAACTGAACTGGAAAGGTGATGATGCCTGCTAAAGAAACACTTACATCAATCAGTCTTTTTAATCGCCGGTTGTAGGGTTCCGCCAGCTTATATCCATTTTCTTTTGACACGGCTTCGCCGGAAGTATCTTTAGAATCGCTGCCAACAATGCTGCTGCTGCCGGTTGTATGAATTTTGGCAACTAATCCATGCGGCATTGCTTGAAATGCCCCGATAATATCAGCAAATGATAACGTTCCCCGGCAAAAAATTATCTCCCTGAAAGGAACAGTAGCAGAAAGCTTTTGAAGGTTTTTCCAATTACTTAGAGCAGTTGTATCATTTTCAGAAACAGACACCCGGCCCAAAACCCTGTCATGCTGACCAGCTTCTTTCAGCAATTGTAATATCTTCTCATACTCTTTTTCAGATCCGGCAATAAGTGTGTTGGTGTGTGCTGATTTCTCTTTATTACTGTTAAGCACCTTGGAGCTTATCAATATCAATCTGAAGATGCTGATGAGAACAAATGCCAACAACACTCCAAACAAAAGAATACCTCTTGAAAAGCGGTATTGCTCAGGCAGTAAGGCATATCCTGCTAACAATACTATGCTGGCAACGAGTGTAGAACGGATAAGCTCGGACCACCTGTACCAACGATCATACAAACCGGCATAATAAGCGGCTACCAGATAAAATATGGTGAAGGCAGGAAAAGCAACCCACAACAATATATTCTCATACTCGGTTTCTGTCCGCACATAAGAGGCCCAAACAGTTTTTATTATCCAGAAAGAAACAAGAATCAACCCGGCATCTATTAATGGCAACCCAATTTTTCTGATAAACCCACTTAAAGCAGACAACCCTGCCCTGAACCAGATAGCAACATGAATAAGAAAATTAAAAATACCGGCACGGCTACCTCCATAATGTTTGCGAACGAAAATACTCATCGCATTATAAAACATCCGCACATAGTTCATACTGCCTTTGCGGGTACTTTCTCCTTTAAAATGAATGATGCTGCTGCCGGCGAAATAATAATTTTTGAATCCTGCCTTTTGAATACGGTAGCTCAGGTCCACATCTTCGCCATACATAAAGAATGTTTCGTCAAAGCCTCCAATTTTATCCAGCACTTCTTTCTTTATCATCATAAAAGCACCTGCCAATACATCCACTTCGTTGTTTTGGTTTTCATCCAGATGGCCGAGGTGATACCTGGAGAAAAGTTTTGAATGCGGAAAAAGTTTCGCCAGTCCAAACAGTTTATACAACGATGTTCTGGGTGAAGGGAATGCCCTTTTGGACTCTTTTAAAAATTTTCCGCTGCCGTCCAGCATCTTTATTCCAAGGGCCCCGGCATCCGGATGTGCCTGTAAAAAGGAAATACATTGCCTGAAACAATCTTCCGGAACAATGGTGTCTGGATTCAGAAAGAGAATATAATCCCCTTTTGCCTGTTGCAATCCCTGGTTACAGCCTTTGGCAAAACCGGTGTTTTCTTTATTAATAATGAACCGAACCGCCGGAAACCTGGGTACCAGGTATTCGATGCTATTATCCATAGAGTTGTTGTCCACCACAATTATTTCCACTTCCATGCCCGCAATAGCCTTTTGCACGGAGCAAAGGCATTGCTCAAGGAAATGTTTTACGTTGAAGTTGACTATGATGACAGATAGTTGCATACCCCAAATCCGCCAAAGGCGGGACTATTGATTTTCTCAAAAATAATAGTTCTCTTACATCATTGAAGATTTTCTTGTTCTCCGCCTTCGGCGGATTGGGGGTTTGTTATCTTTGCCCATGCTTAAATCTACCTTGATTGAAGCCGCTAAAGCAGGTGCGGCAGAAATACTGCGTTTTTTCAACAGCGATTTTAAAATATTCAATAAAGAAGGTGTCAATAATTTAGTAACAGAAGCAGACCATGCTGCTGAAAAAGCCATTATTGAAGTGATTAATGCAAAATTTCCCGGACACCAGATCCTGAGTGAAGAAGTGGGAGAAATAGCACAGGATTCAGACTACAAATGGATAATTGACCCAATTGATGGAACAGTGAATTTTGCCCATGGCATTCCGCTTAACTGTGTTTCCATTGGAATAGAACATAAAGGCGAAATAATTATGGCCGCTGTTTATAATCCGCACATGAATGAGTTTTATTTTGCTGAAAAAGGAAAAGGAGCCACTTTAAATGATAAGCCCATACATGTAAGCGAGGAAACAGAAACCATCAAAGCCCTTCTGGTAACCGGTTTTCCCTACACGTATATTAATATGTCCAACGGGCCATTAGAGATATTTGAACGTTTTATCCGTAAAGGTGTACCTGTCCGTCGTTTAGGATCAGCAGCTATAGACCTGTGCTGGGTAGCTGCCGGCCGGGTGGATGGTTTTTATGAACACAAATTGGAAGCCTGGGATAGTGCGGCAGGATATTTAATAGTAGAAGAAGCCGGAGGAAAAGTAACGGATCATGAAGGAAATAAATTTTCTGTTTACCAGCATAGGGTGCTGGCAACAAACGGAAAAATACATGATGAAATGATAGCAGTGATAAATAATAAGAAAGAACTATGAGTAATGAAAGAACAGAAATCAGCTCTCTTGGGGAATTTGGTTTGATAGAACATCTTACCAGGAACATCGAGTTGCAAAATGTTTCATCAGTATTGGGTGTTGGTGATGATGCTGCAGTAATTGACCATTTTGGCAAGCAAACCGTTATTACTACTGATTTATTGATTGAGGGGGTTCATTTTGACTTAACGTACACTCCATTAAGACATCTTGGTTATAAAAGTGTGATTGTAAACATCAGCGATGTGTATGCCATGAATGCAGTGCCCACACAAATTACGCTGAGCCTGGGTATAAGCAATCGTTTTAGCCTGGAGGCATTGGATGAATTTTATGAAGGCGTTTATGCCGCCTGCAATAAATATGGTGTTGACCTGGTTGGTGGTGACACTACTTCTTCACAAAAAGGGTTTATCATATCTGTAACAGCTATTGGAGAGGTAGCTACTGATAAATTTGTAAAGCGAAGCACTGCTCAAAAAGGCGACCTGCTTTGTGTAAGCGGAACTCTTGGGGCGGCTTATGTGGGTTTACTGTTCCTGGAACGGGAAAAGAAAATTTATATAGAAAGCCCCGGTGTGCAACCCGATTTGGAAAACGAATCGTATGTAATTGGAAAACTGCTGAAACCGGAAGCAAGAAAGGATATTGTTGAGTTTTTTTCGACAAATGAAATCATTCCCACATCAATGATTGATGTAAGCGACGGGTTGAGTTCAGAAATTCTCCATCTCTGCAAAGACAGTAACCTTGGCTGTATATTGTACGAGGAAAAAATACCTGTGGCAGAAGAAATGAAGAAGGCAGCTTACAAATTTGAAATAGATCCTACCGCTTGTGCGTTAAGTGGCGGGGAAGATTATGAACTCTTATTTACCATTCCTCAAACAGAGTATGATAAATTAGTATTAAATGAAGAAATTAGTGTGGTGGGATATATGACCGAGGCTGAACTGGGTGCCCACATCATTACAAAAGGTGGTGGCAAACATGCTATTACCGCACAAGGATGGAACCATCTGAAATAATAGGCAATGAGCAATTGGCAACCCGGAATAAGTAATATACAAACATCAACAAACAAAGGTTTTCTAAAATGTAAACGACTATTTGCATATTGCACATTGCATATTGCCCTTTTTTTTGCATCATGTACAGCCAATAAGTCCTCTTTTTCTCCAAATAAAAAATATTCTCTGCAGCAAGTACAGAATGATTTTTCTCTTTACCAAAATATCCTGGAAGAACATCATCCCAGCCTTTACTGGTACACCAGCAAAGACAGCATGGATTATTATTTTAACCGGGGACAGGAGCACCTGAAAGATGCGATGACAGAACCGGAGTTTCGCAAAGTGCTGACATACGTTACTGCAAAAATAAATTGTGGTCATACTACGGTTCGGCCATCCAAAGCATGGGCTAAGTATAATGATACCGTAAGGCTTGGAAAAATATTTCCGCTGAGTATGAAGGTGTGGGAAGATGCAATGGTGGTAAGTGCTAACCTGAACCGCCGTGATAGTATTTTGAAAAGGGGAACTGTTATTACAAAAATAAATGGCAGAGATAAACAGACCATCGCCGATACCCTGTTTGATTATATTTCTACCGATGGCTACAACCGGACACATAAATACCAAACACTCAGCAACCGTGGTTTTTTTGGTTCGTTATACACTTCTCTCTTCGGCCTATCAGAAAAATATAACATTGAATACAAAGATGACAAGGGCCAGGTAAAAACTATAACCATCCCTGTTTACAATCCTGCAACAGATACTGCGGGCCGTACAGGCACCCGGCCATTCAGGCCATCAACACCGCAACCATCAAAAAAAGAAAGAAGACGACAATTGGCCAATACAGTTCGGTTATTAAAAATTGATAGTGCCAACCACACTGCAATGATGGACCTTTCTTCCTTTGGCCGGGACTATGGATTAAAAAAATTCTTTCATAATTCTTTCCGGGCTTTGCAGGATAATAAAATTGGTCACCTGATTATTGATGTTCGTGGTAATGGAGGCGGAAGTGTTGCCAATTCTACCCTTATCAGCCGTTATCTCTCCAATCAACCATTTAAAGTCAGCGATTCATTATATGCTATTAAAAAGGGCAGTCCTTACCAGCAATACATCAAAAATAATTTTTGGAACAAATTCTTTATCTCTTTCTTTACCAAAAAGAAAAAGGATGGCAAATATCATTTCGGTTATTTTGAACGTCACTACTTCAAACCGAAAAAAGGAAATCATTACAACGGAAATGTGTACATACTGACTGGGGGCAATTCTTTTTCAGCCACCACATTATTTGTTAGTTCCGTTATTAAACAAAACAATGTAACGGTTGTAGGAGAAGAAACCGGCGGTGGTGCTTATGGAAATTCTGCCTGGCTGATACCGGATGCCACCTTACCTGAAACCGGTATTCGTTTTCGTTTGCCGTTGTTCCGGTTAGTGGTTGACAAAACCGTTCTGAAGAATGGAAGAGGTGTGCAGCCGGAAGTAGCATCTTTTCCAACCATTGATGCTGTAAGAAAAGGAGCTGATTATAAATTAGACAAAGTGATGGAGATGATTAAAATAGATAAAAATGAAAAACTAATAGATAATAGTCCTTCAAAGCAACAATAACCCGATTATCCGTTATGCTTGCTAAATTCAGAATAAGATTAAACAGCTTTGCATTTAAATAACTATCATTTATTCACTGTTAGTTATTATCTGAAAGTTGTCTGCATCTTTCAAAAAAGGAATTTTTTCTCTTACGTTCTGCAGATATATTTTATCTAAAGCCATTGTAAAAATATCTTCGTCCTCCATTTTTGTGTACAGCACTTCTCCCATCGGATCTACTATCATGCTTTCGCCACTGTAATGGATGTTGTTACCATCATTACCAACACGGTTTACTCCCACTACGTAACATTGATTTTCGATAGCCCTTGCCTGTAATAAAGTTTTCCAGGCATGGATCCTTTTTTCGGGCCAATTGGCTACATATATTAATACATCATACTCGGCGGCTGTTTCTCCCCTCTCCACCGGTGGAGAGGGGTTGGAGGTGAGGGAGTTTTGCCTTGCCCAAACAGGAAACCGTAAATCATAACAGACCAGTAAATTTATCTTCCATCCTTTTACGGAAGCAATCAATCGTTTTGTTCCGGCTGTATAATGATCATCTTCTCCGGCGTAAGCAAAGAGATGTCGTTTATCATACACTCCGTATTGGCCGTTGGGTAACATCCAGATAAGGCGGTTAAAATAAGCCTCACCCCCCGCCCTCTCCAAAAGAGAGGGAGCCTTAATAATAACACTACCGGTAAGAATAATTTTCTTGTCTGCCGCCACCCTTTTCATCCATTGCACCGTTTCGCCTTCCATTGTTTCGGCAAGCAATTTGGGTTTCATGCTAAAGCCAGTGGTAAACATTTCGGGTAGCACAACGATTTCCGTTTTCTCTTTTATGCTGTTGATTTTTTCTTCCAGCATTTTCAGATTGGCGGCTTTATCTTCCCAGTGAAGATTGGCTTGTATGATGGTTACTGAGAGTGTTGACATGTTCTTGCTCTTAATTTATACAATAAAATTAGTTATATTGTTTCCGCTTACAATAAAAAAAAGCAGCCTTCCATAGAAGACTGCTATAACCATTAACCTTTCTTATGCAAACTATTTTGAAATATTGTAGCGCAGTAACATTTCATGTGCATTGGCATCAAACAAACTGATGGGTGTAAAAGGGCCGCTTTTTAAGGAAAAGTCTTGAAGTTTGAGCCATTCGCATATTTTTAAGTTACCAGTAATATTAAATAAACCCGGAGATTATATAAACACATGGAAACATACCAGATAGCAAAGCGTTTTAGAGAAGTTATTCTGAACGGAATCTGGATTGCTAATACAAATTATAAAGAGCAACTGATTAGTTTAAATTGGGAAGTCGCCACAACTAAAATCAATTTGTTGAACTCTATCGCAATTTTAGCTCAGCATATTCATTATTATATAAACGGAATAAACAATGTTTTTAAAGGTGGCACACTTGAAATAAAAGATAAATATAGTTTTGACTTCCCGATTATTAATTCTCAAAACGAATGGGAATCTTTTCTAAATCGGTTTTGGCATGATACTGAAGAATTTGCTTTATTGGTTGAACAAATGCCTGATGAAAAGTTAAAACAAGTTTTTGTTGACGAAAAATACGGAACTTATCAGCGTAATGTAGAAGCAATGATTGAACATAGCTATTATCATTTAGGTCAGATAGTTTTGATTAAGAAACTACTATTAACAAAAAAATAAAAAATTCTCCTGTCAATAGTTGATTTTGTTCAAGCAGGTTTGACAGAACTCTAATTCCCACCTGCTCAAAGCCATGTTCATTCTCCCTTCCCCACCGCCCCTCTCACCAACTC
>Ga0163150_10007117_pt1 | contig 13358 bp, 15 predicted proteins | sample OliLakLV19P2IB_FD_148628 | JGI IMG/M metagenome (GOLD analysis project Ga0163150, IMG submission 148628) | Freshwater microbial mat bacterial communities from Lake Vanda, McMurdo Dry Valleys, Antarctica - Oligotrophic Lake LV.19.P2.IB | ecosystem: Environmental > Aquatic > Freshwater > Lake >...
TAAAAAAAGGTTTGTTCAACGGCAAGTAACCCTTTTCTTTTGACCTACCCATGTTGCACTACGAACTTGAATTCAGGGTTCATTGTAACTTCTGTTTGGTTGATAACCGTTTGCTTTTGAAGCAACATCAACTTGGTGTCCCTTTTCAAACTTTCCTTGATATTTTCCGTCATTGTCAGTTGTCAAAGTCAGTTTGCTAAATGATGCATCGTCAATGTTGTGATTATACCAACAAAGAACTACGACTTCAGCATTGGGAATTGGTTTTCCTGTCGTTTCGTCAATTACCTGTCCCGTCACAACAATATTTTTCCTGTTTTGACAAGATGCGAAAGTTGTCAAAGCAATTAGTAATATGTTTAGTAGTGTCGTCTTCATAAGCTCACACATAGCGTTTTGGCGCTTGGCGAAGAAGCGGATTTCGAAGCACTAAACTGTCTGCCAGCACTGAACATGATACGAAGCACAAAGCTTCATTTAACCACTGAACCCGCTTTTTTGCCAAACGCCTGTTATGGGCTGGGCTTCGCATCACGTTGTCCTAGAAATAAAGTTTGTAACTCCCTGATACATAAGTTCAACTTGCTCTTTAGTATATTCTGAATATTGTCCATGAGCAGCTTTGTTTCTTAAGTCTAACCATGACGTAATACTTTTTTGGTCAAGTTTATTGTAAATGCTTGCTGATGCTAGTTCAGAATTCATCAAGTCTGCTTTTTTCGGAATGGGTTTACCGTCTTTAATTGTCTCAATTGGGATTGAATTTCTAACGCAGAGTTGTCTCACATGCTCTTCTAACACGCTTCCAGTCATAACAGCCGCAGGGTCTTTATAGCCCTCCTTCAATAAATATTCGGCCATTTCAAGAAAGTCAGAGAAAATTTCAGCAGATATTAGTCCTTTAACGGTAAATAACCAGCCTCCATCAATTTCTTGTTTTGCCGCCTTTAATATTCCACGACCTTCTTCTGTGTCAGATGGGGATGTTGCTTTTGCCTGCTTGTTGAATTCTACATAAAAGGGATGGTCAATCCCAAATGTGTTTCTTAGAAACGACAATGATGCTGAACGAAATTCATTGAATTGTTCTGACGATACATATGAAGCGAAATCGCTACCTCGTTTCGTATTCAGAACTTGACCAGCAATAGTTATCAATTCGTCTACTCTTCTTTTTATGTCTTCTATTTTCATCTTATAGTGTCGTTTTAGCCTTGCCCATAACGGTTTGCAGCTACAAGAAGTTAGCGATTTCGAAGCACTATATTGTCTGCCACCACAAAACTTGATAAGAAGTACAAAACTTCATTTAACCACTGAACCGCCAATTTCTTGTAGGTGCTGTTACCACCACTGCTTCTCATAGGTTGTAGATAGTTTGTCTCTTTCTAAATGCTGCCTCTCCACCTTCCAAAATACTGCAAGCTGTCTTATTGGTTTTACTATTGTCTATTGACCCTCTGTCAACGATTGAAGTTCTCTCATTTGTGCTTTTTAACGGAATAATTAACTCTGAATCACCAAGAACTGCAATGTTGGCGTTATGCGTAACTATTATAACTTGTCTGTGCTCTTTAATTCTCTTTAGATTTTTAACCAGAGTTTTATATATAAATTCGCTGTCTAAATTATCTTCAGGTTGGTCAATGATTAAAGGACAGTTCCGTTTCGAGTATAACAATAATGTAAGTAATATTGATTGTTGCTGACCCATAGATAATTTTGAAAAATCTCTTTCCAGTACTGTTGTAGAGCCATCAGAATTAGAAACTATTTTTTTGATTTTAATGAAAGGCTTGTCTTTAACTATAACTCTTTCTATTTGTCCTAAAGTAGTTATGTTTTTTAGCCTTCCTACAATATCTAATGCTTCGTCTTCCGAGAATATTTGTTGACCAGTAGAGTTTGTGAGGTTCGTGAATATTGTTTTATCACCTTTGTAAATTGCTTTAATTAAGTCAAAATATGAGACTCCTTCTACAATTATGTCACCTTTAGCACGATAACTCATAACCGCTTTAATTATTTCAGCAAGTTCGGGTGATAAATTTTGTTTTACAATTCTTAATTCTACTTCATAGTCTACTACCGAACCTTTTAAATTTAAGTTTACAGTATATATAAACTTGTACCTTTCATTGTATAATTCGTCTAAATTATCTTTTCGGTCATTAAGGAGTTTCTTCCTATCCGTTATTAATTCTTTAAACCGAGTTTCCTTAATTCTTAATTCTTTTAGCTTAGCTTCATAATTACTAACATCCTTGCTGACTTTTCTGATAAAAGAAATATCAAGCTTTATTCCTTGAGCTTCAAGGGTTGCTCTTTTTTCTTCTATAGTTTTAATTATATCTATTTCCTTCGTTTTCCATTTTTCAACTTCGTCTTTTATGCTGTCTTTAAATGCGGTTGAGTCAAAGACTACTTGTGAAGATTGCAGGCCAATTGCAGAAATGTAGCCGTCCATTAACGCGGTAACAGCTTTATACTCTTCTCTGCCAACGATTATTTCAGCCTCTGTTATTGATTGAATCGAATCCTTTAATAATTCTGTATTAAGACCGTTTGTAATATTTAGAATATGAGTGTCAAGGTTTGATATTAACTCAGCTCGCAGTGTTCTTTCATTTGCAATACCTTCTTCAAGCTCAACTACTTCTTTTGCATTGTTAGTTTTTAATGTTGCCAATTGCCCTTTTGCATTATTAAATGCTTGTTCTAATGCGGGTATTCTGTCTATTTCAAGTTTAAGTCTTTCCTTTAAAGTTTGATTTTCTAATAATGCGGTTCTGAATGATTCATCTTTTACTTCGTATGTATTAGTCTCAATAAAATTGTCGATAAACTTCAATAAGATTTCTGGGTCTTTCCCACACTTTTGAATAGTTGAAGCAGTTTCACCTTGACCAAAACTTTCTATGGTAATTTGTTGTATCCCGTTTTTTGGGTCAGTGAAATTTAAGTTATCGTTGTATTTTTGTTTTTGAAATTCAATTATTTGTCCTGCTTCATCTTGATAGAATAGTTTAATCGTGTCGGGCCAGACTTCATTATCTAAAATATCCTCTCTTGTAGGATTGCCAGAAACTGCACGAAGGCACTCTAACGTTGTAGATTTTCCAGTCCCTCGTCCACCAATCAAACTATTAAAATTGTCACTAAAGTGAATTTTATTGTTATCTAAAATACCTCCTTCAAATTCGATTCCAATAAATTTTGGAAAACTCGTGGGAATACTTTCTTCAATTCTTATTCTTGAATTTGAATCAAGAAATGCAACTCTAAATGAATTAAAGTTTAATTCATCCATCTTTATTCTTGTAAGTTTCTTTGTACCACTTAGATTCTTACCTAATGAAATTAATTTGTGGGCATCTGATGACATTATTTTAGCAATATTATATGAGTTGTCCTCTTTTAAATGCTCTTTTCTCGCTTTAAATAATCTTTTTCTATCAGCATTGGTGTCTAATTCGGTGTACCAATCAACAGCACTTTTATTAGATATCTCTATGCCATAAAGCAATTCATGTTTTAGTATTGCTTCCTTAAATGGAGTGTAACCTGGAGTGTAATTTTCAAAACCAGCATCTATATCAATATGAGCAGCGATTCCAAAACCACCATATTTTTTAGCAATGTCAAGTGCTCCAGTAATTGTTGTGTCACATTGCTTTTTGTCAGAGGAAATTGTCAACTCACCAATAAATGACCTGATTTTTTCATAGGTTTCAAAATAGACCAAAAAATGGCCTTGGCTTGTTGAAAGCTCAACACCGGGTACAACCAAGATGTTTTTTTCGACTGCATATTCGAGTGCTGCGGGTATGTTCCCAATTTCATTATGGTCAGTAATGCTTATTACAGAAATGTTTTCTTTTATGGCTTCGTCAATAATCTTTTCAGGTGTCATATCGCTGTCAAAGACGTCATAAGAAGCATATTTTCCAAATGAGTGAATATGCAAGTCGGCTCTATAAAATTTAGCGCCGTTGTCAATTAATTTTATGTCAGATAAACTCATTATTGTCGATATTACGATTGTCTTTTAGCATTGGTGGTAACGGTTTGCAGCTAAAAGAAGTTGGCGATTTTCACCACAAATGTTCATACGAAGCACAAATGTTTGTTCAACCACAAAACTGTCATACGAAGCACTAAACCGCCAATATTTTTTAGGTGCTGTTATGTGTAGTTTTTTTTTCATTGTCCTTGTTCTACCGCTTTATTCAAATCTACTTTTCCGCTTTTCTTTATTTCTGTCAATGAGCTGTAAGAAACGTAACCCATAATAATTGTCAAAATTGTAAACAAAATGCTGGCAACTAAAAGCACGTTTTCTAGTGTCAAAAATGGCAACAAAATTTTATTTACAGGGTCGTTGTCCACTGTCGGTTTAGGTATTGATTTAATTGTTGTAATAATTGAAAAATATGTACCCCAAGCTATTGAAGCTAAAAAAACGAACAAGTCGCTCAATAAACTTTTGGATTTAATTGAACTTAAATTGTCGCTTGTTACGAGGTAATAAGTTTCTTGCTTTGCTCTGATGGTTGTTTCAACAAGTCCACCGTGAGTTGACAACTGTAGGTCGGACATATGTTATGATTTTTTATATTCTATACCACTATTCGGATATTTCTTTTTTAATTCTTCTGCTGTCTGCTGTCTAAATGTGTCAAGGTCGGCAGGTGTTGGAAGTTGAAGTGCAGGGTTATTACTCAAAACCCGTTCTAAAAGTTTTTCCAAAACCCCGATGCGAAATTCGTTATCGAGAAGTTGATTCGCGATGTCAAAGTCACCAATTTTTATGCTCATATTTTTGTTGTTTTAATAGTTGTCTGTCTTGTTTTAAAATTACACATAACTCCCTTATAGCCGCTACATCTTAGCCGTTATCGCACGCCGGCGTGCGGATAAGGCCGACATGTAAGGTGATTATTTTTGTGACTGACTTCATAGGTCGTCGAATGGATTTCGGATGTTTTGAAGAGCTTGATTGCTTGCGTGGGCGTAGATTTCGGTTGTGCGACTGCTCATGTGCCCAATCGGCGTTTGAATATAGCATAAATCTGTACCTTTATCAAAGAGATGCGTTGCATAGCCCTTCCCCCTGCCAGCAATTCTGGGGACACAAAGTGCAGTATGACCTAAGCGACAATTTGAGGGCGATGAGGAGTCGTCAATGAAGACAGGGGATGAGCATGTCAACGGTGGTCGAACCTGGATAAGTGGTGAGAAAATTACGTTCGGCGATGCGGCTATTCTAGACTTATGTGAGAGCGCTGATCACGTCGTCGCAGCAGCGACGTGAGGTCTGTATGTTAAGTTAGTTGCAGATGTATCAGTCGTTGATGGCGATGGCGAGATCTACAATCTGAAGGTCCTCTAGAATAGTACACTTATGCGCCAGTAAGCGTACACAACAGGCTAGCTTTTCACCGCCAGTATCGCCGCTATCTCTTTGCGGCTGCTGACCTGGAGTTTCTTGTACGAGTTGCGGATGTGTGTACGCACCGTCTCTATGCTAATGCATAAGCGTTCGGCTACAATGGCATAGGAAAGACCAGTGGCGACGAGCTGGATGACTTCGCGTTCTCGTGGAGAAAGTTCTGCGAGCTTCGGTGAAGCGGGCTGGGTAGCCTGCATTGTTAGAAGCAGTTTGCGCGCGATTGCTGCGCTTATCGGTGATTCACCTCTGCTTAACGAGCGCACAGCTTCTGCGAGGTCTGTACCTACTTGACCTTTGCTTAGGTAGCCGAGTGCCCCCGCCCGAATTGCATCGAAGATGTTCTGATAATCTTCGAATGCAGAGAGGACCATCAGATTGCTCATCGGAAGTAGTGCGTGCAGCTCGACGATTAGCGTTGTGCCGTGTTCGTCGGGTAGGACGAGATCGATAAGGATAACGTTGGGCTTGAGAGGGATGATTGTTCGACGTGCTTCCCCTGCATTTAAGCACGATGCCACAACATGGATGTCTTGATGCTGCGAGAGCTCATCGGTGTACGACTGAAGAAGTATTGGGTCATCTTCGACGAGGGCAACGGTTATCATAGTTCATCAGCCTTCATGGTTTATGCGACGATGATCGGTCTATAAAACACTTTGATTCAGCACATCTTGTTGCCAATCACGCGACGTTGAACGTTAGTGTGTATGTCGTGCCAGCGGCTTGGCTTGAGCTGACGCTGACGTCGATGTTTGACTCGCGAGCTCTTGTTTCGATGTTGCGACGTCCACGTCCGGTCGATGCGGTCGTTGTATCGAATCCCATGCCATCATCGCCGATTGTTATTGCAACGGAAGTACCCTGTACGTCGACAGTGAACTGCACACGTTTGGCCTGTGCATGTTTTACGACATTAGCCATTATCTCGTTTACAATGAGAAAAACATTCTTCGATGTTTTAGCGGAGACTGGTAGTGCTGATACGCGCTCGGGCAATGTAACGTCTGTGTGTAGGCCGACATACTCTGCCGTCTGCTGTACATTTTCTGCGATCTGCGCTAGTAATGCGTCGAGGGTAAGTGCCTCTTCTGACCATAACCAGAGAAGACCGCGGAACGTTCGGGTTGTAGATGCCACTGCCCCTTGCTCTGGGCCCCTTGCAAGGCGTGCAAGGTCTGCGCCGACAGTGTCGTGCAGGTCGCGTGCAATCTGGTCGCGCTGGTTGTAGAGCATGGTTCCGAGGTGACGCTGACGTCTGCGCCGTAGCATGATGAGTGCTCCCGCAATGCCGATTGCTGTAATCACACCCGCACCCACTTGCACGTAACGATATCGCCAGATTGGGAGGTGCCGACGAAATACGAGCGTTGTCTTCTGCGTATCGCCCGGAGCTTGCAACTCGCAAACTACCTTGGATTCGGACGGTAACTGTATACTTATTGCCTCTGTACCATCGTACAGTGTTGTGTCTGCGTCCCATACTCGAACAACATTCATTCCCGTGTTGTAGATATTACGTTGCGGACCTGCTCCATAATAAACTTTTACACTATCGCCCTCTGTGTCGACATCTGCAGCAAATCCCGACGCACAAAACGTTGTTCTGAATTGCAACGGGTCGTGTACAGCAACGACATACGGTGTTGGTGGTGAGGCAAACAACAGGGGTATCGAGATAGCAAGTGTGGTGTCGCGCGTATGGATGAGGACCGTTGAGTCGGATAGGATTGATACGCGGTAGCCGGACTCTAACTGACTGTGCATAGGCTCTGGCAGTGGTAATACGCGGTAACGGTTGGTCTTCCAGCTCGCTGCAACAAGGGCACGGCCGTCTACAACGATTGCCACACTATCGCCCATTACGTAAAACCGCGGGAGGCTCGATGTCGCAGTATTCACGCGAGGTAATGCGTCAGTAATAATCTTTCCTAGCAATGTCGATAGCAAGGTCGACGCAATTGGTGACGAGCGAAACTTGCTGGAAAGAAAACTCGATACATTGAACAAACGGTACTTGGGTGCACCGCTTCTAACGGACTCGCTTGATGCGATGAACGCTGCTTTTGATGTGAAGATTACGACGCTATCGTCGGTGACGGCAAGCGATACAATCGTGTCGCGCACTGTTATTTCTGAAGGTAGTGGCAGTGGACTTGGTGGTGGCAGTTGTTGTGAACTTGCGACTGTATCACGTCCGACGTCTATGACGAATGGACCCACGTCTGTGCCAAGCAGAACCAGCCCCCTACCGATGCTACATGCAGCGGTTACGGTTTTGTACAATGCGTTGGCCGTGTCGTTGAATGCAACAAGCGTCTTCGATGGCTCAAGGATTACAACACATCCGCCGATCGAAGGCAGGTTGTATGGTAGAGGTACCATAGCAAGGGTCTGCTGCAGGGGGCTCCAATTAGCTACGATGTCTTTGATTACTTGCCGATACGACACTCCTGCGTAGCTGCCAATAACCAGAGTGTCGTGTTCGATTGCAATAGATGAGAGCGCCTTCGCGTGAATCGGAGCTCGTAACAGATTAGAACCAAGGCGGATGTAGAGACCGAGTACTGTCGAATACCATTCAATGCCGTGTGAATCGGTGACTTTACCGGTGATAAGGCGGGCATCCATTTTCGATCGTTCGATAACCGATGCTGTGCGATCGTCGGGTAGGTATACATCGGCTGGAATGCCATTGGGAAGATGTGAGCGTACGTGCCCTTTATAACGAAGGTTAAGTTGTGTACTATCCTCTAGAATCATTGCACTAAGTGTGTGATAGATTGACCTAGCGTTCAGTCCGACACGCAGATGGATGCGTGAATCGTTGAGGATGTATCGTGCCATGCCAATGCGGACACGTATTTCGGAGGCGCCTAGAAACGATCGTTCACCGGTGATAACGCCAATAGCACGCATCATGCGGGTGCGTGCTTCGGGTATATGCCCTAGGAAGAATGCACTGCGTCCACGATAGTACTCTCGGTTCGCCTGCGCAGACACATCGTTAGGCATTTGTGTCTCAAGCGACTCGAGTGCTGCAGCGACGGCGTATGCCTCTGCATGGCGATGACGCAAATGGTATAGCGTTACAAGGTTTGCCGATGCGTCCTTACGTATGGGGACAATCGGGCTTTTCGTGAGGTACTCGTACCATGCAATGGCACGTGTTGTATCACCTGCCTTCTTGAATGCATGGGCCACAAGGACAATCAGGCTGTAGTTACGCTCATTCTGAGGCTCGTTGTTCGAAGCACGATGGAGCGTAGAGGCGGCAATGGAGATAACATCTTCATACTGACCAACTTCAAAGGCAAGTGAAGCCACACTATGCCTGTAAAGCTCCTTCTGTTGTGTGGTAAGCGCATCACCAAAAGTTGTCCGAATTCTTTTGAGCAATTGCAAAGCGAGTTCTGGTTTGTCTTCTCTCTGATGGAGCATTATAACAGAATCGATGAGCTGGTCGAATGTGGAGGTATGCTCTACAGATGTCGACTGAGACTCTACAGATGTCGACTGAGACTCTACAGATGTCGACTGAGACTCTACAGATGTCGACTGAGACTCTTCCGATAATCGAGGTGACCTTTCTCGATCCTTCGTGCACGAAACGAGAATCAGTACGATTAGCGCAATGGTCCAAAGTGCGTTCGTTCAGGTCTTTCGAACGCGATTGATGACGTCTGTCGTTGAACGTCCTTCGACGAGAGGGATAACCACGACGCGGCCGCCTGCGGTTTCGACGATTTCGGCGCCGACGATTGTGTCGCGTGTGTAGTCGCCGCCTTTAACGAGAACGTCTGGAAGCAATGCTTCGATGAGACGCTTTGGAGTGTCGTCGTCGAAGACAACAACATGGTCGACAGCGCGTAAGGCGCATAGAACAAGGGCTCGGTCGGCGCAGATGTTGACTGGACGTTCCGGACCTTTGAGACGCGTAACCGATGCGTCGCTGTTAAGGCCAACAACAAGTACATCGCCTTGTGCACGCGCAGCTTCGAGATACGTAACGTGTCCGGCGTGCAGAATGTCGAACACACCATTCGTAAACACAATGCGATGATTGTGTCCGCGCAACTCCAACCGTAGTGCTTCGAGTTCTTCTGGACTTGATGTAGCGTAGAACGCCATGGTATTCTTCGGTACGTGATTCGTTGTTACTCTTGGGTCCGCTATTCGATAGTTCGCATCGTTATTCTTCGTCGGTAATCGCGTTCAGAAGAGCCTCGCGCGTAATGGGGACAATGCCCGGCTCTTCTACGACTACTCCGGCAGCAACATTCGCGAGAGCGGCAGCCTCGCGAACCGATGAGCCCCCTGCAATCATGGCTGCAAGTGTGGCAATGGTTGTGTCGCCGGCGCCCGAGACGTCGGCAACGGCTTGGGCCTTGGTGGGGACGGAGCTGACGCTGCCATCGCGTTCGAATAACATCATGCCTGCTGCGCCGAGTGTGATGAGCACGTTCTCGCATTCTAGACGCTTGAGGAGATCATGTCCGGCACGAAGTACGTCGGCATCGTTGGTAAACGTGTAGCCAAGAACATCCTGCGCTTCTTTACGATTTGGCTTTACAAGGAATGCACCCTTGTAACTGAAAAAGTTGTGAAGTTTAGGATCGATAAACGTTCGGATGTTTTTTGTCTTTGCGAAGTGCATAATACGCGTGATGAGCTCTGCCGATAAAAGCCCCTTGTTGTAATCTGCGATTACAATGCCCCTTAACTCGGGGTGTGCTTCGAGCTTTGCTAGAACAGCATCGGCGTCGGCTTCGGAGATGTCGGTACGGACTTCGCGGTCGAGGCGGACGATCTGTTGGTTGTTGCCGATGACACGCGTTTTGACGGTGGTCGGCCTGTCCTGCGAGACAGAGATGCACGACGCATCGAGTCCGGCATCGGTGGCCACCTGCCTCAGCACACGTCCCGACGCATCATCACCCACCACCCCACACAACAGCGCAGTCGCACCAAGAGTTCGAAGATTCGCCGCAACGTTTGCAGCACCACCAAGGTGATACGTTTCGTTGTCGACGTCGACCACAGGCACAGGTGCTTCGGGCGATACGCGCGTTACCTGACCCCAGAAATACCGGTCGAGCATAACGTCACCAACAACCGCAATCTCTGCACCACCGAGTGCATCGAGCAGCGCTCGTGTACGACGTCGCGTAAGGTCAACCATGTTATTCCATTGCCCGTGCAGTCATCGAAGGACGGCTTGCCATCTGTCTGTCGAGTAAGTAAATGGCGGGTCCGTCGCTTCCAACCATCTTCAGATGCTCGATAATCTCAATCACCTGCGACTCTTCTTCTACCTGCTCATTAATAAACCACTGCAAAACAATTTGAAGGGGCAGGTCCTTCTCGTTCACAGCCAATTCGTACAACTCGTTAATGCGAGCGGTAATGGCCATTTCGTGTGTACGAACGGACTCAAACACTTCTAGAGCATTCTTGAATTTCCGATCTGGTGCATCGAGCGCCAGCAGCGTTACACTCGCACCACGTCCGTGCACAAAGTCATACAACTTCGTTGCATGCATCGTCTCTTCGTGCCACTGTATGCGCATCCAGTGCGCAAACCCTTGCAGGCTGTTCTCTGTGAACCACGACGCCATCGACAGGTACAGATACGCGCTCTGGAATTCTGCTTGAATCTGAACATCAAGAGCTTTGACGAGTTTTTCTTTCATTGCCATTAGTATTTCCTTGGGTGTTGGCTACAAACCTACGGATACCTTGCCTCTTGCAATGTCTCTGCGTTAGCCCGAGATTTAACCCCATGGTTATGACCATCACAAAAATCGGCGACTCACAGGGTATCATCTTCGATACGACTTTGTTGGATATGGCGCACCTACGAGCGGGCGATCAGGTAAACATTGTTGTGCATGAGGGAGGCACCATAACAATCACTCCGATCCGACCTCGAGTCACCCGCGATGAAGTGTCGAAGGTCATCGATGGAGTACTTGACGATTATGCCACCACACTTCAAAAGCTTGCGTGATTAGGGATCCGACGAATGTGCTTCACCTAACCGTGGACATCGTCATTGAAATACACGCAAAAGTAATTGACGCGTTTGGGGGTCTCGAGGGTATTCGTGACCTTTCGCTGCTTGAATCTGCTATTGCAGCACCGCAGGAATCATCCATTTGTGGATGGCAATAAGAGAACTGCCCTTGGTGCGTGCATTGTGTTTTTGAGAATTAATGGGGTTGCTGTTGGTGAGGATAATCCAGCTTGGGAGCAACTTGTTATGCAGATTGCTTCTAGCTCCTTAGGTCTCAAAGAATCCAGCATGCTCTTAAGACAGTTAATTGTATAATTGCTTACATAACGCCTGACCACAAATGCACTTACTTTTACTCGTAATACTGGCCTTGTGTTCTACAATCATGTTCGCCCAGTCGAAGGTCGGCGTCAGCACCGAGCAAGTTGAGGGACGTCCGGGTACATATGATGTAATCTATGTGCCGCCGACTACTTCGGTGTATGGCACCAGTGCGTCAGAGGACACCATCTTTTGCGCCGCCATTATTGGTACGATGCATGGCAAACGAGGTATTGTGCTACCGATGAAGCGCCTCGACACAGCACTGTATCGTGTCCGTTTGGTCCTGCCGGATTCTACATACACAGTGCGATTAGAGATCTGCATTCCAACGGATCGCGTACCTAATGGCATCTTGGAGTTCACGTATCAAGCGGACGGAGCTCCGTTGTTGGCTAATACAGCAATAGACGTGCTTGACAATGCAGACTCGGCAATCTCGTGGCCCAGCAAGCCGACAGCACGTTCAATTGGTACTTCACCATGGCGCTTCTGCTTGGCACACGCAATGACGGTGCCACTGTTGAGCACGCCTATCTCGACAGTGCCGTGGCTGCCCAATTGCGCGACATGACTTTCGAACCATTGCTTGAAATCGAATCGTTTTGGAATGCGTTCCTTTATCCGGAGGTGCAGGACGGGAAGATGACGCTGCAAGTAGAGCGTATTGTCCATTTACAGGACCTCGCGGCTGCATTTCCGAACACACAATTCGGACGCGCCTGGATGCAACGTTCGACTGGCTACGCACGATTGAATCGTCGCAACATCGAACAAATCGTGCACGCGTTTGGATCTACCTACGACGTCGATCTGCTGAGTGCCCTCGCCTATAGATTGATGGAAAAAGACTTCCCCATTTATGACTTGACACTCGCCGACAAATTCGCAACTCGCGCAGAAGTATCGAGCCTAAAGCAGACGAGCTTTCGAACAGGCGAAAACATTTTTGGTAGCATGGGACGCGTTGACAGAATCCGCTCTATGAGGGTAAAGATTCGCACGCTACAAGGCAAACCAGATGAAGCCATTGCATTAGGTCTGGATGCCATGAGGCACGCTGTCGATCAGTATGGACGTGAAAAAATATCGAAGGCTCTCGAAGAAGCAGCGCTATCGAAGGGCGATTCACTCCAGGCCAAGAAGTTCATGGAGTACGAACTCCCCGTGATCGCGGATTTCGAATACATTTCCATCGATGGAACTGCTGGACGACTATCCGACCACAAGGGTAAGGTTGTTGTTATCGACTCCTGGTTTTTGGGATGTGCCGGTTGCGCCCTAGAGCACAAGAGTCTGAACGAGTTTGGAAACAAGTATGCTAGCAATCCTCACGTAGTCTTCTTGTCACTCGCACTGAACGACCAACGCACGTTAGAACACTACCTCAGCCGATCACCTTTGAAAGCGACCGTAGTAGCAGAGACACAAGCTATCTGCGACAAGCTCGGAGTTACTGCATTTCCTACCCACATCATCATCGACCAAACGGGCAAGACGGTTTTGTGGCAGGTAGGGGGCTCGTCGAGTTCTGGCGAGAAGCTCGGATTGGAAGTCGAGAAGCTGTTGAAG
>Ga0163150_10007118_pt1 | contig 13355 bp, 9 predicted proteins | sample OliLakLV19P2IB_FD_148628 | JGI IMG/M metagenome (GOLD analysis project Ga0163150, IMG submission 148628) | Freshwater microbial mat bacterial communities from Lake Vanda, McMurdo Dry Valleys, Antarctica - Oligotrophic Lake LV.19.P2.IB | ecosystem: Environmental > Aquatic > Freshwater > Lake >...
GGCCAAAGGCCGTGAAAGAATTCGCCCGTCGCCGCGCCCAGGCAACCGCCGATCACCAGTGACGGCCCGAACACGCCGCCCGACCCGCCCGATCCAATGGTCAACCCCGTGGTGACGATTTTCACCAGTGCGATCGCCAGCAGCAAGCGCATGCCGATCGACCCGGAATCGAGGAGCGCCGTCTGCAATGCCCCATAACCCATCGACAGCACCTCCAAGGCCTGTGGGTCTTGGCCAAAGGCGTAGTACATGGCGATGCCACACAGCCCTGCCAGCGCGGCGCCAACTGCGGGCCGCAACGAGGGCCAGATCGGCAGCTTATGAAACGCCGTTCGCAGGCCGTAGAATGTTTTGATGTAAACGGCGCCCCCCGCCACCAGCACCACGGCCATCAGCCCCAGCGGCAGCAGCTCGGCGGGCGAGCCGAGCGAGTAGTGCAATTGGTCGCCGAACAAGGGAACGAAGCGCTTGTCGGCCGGCAAGCTCATCGCAAACACGCTGTAGCCGACGACCGACGAGATAGCGGCCGGAACCAAGGCGTCGGACTCAATGTCGGCGTCGCTATAAAGAATCTCGGTAGCGAACAGCGCCCCTGCCAGCGGCGCTCGAAAGATGGCCCCGATGCCGGCGGCCACGCCCGCGACCAACATGACCCGGCGATCCCTCGTGGGCAATCCTAACCGTGTGGCCAGAAACGAGCCGAAGCCGGCGCCGATCTGTGCAATCGGCCCTTCGCGGCCGCCCGATCCGCCCGTTCCCAGCGTGATCGCCGAGGCCAGCGTTTTGATGATCGGAATTCGCCCGCGGATGAAACCCCGTTTGTGGTGGAAGGCTTCGATCACGGCGTCCGTTCCGTGCCCTTCGGCTTCGGGTGCAAACGTGAACACCAGCGCACCAGAAACCAATCCGCCGCCTGCCATCACAGCCACGATGAGCCAGGGCGAGATGGTCGCGTCGGTTGCATTCGACTTGAAGAAACGATGCTCGCCGGCCGTTTCAGCCGGAGAATAGCCGGCAATACCCGCGAGGGTGTAATAGCTGACCGACTGGCTGGCGATCTGAAAGACGATCGCGCCTAGACCAGCCACGACACCGATCGACACCGAGAGCAGGAACCATTTACCCGTGGACCGGATGTCGACGTCCAACGCGTTGCGTATCGCCGTTTTAGCGCGCTCGATGAACCCACTCACTCAATCCCTCGGGTCGGGGGTTGTCGCCCGCGGCGGTAAAGCGCATGGGCGATTAGTCACATGCCCGGGGAGTCAATATAGCGGCCGCGACGGGGGAGTGGGAGGCCGTTTGAGGCGGCTACTCGCCCGAATACTAGCGGCGCAGCGTCCTTAGAACCGCGGAGGCGCAGAGGAGGAGAGCAACGTGAAACCTACATGCCGGGTAAGTTGCCGGCGAGGAGAGGGAAGGCGATCGCATTTTTCGCTCTTTCATGCTTCGCGACTCTGCGGTTAGAAGTTCCCAATTACAGATGTGCTGTAAAGCGCATCGTCAACATCCGAGGTGTGGGCGGCGTCCGCTAACGTCGCACGACAAACGATCAATTCAAGCGAACCCCCTGCGCGGGCTTGCCGGCAATCCACGCTGCCCACGGCGTTCGTCCATGAGTCGTCGATATTCGGCCCGCATCGCTCGGTCTTCTGGATTAGAGCGATCGAGCATTTGATTGCGACGAGCCGACTTTTCTTCGGCCGTGCGGTTTTGTCCTCTGCCCGAACCGCCGCCGCCACGCTGTCCGCCGCCATTGGAGACTTGCTGGGGGTTGCGTTTTTGACGTTCCTTCGCCCGTCGCTCGCTTTCGTCGATCTGCCGATCGAGCGCTTTGTGGCGGTCGGCGGGCGAGAGCGCAAAGAAGGACTTCAACTCTTGCCTGGCGCGCTCGTCGCCGCGCTGCCGCTGATCGGCGAACAGGGATTGCCTCTGATCGGGCGACAGCTTGCGCATTTCTTCACCGAACTGTCCCCACAATTCGCGCCGTTTGTCCTCGGGCAGGTCCTTGGTCTCGGTCCGCAACTGCACGGCGAGCGCTTGCACGCGGGCCACTTCCGGATCGCCGCGGAAATGCCACCACGCCCAGAGGCTGCAGCCCACCAATGCCAGCGCGAGGGTCAACAACCCACACTTCCTTTTGTCCATAACCGATAGCTCCGTGCAATTTGATCGAAGCGAATTGATTGAAACGCTGCTCCCGCGTCGGCAGGTCGCCAACTATCAACGGTCGACTAAGTGGTCGTACAGAAATTACTTGAGCAGTTCTATAGCCACGGATTAAACCCAGCCCGGCGGAGCCGGAACCAAATTGGACATTTTTACCAACCGCTCGGGGCGACAAGAATTCGAGCATCGCGCAGCCACGTTCAACCGCATCGCGGAGGACAAACACAAGGAAACGTGGACAGGATAACAGGATCGACAGGAAAGGAACGAGGCATGCGAACGAGGATCTCTTCGCCTGTCTCCTCATCCTGTCCATCTTGTTAATCCTGTCCCTCGGTCGTAATGGTTTCGCGTTTTCGTTCTTTCGGGCTTTCGCGATCTCCGTTTAAGTTGCGTACCAATCAAGGACTTTCACACGACCGCAGAAGGCGACACAAAAATCCGCGCAAGGCGCGTGCAAATTCAACGTTTGTAGTACGGATCGACACGGATGAAGAGTATCACGAATAAAGGAACGAGCAGAAACGAGGAAACCGCCGTTGTTTTCGGACTTTCGCACTTCCTGTCTTTCGCGATTGCATTTTCTTGTCCGTGTTTAATTCGTGTTCAATCCGTGGCAAATTGAACAGGTTATTCATGTGCGGATCCTAGGGTCCTACGTGGCCGTCTAAATAAAGGAAGTTTCGCGACCCCATTGCGCCATCTGGGCCGTGAACACTGTCGAAGTCGAATGCCACCCACACGTCGCCTGAGGCTCGGTTCTCAAGGACCTCGGGTAGAGTCTTTTTGGCAACTCGGCTGGCGGCGTACTCGTAGCTCAGCCCCTCTTGCTCGAAATACACCTGGTCATCCGGGCAAACGAAGACCGCCTGGTTGTGTTCGATATACGGATCGAGAACGACCTTGAGGCTGGGCCGAGTGGGCGTGACGCTCGGCAAGATGGCCGCGTCGGGAAAGCGTCCCCGTGGACCCTGCACGTCCAAGTACATGAACAGCGAAAGACCCACTTGCTTCAATTGCGACCGGCATTGCGTCCGCCGCGATGTTGCCCGGGCGTACTGCACGGCGGGCATGAGCAGTCCCACGAGCACGCCGATAATGCCAATCACGACCAGCAACTCGACGAGCGTGAACGCTCTCCGACAGCAACGCTTCGTGCCGTGCGATTTCACACCGAGAAATGTCATAGTACGGGCCTTCATTTTCTATTCGTTTCGAGAACACTTTCGGCGCGCAGTACAACTATGTTTGACGCGCGCGGGCGCGCATCGATATCCCAGGATCTTGATGGAGATTTCCCTCGGATCGCGCCAAATTGAGGACGCGCAATCACGTTCACGCAATCCGCGCGGACCGATATACCTTTCGCCAAGGCGCACAGGCGCATGGCAGAACCGCTGCCATTGATGGCGGACGCCGAGCAAGGCCATTGCAATCGCAGACGCCACTGTTGCTCGCGTGGCTTGTGCGATGCATCAATGCCGTCAGGCGATGCTCAATAGAAGAAACACCGACAATGCCGCAGGGTGTCGGCCGGGAAAATTATTTTCTCGGCAGCAGCAACGCCGGCTTCGGCCCGCTTTCGTTCGACCAACGCGACAAGTCCATTGACTAGTGATCGAGGCAATGCATGCTGTCATCGCGGTGCATGCGGGACATGGAACTTCAGGGAGCCGTGACGCGGCCCAGGCCAAATTGATCGCCTGCTTGCACTGGCAGGCCGTTGCGCAGGTCAATCTCGAGTAGCTTTTCACTTTGCACGTCAGCGCCGGTTTCGTCCTTCAGGCCGGTTACGATTTTGCGCGTGGCGGTTTCAATCACGTCTCCGGTTGAAGGATAGGCAAGGCTTCCGTCGAGGCTGAACGTGATCCAGCCTGGTTCGTCGCGCAATTGAATACTGGCGACTTGCTTGGGTGGCATGACCGTCGCGTCGAAAATGTGCAGCCGCTGATTGGCCGCGTCGCAGAGCCACAGTTCGCGCTCGTCGGGCGTGAGGCCGATGCCGTGGCTAGGACAACCGTGCCGCTTGACGGGCCCCTTTTGAAAACCTTCGACCACGACCCGGTGCAGCTTCTTGCCGGTCACGAGATCGCCTACCTCGAAGCCCAGCAATTCGTTGACGTTCACAAAGCACAAGGTCTGCTGACCATTGACAGTAAACGGCCGGATACTGGCGCCGAATGGCCCGATGCTTTTCTCGATCGTATGCTTCGAGGTGTCGCTGACGGCCAGCAAGGGAGACTTGAGCCCGGCCAGGTAGGCGTGGCTGCCGTCGAGCCCGTAGACCGTATTGTGCGACCCGGATTTCGGAACGATCTTTGTTATCACGTCGCCTTTCGCGGCATCGACGACGTGCCAATGGTCTTGCTCGAGCGACGGAAGATAGATGATCTTGCCGTCGGGCGAGATGGACATGCGATCGCAACCACCCTCGTAAGGACGCTCCCATAGCACTTTCGCAGTCGTCATGTTGAGACACATGAGCGTCTTGATCGTGCTGATGTAAATGCGCTGGGTCGCGGCCCTGGCGCAGATACCCTTGACGTTCATCGGCTTGCCCGACGTGTCGAGGCCGCCCGTCGCGATCCGCTTGACGAACTTATGTCCGCGATCGATATCGAACACGAGCAGCCCGTGACCGCCGTACTCCAAATAGTCGCGAACGCCGGGCACGGCCACATAAAGTAGCCGCTGGACGTCTGGTTCGACAGCTTGCGACGTGCGAGCGCCCAACACCAGAGCACAAAGTGCCGATGTGACGGCGATGGTCCAAGAGGGTGCCCGTTGAGAATGGCCGAGTTTCATTGTGCAAGTTTCCCATGTAGTGAATTCCGTCGAAATGCGCCTCGAAGCATCAGTCGTAGCCCGAGAGGAGCACGTCTTCGAGCGGCGGCGGAATTGCTTGTGTGCCCGTAGCGGCGGCCGCTTCCGCATCGGCGAGCGTGCGCTTGAGTGCGTCGACTACGTCGGCGCAACGGTTGGCCACGTCGTTCACTTCCCACATGTCGTCGGGCTTCTTGTAGAGTTGCGCTTCCCCGAGTGAGCGATCACTGCTCGATAGGCCGTCCGCTCCAGGCTTGAACGACGCGCTGCCGTCGTGGGCGTTCGTTCGACCCTCGTCGCCGTGACGCACGCGCAGGTACCAGGACGGTGTGCGAACGCCTCGTTCTCCATTGCCGGCAACCGCGCAGGCACGGTCGCGGAGAACTGCCTCTTCGTTGTCGACGAGTGGAAGCAAGGACCGGCCGCTGCCGCCTCCCTGTACTTCTCGTAACCCGAACCAATCCAGGAGCGTCGCGAACACATCCGCCGGCTGGACGAGCGCAGAACTACGGCCGCTCGCGCCCTGCTGGTCGGGAAAGCGAATGAGCAGCGGGACGTGGACCAATTCCGCGTGAAGCGCTTCGTCCCAATCGCCGATGCGGCCATGCTCGCCCAGTGGAAAGCCGCGAGGCGCAGTGACCACTAGCAGCGTCTCCCGTCCGGCAGGGTTTGCCGTCAACCATTCGAGCAGCCCCACCGCTCGTCGGGATCGTGGTCGTCCGCCAAGAGTTGCCGCGGGACCGCGACAAAGTCCGGCGGAACTGGCTCGTCCTCCTCCGCGTAGAGATCGCGAAATTCACGCGGCGCGTCCCAAGCATGATCGACTCCGCCAGCATGCAGCCACAGGCAAAATGGCTCGCGAGCCGCATCCAGCGCAGCGCACGCGGCGGCGAACAAACGCGCGGTCTGCGTCTGCTCGACGTCTTCGGCCGCAAGCGTCGGTAGCGCCTCGGCTAAATTGGCCAGCGCCGCGAAATTGTCGGAACGCGGATGCGAGGCCAGACGGGCGTCGTCTGTGACAAGGGTCGTCGCGATTCCCGCGGCGGCGAGCTCGCGCGGCAATGAACGCAACTCTCGTCCGGCACGCCGCCACAGACCGTGTACACCCGACCAATACGACTCGCAAACGTCTTCCAAGCGTGGACTATCGGTCAGCACCTGATCGAAAATAAAGCCTTCCGCGGCCAGGCGGTCGAACGTGGGCGTGCGGACCCATGCATTGCCGTAACAGCCCAAATAACCGACGTGAAGTCGGTCGATCACCAGACAAATCGCATTCATGCCACGAAACCGCCGGTGTTCGCTGGAGGAACTACGCGGCACTTGCCGCACCGCATGCGATTGTAGCGGCACGGCGAATCAAGCTGAAGGCGTCTGCCGTAGATCGCTGCGCCGGGCGGCCGTGATTCGCAGTAGAAACTTGGGATTGCCGAGCAGATAGCGGCGCCATTTCTTCGGCTGCTGCAAGAGCAACTGCACCCATTCGTAGCCCAACCACCGCACCCAGCGCGGGGCACGTCGAATGTTGCCGGCCCAATGGTCGAAGAGTCCGCCCACGCCAATGACAACTGGCACGCGCAGCGCGTGCTCGTGGCGGTGGATCCACTGCTCTTGGAGCGGGTTGCCCATGCCCACCAGCAGCACATCCGCGCCCGACGCATTGACTCGTTGGACCACCGACGCGCTCTGCGTATTGTTGATATAGCCGTGGTGGAAGCCGGCCAGGGTCCAACCGGGAAACCGTTCTTGCGCGGTTTGGGCGGCACGGCGGATCGTATCTGGATCGGCGCCAACGAGATAGTAGCGTCGCCCTTGTCCTGCCGTCGCCGCGAAGAGCTCGGGTACGAGATCCGTCCCGACGAGATTATCGCGCAGTCGAATGCCACGCTGCCGGGCGACCCAGCGCACGCCTGTTCCATCGCCAAACACCGTGCCAGCCGAATTGAGCACCTCGCGAAAGGCCGGTTCGTCGGTGGCCAGGTTCAACGTGTGGGCATTGACGATATAAATGCTATGCGTTCGATCGTCGTGACGCTTCACGAGTCGATCAATATGGTCGGTGGCGTCGTGCATCGACATATCGGTAATGCGCACGCCAAGTACCGAAAGCGTGCGCCCGGTTGAGCTTTCGCTTGCGGATTGCGCCGCGGGCGCAACAGTCGCGGTCGACAATGCACCAATCGCTTCACTCATGGGGCGAATCCTCTGATCCAGTAAATCACTGCGCCGGCTAGCCGGGCAATCCGAAAATGTCGTGGAAATCGGTTCGTGGAATGTTGAAATGACGAGTACACTTTTCCCTAGCCCAGGCATTCATGCCTCGTCGTACCACACAAGTCGCGACTCCAGGCTGGAACCGCGGAGACGCGGAGGCGCAGAGAAGGCGAGATGTGTGAAATAAGGAAGCCAGGAGGCCAGGAACGACCGAACCAATCGAGTTCGATGCGCAGGGTTGAAGGCTCGGTTGCTTCTCGTGGGGACCGGTCCGACGGAAATCGAGTTCTCCTGCTTTCCTGGTTTCCTTATTCTTTCCATCTCCGTGCCTCCGCGTCTCTGCGGTTCATTATTCTGTCCAAAAGATGTGTGGTACAGCGAGGCATTCATGCCTGGGTTTTCGTTGCCCCCGAAGAGTCGTCGTCTGCCCCGCTTCAGCGGGCAAACGCTTCCACCAAGGTCATTCCGCCCTGAAGGGCGTTTACGACGAAATCATTCTTATCTCGATTCCCAGGCATGAATGCCTGGGCTAGTGAAAACACCAATGTCAGAACTTGCCCACGGCTCGCTGAATGTCGACCTCGGTAGTGCAGCTTGTGTCGTTTTAATTTGTGGCTATTTCTTGCGTGCCAACACTGCGTTGTAAACCGCGGCCACTCCCGCCGACATGCTGGCGTCGGAAAAGTGATCGGCCTGCCGCTGATGAGCCGTTTCGCGCAGCTCACTCCAATCGACCGTGCCACGCACGACTTGTTCAATCGCCCGAGCCAGATCGGCGGCGTCGCCAGGTGCGGCGATCAGTCCATCCTGACCATCGCGAATGGCTTCGGGTACGCCTTCCACGCGTGTGCCAATCACGGGCACGCCGGCGGCCATGGCTTCGAGAATGACCATCGGCAGCCCTTCGCCAAACAGGCTGGGCAGCACGAACAGGTCCATCGCGGCTAGTTCTCGATTCACGTCGAGCTGGAATCCGCGCCAGTCGACCGTGTCGCGAAGGCCCAGATGATCGACACGGTCCTTGATCTTGGCTTCGTAGTCGGCGTTCTCAAACGGGCCAACAGCTCGCAGCCGCACCGCAACACCTTGCGACTTCAAGCTGGCCAATGCGTCCAGGAGCACTTCCAAGCCTTTGCGCGGACGATAGAGGGCCACGGTGCCCAAGGTCCACGCGCCACTGGGCGTTGTCCGCCACGGCAAAGGGCCGCAGCACGGCACCCCATTGGGCACGACCGCGATTCGTTGCTCGTCGATCCCGCGACCGCGAGCATACGCGCCCAGACTTCGCGAGACGGCGATCACGGCGGCGACGCCCGTCAGACTCGTTCGCTCGGTGATGGCGTTGAAGCGATCGCGCCAGCGATTCGCCGTGTCATTGCCCGCTGGGCTGTGGATATGGTGGATCATCGGCACGCCCGCCATTGCGGAAGCGGCGCGGCCGATCAACGCCGCTCGCGGGGAATGGGTGTGAAGTAGCGAGTAGCCCCCACGACGTAACAAACGGGCGACCGCAGCTACGGGCCGCAGATCGAAGCGTGAACGCATCGGCAATTGAACCAGCGACGCGTGTTTCGCCTTGCGCATCTGGTCGAAGCAGCCCGGTTTGATGCAGGCGAAACTGACCTCGTAACCGAATTCTGGCAGCCGGGCGGCCAGCAGGTCCTGCACGCGCTCGGCGCCTGAGTAGTGCTCTCCGTTGATCAGGTGCAAGACTTTCGCCCGTGGCGATGCAAATCCTGGCGCTGCCGATCCCGGCAGCGCGTCGAGAGGCAGTTCGAGCGTGGCACTAGCATCGGCAAACGAAACGGGCGTCATGCGGGGGTCTCTTAAGGTTTGCGTCGATGGATCGAGTGATGGAGAAGTTCCGCGAAACGCCCCGCGAGCGGGGCGGCTAACCTGGTGACCCTCGTTCAGTAGGCGCCGCGACGGCTGAGCACGGAGATCGGAGTTCGCAACAGCAGCTTAATGTCGGTCATGACGCTTTGGTTCTGCAGATACCACAGGTCCATTCGAATCAGATCCTCGAAGGCAACTTCGCTCCGTCCGCTGACTTGCCACAAGCACGTCAGGCCCGGCTTGACCGAAAATCGGCGACGCGCGATCGGCTGGCACTTGAGCGCCTCGTGCGTCGGCAAGGGACGTGGGCCCACCAGCGACATCTCGCCCCGCAGCACGTTCGCCAATTGCGGCATCTCGTCGATGCTAAACGAACGCAGGAAGCGTCCGAATCGCGTGACCCGCGGGTCGTTGCGGTTCTTGAAGATCGGCCCGTCCTTTTCATTCTTTACTAGGTGTTGCAGTTTGTCGGCGTCGAGCCGCATGGTGCGGAACTTGAACATCCAAAAGCGACGACCGCAGCAGCCGATCCGCTCTTGGCGAAAGAACGGCTTGCCGCGCGTAGTCACTGAAAGTACCGCGAGGGCCACGAACATGATCGGAAACAGGGCGATCAGCAGGCAAATGGAGCCGACCACGTCGAGAACTCGCTTAATGAACAAATAGCCCGGCGAGCGGTTGCCGCCCGGCTGAACGAGAAAACGATCGTGGATCGGCGCGTGTGCGGTGCGCGGTGCGACGGTTGTAACGGAGCCAACGCTTGCGACGGATCGGACCGTGTGCGTCGCGACGGCGGACGCCCGCTCGTCGAGCACGGCGACGCCCGACGAGTTGTCTTGCCCGGAGTCGTTGCTCTCGTTGTCAAGGACGAAGTTGTCGAACGAATTGGTTGTGTCGAGGGTGTCCATGTTTCCATCGTCTCGCAGGGGTAATGGCGGCGTTTGCGTTCATGCCTCGGGGCCGACCCGGTTGCCTCGCAAGCTGAAGCAAGGGGTATGCCGGCCTGACTTCAGCGACGCCATCCAAGCGGTGCAGTCGCCGCAACGCCTTGTTCGATGAGCGGTTGCAGCGAGTTGCCCCTGCAAGCAAACGGAGGCGATGACCGACGCCGCGCTGCGAATCGTCAACATGCCGACGCGCCGGAGCAACCGGCGGCGGCGGCGGCGGCGGCCGCTGCGTTGCGAAATGGCAACGCGGTCGCGTTCGGAGGGATGCCCTTAGAGCCCCTAACTCAGCGTCCCCAACACCGTGTCATTCCCGCGCAGGCGGGAATCCAGCGAATCGCAAGACTGCTCTGCGCCCGAAGATTTACAATTGCGATGCACGAGTCTCATTCGCCACTGCCCTCCCCAAGTCCTGGATTCCCGCCTGCGCGGGAATGACGGCCGAGTCGTAAATCTAGAAGTCCCCAGGCGAAGCAAACGACGCGGATCCCAAGCGGCCAGGCTGCGTTCCCTAGGCTGGCCGTGGATACGTCAATGGACGTGAGGCGGCCAAACTGCCGCCTGCTGGCGTCGCGCGCGCGGGCTGCTTATTATGGCCATGCCTGCGGCCCGCGCAGCACGCTCGCGACCCAGATCGATTCACCAGGAATAAAGAAAACCCCCGGAATCCACACCATGCCGCTTCGTACCTGTTCGGTTTACGTGTTGCTTTGCGTTGCGCTGGCGGCTGTTCTTGCCCCCATGGCGGTCCTGGGGCCGCGTTCCGCCGCCGCTCAAGGGCGCGAATACGTCATGGCCAACTACACGAAGTACGAATACCGCATCCCCATGCGCGACGGCAAGAAGCTGTTCACGGCCGTCTACGTGCCCAAGGACCAGTCCAAGCCGTACCCCATCATGTTCCAGCGCACGCCGTACAGCGTGAAGCCTTACGGCGCCGACCAGTACAAATCGGATCTGGGCCCTTCGGCGCTGTTCGGCAAGGAGGGCTACATTGTCGCGTACCAGGACGTGCGTGGGCGGTGGAACTCGGAAGGCGAGTACGTGAACATGCGGCCCTATAAGCCGGTCAAGAACGGCCCCGCCGACATCGACGAGAACAGCGACACGTTCGACACCATCGATTGGCTCGTCAAACACGTGCCCAACAACAATGGCAAAGTCGGCATGTGGGGCATCTCGTATCCCGGCTTTTATACGGCTGTCGGCATGATCGACGCCCACCCGGCGCTGGTGGCCGCTTCGCCGCAGGCGCCGATCAACGATTGGTTCATCGGCGACGACTGGCACCACAATGGCGCGCTAATGCTGCCGCACATCTTCAACTTCATGTCCACGTTCGGCCGGCCGCGCCCGCAGCCGACGAAAAAGTTCCAGCCCACCTTTGACCACGAAATGGCCGACGGCTACCAGTTTTTCCTGAACTTGGGTCCGCTTTCCAACGCCAACGCCAAGTACTTTAAGGACGACGTGGCCTTTTGGAATGAAGCCATCAGCCACGGAACCTACGACGATTTCTGGAAGGCCCGCAACCTGCGGCCGCATCTGAAGAACATCCGTCCGGCCGTGATGACCGTGGGGGGATGGTTCGACGCCGAGAACCTCTTCGGCGCGTTGGAAACCTACAAGAATACCGAGGCCCATAGTCCCGGCATCTCAAACACGCTGGTCATGGGCCCCTGGCTGCACGGCGGCTGGAGCCGGGCCGAGGGCGGTTCGCTGGGTCGAGTGGCGTTCAATTCCAAAACGGCCGATTTCTACCGTGAGCAGATCGAACTGCCGTTCTTCGAGTTCCATCTGAAGGGCAAGGGCGACGGCAAGCGGCCCGAGGCCTGGGTCTTCGAGACTGGCACCAACCAATGGCGGAAGCACGACGTGTGGCCGCCGAAGAGCTCGCAGCCCAAGTCGCTGTACCTGCGCGCGGGGGGAAAGCTTTCGCTCGAGGCCCCGGATGCATCGAACCCCGCCGACGTCCGCGACGAATACCCCAGCGATCCGGCCAAGCCGGTGCCCTATCAGGACAAGATCGTGATCGGCATGTCGGGCGACTACATGATCGAGGATCAGCGGTTCGCCGCGCGGCGGCCCGACGTGCTGGTGTACCAGACCGACCCGCTCGAGGAAGACATGACGCTGGTCGGGCCCATCCAGGTCGAGCTGCACGTATCAACTTCGGGCACCGATTCGGACTTTGTCGTCAAGCTCGTCGACGTTTATCCCGACGACTATCCCGATCCAGAGCCGAACTCCGCGGGCGTGCGGATGGGCGGCTTTCAGCAACTGGTTCGCGGCGACGTGATGCGGGGCAAGTTCCGCAACAGCTTCGAGAAGCCGGAAGCCTTCACGCCCGATCAGCCCGCGGCCGTCTCGTTCGCAATGCCCGATACGTGCCATACGTTTCGCAGCGGGCACCGGCTGATGGTCCAGGTGCAAAGCACGTGGTTCCCGTTAGTCGACCGCAATCCGCAGACATTCGTGGATATCTACAAGGCAAAAGATGCGGATTTCCAGAAAGCCACGCAGCGAATTTATCGCTCCCAAGAGTTGCCATCGCGGCTGAAGGTCCTCACGCTGCCGTAGTTAAGTTCTCCCGGCGAGCCGGATGCGTGAGCTTCCGGTTTGGTAACATCAAGCGGTGCCTGGAACCGTTGGCAAGTTCCTGCGCACCACTTCCAAGCGGCCGATTGCCAACGGTTCCTGACACCTTCCGGCGCGCAAAAGTGCGCACTTTGTGCATCGGCGCGCACTTTTACGCACGCAGTAACTGCAACGGCGGCAAACAGTTGACTTCGGTTTTCGCGATTTGTGCATGAATTTCGCGCGCGTGCGCGCAAAAAAAATCGTGGTGATCGCGCTGCGAGCAGTTTCCGCCGAAGTTAGGGCGAGCGAGGAATCGGCATTGCGCAGCGTAAGCGATTGCTGCCTTTCGGTTTGCCCTGTTGCCGTGCGATGGACGTTGTGACGTAATCGCGAAGACTTTCATCAGTTTGCTCCCTTCCAATAGCGCGCGGAATCCGCGCCGGCTTGGCCGAGCGATTTTTAAACGCGCGGCCGGGTTCGTCGTCGGGACGTGATTTTTGATCACTATCCCAATGGAGAAGTAGTATGCAAATTCCTCGGATCGCGCGACCGACTCACGGGCCGCTTCCACGACCGATGAGCACCACCGATGCAGGTGTCGCCTTGTCGAACAGACTGTAGGTCAGGGCTCGCCCTGACAGGCAGCGGAGTGCGGGTGCTAGCCCAACTTCCCCAACGTTTTGGAAAAATCCGTTGGGCGGGGATTTTTTTGGACTTTTTTTCGACGTAAGTCGTGTTGCGATGGCGATGCCGAGTGGGTTCGTCGAAGTTTTTTCCGCCGCAGGCGTG
>Ga0163150_10007125_pt1 | contig 13347 bp, 9 predicted proteins | sample OliLakLV19P2IB_FD_148628 | JGI IMG/M metagenome (GOLD analysis project Ga0163150, IMG submission 148628) | Freshwater microbial mat bacterial communities from Lake Vanda, McMurdo Dry Valleys, Antarctica - Oligotrophic Lake LV.19.P2.IB | ecosystem: Environmental > Aquatic > Freshwater > Lake >...
CTACCACGCCACGATCCTGCATCTGCTGGGCCTGAACCACAAGCAGGTCACGTACCGATACGCGGGCCGCGACTTCCGCCTGACCGATGTGGCCGGGCAAGTGCTCACGCCCATTCTGGCGTGAGCGGCCGCACCGCCCGCTCAATCACCTCTTGGCAACTCGGCAGCGGCGTCTGGCAGATCTGCCGTGTGCGCTCGGTCGACAGAAAATCGTCGAGGCCGCGCGGCGTGCGGCCCGGTGTTGGTTCGTGCTGCGGAAAAACGAGCGCCGGATCGAAGCCCAGCGCGGCGGCCAGTCGTTGCGAAAGGTCGAATCGGCTCAACTTATCCGTGCTGCCAATATGGAACCGGCCTGACGCTTGCGGCGCGACCGCCAGTTCCAGCAGCAATTCGCAAAGTGTGGCGATGTCGATCGGGTTGCGAAACTCGAACGTGGGGGCGAGCGTCGAATGCCCCGCGGCCAGCGTGCTTGCGAACTTGTCGAGGAACGAATTGGTGCCCGGCGTGACGCTTCGCCCCAGCACCAGTGACAGCCGCACGACCGCCGCGGAGGGCAGTGTGTCGAGCACACTCGCCTCGGCCCGGGCCTTGGTTTCGCCATAGAAGTTGAGCGGCGTCGGCGGCGCGTCCTCGCGATAGAAACCTTTGGTTCCATCGAACACCGCGTCGGTCGAAGTGAACAGCAGCCGTGCGCCGTGCCGGCGGCAAGCGTGAGCGACGTGCAGCGGACCGGTATGATTGATGATCTCGGCAAGCTGCTGCTCGCGCTGGCAGCGCTCGATGTCGGCCAAGGCCGCGGTCAGCACGACGATCTCGGGGCGAGCCGCGTCGAATGCGGCCGTTATGCTTTCCGCCTGTGTAATGTCGATTGCCACTCGTTCGTCAGCGGCTGCATGGGCTTCGACATTTGGAGCAACACTCGAAAGGGCATCGAGGCGCCGCCGCGCACCACGAATAACCTGAAACCGCCCAAGCGCCCGCGCTGCCAGCCAAGAGCCGACAAAGCCGCCGGCGCCGATGATAAGCAGCCTCGGTCGTGTACTGTTCAAGCGAGTTGCCCACGGCAGGAACGAACATTTGGAAAAACGGGCATCACCGGTCGATCGTATTGGGCGGCGTGCGAACGGCCGTAATGCCCAAGATACTCAAATGCAGATCGATCAGAGACAATGTCAGAGTGTCGCCCCCGGTGATGCTTTCGTAGTGTTTGGATTTAGTGCTTGCTCGCGGCAGTTGGTCATCGCCCCAAAAGGTCTGCACGGCCGCGTCGGCCAACTTGCGAGCCTGGTCCAAATAGACCTGATTTGAAGTGGCTCGCCACGCCGCCAACTGTAGGCTGATCGCGTGCCCGTATGTCATGGGCCAGGCATCGACGTCGTCGGGCGGCAGCTTATCGCGGTAGGCGTCGGCGGCGGCTTGCATGAGCTTACGATAGTTGACGCTGCCGGTATTCTCGGTGCGCGAGACGCACATCATGCCCACCTGGGCGGTCGTCAGACCTCCAACATTCGCTTGCCAAAGCGGTGTCACTTGTACGTCCGATTTTTCTCCCGAGGATTTCACGGCGAATCCTCCCTTGCCTGGCAGGTCGTGTGGCAACGCGCAAAATCCCTGGTCGACGCTGGCCGCGAACGCCTTGAGACGCGTCGCCAACTCCGTGGGCAATCGCGAGGCAACACCATCGCAATCGATGGCGGCGGAGAGCCATGCGGCTTCGGACGCGGGATCGCTCTTTCCGGCCGCCCTTTCCTTTTCAAGCCGACCGAGGGCGGCTTCGATCGCCTTGAGCAGCGACTGATCGCCCGTGTGCTGATAGGCGACGGCCAGCGCCCGGATCGTAGCGCCAGTTCGCCGCGGAGTCGCCGTGTCGGCGGCGGACGCCGCGATCAGGCCCTGCACCAGCCGCTTGCTCTCGTTCGGAGCGATCTCGAAGCAACGGTCCCAGAGCATCCAAGGCCGCGTTGCGTCCGGTGATACTTGCTTGTCGGCGGAAATCAACTTGTCCGTTGCAACGTCCCACGCCGAGCCATTGTCCCACGCGGCGACTGGTGCATCGGGCGACGCATTCTGCAAGAACCACTTCAATTCGGCGTCGGCCGCTTCGGCGTAAAGCGGTTTGTTCGAGAGTTCTCGCAGTGCGTAGAGGACGCGGAGCAGGTTCTGATCGTGCTGAGGATTTGCGCCGACTAAGGGGCCCGTTGCGCTGTCGGCACGCGAGGCTTCGTCAACTCCGGCAGGCGCGGCGGGTCGGTCTGCCAGTGGTCCGGGCTTCGCACGATCCAATGCGCTCAGAAGGAGGCCGGTTTTCTGCTCGCCTTGGGTATCTCGCCCCTGCTTCAGCATTGCGTCGACATAGCGATAGGCAATCGGTAGATACGGCGACGGCGGTACGGGCTTGGGGGCAGCGCGGCAAACACTGCCCGCGAGAAACATGATCGTCAAGGCGGTCACGACGGACCGTCGGCGGTTCGAGAATGTCAACATGGATGCTCCATTGCAAGTAACGGTTCACGACGCATCGTGTGCGATGTTTGGTGATTCCTAGACGACACGGTTCAACTTACATATCTTCGACTGAAAATCGTTGGGTCGACTCAACGGTCAATTGTATTCGAGGGCAACACGATCGGCAGCTTGTTGGTGAGCGCATGCACCTCCAACAGCGACAGGGCGAGGGAATCGCCGCCCGTCATGGCCTCATAATGGCCGGACTTAAGGCTCGCTCGCGGCAGGGGATTGTCCTGCCAGAAAAACTCGACCGCCATCCGGGCCAAGCGTTGAGCCTGGGCCTTATAGACGGGCTTCTCCGTCAGTCGATACGCGGCGACCTGCGTGCTGATCGCGTGGGCGAACGCCAGCGGCCATGCATCCAAGTCTTCTTCAGGCAGCGAATTCGCGTACTTATCGGCGATAGAAACGATCATATCCTTGTAAGCCGGCTTGTGGACCTGCTCGTAACGCGCCAGGCAGAACATGGCGTTCGACGCTTGCGTTCCTGCGCTGTAGCCGTTCCTCCAGAGTGGTGGTTCGGCAGGCTCCGCAGCGTCGCCGGCTGCCGGCTTTTGGCCCGCGGGGGCCGACTTAGCCGGTGAAGCCGCATTGAAGACCAACGATGGTTTCGCGGCGCCCGACTGTTTGGCCATGTCGGCCAAGATCAACTCGTCTTCTTTTTCGCAGAACGCGCGTAGCCGGCCGGCGAGCGGCTCGGGCACCATGGCAGCCGTGACCTCGCAATCGAGCGGCCCCATCGTGCCGACCATACTGCCGTCCTTCTGGACCCGTTTGCGCTCGAATCGCGCTAACAGCGCTTCGATCGCCTCCAGGAACACCGGCTTCTGCGTGTGCTTGTAGGCGTGGCCCCATGTCAGAACATAGAAGGCCGCGTGCCGAGGAAAATCCTTGCCGTCGATGGGGCCATGCTTGAAGTACAACGCGTGGCGGTCGAATCCGCCCGTCTTATGGTTGGCAATTTGATGCTCCCATAGACCCAAAGCGAATTTTTCGCATTGCTCGGGCGCGAGTGCGTACGAACGTTCCCACAAAACCCAGGGGCGAGCAAATTCGTGGATGCCGTCGGGCATTCCCGAAATGGCCCGGTCTTCCATCACACCCCACGACATGTGCTCTCCCCACGCGAGCAAGTTCGTCGTGGGCGACATGGCGTTCTTCAGGAACCAGGATATTTCCTCGTCGGCGACTTGCGCGTATTTGCTATCGCCCGTTATCTCGCTCAGTGCATATAAGATGCGGAGCAGGTTCTCGTCGAGATGAAGGTTCGCGCCGGTCAGGGCGCTCCAGGGTTCTCCCGGGCGATCCTCACGCCGGATCCCGCCGGGCGCCACCGGTCGCGACGTAAGCGGCGCCAGTGTCGTGCGGTCCATCGCGCTGAGTAGGAGACCACTTTTCTGCGGGCCATAAGTGTCGCGCCCGCGCTCGATCATGGTGTCGGCATATTTTTGCACGACGTCGAGCAACGAGGGCTGTGGCGATTCGGCGCTGGCGTTATCCACCCAAACCGCCATAGCCATGTTCAACAACGAGGGAATGACGATACTCCACCGAGTTTTCGACATAGGAAACTCCTTTCAACCAGTGCGGTGTGTGCGGGCAGGCAGCAGGTGTGACGAGGCTTGCGGATGCGAACGTTTTGCTCAGAGGGTTGATTCACTTTGGCGCGGTTGCTGCCGCCTGGTTCGATTCGACGACCCCCAGCTTGGCGCGGGGATGCGTGCCGTGCAGCTCGTCTTCGATCCAATCTCGCTCATAGAATCTCAATCCACTTCCACCGTGCCCCTGGCCGGTGAGGATGTCGATGTCTCCGTCTCCATTGAAATCGATGGCGTCGGCGCCCGAGACCAGTTGCGGCGACGACGATTTGACGATGATAGCGCCATCGCGCGATTTGAAGCGAGGCTCTTCGCCACGGGCGTTCGATCCCAGATTCTTGTAGAAGCGAATGTTGTTCTCGAAATTGCAACCGATGAAATCGCGCGTACCGTCGCCATCCCAATCGACGACCGAGCCGAGATTCGGCCTGACGTACTTGCGCAGTGGCTGGCTTCCGAAATCGACCGGCTTGACGGCAGCCAGCACCGGAGCCGCATCGGTACCCACGTTCGTGTAGAACCAGAAGCCGTCGGAATCGGCGAAAAGCAAGTCCTTCTTGCCGTCGTTGTTCCAGTCAGCAACGCTTGCACTAGCGCGGGCCTGGCCCTGGATCGGCTTGCCGTCGGCCAGGACCGGCACGCCCGCGGCCAGCACGGGAGTCGATCCGCCCTCGGACCCAAGGAATAGCGTGACCGAACCGCCGCCATCGGCAGTGACAAGATCCGGCTTGCCGTCGTTGTTCCAGTCGCAGATGTCCATGCGCGCGTGGCCGCCGGTGGCCGTGGTGCTCAGCGGCTTGCCGCCGGCCAGTAGCTTTTCGCCCGGCGCGAACACAGAGAAATGATTGGTAGACTCGTTGCGGAAGTACCAAATGAATCCGTCGGTATCTCCGGCCAGCAGGTCCTTTTTGCCATCGCGGTCCCAATCGACAGTACGCACGCAGTTCTGTCGCACGGCGTCGCAGATTTGGAACTGGTCGGTATAGGGCGAGCCGCCGGCGAGCGAGGTCGGCTCGAAGCGCGGTTCGGCGAGCGTGCCGACATTCGCGTAGAGCCCGCCGAAATCTCGCGGTCGCTCGATGTGGTCCAAGTCCGTCCGCTCCCAATATCGGCCACAAACCAGGTCGGGCAGCTTGTCGCCGTTGAAGTCGGCGACTTTCACGCCGCTGTGGGCATCGGCGATCAGGTACTTGCCCTTGTAGGCCACGATCGTCCCCTTGGCAAAGATCGGCTTAGCGCGCGTGCCGACGTTGCGGAACCAGTGGATGGCGCCCGGTTGCATGCCCGCGAAGAGATCGAAGTCGCCATCGCCGTCAATGTCGGCGTAATCGAACCGCGGATTGGAAAGTGTGATCTCCTGCCCAGCGGCCTCGATCGCGACGGCGTCGGTCAGTTTCGGCAGTCCGGTCTCGTCCACGCCCTCGCTTCGGTACAAGTAGCAGTGACCGTTGCTGCCCACGACAACGTCGACGCGTCCGTCGCCATCCCAATCGGTCACGAGCGCCGAGGGGAACCATCCGCCGGCTTGCTTGCCGCCGGCCAGCCGAGCGCCCGAAGTGGTCAGTAGCGGGCCAACACGGGTGAATGTTAGTTGGCCTTTGTGTTCGCGTGTCGTATTGCGGTACAGCACGATCGTGCCAGCGTCGGGGCCGTCGTTGCAGCTTGGCAAAAAATCCTGGTCACCGTCGCCATCCATATCGCCGAATGCCACGGAAACCCAGCTTCGGTTGTCGGAACTGCAGGGCAGCTTTAGTAATTCTCCGCCGGAACTAAGCCGGCCCCGATCGACCATGTGATTGCCGCCCACGTTCTCGTAGCAATACACGAACGGCTCCACCCCCCCCTTGAACAAATCCAGATCGCCGTCGCCATCGAGATCGACAAACTGATCGAAATGGCAAGCGCCGATTTCCCGCTTGTGGCGACGTTCGTTGAAGCGGTCTCCATCGCCGACCAGGCCCGGATACCGTTCTGGTTTACCCAGGCCAGACTCCAGCGTGTCAAAATAGACGACATATCGCGTCGTCTTCTCGTCGGGCATGACAAAACTAAGCGTCGCCTTCGTGCCGCCGTACAGTCGGTCGAGTCGATGCGGCAAGCGCAAACGCTCGGCCGCGGGCCGCGAGGCGTCGAAAACCTTGGGCTTGCCCTCGGCATCAAGGGCAACCACTTCGACAGTGTTTTCGTCAAAGGTTTTTCCGCCGCCGAGCAGCGACTGAAAATCAACGTCGATCGCGATAGGCGAATGCGAGCGAGGCCGACCGTTCGGTTTGGCCATTGGGTCGACCGTCAACGGAAGGCGAAAATGATTGGCGCTCGTCCAGTCGGCCGCTTTCGCTGGTGCTTCTGCCCATGCCGCGCGCACCGCTAGCGCAATCGCGACCGTCCCGGCGACAGCCGTCACATTTCGGAAGGACAAATGCATGCGAAACACTCCATTGACGTAAGGGCTCAAGTACTTGTTGGTGGACGACGACGGAAATCCCACGAGCGATTCTGGTTGGTTACAATGACACTTACGATATTCTCCAAGATCCGGTCGAGTACCTATGCGAGACGATTCGATGGCAACCGACTCTTATCATCGTGCATTTCAACTCACACGCAAGCAACTGGCTGCCGTTGCAGCAATCCTCGTACTCTTCCTGTTTCGAGTTGGTCCTACGTATGCGGTCGAGACGCCACGGAAACCGAATATCGTTGTTATCCTGGCCGACGATTTGGGCTATGGCGACTTATCGTGCTACGGCCATGCGAAGTTCAAGACGCCCTGGCTCGACCGCATGGCGGCCGAAGGCGTGCGGCTGACGCAGTTCAATACGCCGATGCCGTTTTGCGCCCCCACACGCGCCGCGCTGCTGACCGGACGCTATCCGTTTCGCTGTGGTATGCCCGGCAATCCAGCGCCCGACGGCGGGCCAAATGCCGATGCCACACGACTGCCGGCCGGCGAGGTGCTGCTGCCGCAGTTGCTCACAGCGGCGGGCTACGCCACGGCCATGGTCGGCAAATGGCATCTGGGACACCAGCAGCCCGACATGCTGCCGACGCACCGCGGCTTCGGCGAGTATCTTGGCATTCTCTACAGCAACGACATGCGTCCGGTGCGACTGATTGAGGGCGACCAACCGATCGAGTACCCCCTCGTGCAAGCGACGCTGACCAGGCGGTATACCGACCGAGCGATGGACTTCATGGAACGAAACCGCGACCGGCCGTTTTTCTTGTATCTTGCCCACGCCATGCCGCACAAGCCCTTAGCCGTCTCCGAGGAATTCTACAAGAAGAGCGGCGCGGGACTGTATGGCGACGTGATAATGGAACTCGATTCCGCCGTCGGCCAGGTACTCGACAAGATCAAAACGCTTGGACTCGACGAGCACACTTTGATTCTCTTTACCAGCGACAATGGCCCGTGGTACGGGGGCAGCACGGGCGGCCTGCGAGGAATGAAAAGCACGAGCTGGGAAGGGGGCTACCGCGTGCCAATGATCGCACGTTGGCCGGGCAAACTGCCCGCCGGCCGCACCTGCGACGACTTAGCCGTCACGATGGATGTCTTCGCCACCGTGCTCTCCGCGGCCGGCGTTGCCGCGCCGAGTGACCGCACGATCGACGGCGCTGACCTGCTTCCCGTTTTCAAGGGCGCGAGCAAATCCCCGCATGAAGTCGTTTTCGGCCAGGCGGGCGAACGGCTTGCCGCGGTCCGCGACGCCCGGTGGAAGCTCCACCTCAGGGCGCCCCGCGGGCCGGCTTCACTGCCCAAGGGCGTCAAATGGGTCGACCCACGCGGGCCCGAAGGCGTGACGATTCTCGCCCCCTACGAGCAAGCCCACCCCAGCGAGCACCCCGGCCTCGAATCGGGCGACCCGGCGAAGGCGACGATGCTCTTCGACCTCGTCAACGACCCCGGCGAGCAGCATGACGTCGCCCGCGAGCATCCGGAAGTCGTCGAGCGCTTGAAGAAGCGGTGCGATGAGCTCGCGCAGTCGAACAAGAGCCTCCGCGGCGAGTGACGAGAGTTGCCGAAGGCGACGATTCATTCAAACTAGCCCGCACAGCGGCGACAGCAAAGCCCCTTAACCCTGTCGGGGCAATCCGCCACGGTTTCTTGAACGTCTGATCAAATTGTCAAAGAACTTCGCCGTAGGCGACACGCGGTGGGTCGAACGTCGTCAGCCAATGCGTTCAACGGCTGGCGTCTTGCTTGTCGGTGGGATTGGTCTGCACCGTGATCACCGCCCGGCGGTAGGCAAAGAGACTGGGCGTCCCTTCGTCTTCGAGTTGCAGGATCACATGGATGGTTTGCGGTTGCGTGACGGCTGGCGCCACGAGGCGGGTGGTCTCAGTGCTGATGGATTGGTCGCTTGCGGACTTGTCATTGACAGAGATTAACTTCACGTCACCTCGGTATGAGCCCACTTCTGGGTAGACGAACCAGCTTCGCTTCACTCGGTTGCGGTCGGGATCGCTCGAGCCGGCCGCCGAAAGTTCGATCGTTTCACCCGGCCTGGCGGCGACTTCCACGATTTGCTTCGTGCGGTCGCCGTTGAGCACGGCCACGGGACCGTGATTTGCTTTTTCGTACTCGGTCGCCACGCACCAATCGGCCCGCGCGGCAAAGTCGTGTTGCAATGCCACGGCCCAACGTGCGAGCGTGTTGTCGCGGTTGGTCGTGCCATTCCAGGCATCCTTGACGTCGGCATAGTAGTAGTTCCGTCCTGGATAATCGTCGCGCAGTCCATATCGACCCGCCCAACTGCCCCATGTTGGTTGCAACGGGTCGTTCATTCCGGTGGGCACGAGGTACAGGAAGGTCATGGTGTCGCCTTCCTTCTGTGGGTGTGTCGTGTTCAGCGGATAGAGAGGTCCTAGCGGTCCGTGGCCGGTGCGCAGGTCGCGCTCGATGTCGAACCCGCCCGCGGTGGCCGTGAGCGCCGAGAACCGGTGATACCAGCGTTTGCCCTCGCGATCGGGTCGGAACGTGTTTACCCACAAATCAAAGGGCGGCGCGACTTCGGCCGTGTGCTTGTCGAACGCGTCGAAGGAAACGAGCCGCAAGCGGTTCTTGAACCTGGCGTAACCTTCGGTGTCCCGCTCGCGCTGCACGCGGTCGAGCGCTCGCTGCAAGTTGTTCCTCGAGCTACCGCGATCCGTTCCCCAGTCAGAGTACCAAAGGGGGCGCGGATCGGGCGAGTCGACGGCCGCGATGATCAGGTCTTCCGCGTCGGTCATCTCGTCGTAGCCGGCCACCGTGCGCCGCAAGAGCTGGTCGAGCGGCGGGTAGCGCGGATCGTGTTTCACCAAATTGGGCCAACACTCGCCGTAGGCCTTAAGCTGTCTGCGTACGATGGCCAGTCCCGTCCGTTCCTCGTTCTTGTTCTCTCCTTCCCTGGCGCTACGTCGATTGGCGATGATGCCCTCGACGTCCCATTCGTTGACGTACAGCAGGAACCGCACCAAGGATTGTTCATCGTCCGGATCGCCACCGGCGTCGGTCTCGACGATCAGTCGCAATCGGGACGCGGGCGACGACGGCGGCGTCGGCGCTGCCGCCGGAACCGCGGTCACGGCCACTGCCCACAACAAACCGGCAACTATCGCTCGTGCGCAGGTCATTGCTGCCTGCGCACGGCGATATTGCCGATGGTTATGATCCGAGTCGTCCTGCAAAAAAAGGGATAAGTCCAATATTCGCATGAAGACCCGCCGCGTAACTCTGCCAAACCGTTTGAGTATCAGACCGGACGCTTCGTCGCTAGGTCAGGTTCGCGAACGACGACGACGCACGAGCAACAGCGACGCCAGCCCCAACCCAGCCAGTACGAACGTGGACGGCTCGGGCACCCCATAGAACTCATTCCCTGTCCTGATGTTGTCGAACCGCATCGACCCCACCCAGTTTTCGTCCCCCCCGCGTCCGAGTCGAGTAAGGACCAACCGTTGTGGCACATTCGCGGCCGTTTCATTGCCAAACTGTCCCGTGCCTAGGTTGACCAGGAACGAGGCCACCGGCGCACCATTGAGGTACACGATGGTGTTCGGATCGGTGCCCCCGGTGAGATTGCTGTAGACCGCCACCGTATTCCAGCCCTCGATGAGACTGAATGTCGAGGTGGGGGCGGCTTGGTTTGCTGGGGTGGTTGTGGTAGCGCCGATGGACCTAACGCGGAACGTGCCCAGGCCCCCTTGCAAGAGCAAGAGCTCCTGATCGTTACTCTTGGCGAACTGCAGGCTCCAGATATTGTTACTTAGGGACGTGTCCCCCTGAGCGGTTCCCTTTTCGACATCGAAGGAAAACCAGAGCTTATGATCGGCACGTTGGGGTCCGCCCCAGTTAATGGTTTTCGCCGGGAGGTTTGGGAAGGCAGCTCCGCCAGCGGGCTGGTTGAGGGTCAGCTTGACCACTTTGCCATGGGCGCCGCCAACGTCCTCAATATCGAGTACGCCGGCCGTGCTGACCGCGGGCGTTGGTTGCCCTGGACTCTGATCCCATTCAAAAGCGCTAAGGGCGTTACCGGCCACATAGCCAACGTCTTCGAAATTCTCGGTGATGATTTCCGCTTGCACCGGCGCAGAAATCGCCAACGCCAGCAAAACCAACGCGCCCCTCACAAGATGTCTGATCATTAGCGTTCTCCCTAAAAAAAGGACTTCAATCTGACTTTTCGTTTGACGAAAACCCGCGTTGTCCGCGTCAATACTGACCGGACTCAGTCATGGATGTCAGCGGTAGTATAACTGCCGCGCAATTCTTAGCCCCGGGTCGAGATTCTCTTACGTCCTACCGCGAGCAGGCCGATCAGGCCCATGCCCAATAGCAACCAGGTCGACGGCTCGGGCACCGCGGTCGAACCGCCCGGCTGCGGCGGAGACCAGTTGGACGAAATCAAGTTAATGTCGAAGATATTCACCGTGCCGTCGGCGTTCACGTCGCCATCGGGCCCCACCGTGTTCCAGTTCGACGACACCAGGTTGATGTCGAAGATATTCACGATGCGATCGTGGTTCGCATCGCCCGGCATGCCATCGGCCGTCGTGAGGTTGTCGAACATCATGCTGCCCACCATGTGCTCGCCCGTTCCTCCGCGAGGAAGCCGGCTTAGCCGCACGGCTTGAGGCATATTCGCGGGGTCTTCGAAGCCGAGGGGTCCGGCATCGTTGAGAGTATGCGAGGACACCAGGACGCGATTGAAGTACACGAAGAGGTTCGGTTCTCCGGGCGTCACGCTGAGGTCACTGAGGACAGAAAACGTATTCCATCCATCTAGCAGGTTATAAGCCTGATTGACGAAGGGGTCGGGAACCGCGAAGCCCGTGTTCCTGAGTTTGACGGTGCCCAGGGACCCTTGGAACAGAACGAGTTGGCCGCCATTGGTGTCGAGGAACTCCATTTCCCACATATTGTTAAAATAGTTGCCGGCGCTCACAGTGGTCGCGTCGGCGATCCCCTTTGTGATATCGAAAGAAAACCAGACCTGATGATTGGCGCGCTCGGGGCCGGTCCAGTCCGTCGCACGCGTGTTGATGCGCGCCGCCGAGGGTCCGGGATCGGGGGCATCAATGGTCATTTTCGCGACGAGCCCGTGGGCACCGCCGACGTCCTCCATGTCGATTACGCCCGTGCTGTCGTTCTGCGCTGTGAATCGGTACTGGCTCAACGGAGTTCCGGCAATATACCCGTTCTGGGGTTCTTCGGGGGGCGCGGTATTGGGGGCGAACGGTTCCGTAACGATAACAGCCAGCGCCGGGGTCGCTACCGTCAACGCGAACAACAACATTCCACTAATCAAAAGTTGCTTCATCATCACACTCTCCTTTTGCGTAAAACCTTGAACGTGAGTTTGCCTCGTGGAGTTGCCGGCGTATCGCACCGACAAACCTCCCCTGTTCTCTCGTCCGAAATACTCTCGCGCACGACCTCCAGAAACTGCGCGCCCCACTTTTAGCGATTGAACTTTCTGCGTCTGATGCCGAACAGGCCTGCCAGGCCCAAGCTCAGCAACACCCAAGTCGCGGGCTCCGGCACCGCCGTCGAGGTCGGCGTCCAGTTCGCCGAGATCATGTTAATGTCGAATATATTGACGGTGCCGTCCAGATTTGCGTCGCCCAGCATTCCAGGGGCGCCGATCAGGTTCCAATTCGACGAAACCTCATTGATGTCGAAGATATTCACGACGGCATCGTAGTTGACGTCGGGCCGTTGAATGAGGTTCTCATTGGCGGTAATGATGTTGTCGAATCTCATGCTCCCCACCAGGTTGTCGCCGTCGCCACCGCGACCCTGTCGTTCCAATGTCGTTCTAAAGGGCGAAGAGCCGTTATTGGAAAGCAACGGTCCGTTGACTGCTTCGAACGAAAACACCTGCGCGCCATTGAGATACACCACGGTGTTCGGACTTGCCGAAGTGTCGTTCTTGATCACGAATTGATTCCAACCATCGCCCAGATTAAAAGTTGGCGAATTCACCGGGATGGGTACCGGCGGGACCACTGTGTTGTCGAGCCCGCCTTGCAACGACTTGAACCGGACCGTGCCCAGACCGCCGTCCAGCGTCATGATATTCGCACCGTTTTGCCGATTGAACCCCAGACTCCAAATAAAAGAGTCCAAGGGTGTCGTCGCGTCGCCTGTGCCTTTCAGAATATCGACACGATACCAAAGAGCGCCGGGCGTGCCGTTTCCGTTGCTGCGGTTGGGACCGCCCCAGCCATCGGCGCGCGCCATGATGGATGGGAACGAGGGACCAGGATCGGGTCCGTTGGCGGTCAGCTTGACCACATTTTGGTGAATGCCGCCGACACTCTCGATGTCGAGCACGCCGGTGGTGTCCACGGGTGGAATGGGATTCCCAAACTCGTCGGTGCCCCCCGGATTGTCGTTCCAGCGGTATGCACTCAGCGGAGCGCCGACTGTGTAGCCGTCGGGGTAGGCGGGGTCTTCGGGCGGCAGGGTATTGGCGAGAAAGGCCTCGGCGTTGATGGTCGCCCATGCCGGTGAAGCCGCAATCAACATCAACAACAACACGCCGCCGGTCAACAGATGTTTTGTCATAGATGATCCCTGCGCAGGACGCGCTTGCCGCAGTTGTAGTGCTTAAGTTTGCAAATTCAGCGAATGGATCGGGCGTAACTCGCGCTCCGCTCATGGTAGCGTATTGGCATTTACCGAGTTGTGTTGCGTGCTAGCAGGGGGATGAAAGATTGGGCCTCCGGCGGTAGGACATGGTTTGGTCAAACG
>Ga0163150_10007131_pt1 | contig 13337 bp, 11 predicted proteins | sample OliLakLV19P2IB_FD_148628 | JGI IMG/M metagenome (GOLD analysis project Ga0163150, IMG submission 148628) | Freshwater microbial mat bacterial communities from Lake Vanda, McMurdo Dry Valleys, Antarctica - Oligotrophic Lake LV.19.P2.IB | ecosystem: Environmental > Aquatic > Freshwater > Lake >...
TGGTATCGACAGTCATATCTACAGTGCGAAGAACTCCAATACATTGTGGGGTAGATCGTATTTGCTTGGAGGCTTCTTTACAATCGGACTGAAGTCACGGGGTTTAGAACCCAAGGCATGGAAATTAATTGTATGGCAAGAAGCCTACTCCCTCTGTCTCTTGATCTATAAAACGACAATTGCATTTCCAAAAGACGAACGCATTGGACTAGTAAGTCAAATGAGAAGATCATCCTATAGTGTTCCCATCAATATCGCTGAAGGAAACTCAAGAAGAACAGTCCCTGATAATAAGAATTTTTTCACTATTGCGCACTCTTCATTAGAAGAGCTTCACTGTGAGACGCGACTCTCTTTAGATCTCAAATATATTACTGAGGCTGACTATACGAAGATTGATGATGCGATTCAGAGAACGAGCTTCTTACTCATCAAATTAATGAAAGCTATCACACCAAGTACTAAAAGTTCCTCGTCATCCTCGTACTCTTCGATTTCTTCTCCTTCCTTATGTCATTCATCCCTCGCGAAGAACCGTTCACCTGCGAACATTGCCAAGCAATGGTGTCGCCACTTGGAAAAGGAACGTACAGAGACCACTGTCCCTTGTGTCTCTATTCCAAGCACGTGGATCGCGATGGTCCGGGAGATCGGCTGTCGGAGTGCAAAGGACTTCTGAAGCCGATCGAGATCGATCAGGATAGCAAGAAAGGGTTTGTCATCGTGTATGAGTGTAAGAAATGCGGACACACACAACGAAACAAAGCAGCTCCAGATGATGAGTTGGCAAAGTTTATGAAAGAGAGCGCAAGAGATTGAACACTTTTTCTACTCTGAGTAAACGTTTTATCTTAGGGCTCTTTAGAAATTATTACTCATATTCTAGCATGGAATTTATGATGAAAAGTAGCGTCCAATACTGTGCGTATCGTACTACTACTCTCCATTATCGGCTGCCTCTTTATTTTAGTCTAATTTTTCTCTTTATTCAAAATCAATAACACCAATTTCTTTCAGATTTTCTCTGCAACGTTCATGTAAAGCGGTAGTATCTACAACGTCTTCTTGACCGTCGGTATCAGCACCGATTTCAAGGTTCTGATTACTCATCATGCGCAAATCATCTTCTGAGATGATGCCTTCAGGATATTGAGAGTACAGCATATTGTGTAGTGGGGAAAGAATTTTACGCACTCTAACGACAATTCTTTCTCTGTCAAAGAAAACCGACACCCAAGCATCGGTTTCTGGCTTTCTGTAGGGCTAAAGTCGTATTATCAATGTTACGTAAAATGTAGGTGAGAGTCATGACTCTCACCTACGGGAAGGTAATCTTTAACTACAACCAGATGTTGCTCCGCCCTTCAACTCATCCCGCTGAAGCGGGATTCGCTCAGGATGGATTGTTCTTAACTACATCCAGAAGTGGCTCCGCAATCCAGACACAGTTCACAGCTTCCGTTCCGTTTCATCTTGCTACTACCGCATCCAGAACACGTGGAACCTGTGTAGCCCTGCAACTTCGCCTGTTCTGTGCTGCTCGGTGCTTCTTCTACTGCTGTCGCAGTAGACATCATCGCACGAGAGGATGGCAAACCTTCATCCACAACTAGAAGACTCATCGCAAATGCATCCTTACTTCTGGTGCCAGTTGCATACGCCTGATCTACGAGGTCTGTGTTATGTAGTTGCTTCGCCTTGTCCTTGGAAAGAAATTTGAGCGCCAACCATCGGCCGAAGTAGTCCATGAGACTTTTCACCATCGGGATTTCTTTATTTGTCGTCATGCCCATCGGCTCGAAACGTGTGTGTACGAGCTTGTTGCAGAGTACCTCGAGTGGCACACCGTACTGCAGGTTCATGGAGATACTGAGTGCGAGAGTATCCATGACTCCGGAAAGTGTAGAACCCTCTTTGCTCATCTTGATGAAGAGCTCGCCAGGATTGCCGTCTTCGTACATACCGACGTGCAAGTATCCTTCGTGTCCTGCAACCGAGAATTTATGCGTGATGCTGAGGCGCTCATCTGGCAGCTTGCGTCTGCGTGGCACTTCTTTGATGACGATCTTCTCGACGACCGTTGCTTCTTCTTTCTTTTCATCAGAGCTGGAGCTCAGCGCTTGGCTCATCTTGCTCCCATCGCGATAGAGTGCATTGGCTTTGATACCGAGCTTCCATGAGAGGAAGTAGGCGTTTTTGAAGTCCTCAACCGTTGCTTCGTTTGGGAGGTTAATGGTTTTACTGATCGCGCCAGAGATAAAGGACTGCGCCACCGCCATCATGCGGATATGACCTTCTGCGGAGATGGTGCGCTTACCGATCTTGCCGCACTTATTCGCACAGTCGAAGACTGGCAAATGCTCGTCCTTCAGGAGTGGCGCACCTTCTACTGTCATGTGTCCACAGATATGCGTGTTGGCTTCATCGATCTGTTCTTTGGTGAAACCAAGTGCAGTGAGCAAAGAAAAGTTAGCGTCTTCTGTCTCAGCTTCTGTAAATCCGAGGCGCTTCATCGTCTCGTCTCCGAGGATCCACTTGTTAAAAGCGAAACCGATCTCGAACACTTGTGGCAGGTTCTTTTCTATCTTCGCGATATCTTCATCAGTGAAGCCTTTCTTTTTCAGGCTCTTTCTATTGACGTGTGGCGCACCTTCCAGAGAGAGCGTTCCCATCACGTACTTCATGATGTCGTTCATTTCTGTTTCAGAATATCCGAGAGAATCGAGTGCTGGGCGGATGGATTGGTTCGCGATCTTCATGTAGCCACCACCAGCGAGTTTCTTGAATTTTACGAGTGCAAAGTCAGGCTCGATACCCGTTGTATCGCAGTCCATCAGAAGTCCGATGGTTCCTGTCGGCGCGACAACCGTCGTCTGCGCATTACGGTAACCATGTTCCATCCCAAGCTCGAGTGCGCGGTCCCACGACTGCTTGGCTGTCTCGAGGAGGTCTGCAGGACAGACATCAGAGTTGATACCGACTGGTTTAACATTCAACTGTTCGTACTCCCCTTCTGCAGCGTCATACGCTGCACGCCTATGGTTACGCATCACACGGAGCATGTTCTCTCTGTTTGGTTCGTAGCCAGGAAAGGGGCCAAGAACCTCTGAAAGTTCTGCGGATGTCGCGTACGAGTCTCCCGTCAGAATCGCTGTGATTGCTCCGCAGATATTGCGACCTTCGTCGGAATCGTATGGGATTCCCATCTGCATCAGCATGGCGCCGATATTGGCGTAGCCGAGACCAAGTGTGCGAAATTTGTAACTAAGCTCCGCGATTTCTTTGCTTGGGAACTGTGCCATCAGGACCGAGATCTCGAGCACGATCGTCCAGAGACGTACAGCGTGACGGAAGTCGTCGATGGCGAACTGCTTCTCACCTGTCTTGGATTCTGTCACAAAGTGCAGCAGATTGATGGACGCTAAGTTACACGCAGTGTTATCTAAGAACATGTACTCGCTACATGGGTTACTAGCGTTGATACGGCCATCGGCTGGACAGGTGTGCCAGTCATTGATGGTCGTGTCGTACTGCACCCCTGGGTCGGCACACGCCCATGCGGCGTAGGCAACTTCGTCCCAGAGCTTACGAGCTTTGATGGTCTTCATCGGCACAGGGTCTCGCTTCGCATCCTCTGCTTTACGGAGCTCTGTGCGTCCGTACAGATTCCAGTCGCTATCACTCTCCAGTGCCTGCATAAATGCGTGTGGCACACGGACAGAGTTATTGGAGTTCTGACCCGAAACAGTCTGGTACGCCTCACCGTTATAGTCGCTTGGATAGCCTGCTTTTACGAGGGCTGCGACTTTCTTCTCTTCCTCTACTTTCCAGTTCACGAACTCTTCGATATCAGGATGATCAAGATCCAGACACACCATCTTGGCGGCTCTGCGTGTCGTACCACCAGATTTGATGGCTCCCGCTGCACGGTCTCCTACACGCAAAAAGCTCATCAGACCAGAGCTCGTACCTCCACCCGAGAGTGGCTCTCCTTTGCCACGAAGTTGGCTGAAGTTGGTACCAGTACCGGAACCAAACTTAAAGAGGCGTGCTTCGCGGACCCAGAGATCCATGATGCCGCCCTCTCCTACCATGTCGTCTGCAACACCCTGGATAAAACAGGCATGTGGCTGCGGATGCGTGTAGGCATCGGTGCTGCGCTTCATCTCTCCTGTCGTAGGATGACAGTAGTAGTGACCCTGCGCTGGACCTGTGATGTTATACGCATACTGCAAGCCTGTATTGAACCACTGTGGGCTATTCGGTGCCGACATCTGGTGAATGAGCATGTACTTCAGCTCGTCTTCAAATGTCTGTGCGTCTTGCGTCGTCGCGAAGTAGCCATGCTCCTCTCCCCAGTATCGCCAGCATCCGGCCAAGCGCTTCATTACTTGTTTTGCTGATTTTTCTGTTCCTGTGAGAACAGAACCATCGTTGTCTTTCATCACGTTTCCTTTGTCATCGACCTGTGGGACGCCCGCCTTGCGGAAATACTTGCTGACCATGATATCCGTCGCGACTTGGCTCCACGCAGCGGGGATCTCCGCATCCTTCATCTCGAAGACTATAGAGCCATTGGTGTTGACGATGCGACTGATACGCTTTTCGTACTGCACCTGTTCGAGTGGATCTGATCCTGGAGTTGTAAATTTACGAGCGATTGTGAGACCTTTCAGTGTTCGCTTCTTCTCTACTGCAGACACCGCTTTCTTCTTAGCAGACTGAAGAGGTTTATTTTGAACGCGTGGGATCTCTCCAGAGGTCTTGGTAGATGCAGATGGATTCATGACGGGGTGAAGGAAGGGAACACAAGATATAGTGTGTCGATTCACTGACGAGACACAACATCTCCGAATTCTACGCGTTTCACTTCTGATCTCAAGTGCATTTCTCACAACGTGAAGGAGACACTACTTCTGATAATTTTATGGCTTCTTACAGAGAAAAACACCAAGAAAAAGAGTCGAAAAAAAGTAGTATTCGAACACGATTCAAACATGCGTTCTACTTGATAATACGATGACGAAGAAAGCGAGGAGTTCGAAGAGTACGAAGAAAGCGAGGATCCTCGTTTTCCTCGTCATCATCGATTTCTTCGTATTCCTCATCCCTTGAGAGTTCTCCTTCCGATCTGTACGCTCGTACGCACACATGTCCTCCCGCATTGCCATCATCGTCGCTGGTACCAATGAGCCGAGCAATTCGAACATGCTCGCAGATACCATGGCCAAGGCCATGCGCGCTCGCGGAGCGGAGATTATGAAAGTGAGACTCAAAGACCTGAAGATCGAACATTTCGGCATCGAATGCTACGGACCCAACTGTCCTGTGGACGATTTTGTAAAAGTAGAAGACATCGTGAGGGAAGCTGATGGTATCGTGATCGCAAGTCCGATTTGGAATTTTTCGGTGCCGGCACACCTTGTAAACCTGATCGATAGAATGGGTGCCTTCGCGCTGGATCCCTCTCGATCAATAGGCATTCTCAAAGGCAAACCATTCTTCTTCATCTATACCGGTGGTATCCCAAAAAGCGGCTGGCCATTTATGAAGCGACTCCTTAGACATATGACCATCGCACTCCAGTACTTCGGTGGTGCGGTACTCGGCATGCACTACGAAGGTCGCTGCACACTTGGACGCGGTATCTTTGGACTCGTTGTCGATAAGCGACCAGAGAGTCTAAAAGCTATAGAAGAAAAGGGCATCCGTTTCCTCGCACAAGTTAGTGCGTATAAGAGGTCAGGAAAGCTGCCTCTCCGTCATCGGTTCTGGCTGAAGTTTTGGAGTACGACACAAAATATCAAAAAGAGGGTGGGGCTGTAGCCAGGCAATTGGCTATTGGCTGTTAGCTATTAGCTACTTACAGTTAATAGAACAAGCTAATTGCTAATAGCTACAAGCCAAGAAGCGAAATTTCCTCATCCATCATCGCTGCATTTCTGAAGTTCTCCCACGTTCTTCTTCCACCTTCCACGAGCACAGAAGAAGTTCCATAGAAGTCACCTTCGGGTGTCGTGAGTTGTTGCCAAAGATCGTTCCAGTCGAAGCACCCATGTTGGTACGTAACGAGTAGTATCCTCACTCCTTGTTTCATCAGTTCTTCTGCACCTTCTGTCCCCTCTGCACCTTCTGCTTCTCGAACGACAATTGTTTTCTTTGCCATGTCGCCATTCACGATCTTGGCTGTAAGTGGAAGAGTTGCGTGTGGGTCCAAAACAATCCGCCATGGTTGAGCCTCACCCCTATCTCCTCTCCAAGCCGAGCTTGGAGAAGGGTGCCTAGCATCCTTCGTCAGAAGGTGCTGGGCGGGGTGAGGCGAAATCCTCACGTGATGGTGCCGCACCGTAAGGCGCGGATCATCCGCAATAATGGTTCCAACACCAACGAGAATCGCATCATGACGAGCGCGTAAAAATTCGTGTGACCATTCATCTTGGCTGTTGGATGTAATCTTTTTCGGCGATCCATCGGCATGTGCGATCGATCGATCCAGTGACCGAGCGGACTTCAGAGTGATCCACGGTCGACCCTTGGTCATGAGAGACACGAAGCCTCGGTTCAACCGAAGCGAGTCCGCGAGAAGAATGGGCCCGATACACTCGACTCCCTCTGAACGTAGAAGGTCGATCCCTTTTCCAGCTACTTTTGGATTAGGGTCGAGCATGCCAAAGACAACACGTTTCACACCACGCCCCAGAAGAAACTGTGCACACGGTGGTGTCTTTTTGTTCATGTGACAACAGGGTTCTAGGTTTACATAGAGAGTATCAGTTGATCTAATTTCTTGTTCATATTTTTGTAGAAGATCAAGCTCTGCGTGTGGTTTTCCAAATGCTGAATGAAATCCTTCAGCAATGATCTTTCCATCCCGCACGAGCACGGCACCGACCATCGGGTTGATGCCTGTTGTTCCTCGAGCTTCTGCAGCTAACTCGAGGCACCGTTGAAGAAAAAAGTCATGATTCATCATACGTAGTGTAGCTGCCGAATGAACAGACGCGCGAACCCCGCACTTGGCACGCGGGGTGAGCACCTCAGCATAGGGAAAGGAGTTACGTAGGGGAAAACCGTAGGTTTTCCCATGCGATTTATTTCCCTCCTTTTCTTGCCTCCACAACAGCTTCGGCGACATTTTTTGGTACCTTGGCGTAGTGACTTGGTTCCATAGAGTAGCTCGCACGCCCCTGTGTCATCGAACGAAGGTCTGTTGCGTATCCGAACATCGCTGCGAGTGGGACTTCGGAAAGAATCGTCTTCGCAAGACCACGGGAACCCGTGTCTTTGATGAGCCCACGACGTGAGCTTAGATCTCCCATCACATCTCCAAAATATTCTTCAGGACTGACGACTTCTACTTTCATCACAGGTTCGAGAAGCACAGGATCTGCTCTCTTACATGCTTCTTGCACACCGATACTTGCACAGATTTTAAACGCCATTTCAGAGGAGTCGACATCATGGTAGCTACCATCAGTCAGCTCAACTTTGACGTCTACCATCGGGAAGCCAGCGATAACACCACGAGAGAGACCTTCCTGGAATCCCTTATCACATGGAGTGATGTACTCACGAGGAATACGACCACCAACGACTTGATTATCGAACTCGTATCCTTTTCCAGGTTCCTGTGGGATAAGACGGAAGAGCACGTGACCGTATTGCCCACGACCTCCAGACTGTTTGATGTACTTCTCTTCATGCTCGATGGTCTTTTGTACCGTTTCGCGATACGCCACCTGTGGCTTACCTGAGTTCGTTTCAACTTTAAACTCACGCTTCATACGATCCATGAGAATATCCAAGTGCAGTTCTCCCATCCCAGAGATAATCGTCTGTCCTGTTTCATCATCTGTACGCACACGGAAGGTTGGATCTTCTTCTCCAAGCTTCTGAAGAGCAATGCCCATTTTTTCTTGGTCAGCCTTGGTTTTGGGTTCAATCGCGATACTGATCACCGGTTCTGCAAACGTAATATTTTCAAGGAGCAGTGCCTGATCTTCATCGCAGAGCGTATCTCCAGTACGAGTATCCTTGAGTCCGATCACAGCCGCGATATCCCCTGCTTCGACATCTTGAATTTCTGTACGGCTATTCGCATGTAGGCGAACCAAGCGGCCGATGCGCTCTTTGTTGCCTGTACGAGAGTTGATGACGTACGAACCAGACTTAAGAATGCCCGAATACACACGAATAAACGTGAGCTTCCCGACGAATGGATCGGTCGCAACTTTGAAGGCGATGACTGCAAGTGGCTGAGAATTATCGGACTTCAGTGCCAGTTCAGTATCGGTCCCAACGATCGTCGCTGTCACATCTGGAACATCCAGCGGTGAAGGAAGATAGTTCACAACACAGTCAAGTACGAGCTGTACACCCATATTTTTGAGTGATGATCCACAGAGGACTGGAAAAATCTTTCCTGTTGTTGTTCCGGCACGAATACCCGCCTGAATCTCTTCCTTCGTGAGCGTTCCAGTCTCCAGATACTTCTCCATCTGAGTCTCTGGCAAAAACTCCGCAGCTTTATCCATCATAATTTTTCGATACTTCTCGACATCTGCTTTCATGTCTTCTGGAATCGGGTGATGAATGTGTTTCTCTCCGTGTGTACCTTCGAAGGTAATCATCTCTTCGTTGATGAGATCGATAATCGCCTTGAAGTCGCTTTCGGCTCCAACTGGCAGTTGAATCGCGATCGCATCTTTGCTAAGCCTTTCATGAATACTCGCGAGTGACATAAAGAAGTCTCCACCGATTTTGTCCATTTTGTTCACGAATGCGAGACGAGGAACACGGTACTTATCGGCCTGGCGCCAGACAGTTTCTGACTGCGGCTCTACGCCTTGCGATCCATCGAAGACGGCTACACCACCATCGAGCACACGAAGTGAGCGTTCGACCTCGGCAGTAAAGTCTACGTGCCCTGGAGTATCGATCAGGTTGATGGTTGTCGTGATTTCATTGCCAAGAAATACCGACTTCCACTCACACTGTGTTGCAGCTGAAGTGATGGTAATTCCACGCTCTTTCTCCTGTTCCATCCAGTCCATCGTTGCCTCTCCCTCGTGTACTTCACCGATTTTGTAGTTCTTTCCAGTGTAGAAGAGAATGCGCTCGGACGTCGTTGTTTTTCCCGCATCAATGTGCGCGATGATTCCGATATTGCGAACGTTCTTTAAGTCCATAAATCTGTAGTGTAGTGAAGTAAAAAAGGTAATTATTCATTATCAATTATCCATTATTCATTCTTTACAGCTGAGGCAGTATAGGGAAAGAATGAAGGTCAGAAAAGGGGTTTTGGAACACAAAAAAGGCTCTCTATCTCCAAAAAATACTGGTTTTGTAGGTCTTGAGCAAGCCTGTAAGTATCCGCATGCGAAAGAACATCGAGATACGATTGCAGTGATTGTTCCAGAGATTCGCGAGGGATATGGCCAACTCGGTATTCTAAAGATGCTTTTTGCAATCTCCGGATCATTCTGCGCCTTGTTTTCGTTCGTAGGATACGATGATGCGGCAACAAAACATATCCAAGAAAGTCGACACCTTGCCTGAATTTTCGGATCGTAACTTTGTGAGGATGTAATCGAAGTCCAAGACGATTTTGCAAAAATAATGCAACGGAAGGGAGCAGTGAGTGAAGATACTTCTTATCTTCGGAAACAAAGATAAAGTCATCGGTGTAACGAATATAGTGTTTGACTTTGAGTATGTGTTTCACAAATTGATCGAATTCGTGCATATAGACATTCGCAAAGAGTTGCGACGTAAGGTTGCCAATAGGTATTCCTTTTCTTGTTTCCATACGGAAGCTCTCAAGCACTTCCCGAAGAAGTACATGCACACGAGGATCATTGATTCTTTTTGAGAGAATATGAAGTAATATCTTGTGATCAACCGATGCAAAGAATTCATAAATATCGCACTTGAGCACGTAACAGTTCTTTCTCCTATTCTTACTCGTCTTCCTCAACATGCCTTCTAGCGCATCAACTGCTCTATGCGTTCCTTTGCCGACTCTACACGAAAAAGAATGTGCGATGAATGTGGGCTCAAAGATTGGATTGAGTATGGAAAAAATCGCATGATGAACAATGCGGTCACGCACAGTTGCTTTGTGGATCTGGCGTTGCTTAGGATCACAAATGGTAAAAGGTGTATAGCTCCCGTGATAATACGTGTTATTGATGAAGTCACTATGCAAAGAAAACAGGTTTTCCTCAAGATGATCGGAAAATGCTTGTACATCGGATCTCTTTCGTTTTCCTTTCGAAAATTCCTCCCACGCCAAAAAGAGCGATTCGACTGATGCGATGTTCTCAAAAAGATTGTTGTACACTCTCTGCATGGAACTACATGATATCCCAATTATCCGCAGACTCATGGAACTTTACAAAGAACTGGCAAGGCACCGCAGCAATGTGCCAGCATTTGACAGGCACGGACTCTGGAAGGCGTGTGAAGAAACGGCGCTAGAGACGATGAAAAGTGTACTTCTTGCTAGTCAAACGCCGCAGAGCAAAAAGCACACTGCTTTGGAACAGGCAAGTATGTACCTCAATCTCCTCCGTGTACTACTGCGTCTCGCTTGGGAAACGAAATGTATTGATCACAAAAAAGCCGCAGCTTTACAAATAATTGTCGACGACACAGGACGCATGCTCGGTGGGTGGCTGCGTTCCCTCAAAAACACCGATACGAAGCCCCCCCCCCTGAGGAGCAGAAGGAGGAAGTGCCTAGCAGCAGACGCCCAGACGTTGTCGTTGCGGTTCTCGTCCGAGTTCCAGTTGTTGACGTTGAGCCGACCGTCGTTCTCATAGAGTTCGACGCGGTAGCCGTGCGGGGACTGCTATGTATCCTGTTTCATCTGTCATCTCACTGCCGATCGATTGCTCTTTCGGCTGTATTTCATTCGGGAGTATCCGTATATCAGGAATCTCCACCAAAACGGATACGGACTTCCTCTTTTGTACGCATATTGACGCACGCACTCGACCTTCCCGCTTGACCTTCCGAAGTCCCGCACATGCGGAACGAAGGTGGCTAAGTCAGCCGATTCCGGTGAGTTTCAATGAGCGGCGTCCGCGGTCAATCGCCGTAGCTTCTGACCCAAAGCGAATCACGATTGCATGTTACCAAAAAGGTTCTAGGAGGCAAGTCGCCTAGCAGCAGACGCCCAGACGTCGCCGAGGCGGTTCTCGCCCGAGTTCCAGCGGTTGACGTCGAGCCGACCGTCGTCCTCATAGAGTCCGACGCGGTAGCCGTGCGGGGACTCTTCTGGGCAACGAATGTAGTCGCCCTTGAAAAGATCCTCGTCTGTGGCCAGTTTGTGGACAGCCCACAGTGTGGCGTCCACATTGACTGGTGTTCGGTTGAACCCCAGTCGACTCTCGGTGACAAGCTCGGATTGCTGCGAGTTCGCCATTCGATTTGAACCGAAAAGCGGAACATCCGCTTCGTAGTATCCTCCCTCCGTGGAGTATCGCCCGTCGTACCAATCCTGCTCCCACATGGGCGCTTTCGTGCCCCGAAGGGCAGCAAGATCGGCTGCGATCTCTGGGGGAAGGTACACGATGTACCGTCCCGGAACCGCAGGTGGAGCAGGTACACTCTCGGTTTTGATACCGAGAAGTTTTCCGACCTGCGCCGCGCTGTAGACAACGCCTGGCAGAGGCCAGGCATCGGCCATTTTTTGCATAGAAGCGTCATCCGCTCCCAGCATCGCAATCCATCGGTCGGGAGTAATCCCGAATTCTTGGAGTTTGCGCTGACCCGTCGTCAGTTTTTTCGCAGGAAGACCGGAAAGACTGGTAGGTTTCTGTCTCATGACAGATCTCCTTAAAAGAGAAAACTGGAATACGCCAGAACGTTGCTTCCTCGATGTGATGGAAGCGCACCAAGCACGAACAGTGCACAGAGTGCTTCCATCAACAATAAATCTTGCCGATGCTCTGAAAGAACATCTTTTACTATTTTAGTAAGTTTTGGGGCTTTGTCAACCTAATTCATCTTCGCTAAGTGCGCATAGGCCGATAATCTCTGAAGGGTGTTTTGGATCGTTCCTCTTGCATCGAGCATGCGTTGTACGTTCTAATGGCTCTACGAACACAACTGTGACAGCATCGGAGGCCAGAACTAACTTCTTTGCCATACTCAAGCAGATCGAGACTCCTGGCGTCTCGGTGACCATCACCTACGAAGGTCATCCGAAAGGTGTACTGATGTCGACGGATGAATGCGAGGGATGGACGGAGACCATGGATATTCTTTCGGACCCTGATGAGGCGGCTGCAGTTCTCGATGCGATGCGAAAGAAGGACAAAGAGGAAACCGTGACATTGGAGGAATTTAAGAAAAGACTGAGCCTCGAATGACCTACACGGTCATCATCCTCAAGCGAGCCCAAAAAGAAGCAAGAAAGATTTCGGAGAAAGATCGCAAGCGCGTGACGAAGCCGATCGAATCATTACAAACCGATCCATTTCGCGGAAAACAACTGCAAGGTGACTTTGACGGAGTATGGGCCATTCGGGTGTGGTCATTTCGCATCATGTATACCATCAAAAAGGACATCGTGACTGTGACGGTTCTTCGTATCGGTCACAGAAAAAGTGTCTAGCGTTAGCGTGTCTTCATGTATCCCACCATCCAAGATTTCGGCGATGAAAGAGACATTCCTTGTTTTACAATCTTGGTATCTGAAAGCCAAAAAAATGAGGTAAGGATACTTCGGATGCTTGATTTGTTTCAAAAATTATTTTGTAATCTACAATACAGCCATGGTTACTTCTTCTTCATCACAAGAGAATCCACCTACACCTGAAGCGTTGGTAAAGGATTCTTGCGGAGATCAGGTTGGAACGGGTCGATGTATCGAACTCCTCATTGCAGAGCAGCGCATCGGCGGGCTGCAAGAGCTTTTGGATGTAGTAAACAAATCGGTCAATCAGTATGGATGCTTGGAAATGCATCCTACCGACCAATCAAGAACTGAAAATATTTTGAAAATGGAACCTGTTCCATCGCTTCCGATCACAGTGGTTCTTCTCTCAAGCGAAGGTGTGACGGAAGTCAGAAAAAATATCAAACGAGTTTTAGAAGCACGCGACGATATAGAAGACACATCGCTTACCGCCTAATTCATTTTGGCTAGATGCGCATAGGCCTTATTGGCCTGCCACGTCGTTCGCGAACGACGTGACGAGTCACTCTATCGCTAATTCATTTTGGCCAGATGCGCATAGGCCTTATTGGCCTGCCACGTCGTTCGCGAACGACGTGACGAGTCACTCTATCGCTAATTCATTTTGGCCAGATGCGCATAGGCCTTATTG
>Ga0163150_10007133_pt1 | contig 13333 bp, 8 predicted proteins | sample OliLakLV19P2IB_FD_148628 | JGI IMG/M metagenome (GOLD analysis project Ga0163150, IMG submission 148628) | Freshwater microbial mat bacterial communities from Lake Vanda, McMurdo Dry Valleys, Antarctica - Oligotrophic Lake LV.19.P2.IB | ecosystem: Environmental > Aquatic > Freshwater > Lake >...
CTGCTTTACACGGCGACCTCGCAGATCACAATCGCCGAACGGAACATCGGGCAGACTGAGGATCAGCTCAGCTTCCTCCTCGGCCAGCAGCCCGGCCCTGTTACACGCGGCCGGCCGCTGGAGCAGGTGATCCCGCAAGTCGAGCTGCCGCCTGGTCTGCCAGCGGACCTGCTCGCGCGCAGGCCTGATATTCGACAGGCGGAGCAGACGCTGATCGCGGCGAACGCCAACATCGGCGCGGCGCGCGCGCAGTACTTCCCCCAGATCGCTCTCACGGCGTTTGGCGGTGGCCAGAGCCGCGCTCTGATGCGACTCCTCGATACACCCGCGCGGCTGGCGACGATCAACCCGCAGGCTCTGATTCCGATTTTCCGCGCGGGTCAGGTGCGCAACACCGTGCGTCTTACTGAAGCGCAGCAACGCGAGGCACTGGTCCTGTATGAGCGCACCATCTTCGCTGCACTGCGCGACGTGTCAGACGCGTTGATCGCGGTCGACCGTATCCGCGAGCAGCGTTCGCAGCAGGAGAACCTGGTGAAGGCGCTGGCCGACAGCTCGCGGCTCGCACGCCTCCGGTATGAGGGGGGGCTCGACAGCTACCTGCAGGTTCTCGACGCACAGCGCAATTTGTTCTCCGGTCAGCTCGTGCTGGCGCAGGTGCGATTGCTGGAATTGCAGTCGGTGTTGCGGCTGTATCGCTCCCTCGGCGGCGGCTGGCAATAACAAACCGGGCTCGCATCGTGACAGAATACGAAGCTACGTCACGATGCGATCCCCGATTCTCCTCCTCATCGCCGCGGCCCTGACCGCTTCGGCCCAGCAACCTCCCCAGGCCCAGCCCCCGAAGCTGCCGCCGATGCCCGACAACGTCGTACATGAGCGTGACATCGAGTACTCCAGCGTGGGTGCGCGGGTCGCGATGGATATCGTTCGGCCCAAAGGTCTGAGCTCCACGGACCGGCTGCCCACCGTGCTGTTCATCCATGGCGGAGGCTTCCGCGCGGGCAACCGCGAGAGCTATCTGGCGCAGGCCGCAAGGCTCGCGCAACGCGGCTATGTCACGGCTACGGCCAGCTACCGGCTCGCTCCCAGGCACCAGTTCCCGGCTGCTGTCGAGGACGTGAAGGCCGCCGTCCGATTCCTGCGCGCGAACGCAGCGAAGTACAACGTCGACACGGAACACATCGGAACCATGGGCGGAAGCGCGGGAGGCCATCTGGTCCTGATGCTCGGCCTGACAGCGGGAGTGCCGGAACTGGAAGGCACCGGTCCGAATCGAGATCAGTCAAGCGCTGTGCAGTGCGTGGTCAACTACTATGGCCCGTCGGACTTCACGCAGTCCTATCAGAAGAGTGTCGACGCGGCGATCGTACTGCCCATGTTTCTCGGCGGCGACCTCAATCACAATCGACGCATTCACCAGATGTCGAGCCCTCTCAACTGGGTCACGCCTCGTGCCGCACCCACGCTTTCGATCCATGGCACTGAGGACACCTTCGTCGCGTATGAGCAGTCGTTGTGGATCACGGAGCGGCTTGTCAACGCGGGTGTGCCGGCGGAACTCGAGACCATTTCCGGCGCGGGTCATGGATTCCGTGGCGCGGATGCCGAGCGCGCCGAGGCTCGTGCGTTTGCGTACTTCGACAAGTACCTGAAGGCGAAGCCGGAGTCACGCAGGATCCTCGTGTCGGACCATGGGCCAAAGGGCGAGATCGTGGCCATGGAGTGGCCTTCGGGCAGGGAGCTTTGGACGAAGCCCAACACACGCGGTCACGACGTGCAGTCGCTGCCCAACGGCCACACGCTCTTCACCATCGGTGGACAGAAGAAAGTGGTGGAGCTCGACGAGAAGCAGCAGCCCGTGTGGGAATACGGCGACGGCCTCGAGCACCCGCTTGCGGCGCAGCGTCTGCCGAGCGGTAATACGCTGATCGCCGACGCCCGTGCAGGTCGAGTGCTGGAGGTAACTCCGGACAAGAAGGTGGTGTGGAAGTACGAAACCGAAGATATCGGCAAAATGCGAATGCGCAACGCGCACCGTACCGACAAAGGCACCACGCTGATCGCGGTGGAGGCTGTGGCGAAGCTGATTGAGGTGGATAAGTCGGGCACCATTGTGTGGAGCTGGCAAGCGCCTGAGAAGGACGCGCGCCGTCTCTACATGGGCCGCCGTCTTGCCAACGGCAACACGGTCGTGAGCCTGTCCGATCCCGGCGAGATCGTCGAGGTCTCACCGGACGGCAAGGTGGTGCGTTCCATCGGAGGCAAGAGTCTCGATGTGCAGATGGGCTGGGCCTCGGGCTTCGTAGAACTGCCCGGCGGCAATCTGCTGATCTCCGATTACACTGGCCGCCGCCTGCTGGAAGTGGACCCAAAGGGCAAGGTGGTGAACGAACTGCGCACCGGCCAGCGAACGGTCGCCAGCGTCGAAGTTATCCGCTGACCGGCTGACGCCAGTCGAACCCTTCGTTGCGGACCTCTTCCTGGAGCTTCAGGAGGCGGTCCGCCATGGATTTCAGCCGCGCCGGTTCCTTCTCCGCGAGATTCGTCTTTTCCCCTAAATCCGAACGCAAATTATACAATTCAAATTTGTCGATACGGATTTTCTTCACTTCTTCCATCAGCTCCGGCTTGAACGTCTCCAGTTTCTCGCGCGACCCACGGCGGGAATCGATGCCGACGATCTTCCAGTCGCCATCTCGCATCGACGCGACGGGAGCCCCGAGCCCCATGTAGTAGTGCCAGTGCAGCGGTGTGGCTCGACGAATCTTGCCGCCCTTTAGCGCAGGCATTACATCGGTTCCGTCGATCTTTCGGTCCGACGGCACCTTGACCCCTGCCAGGTTGCAAGCCGTCGGCAACACGTCCACGCCACACACAGGTTCGGTCACCGTTGATCCTGCTTTGATCCCCGGCGCGCGCACGATTCCGGGCACCCGGTAGCCACCCTCGTACAGGTGCAGCTTCATACCTCGAAGCAGTCCCGGGCTGCCCCAGGAGCGCCACGATTCGGGATAGCGATTGCGCGTCTCAGGTCCGTTGTCGCTGGTGAACATAACGAAAGTGTCGTCTTTCTGTCCGCGTGCATCCAGCTCCCGCATCAGCCGTCCAAACTCATGGTCGGTCTGCGTGACGTTCCCGTAGTAAATCGCCTGACCACGCTCGGTAAAGCGCTCATACATCCCGGTGAATTCGGCATCGGTAGCCACAGGCTCATGAGGGGAATGGAAGCAGACGAACAGGCAGTACGGCTTGTCCTTCGGCACGGTCTTCAGCCAACCCACCGCCTCGTCGACGATCAACTTACTCGAATGCCCCTGCAGCGGCCCCACCTTGTCGCCATTTCGCGCGAAATTCGTCGGATTAATGTGCGATGGCGCCGCATTATTCTGCGTCGAGAACCAGTGCTGGAACCCATGGTCACCGGGCTGCGGCTGAGCCTTCGAGTTGAACATGCCGTTGCAGTGCCATTTGCCCGAATGACATGTGGCGTATCCCGCGTCGCGCAGCAGCTTCGCGAACGTGATCTCACCCGCGCGCAAATGCATCGGCGAGCCCGGCGGAATCCAGTCATATACACCGACTCTGTCCGGTGTCCGCCCCGTCAACAGGCCAGATCGGGATGCCGAGCAAACCGGCGCAGCCGCGTAGCAGTCCGTCAGCCTGGCCCCCTGCTTCGCAAACGCATCCAGATTCGGCGTCCTGATGGCAGGATGTCCGAAGCAGCCGAGGTCGCCATACCCCAGGTCATCGCACAACACAATCACGATGTTAGGCTGCTTGCCTGCACCACGAACCATCGCCGGCGCGCCCGCCGATGCTGCCATAAATGCCCGGCGCGTCATCATGAAAGCGCCTCGACCGTAATGTTGCGGAATTTTACGACGTGATCGTGCGGCTGACCGCCATGAATCTGCATCCCCACCAGGCCGCGATCTGCCGGCAAAGGCAACCACAGATTCACCTGCTCGCCGTTCAGCCGCACCACAATTCGTTGCCCGCGGCATTCGATGTCATAGCGGTTCCACTGATCTTCGACTCCCACCACCTTGATGGGTCCCTTGCGGTTGTAGATCGCTCCCGTCAGGTTCTTCGGGTCGTTGTAATCAATCTGCACTTCCACCCCGTCGGTCTCCCTGATTTGCGCGGGACGGGCATCGCCCTTTGCGCCAAACTCCCGCTGTGGTTGCCGAACGTACACACCGCTGTTTCCGCCTTTTGTGATAAACCACTCCAGCCGCAGCCGAAAATCGCCGAATTCTTCTTCGGTAAACAAATAGCCCGGGCCGGGCTTCGCGTGGTCGCATCGACCCACAAGCACTCCGTCCTCAATGGTCCAGATGCCATTCGCGCTGTGCTTCCAGCCCTTCAGCGAGCGCCCGTCGAACAGCGTCCGCTCCGCGGCTCCGCGAGCCACACAGGCCGCGCCCGCTCCCACCAGCCATTCCCGCCGACTCAGCATTATTCCCTCCGGACCGCTTTTTCTTTCGCACGCATATCGGCCATCAGCCTGCCCAGCCGCCGCCGTGAAGACTCGGCCTCCGAACCACCCGAACCTGCTGCGATTGGCTGAGTCTCATCGGGGTCGACGGCCGGCTCGAACAGCCGCCCGTCCTCATACAGCTTAAATCGCTTGTCGCGCGAGTAGCGCACACGCCGGAACTTGTCCTTGTCCCAGCCCGGCCGCGGATCGTACCACCAGTAGATCGCATCGCGAGGATTGCCCTTCTGTCCGCGAATCTGTGGCAGAAAGCTGCGCCCGTCGAGGGTGACGCCTTTCGGGGCGGGCACGCCGGCCGCTTCGAAAATGGTCGGCACAAAGTCGGTGGAATCCACCAGATCGTCCGACACACTGCCTGCCTTCGACGTCCCTTTCCAGTTCGCAATCAGCGGAACCATCGTCCCGGTATCGAGCGTGAGATTCTTCCCGCCCTTCACACCACGGGAACCCACGCGCGACGTGATGGACTGGGACGTGCCGTTATCGCCATAGAACAGAATCAGTGTGTTTTCCCGAAGCCCCAGCGCGTCGATCTTCGCCACCAGCCGGCCGACCGTGGAGTCCAGATACTCCACCATATCCTTGAAATTGGAGGTGTTCGCCTTCAGCCTCGCGGTTGTCCACGATGCGCTCTTCGGCGTCGGGTTGAATGGATCATGCGTGAGCGTCATCGGGTAGTACACAAAGAACGGCCGCCCGCGATTCCGCTCCATGAACCGGCCCGCGAAATCGCAGAATAAATCGTCGCCGAATTCGCCCCGCAAATTCTTCTTCAGGACGCCGTCTTCGTAGACCGTCGGGTCGCCGTGGCGCGAGCCCTTGTCCTCCGTATGACCGGCATGCCAGACGCTGTAATCGTCGAAGCCCGCGTCTTCGATGCGCTGCCCTTTGGCGCGCCACTCCGGCTCATAATCCGGCGGATTGTAACTCCAAAACTGCCATTTCCCGGCAATGCAGGTTTTATATCCCGCAGCCCGCATCCAGTGGCCGAACGTCTGCTCCTTCGGGTCCATGATCCCGAATGCTTTCCAGTTACGGAAGTTCAGCTGACCGGTCATCAGCTGCAGCCGCGTCGGCGTACAGAGCGGCGTGGAATGAGCCTGAGCGAACCGCACACCAGTAGCTGCCAGGGAGTCGAGGTGAGGCGTCCGGTACGATGTCCCACCGTACGCCCCAACGCACTCGGCCCCGAAATCGTCAGCCAGAATGAGAACGATATTCGGACGGGTGGCTGCGCGAGCCCGCGTACCAGCCGCCAGTGCCGAGAGAAGAAACGAACGGCGCGTCATGGCCATGGCGCGCATTCTATCGCGCTGACGCCATCATCCCGACAAACGGATCGGCTCCGATGGTCCCCTCCAGCTCCTGCGGATACGCCGCCGATTTTACCCGTGCCAGTTCCCGTTTCGCGACAGCGATGCGCTCATCCAGGTCCTGGAGGTTCGCCGCCGTGCGACCTTTGGCGAAGTGCGCCAGGGCCGCCGAGTGACGCTCCCACAACGCCGTGTCCCGCTCCTGCTTGCAGCGCAGCCGCTCCTGATACCAGTCGCTCTTCAGCACCACATCGCCGGAGAACATGGCACGGAACTCCGGATCGTCGATGCCCTTGCCGCCGAAATGGCCGTGCGCCATCATGTGCAGCAGCGCCTGAACCGGCGGACACGCAGCCTCCACACTGCCATCCTCGAAATAATTCAGCGCGACATTCTTCTGCGCCGAGTGAATATTCTCGATTCCCTCCACATACACGCCGATATCCTGAAGCTCCGGCCGCAGCATCTCCTCCGTGAACACCGTGTTGGGCGTCTCAAACAAACGACCCAGGAAGTGCTCGGCGAACAGAGGAGTAATGCGGTAGCCGAGGCGGCTGGCCATCACCGTCCGACCCTCATACACGAAGTCCGACACGCGCTCCAGATACCCGTTCTCGATCAGATACGCAGGCTCGCGCTCGAAAGGCTTCATGCGGCACCAGATCTCCGGCACCAGCATAGAGACATCGTGGTCGACACGGTAGCGCGGTCCCACATGCCCCGCCGCGGTGGTGAACCCGGCGTTCCCAGTCAGGATCATCGATAACAGGGCGTTGTTGACGTCCACTACCGGAGGCAGTGCGTTGAACGGGCCCTTCGTCAGCGCGCCTTCACTGCCGAAACCCGTGGTCGACGGTGACTTACCCGTGAGACTGGAGATAAACTCCATGAAAAGCTCGGGCAATTCCTGATAATGGATGGGATTATAAACCGCCAGCGCTGGCAGAGCATTCTTCGGATCGGGCGGATTATTCCGCCGGCCAGCGAGCACCGCGTTCACCGGATACCGCACCGGCTGCGCAGCGGGAATCTCTCTGTACAACCGTGTCCCGACATCGGCCAGATAGGTCTCCCGTGCCTGGATGCGGTCGGGGCGCTTCTGCAGATAACGCGGGTTCTTCGAAGGCTTGCCGTCGACGATCCGGGGATGGGCTGACGAAACCACAAAGCGTCCCCGTGGATTGGCCACGAATTCGCGCAGCAGGCGCTTCATCGGCTCAGTGTACGCATCGAAATCCGCGATGTGGTCCACAATCCTCCCTGCCGCTTCGGCAGTCAGCGGCTCGAAGTTCGACAGGAATGTCCCGGGACTTGCGATGTCCGCTTCGGCCTGCTCGTCCGCGCCGCGAATGATGGCATCGTCGGGGCGCTGGAACAGCATGTTCTCGCAGTTCTCGACAAGCTTGGCGCTGGCCCGGCCGGTATCGTCGAGGATGTCGCGGAACGGACGCCGAGGCACCACGACAGACGCCGTGATGTCGTCCTCCACCTGGACCTTGTCAGCCGGGTGGAAATCGGGACGCAGCTTGTAAATACGCCACGAACCTTCCGGATCGAACCCAACTCGCAGGTAGTTGCCGACCAGCTTTGCGTTGCCGAACTTCAACTCATTGCCTTGTGTGCCGTTAATCTGGTCGACGGTGAACCACTCCCGCCAGTTGTCGCCCCATTCCGGCTGGTAATAGCGCTTGATGGTGAACACAAGCTGTCGAACCGTCTGCGGTAAAGTTGCCAGCCAGGCGTTGTGCTCATCGGTATGTTCCGACGACGGAGTCAGGAGCTTGATCACCGATCCCAGCGACCGCTCCGAACTCAGAATCGGCCGCTTCGCACGCTCCGGGTCGGAGTTCCGCCGCCACGCGTTGGAGTAGTCCTTGCGCAGAATCTCGTCCGCAGCGGCCATGTCGCCGTGATAGTCGCGGACGAACACCGGGCCGCGCAGCATCACACCGGCGATCGATTTCGAGATCTCCGACTTACCGCCGCCGGACACCGTGCAGGGCTTGTGGCACAGCGTCCCTCCGGCCCATGAGCCGACCAGGCGCCATGACGAACTGCCTGGCTGCTTCTGCACCGATACTTTGTAGCCCGAGGGCAGCACATACACGTGCCCTTCCAGCAGACGCAGTTCCTGCTGGACGCCGTCCACCTGCCATCGCAGCCGGCCCTCGCGCACATTGAAGTACGTGTCTTCGGGAACGTAGAACACTGTGGGATACTGCCGGTCGACCGCATACCGCCCGGGACGAACCTCCACCGCATCGCCCAGCAACTCCAGCGCCTGCTCAAAGGACGTCTTCTTCAGAGTGACGGTGCGGTCGGAGTAGAACTCCTGGCCAATCACGTAGCTGGGAAACGCAATGGCGCCGCCTGCGTGCTCTTCTTCCGCCAGCCCGAAGAGGTTCGCCGCGAAACTGATCTGCGTCTTCACTTCCTTCTTGCCGTAGCCGTAGTAGTTCTCAGCAATGATGGTGACCATCACGCCGCGTTCATCGCGGCAGGCGATCTTGAACGCATTCCCACCGTTGTACTTCTCGTCGGCCTTGTGCCAGCACATGCCGTCGCGGCGCTGCCGCTCGGTGGCCAGGTCGGTATGCGGCAAGCCGAGGTCCGTCTTACGAAGTCCCACCAGGTGCGGCGCCAGAATGACGCAGCCGCTGTGTCCGGTCCAGTGCCGTACGTCGAGCGCGGCGTCGTTCTCCGGCAGGTACGGGTCGCCGCCATTCCCGAAGATGGCTTCCACAAAGTCGAGATTGCTCACCAGACTCCCAGGCGCGAAGAAGCGCGTCTCCATCCGCTTCTCGGGGTCGGTGGCCGTGGCGGGACAAACCAGCGGACGCAGCAGCAGGCTGACGAACAGGCGTGCCTCCGCGCCCTGGTCTGAGGTGAACGGCAGACGCATCAGTTCGTCCGACGTCTTAAATGCCTCGGCCAGCAGCCGCGCGAATGCCAGCTTAGGCACCTCAATCTTGTCGGCCGGGACCGGCAGTCCGCCCTCCACGATGTGGAAAATGCCCTGTGTGGTTCGACGGTCGCTGACCGGGTTGTGCAGCACTCCCTGCGCGATCCGGTAGGAGTTCAGGTACGGCGACGTAAACGTGTTCCCGGTCGGCGGCAGTGACAATTCACGCGCCAGCCCGGGCCGGTCGAGTACGAACGTGTGGGAGGGGAGCCGCGGAGCCCCACCCGGACACACGTCTGCGAGGTACGCGTCCAGGAAGGACTGAATCCGCCCGTCCGCCGGACAGAGCCGGTCGCCGAGCAACTGATCTTTCTGATAGTGGTTTCGAAGCAGCGGCCCGGCGATATGGAGGAAGCGAGGGTCCGACGTGGCCCCGCTCGTCGGCTGTCCGAGCGCAGCCAGCTTCAGATTGATATACGTCAGTTCGTCGGAAGGCATCTCCTACAGATTCGCAAATCCGGCGGGGGCGCCTCGTAAACCGTTTCTGAACCGGTCAGGCTGAGTGCTCGACGGCCTGCCATTCCGGGTGAATGGCACGGTGCATGTCGAGGTTCACCGTTTTTCCGAACTGGCTCAACATCACGTGAAGTTGCCCTCGGTGGTGCGTCTGGTGATTAAAGACATGTTGCAAGACTAACAGGATGGGGTCCTCGAACAGTTTCCCGGAGCTGTTCACATAAGTGACCGTCCCACGAAGGAAGCTCTCTGTGAGGCCGTCGAGAAACGTCTGGACGCGGGCGTCTTCCAGCGCGCGAGCCTCCCGCAACGCAGGAAATTCGTCATACAAGACGGTCGCCAGCGCCGGCGTCGACGTGGCGTCAGGGGTTGTGAACCGCGTCAGCCAAATCTGATCCCCGAGCAGAATGTGGTTTAAAGTCTTATGGATACTGCGAAAGGACCCGATCCCTTCCTGCCGGTATTCCTCGTCTGTCAGCTCCGCACAGACCGCGTAGACACGTTCGTTGGCAATCGTGTTGTAACGCCCGAGCATCTGGAAATGTGTCACCAGCGATGCGCCCATGCGCCAATCTTAGACCCGCCCGGGGGCGCGAGTAAAGGTGGCCGCCGACCCGGGCCCCACATCGCGCTGTCATCGTCGTGTAAAGTAAAAGCCTCCCCCCGGAATCTATATCTTGTGGCGCATCAACACGCTCCGGGTTCGTGTGACCGTTTTGTGAACTTAGGGCTTGTGATACGCCGTATCTGGGCTATACTTTCCAGTGCACCCCAATATCTGGTATGGGTAGTGCCTTGGGCGGGTTTGGGGCGAATGGTGTAGGAGAGAACACAATGGGGCTTCTGAGCGTGGATTTAAGCACGCGGGACGAATTGAAAAGATCGCTGCCTGTGCAGCAGCGAACGGGAATTGCTTTTCCGAAATACTTCACGGCGAAACTGGAGCCGGGTAAGACGCCGTATGACGATGTCGCGTGGGAATTGCGAACCGCAACCATCGGCAACGACAAGGGCGCGGTAATTTTCGAGCAGCGAGATGTTGAGGTGCCGGCCGACTGGTCGCAGACAGCCACCAACATCGTAGCCAGCAAATATTTCCACGGGAAGCTCGGGTCGCCGGACCGCGAGCGCAGTGTGGCCGATCTGGTTCACCGCGTGGTCGATACCATCGCCGACTGGGGCGCAAAGTGCCGCTATTTCCATTCCGCCGAGGACGCCGAAAATTTTCGCAACGAACTGGCCCACCTGATGCTGACGCAGAAGGCCTGCTTCAACTCGCCCGTGTGGTTCAACGTCGGTGTAAAAGAAGGCCGCGGCTACGGCTGGTACTGGGATGAGGCGTCGGATTCCATCCGCAAGCTGGAAGCAGGCGTCACAAAGCCGCAGTGTTCGGCGTGTTTCATCGTGTCGGTGAAGGACTCGCTGGAATCGATTCTGGATCTGGCCAAGACCGAAGGCATGCTGTTCAAGTGGGGTTCGGGCACAGGGTCTAACCTGTCGGCTCTGCGCGAGGAAGACGCCATCCTGTCGGGCGGCGGTCGCGCTTCCGGCCCACTGAGCTTCATGAAGGGCTTCGATGCGTTTGCCGGAGTCATCAAGTCGGGCGGTAAGACGCGTCGCGCCGCCAAGATGGTGATCCTCGACATCGACCACCCGGATGTCCATAAGTTCATCTGGTGCAAAGCGAAGGAAGAAAAGAAGGCACACACGCTGATCGACGCCGGATACGATGCGTCCATCGACGGCGAGGCGTACAGCTCCATCTTCTTCCAGAACGCCAATAACTCGGTCCGCGTCAGCGATGAGTTCATGCACGCCGTGGCGGAAGATGCCGACTGGTGGACCCGGTCGCGCGTCAACGGCGACAAGGTGAACCGCTACAAGGCCAAGGAACTGCTCCGCCAGGTGTCGGAAGCCACGTGGCAATGCGGCGACCCGGGTATGCAGTTCGATTCCACTATCAACCGCTGGCACACGTCGAAGAACACGGCCCGGATCAATGCGTCGAACCCGTGCTCGGAGTACATGTTCCTCGACGATTCGGCGTGCAATCTGGCATCGCTGAACCTGATGAAGTTTGTCGGAGCCGGCGGGCAGTTCGATGTGGAGGCGTTCCGTCACGCCGTCGACACCGTGATCGTGGCGCAGGAAATCATCGTCGGCAACGCCAGCTATCCCACCGAACGCATTGCGCAGACGTCCCATGAGTACCGCCCGCTCGGCCTCGGTTTCGCCAACCTGGGCGCACTGCTCATGTCGATGGGCGTGCCGTATGACAGCGATCAGGGCCGCGACACCGCGGGAGCCATCACCGCGGTGATGTGCGGTCAGTCCTATCTGACCAGCGCGCGTATCGCTGAGGCAACCGGTCCATTCCCGGGCTACGCCAAAAACGAGCATTCGTTCCTCGACGTGATCCGAATGCACAAGGAAGCGGTTCGCAATATCGACAGCCGGCGTGTTCCGCCCGTCATGTTCGAAGCGGCACTGCAGTGCTGGAACGACGCCTACAACAAGGGCAAGGTCAGCGGATTCCGCAACGCACAGACCACGGTGATCGCACCCACCGGCACCATCGGCTTCATGATGGACTGCGACACCACGGGTGTCGAGCCCGACCTCGCCCTGGTGAAGTACAAGAAGCTGGTCGGCGGCGGCGTGATCAAGATCGTCAACCAGACGGTTCCGCAGGCGCTGATCAAGCTCGGCTACACACCGGAGCAGGTGGAAATGATCGTCAGCCACATCGACTCCACGGGCACTATCGAAGGTTCGCCGCATCTGAAGGACGAGCATCTGGCGGTGTTCGACTGCAGCTTCCGGCCGCAAAACGGCTCGCGTTCCATCCACTACATGGGCCATGTGCGTATGATGGCCGCCGTGCAGCCGTTCATTTCGGGCGCGATCTCGAAAACGATCAACATGCCCGAAGAATGCACGGTGGAAGACGTAATGGACGCCTACATCGAAAGCTGGCGCCTGGGTCTGAAGGCTGTTGCCATCTACCGCGACAACTCGAAGAGAGCGCAGCCGCTGAGCTCGGGTACCGGCAAGGGTGAGAAGAAGGCGACGCCGACCGCGGGTGCCGCTGCTGCTGCTTCGGTGCAGACGATTGAGAAGATCGTCTACCGGCCGCTGCGTCGCAAGCTGCCGGATGAGCGCGCCTCCATCACACACAAGTTCTCCATCGGCGGACACGAAGGCTACATCACCGTGGGCCTGTTCGATGACGGGACTCCGGGCGAGATCTTCATCACCATGGCCAAAGAGGGCTCCACCATCTCCGGCCTGATGGACAGCTTCGCCACCACGGTCAGCTACGCGCTGCAGTACGGCGTGCCGCTGAAGTTCTTCGTCGACAAGTTCAGCCATGTTCGGTTTGAGCCGAGCGGCTGGACGGGCAACGCGCTGGTGCCTTATGCCAAGTCGATCATGGACTACATCTTCCGCTGGCTCGGGGCGAAGTTCCTGGGTCCGGAGTATGCGGTTGGCGAAGCGGGCGACGTGCCGATGCTAAAGCCGACTGAGCCGAATCCCCAGCAGGCATTGCCCTTCGAGCCTGCCATCGCCGATTCACCCATGTGCGCCGAATGCGGGTCGATTATGACGCGCAATGGTTCCTGCTACAAGTGCGGGAACTGCGGCGGAACATCGGGCTGCAGCTAACTTAACTGAGTGCCGCTCCACTTGCTTATTCAGGTAGTCTCGGCCAGGTCTTTCAGCCGGAGACTGCCTGAGTAAGCACGAAGTGCCGTCTCGACCGTCCAGTAAACGAGTTGCGGGTCGGCGATCACTTCCGAGGCATTCTGGATCGCCATCCTTAATTGGGGCAGATCAATCTTAGTCCCCGGCGCGACATAGCGTTTGAGCGCCTGAAAACTCATACCTCCCATCGCGCGATCTGGCGATGAATCGCATACTGTCTGTTCTAGCGAAAAGAACCGCGTTCCGTCGATCTCCTCGTATTTGTGCCTTAGCCCGCATATCTCACAGCCCCTGACCGATCCTCAATTTGCAGCCCAGGCGGCAGGCCAAGGGCTGGTAGTTTATCGAGATTGCACAATTGCGATAAAATCGTCTCTTCGAGACGCACCGCTGCTG
>Ga0163150_10007134_pt1 | contig 13331 bp, 9 predicted proteins | sample OliLakLV19P2IB_FD_148628 | JGI IMG/M metagenome (GOLD analysis project Ga0163150, IMG submission 148628) | Freshwater microbial mat bacterial communities from Lake Vanda, McMurdo Dry Valleys, Antarctica - Oligotrophic Lake LV.19.P2.IB | ecosystem: Environmental > Aquatic > Freshwater > Lake >...
CCGTCCGGCGAAGTGAAGACCGAACGCAAGACCGGCGCGCTCATGCGCTCGCCCTACCAGTTCAAGAAGTACGGGCAGTGCGGCATGGAAGTGAGCGAGTTGTTTCCGCACGTGGGCGCGATGGCCGACGACATCTGCTTCATACGCTCGATGTACACCGACATCCCCAATCACGAGCCATCGCTGCTCATGATGAACACCGGCTTCAGCCAGGCCGGCCGACCTTCGCTCGGGTCGTGGCTCACCTACGGCCTCGGCATCGAGAACCAGAATCTGCCGGCGTACGTGGTGCTCTGTCCCGACATGATGACGTCGGTAGGTTCGCCGCTCTGGAACAACGCCTTCCTCCCAGCTGTGAATCAGGGCTCCTACATCTCCGACAAGGTGAGCGAAAAGCAGACTGAAGAGATGCTGGTGGAGAAAGATTTCGATCCCCAGCAGCTGATCGCCTTCATCCACAACCAGAAGTTCACCACCGCCGCCCAGCGCCGCGAAATCGACATCGTAGCGAAGCTGAACCGCATGCAGATCGCGCGAGAGAAGGCCAACGATCCTCAGCTTGAAGCTACCATCCAATCAATGGAAACGGCCTTCCGGATGCAAACCGAAGCCCCGGACGTGTTCGATATTCGCAAGGAATCCGAGGCCGTCATCAAGATGTACGGCAAGGGCAGTACCGCCCGCGGATGCCTGCAAGCGGTCCGCCTCGTGGAGCGCGGCGTTCGCATGGTGCAGATCTACTACGCCAAGGGCGACCCCTGGGACGCGCACACCGACATCGAAGCTCATCGCAAGAATGCCAGGGAGTCCGACCAGCCTTTCGCGGCGGTGCTGAAGGACTTGAAGCAGCGCGGATTATGGAAGGACACGCTGGTAGTCTGCGGCTCCGAGTTCGGCCGCACTCCCGTTCGCGAAACCAGCGCCAATGGCGGCGGCGCCTCGCAGAATGGCCGCGATCACAATCCCTTCGGCTTCACCATGTGGCTCGCGGGCGGCGCCGTCAAGGGCGGCGCGGTCCACGGCGCCACTGACGAGTTCGGCTTCAAAGCCATCGAGAAGCCGGTGCATGTGCACGACCTTCACGCCACCATCCTGCACATCATGGGCATCGATCATACGCGCCTCACCTATCGCTACAGCGGACGCGATTTCCGGCTCACGGACGTACACGGTAAAGTGATCCAAGAGATCCTTGCCTGAGCTTCCCGACATCACCGTCTACATTGAGGCGCTCGAATCGCGCATCGCCGGCAAGGCGCTGGCGCAGGTCCGCCTCGGCACACCCTTCCTGCTGCGCACCGTCTCGCCGCCCTTGAGCGAGACGCATGGGCGCAGCATCACCGAACTACGTCGAATCGGCAAGCGCATCGCGATCGGCTTCGACAACGGACTGTGGATCGTCGTGCACCTCATGATCGCGGGCCGGCTCCACTGGTCAAAGCCCAACGCGAAGCTCCCCGGCAAGCGCGGGCTCGCTGCGTTCGACTTCGCCGATGGCGCGTTGATCCTCACCGAAGCCGGCTCCAAGCGGCGCGCGTCGCTGCACGTGGTCAATGATCCATCCACGCTCGACCCCGGCGGCATCGACATACTCGCCTGCTCGCTCGCCGATTTTCACGCCGCGCTGACGAAGGAGAATCACACGTTGAAGCGGTCACTCACTGACCCGCGCGTGTTCAGCGGCATCGGCAACGCATACTCCGACGAAATCCTCCATGATGCACGGCTCTCGCCCGTGGCGCTCACGCTGAAGCTCTCTGAAAACGACATCCAGCGGCTGTTCGAGGCCACTCGCGCAGTGATGCTGATGTGGATCGAAAAGCTGCGCGCGGAAGCGGCCGGCGGGTTCCCCGAGGGCGTCACGGCCTTCCGCGAAGACATGGCGGCTCACGGGCGTTTCGGGCTTCCCTGCCCCATCTGCTCCACTAAGATCCAGCGCATCCGCTACTCGGGCAACGAGACCAATTACTGCCCGCGATGCCAGACCGGCGGCAAGCTTCTCGCGGACCGCAGCCTCTCCCGACTGCTCAAGAGCGACTGGCCTCGCACCATCGACGAGCTCGAATTGCGATAGCCTACCGCAATGGACTTGCGCAAGCTGGCTCTCGCTGCTGCCATCCCGGCTCTGATGTTCGCTCAACAAACGTGGTACCCGCATGAAGGCGGACTGCTGAAGTATCGTGTGCAGATCCGCTTCGGCGAAGAACCCGACACCATGCCCGACGGCTGGAAGTTCGGCCGCGTCTCCGCTGTCGCTACTGACTCCCAAGGACTCGTCTACGTCTTCCAACGCGGACCCAAAGCCGACCCCATCGTCGTCTTCGATGCGAAGGGTAAGTACGTGCGCTCCTGGGGCAAGGGCATGTTCGGCAACCCGCACGGCTTACGCCTCGACCGTGACGACAATGTCTGGATCACCGACAATGGCGACCATCAGGTAATGAAGTTCAACCGCACCGGCGAGTTGCTGCTCAAGCTCGGCGTGAAGGGCAAGGCGGCCACCGACGACAAGACCTTCAACCGCCCCACCGACATCGCCTTTGCAGCCAACGGCGACGTGTACATCTCCGACGGCTACGGCAACTCGCGCGTAGTCAAGATCAATAAGGATGGGAAGTACCTGCTCACCTGGGGCAAGCGCGGCACCGGCCCGGGCGAGTTCAACATCCCTCATTCGGTGGCCACCGATTCACGCGGCAACGTCTACGTGAGCGACCGCGAGAATAACCGCATCCAGATCTTCGACGGCAACGGCAAATTCCTGCGGCAGTGGAACCACCTCGGCGCGACGCAGAACATCTTCATCACGCCGAAAGACGAGATGTGGATCATCACCCATCGCGACAACATCGAGAACATTACTTACGACACACTGGCCGGCCGCATCATGAAGATCGACATCGGCAACGGCAAGATCCTCGGCGCGATGGAGAGTCCCGGTCATTGGATCACCGCGGCGAAGTCGAGTACCGATCTCTATATCGGCAGCCTCACCGGCAACGTGTTCCGCTGGTACCCCGGTTGGATGGCCGGCGCCGCGGGCGCTGAAGAAGGCCTCCGCCCCAACAACGCAAAGCCCTGACGGGTGGCGGCTCAGTTGCCGAGCCGTGACGTGAGGGAGCGGTAGGCCACTCCTCCACAATGCGGAGTTCCGAAACCGAGCCATGCCCGTCAGGGAGCAGTGGGACACTCTCCACAATCGGCGAGGTCCAAACCGAGCCGTGCCCGTGAGGGAGCGGTACGACACAGCCCGCCTACCCTTGATGCTCGGGATGCGTGCAGCCTTCGAATCGCCGTAGAAACTGGTTGCCCTTGTAGCCGAGGTCGCGATGGATGCCGGTCTGGGACGTGTAGTAGCCGTCGATCGTCATGTTCTTCAGGCGCGCGAAGAACCGGTCGCGGTCGCTCATGGGCGCCAGTTCGTTCGCAGCCGCCTCGGCCAAATTCACGGGCGTCAGCACCTTCAAACCGTCGCGCCACACGCGCTGTAGATCGGCACTGGAGTGGAAGATCATCCAATCCGCGAAGTCGGCCGTACGGGCTTCACGCGCACCGGGAGAGTGCGCGTCGGCGGGAATGATCAACTCCATCATCTCGGCCAGAGCGGCGTGCTCGCCGGCATCGAAGAACTTCCGCACGTACGGCGACTGCATCCGTTCTGCAGCACAGTGCTGCCCTGCGACGGACCCCGGATAGAGCGCACTGAGCGAGACGAATTGCAGCACGGAGCGCCGATCCATCACAGCTCTCCCTTCTTGCGCGCAGCCATGATGTACTCGGCGGTCCGCATCGATAGCGCCATGATCGTCAGAGTCGGATTCTTCTCGGAGAACGTCGTGAAGCTGCTGCCGTCGGTGACGAAGAGGTTCTTCACTTCATGCGACTGGCAGTAGCCGTTCAACGACGAAGTTCGCTTGTCACGGCCCATCCTTACCGTGCCCACCTCGTGGCTTGTGAACCCGCTTGGCTTCGCGCCGAAGTTCAGGTAGGCCGTCCCCTTCAGCCGATCGCACATGTCCTTCAACGTGCGCGTCATGTTGCGATACGTCGCCAGGTCGAGATCGCCGAAGCGAAAATGCATCACCGGGGTTGGTATGCCGAACTTGTCCGGCCGCTCGCGATCCACCGTCACGCGGTTCTCCCGCTTCGCCTCCACCTTGCCCCATCCACCAAACGAAAGCGACGCGTTCTGCATCTCCCGCACGCGCTGCTTGAACGCCGCGCCGTAACCGGGCACGCCCCGCGCATGCCTCGGGAACATGAAGCCCGAGTAGTTCACTTGAAAACCGAAGCTCATCTCAGCGCGGTCCGTCACCGACCGCGGGATGTAGACATGGTCGAGGGCGCCGTCCTGGTTGAACCACGGCTTTCCTTCCAGGTCCTTCAGAAACACCTCGACCCTGCCGTGAAGGTGGCCGTGCACATACCGCCCCACAACGTCGTTCGAATTGCCGAGTCCATTTGGATGACGTCGCGAGCGCGAGTTCAACAGAAGTCGCGGCGTTTCGATCGCGGCGCAACAGACCACGAACACCCGCGCCCTGATCTCCTCATCGCGACCGGTGAGCCGGTGGACAATCGAAACCGCCCGTGCCCGACCCTCATCGTCAGTCAGAATCTCGCGCGCGATCGCGTTGGTTCGCAGCGTCAGATTGCCCGTGGCAAACGCCTTCGGAAGCATGCTGCCCGGCGTGGAGAAGATCGCCGACACATCGCACCCGTCCATGCAGTGGCCGCAGTAGTGGCACGCCGGGCGCCCGTCGTGAGGCCGCGTCAGCACAGCCTTCCTCACCGGAATCACCTTCAACCCCATCGGGTTCACGGACCGCTTCAGGATCTGCTCACTGCAACGCATGGGGATCGGCGGCAGGTAACTCGGCCCCGCCGGCAGAATCTCGAGTTTGTCATCCTGCCCGCAAACGCCGATGGTTCGTTCAACGCGGTCATAATAAGGAGCGACGTCCGCGTAGCCGATGGGCCAATCCTCTTCGACGCCGCTCAGCGACCGCTCGCGAAAGTCCTGTTCCGCAAAACGCAGCACCACCGCGTTCCAGTGCATCGTCCGGCCGCCGAGCACCCGGATCCGGTCGGCCGAAACATCGTCGGAATCGTGATAGCGGATCGTGTTTCGGATGTCGGCGGGATAGAACGGGTCCTGCTTCTCGCCGCGAAAGCCGCGGAACTGCATGTCGTACGGCATACAGTGAGACCGGAGGTCGGTGTGCTTCACTTCCTGGCCCGCTTCAAGCAGCACCACTTTCGCCCCGGCTTCGCATAGCTGCTTCGCCATGACGCCGCCCGCGGCCCCCGATCCGATCACGCACACGTCGTAGTTGGGTGTCGCAGGCATCAGAGCATTAAAACACGAAATTACAAAACAAAGCCAGAATGCCGCACTTGTCTGAAAACAAAGGATTCATTGTCGCGAGATACACCCTATGGTACTCTCGGGTAGGGCCTGCCCTGTCCCCCGCGGAAAAGTGCGTCCGGCGTACTAATCTCTCAACCGCCCGGAACTGGGAAAGGTCGGGGCTCTCGAGATATCCAGATGAACGTCCGCTCTCTTTTCAGTATCTTATCGTCCGATCTTGCAATCGACCTTGGCACGGCCAACACTCTTGTGTTCGCGAAAGGCAAGGGCATTGTCGTCAACGAACCATCCATCGTAGCCATCAACAAGAACAACGGCGAAGTTGAAGCCGTGGGCAAGGAAGCCAAGGACATGCTTGGCCGAACGCCAGGCAACATCGTCGCCATCCGCCCCATGAAGGACGGTGTCATCGCCGACTTCAAGGTGACCGAGCGGATGCTGAACTATTTCATTCAGAAGGCTCACGGCCGCAAGATGCTGGTGCATCCACGGATCGTCATCGGCGTTCCGAGTGAGATCACGCAGGTGGAAAAGCGCGCCGTGATCGACTCGGCATACCGCGCCAAAGCGAGCGAGGTCCATCTGGTGGAACAGGCGATGGTGGCGGCTATCGGGGCCGGTTTGCCGATCACCGAGCCTTCGGGAAACATGGTGGTTGATATCGGCGGCGGCACCACGGACGTTGCCGTGATTTCGCTGTCGGGAATCGTGTACTCACGCTCGGTGCGCGTGGCCGGCAACGAGATGGATGACGCGATCATGCAGTATCTGAAGCGAAAGTACAACCTGCTGATCGGCGAGCGCACCGCGGAAGCAATCAAGATGCAGGTGGGCTCGGCGTTTCCGCTCGACCGTCCACTCACGATGGAGATCAAGGGCCGCAACCTGATCGAAGGCGTGCCGAAGACCATCACCATCAACGACACTGAAATTCGCGAGTCGCTTTCCGAATGCGTGGCCACCATCATGAACGCAATCCGTGTGGCTCTGGAGCGCACCCCGCCTGAACTGAGCGCGGATATCAGCGACCGCGGGATCGTGCTCACCGGCGGCGGCGCAATGCTCAAGAACCTGGACAAGCGCATTCGTGAAGAGACGGGCCTGCCGGTTTCCATTGCCGAGGATCCGCTGGCGTCGGTGGTGCTTGGAACCGGCAAGATGCTCACCGACTTCAAACTTCTGCGCCGGATTGCAATTGAATAGGCCGGTTTGCGATTGAATAAAATTGAGATGTTGTGAGGTAGGCGGTCAGTATGGACCTGCTGCTGAGCCGGTTTCGAAATTTACTGGTGCTGGTAATCGCCATCGGCGCGCAGCTGCTGCTACTTGCCTGGCAGGTGCAAAGCGGAAACGACGTTCGCCTGATTCGTGTGTGGGCCGTCACCGCCGTAACTCCGCTCGCGCGCGTAATCGAGTCGGTCCGCGGCGCCACCGCCGGCTTCTTCAGCGACTACTTCTACCTGCTCGACGTGCGCGATGAAAATCGTCGAATGAAAGCCGAGTTAGGACGAACGAAACTCGAGAACCAGTTTCTGAAGTCGGAATTGTCCACCGCCGACCGGGCCCGTGCGTTGTCGCAGTTCCAGTCGCGGTCGCCTTCGCGGACGATCGCCGCGCGCATCATCGGCAACGGCACGGGATCAAATTCGAAGGTCGTGTTTATCGACCGCGGATCCACCAGCGGCGTACTCCGAGGCATGGCCGTGATCACGCCGGATGGCATCGTCGGCAAGATCATCGACTCGTTTCCGACCGCATCCCAGGTGCTGCTGATCAGCGACCCGACGTTTGCCGCGGGTGTCATCTCGCAGAAGAATCACGCACGCGGAACGCTAAAGGGCGAAGGTAAACCGAACTGCTTTGTGGATTACGTGCAGAACGAGCAGAAGGTCGATTTGGGGGAATGGTTCTTCACTACCGGCGACGATCGTGTGTTTCCGAAGGGGCTTCCCGTAGGACAGGTGACGACGGCGCGGCAGGGCAAAAACGTGAAGGAGATTTACGTCACACCCAGCGGCTTCCAGAACGGGTTTGAAGAAGTGCTGGTGGTGATCGAGGGAATTCACCAGCCGATCCCCGAGCCGCAAACCGGGTCGAAGGAATTGAAGATGCTCACGCCGCCGCCCGAGGAAAAGCCCGCCGACCCGGCAACGCCTGCGTCGGTTCCGGCGGCAGGCACCGACGCCGACCGTCTGCTGCAGCGCTACAAGAAAATCGGAGAGGCCGGTAATCACTCCTACGGTACCTATGGTTCGCAGCCGCCGAACTTCAACATCGATCCCAACGATCCGAAGTATCGGAAACCGGCGGCCGCACCGGCGGCAGGCACGCCGGCAAATCCAGGGTCCCCAGTTCCGGCTACAGTGAAACCCGCGGTGCAGCCGCCTCCCGCCGAACGGCCGGCGCCATAGGTACCACCTTGCCAATGGCCGAATTCAGCACCGACCAATTACTCACTGACGCGCCGCGCACGAGCCGCATCGCAAAGCTTCGGCCCGCCGTAATCCTGCTCGCGCCGCTGTTCGCTATCCTGTTCCAGGTTTACGTTCCGCAGCTTGTGTCGTATCTGGCGTTTCTCGAACTGCCGCTGCTGGTGACGGTTTACTTCGCGCTGATGCGCCGCTCTCCGATAGCCGGGGTGATGTTCGGCGCGGGCATCGGCCTCGTTCAGGATTCACTCTCGCACCAGCCGCTTGGAATGTTCGGCATCGTGAAAACGCTGGTGGGCTACTTTGCCGGGTCGGTAAGTCTGCGCTTCGACGTCGACAACACGTACGTTCGATTCATACTGGCGTTCTTCTTTTTCTTCTTCCACCAGTTCTTCTATTGGGTTCTCGCTAGAGCGCTGCTCGGCCAGTTGATTGACTTTAATCCGCAACAAACTTTGATTTCCGGCTTGTTAAATGCCGTCGTGGCTGTCCCTCTGTTCTTGATACTCGATAAAATGAGAGTAACGGAATGACGTCTTTGTGAACTTGATCGAACCTGAGCGAAATACCGGGCAGGACCCGCGCAACCCCCTGCAAAACCCTCGCATGCTGAGGGACGACACGAAGTTCGCCTCGGGGAAGGTGGCATTTTTTCAGTACTTCTCGGTGGCCGTATTCGTTCTTCTGGTGGCGAGCTTCTGGGATTTGCAGGTGCGCAACCCGGAACTCTATAGCGAGGCCGCGCTGCGCAACAGCGTGAAGGCAATCCCGCTTCTTGCGCCTCGCGGCAAGATTCTCGACCGCGACGGCCGCGTGATCGTCGACAACCATCCTTCGTACAGCGTGCTGATCAACCGGCAGTTGTACAAGCCGGAACACCTGCACGACATTGCCGAGGGCTTGAACCTGGACTACGACGATCTTGCGGCCAAGGTCCGGCGTTTCTCAACTGAGCCGAAGTATCGGCCTATCATTATCAAGCTGGAACTAACTCCCGCCGATCTCGCATTCGTGAACGCGCATCGCGATGGTACGACGTTCCCCGAACTTGAACTGATCCACGTTGACCGCCGCCTCTATCCGCAAGGCGGCCTCGCGGCGCACGTGATCGGCTATGTCGGCGAGGTGAGCGTAGGCGAACTGGATTCACCCGAGTTCGCCAAGTACAACCAGGGCGACATCGTCGGCAAGGCCGGAATCGAGCGCCAGTACAACGACGTGCTCATCGGCGTCGATGGGCAGCGGCAGGAGATTGTCGACAACCTCGGACGTTCGCGCAGCGTGATCGGCATTAAGGAAGCGATCCCGGGCAAGACGATTCAACTGACGCTCGACCTGGATCTTCAGGTTGTGGCGGAACTTGCGATGGAGGGCAAACGCGGCGCTGTTGTCGCGCTCGACCCAAGAACTGGCGAAGTGCTCGCGATGGTGAGCCGCCCCGCCTACGATCCGAATCTGTTCGCCGGCCGCATCCGCTCAGCGGACTGGAAGGAGATCACCGGCAATCCCTTCCACCCTCTACTCAACCGCGCCATTCAGGCACAGCTCGCGCCGGGATCGACATTCAAGCCGATCATGGCGCTCGCGGGTCTTGAAGCGGGTGTCATCAACGACGGCTTCCACGCCAGTTGCGGAGGTGGCGCGTCATTCTATGGAAGGTTCTTCAAGTGCCACCTCAGCCGCGGCCATGGCTCAGTGGAACTGCACAAAGGAATTGCGCAATCGTGCGACGTGTACTTCTACAATGTGGGCAACCGGCTTGGAATCGATCGGATCGCTCAGTATGCCGAGATGGCGGGCCTTGGCCATAAGACGGGGATCGACCTGCCGCAGGAAGCTGAAGGCACCATGCCATCGTCAAAGTGGAAGATCCGCAACTTCCGCCAGAAGTGGTATGCGGGCGAGACGATTTCCGTGTCCATCGGCCAGGGGGCAACAACGGTAACGCCGCTTCAACTCGCAGCGGCGACGGGCGGCATCGCGATGGGCGGCATCTGGATGAAGCCTCATCTGCTGAAGGATACGCAGCCCGAGATCACTCGCAAGGGTGACCTCAATCCAGAGAACATTGCGCGGATCGTCAGCGGCATGTGCGCCGTGGTGAACGAGGGTGGAACAGGCGCCCGCTCGCGGATCCCCGGCGTCGAGTTCTGCGGCAAGACCGGCACGGCCCAACTCGCTTCAAACGACTTCCTCAAGGGATCCAAGCAAGGTCAGGCCATGAAGGACAACGGGTGGTTCGTCGGCTTTGCGCCACGCATCAACCCCGAGATCGCCGTGGTGGCGTTGTTCGAAAGCGGAGAGCACGGCACGCACGCGGCTCCGATTGTGCGCGATGTAGTAAAGGCGTATTTCGACAAGAAAGCGCGCCTTCAAGGGATTCAGGCCGCAAAATCCCCCCCTCCTCCGGAGCCGCCGCCCGATCCAAAGCGCAAGGTGGAGCCGGAGATCATCGAGTAGCATGGCGCAGCAATACCGATCGTTCCGCGATCTCGACTGGGCTCTGATCATCATCGCGCTCATCATCTGCTGCCTCGGAGTGCTGCAGATTTACAGCGCGACACACGAGACCGCTGCGTGGAACGATGCCTGGTGGAAGCAGATCATCTGGGTGGGAGCGGGTTTGATCCTGCTCTATGCCACTACCAAGCTGGATTATCATACGCTGCTGGGGCAGGTGCCAATCATGTACGTGCTGGCGGTGCTGGCGCTGCTGGCGACGTTTGCAGTGGGCAAGATGGTGTTCGGTTCGCGCCGCTGGATTCCTGTCGGGCCGATCCATCTCCAGGTATCCGAGTTCGTTAAAGTAGTGATAGTATTGCTGGTAGCACGCTACCTGGCTGAAACGAAGGCCGAACAGTTAGACGGACGGGACCTTCTGAGGCTGGGTGGATTAGTCGTCGTCCCGATGCTGTTGGTGATGGCGCAGCCGGATCTGGGAACGTCGTTGACCTATGTTCCAGTGCTGGCCGTTGGAATTTTTCTGGCAGGTTTGAGGTGGAAGTATCTAGCGATCATCCTGACGGTGGTTGTACTCGCCGTGCCGTTGAGCTGGAACTTTCTGAAGGATTATCAGAAGCAGCGTTTGATCACTTTTGTCGACCCTGAGAAAGATCCAAGGGGCTCCGGCTATCAGGTGATCCAGTCGAAGATAGCGGTTGGGCAGGGAGGCATGTGGGGGCGCGGTGTCACGAAAGGCACTCAAACCCAACTGCGATTTCTGCCGGTTCCGCATACGGATTTCATCTTCTCGGCCTTTGCCGAGGAGCACGGTTTTGTCGGCGTGGTAGTGGTGCTCGGGTTGTATTTTCTGCTGTTGATGCAGATCGTTCAGAACGGGACCATGGCCCCGGACCGGGCGGGAATGTATATATGCATGGGGGTGGCAGCCTTGACGCTGTTTCATCTCCTGGTGAATGTGGGAATGGTTGTCGGGCGTATGCCGGTAACCGGGATCCCCCTTCCGTTGATGAGTTCGGGAGGGTCTAATACTCTGTCAATGTTTTTGATGCTGGGGCTGGTGAACAACGTCCGGCTCCGGCGATTCGTGAACTAGCGTTATTAACCGGTAGAGCGATTTGATTGTCGCGGTCTCGCGTCAAGGCGCGAGGAGATTCAGAGACGCAGGCTGGTGCTCTTCGAAACGAATTCTCAGGATCGATCCCGATAGTTGGGAGCGGGCAGTCGCGGCGGACGGACGCCGGCCCCTTCCTTTGGCCCTAAGCGGCGACTCGGTCCAGCGGTCTTTTTGAGCGGCCAACTGTGAACGGCCATCTCGTATGGTCAACGGCCATTTCAAATGGTCAGTGAAAGGTGTCGAGCGCATCCGCCTTTCAGCCGGCAGCTCTTCAGGAGCTTACACGTCGTGCATCTCTTGTCTCCGCAAGCCTTCAGTAGCCGGACCGCCAGCGGAGACATGAATGAGCAAAGAACTGGTGATATCTTCGAATCGCCATGAGACGAAGGTAGCGATTCTTGAAGACGACCAACTGGTGGAAGTCTACTTCCAGCGGTCCAATGAATACTCGCTTGCGGGAAGCGTCCATAAGGGCCGTGTCACGCGCGTGCTCCCTGGGATGCAGTCGGCATTTGTCGATCTGGGCCTCGAGCGCGACACGTTTCTGTACGTCACCGACTTCTTCGAGGAAAACGAAGAGAGCGAAGATTACGAACGCATTGAGGCTTCGCCTAAGCCCGATCGTCCGGAACGCAGCGGCGGGCGCGGCGAACGGGGCGGTGGGGAACGCGGCGATCGCGATCGGCGGGGTCGTGGCGATCGCGGCGAACGTCCGGCGCGGACGGACGCCGTTGACGTCGAGCCTGTCGTTGAGGCCGTCGAGAGTGAGCCGGTAGAGGTCCCCACTCAGCAGGTGTTTGAATCGCCACTGGCGGAAACGCCGGAAGCGCCGCCGGCGGCGCCACCCGCCGAGGGCTCCGGCCGCGCTCCGGCCGATGACGATCGTGACAATCGAGGACGACGCTCCCGGCGCAGACGACGCGGATCGCGCGGTTTTCCGGAATCGAAGTACGCATCTGTCGAGTCGCGTTCCGCCGATACTCCGGAAGCGCCCGAGCCGTTGCAGGCGCCGCGAACTTCAGCGCCGGCCGTTTCTCGAATGTCGCCGACGGCCGACGACGCCGATATGATCGTGCTGCCTGGCGAGTCGCTCGCAAAGTATCGCGGACATGCGCCTGTTGAGGAGATTGAGGCTGAAGTGGCGGCGACGGAAGCGGCCGCTGAGGACGAGGACGAAACCGACGACGGGCTCCCGATCAAGCTGGCGGTTCTCACCAACAACCTCCCGGAAGAGCTGCCGCCGGTGAACGCCATGCCCGACGCGCCTCTCCATGAAACTCACAGCGGCGCCGCTGTGGCGCTCGAGTCGGTACCGCACCCGGAAGCGATCGACGCCCCTGTGCTCGACCCCGAGGATCTTGAGGCTGAGGAAGCGGATATCGACCTCGATGTTGAAACGGACGAAGCGGCAGTGGACAGCGCTCCGGTGAGTGACGACGACACCGCCGTGGAAACCGGCATCTCGCCGATCGATCATGAAATCGATGATGAAGAAGATCGTGAAATTCAGTCGCTGATCCTCCACGGCGAGGGTGAGGGCGATGTTCCCGCGGACGGGGAAGCCCTGGGCTCCACTGTAGGCTCTTCCGAAAGCTCCGCGGAGGGCGAAGGCGATCCGAAATCGGCCAGTGTCCGAGGCGAACAGGGTGGCCGCTTTCTGCACCGTGTGTCGCGGCGGATGCGTCGCCGGATGCGGGGAGGACAGAACGAGCCCGTCGGCGCACAGCCGCCGGTGGCGCGTGAAACTGGCGAGCTGGGTGACGCTAGTGAAACTCGCGAACCGCGAGACACGAGTGAAACTCGCGATCCGCGTGACGCTCGTGAAACTCGCGACGCTCGTGAAACTCGCGATCCGCGTGAGCCGCGTGACGCCCGTGAAACTCGCGAGCCGCGTGATGCCCGTGAATCGCGTGAGCCGCGTGACGCCCGTGAACCCCGCGACGCCCGTGAACCC
>Ga0163150_10007136_pt1 | contig 13329 bp, 9 predicted proteins | sample OliLakLV19P2IB_FD_148628 | JGI IMG/M metagenome (GOLD analysis project Ga0163150, IMG submission 148628) | Freshwater microbial mat bacterial communities from Lake Vanda, McMurdo Dry Valleys, Antarctica - Oligotrophic Lake LV.19.P2.IB | ecosystem: Environmental > Aquatic > Freshwater > Lake >...
GCAATGCGCCGCTGGCAACCAAGACCTCGCCGGGTATTCACGATGGCGGGCGGGGCGAAATGGTTGCGGGCGGGAACGACGCAACAAGTGTCGCAATCGATTCCGAGCCGGTGGCGGTGGCCGCGGCCGAGCTTGGTGCCGGCGAAAACGCCGTTGAGACATTGAGCGATCCGCTGACGATGCCCGATGCGTTGCGACTGGCGCAGCAAGGGCGACTGGTGGTCGTGGTGAGGGCCGGGCCGGCGCACTATGCGGGGGCGCTCAAGCATCTCGAAGGCCTGTCTCGCGCGGCCGGCACGCGCGGCGAGGTCCGCTGGCGCTCGCACGATCTCGACAAGCTGCCGGCCGAGATGGCCATGCTGGCCGTGCCCCTGGATGGCATCGGGGCGGATGCTGGCCCGGCGGTTTCGCCCAGGCCGCGCCCGCCGCTGGCGATCGTCGGCGAGCGCACGATCGGCGAACCACCCCGCGCGATGACATCGACGGCGTTGCCGGATGTCGGGCTGCCGGTTCCGCGCGTGGTCGTCAAGTCGCTGCGCACCGTGCGAATGACCGCCGATGCCCGGCAGCTCGGCGACCTGCTCAAAGACCTCAACATCGGCAACAACCAGGTGGCGAAGTTCCGGCTGCTGCCCGCGCCGATCGACGATCGGCCTTCGCTCGATGCCCAGAGCGTGTTGTGGTGGGCGGCGGGGGGGGGCGATGCGTGGTCGCGCAAGATCACGGTGCCCATCATAATCGAAACGCTGGAATAGCGGCTGCGAATGCGGGCGACAGGAATCGAACCTGCACGGCCTTGCGGCCACAAGATCCTAAGTCTTGTGCGTCTGCCAGTTCCGCCACGCCCGCGGCGAGGGCAATCCTAAGCGCGTGCGCCGAAGTGCGACTCAGCGGCGGAGCTTCACCCAGGTCTGGTTGTTGACCAGCTGCGCGCCGGCCGCGTCCGAGACGATGAGCTTGAGCCGCACTTGCTGAGCGATGCCGGTGTCCAGCGTGGGCGACCAGGCGAACCTGAGCTTGCGGACGGCGGTGGTGGCGGCGGCCGCAGTGCCGATGTAGCGGTACCGCCCGTTGCCGATGCGCCGGAAACCGCTGGCGCGGAGCGTGGCCGAGGTAACCGAGCCTTTGCTGGGCCGGTCGATGCGGACCTCGACTCTGATGCGGTCGGATGGATCGACATCGCCGACGACCAGCGAGCGGAAGGCGCGGGCGGTCGCGCCGAAGCGAATGGTGTTGGCGACCGTGAGCCGCCCGATGGTGGGACGGTCGTTGACCGAGAGCACCACGAGCGCGGGCGAGAACACCTCGACGGGCGCGCCCAGGTTGTCGGTGACGGCGACCTTGAGCGTGAGGCTGGTGGTGAGGCCGGCGCGGGCGAGCGACTCGCGCGGCTTGAAGACGAGTTGCCTGAGGGCGGCGGTGATCGCGGCCGCTTCGCCGGTGAGACGCCAGGTTGAGGTGCCGGGGACGAGCGCGAAGCCGCCCGCGGTGAGCGTGTCGGCGGTGAACGTGCCGGACGGGCCGGACTCGATATCGACGGTGAGCGGCTTGCCGATGTCGGCATCGGCGAGGGTGATCGTCTCGAAGGGGCGAGTCGTCTGCTTGTCGGTGAGCGCGATGGCGGCGGCGTCGATGCTCAGCACCGGCGCATCGCGGGCCGACGAGACGGCGATGAAGGGCGAGAGGCGCTGAGCGGCGAGGCCGAGTCCGTCGTCGACCAGCACGGTGAACAGGCTGACGGTCTGTTGGCCGACTGGCGCGATGTTCTGCGCGGGCCGGAAGACCAGCACGCCGAGCGCGGCCGTTGCGGCGGTGGCGTTGCCGACGAACGAGTAGGTGCCGGTTGCAACATCGACGAGCGCGAAGCCGGAGGCCGCGAGGCTCTCGGAAGTGAATGCGCCGTGGGCGGGGTTGCTGATGGTGACGGTGATGAAAAGCGGGTGTGCCGCGTCGTCGATGTAGCCGACGATTGCGCCTGCCAAAGGTGAGACGGTCTGCTTGTCATCGAGGAGGAACGCGCCGCCGCCGCCCGGGGGCGGGGGGAGCGTGAGCGTCGGGGCGTGGTGGACGGGCTGGACGGCGATCAACGCCCACACCGAGTCGGAGCTGACCGAGGGGTCGTCGCCGCCGAAGGTGTTGAAGGGCTGGCCGGGCGTGCCCGCGAGCTGATCCCACGCGCGGAACCGCACGGCCTGGTTGATGATGCCGACGAAGCCGGCGAGGGGACGCAGCCGGATGCGTGCGGTGGCGCTGGCGGGCAGGACGATGGACTGCGACTCGCTCACGCTGGCGAGCGAGAACCACGTCGAGCCGTCGAGCGTGTATTGCCAATCGCCGACCAGGGGATCGACGCTGGTGACGGCGATGCCCTGGAGCGCGCCGGGGCTTCCGTCGGTGATGAGCGCTTGCGGCGCGGTGCTGGAGATCAGGTCGCGGATGAGCGTGCCCGAGTTGTCGGGCGCATCCTGGTCGATCGCGTCGAGGCTGGGATGCAGGGTGCCATCGAGGACGGGCGCGCGGCGGAGCGGCTCGGCGGCGAGGCCGCGGACGATGTACTGCGTTCCGTCGCCGATGGTGCCGGTGGGCACGAACGTGTGGCCGTCGGCGGCGATGGTTCCGAACATGGTGACGCCGGCGACGCGGACGGAGAGCAAGGCCGTGCCGTCGGGGGCGATGTCGAGGCCGACGAAGCGCTCGATGTCGACGCCGAGCGGGCCGCCGCCGAGCACGAACATGCGCTCGTGGTCGAGCCGCATGAACTGGTTGGTCAGGTGGTTGACGCCGAAGAAGGCGAAGTTGTCGAGGTTGCCGTCGAGCGGGCGATAGGCGACGTCGGCGAGGCCTTCCTGTCCGGCATCGTTGTTGAGCAGGCCGCCGGTGACGGGGTCGAGGCGGTAGTTGCCGAAGCTCTCGTCGATGTAGCGGAAGTAGCCGTCGCGCTCGTTGAAGGCGAGGCCTGTGGCTCTATCAAGCGGGAAGCCGAAAGGAACGCCGGGGCCGATGCGGGTGGCCGCGCCGGTGAGGCGGTCAATGGCGTAGACGGGTGTGCGTGTTCCGCTGGGGACGCCGAAGAGTCGCTCGGTGGCGGTGTCGAAGTCGATGGTGGACATGACCTCGCCGTCGCGGAGGCCGGTGATGGGAAGGGCCCGGAGGATGGTCTGCGGTGCGGCCGAGTCGAACTCGAGCAGCACGTTGTTGTCGGCAACGGCGAAGACGCTGGCGAGGAGCTGGCGGGGCTCGAGGGATTCGAGGCGTGCGACCGCCGGGCTGCCGCTTTGGAAAGCGGCACCACCAGAGGCGGCCCTACCAATGGACTTTCGGCGCGAGGAACGCATAGGCACACATCCGATCTGATCGAGAGAGTCGCCGGGAGGCCTGTAAGTTACCCCGAACCGGCCGCAGAACCAAGGAAAGAATGCGGTGCATCGACGAATTCGGGGCGATAACTGAGGGGGGACGTGGCGCGGACGGCAGGGTTTGCCGCCCCCCCTCCACCCCTCCGCGCGCGCCCGTGAAGATGGGCAAGGAGATGCGCGGACATCCCGGGGGCGAGAGAACGGCCAGCGCCTCGGGCGACGCTCATCGCACTGGAGTTTTGTCGATCAAAGCGGGTTGGTTGCAGTCGCCTTCGGCCAGACGCGTGGCGAGCTGTGAAAGTGCATCCAGCAGCTCGGACGGCCGGCGTTCGTCCACCCGCACGACTTCGATCGCGCCGTTAAGCATGAAACTCCGAACCCGCTGCAGATCCTCCTGCGCACCGACGACCGTCCGCAACTCATGATCGCCGATCATGACACTCGCAACCCAGTTTGCGCCGGGAGAATCGGATGTGAACGTAAAGCATCCACATCGTTGCTCGCCATCGCCAAGTTCGCCGGGCGTGGTCGATCCCGGCCAGAAGACGCTGGCGAACGAATAGCGAAAGGACGGACGGTGTCTAAGATAGTATTCGGCGGGGGTGATGGAATACGATGCGGCGACGGCACCGACACCATCCGGCCAGGTGACGATGAGGCGCTCGGTTGGGCGCGCCCACAAACATCCGGTGGGTGGCCCGTATCGGTGCGCTCGGACCAGACACCACTCGCTCGCACGAGCGACGAGCCGCAGATCGATGGTCCGGAATGCCACGAGCGCGCCGAGCACGAAGACGACAACGGTTGCGATCGCAAGTGGCCGGAAGCGTCGCCTCGGCGCGAGAACTCCGTTCCTTCGGCAGTCATAAGGCATGCCGCATTCACTGCAGCGTTCGCCGGAGGCGTTCCTCGGGTAGCCGCAGCTCGAACAGATTCCCCTCGAAGAAGCGACCTCAGCCCTGATTCGAGACCAAGCGTAAAAACCGAGGATCACGGCCGCCAGCAAAACGAATGTCGCGGCCAGCACACCAGTAGGTCATAGAGGAACCATGCGACCACTCGGTTGCCAAACCGCAAGATCGCGTTCGACCGTGATCCACCACAGCGGAACGCCCAGCAAGGAGCCGAGTATGAGGGACTGTTGACTCGCGGCGATTATTGCCGGAGAGATGAGACGAACTCGATGGCGAGAGGACCGGTCGACATTCCGAAGAACACGACGCGCACCCGAACAAAGAACTCCGACCGAAGCTCCCGCGACGGAAGCGACAAGAAGTAAAGCAGCCATCGCGACGATTTGGAAGGGATGCTCCGCGATCAGGCGTCGCACAGAGGACGGATCGCTGGCGCGATGAAATGACGCGATCATCGCATCGAGCGCGACAAGTGCATGCAAATTGTTATACAAGTCCAAATATGCATATGGCGATAGCTGCCAATGCGCAGTGGTTCCGTCGGTGGTGACACTCATTAGTGTACGAATGTAGAGTGCGCGCCGGTATTGCAATTCACCAAAGACCATCACGATGCCGATCGCACACACGAATGCGAACGATGCCAAGCGAAAAATGCTTCGAAAAATGGTTGTCATGGCATCTCTGCGCACGGTGGAGCCTCAACGGGAAACTACTCATCCGAGACGCTTCGCGCGCGCAGGAGGTGTTCGATCCGCTCTTCCGCAAATCTGAATAACGGATATGGATTGTGAGGGGGCGCGTGGACGATACCGGCCAAGTCTGCCGATCTCAGCAGATTGCAGCTCCGATTGGAGGATGTTTCCGGCCACCAGCTCAGCACCGCGGGCGCGCGGTCGGCACAAGGTAGCGACTCTTCTCTACCCGGCGCGGCAAGGGTCGCAGCAGAGAAGAGCCAGTTCTCGATCTGGTGGCCGTCTCTGCCTTGCTCGAGCCACGCCCACGCGACGTGCAGTCGTTCGTGCCCGTCGCTCGAAGCCGGCGCTACGCGGGTGGCGAGAAGGCTGGTTCCGTCCTTCCAGCGAAAGATGGAGTGCATGCCGGTTTGCAGCGCAATGACGCGCGAAGTGCAGGTAGTAGCCGGCCGAACGGCGAGCCACGCCTCCGCCTCCTGGCACCAGGAGTGCCACATGCGACGATTCGTGCTGAGCGCCCACGTTCCGCTTGCTGCTGCCATCACAATCGAAGTGATAATAAAACTCGTGCGCCTCACGCGCGCCGATATCAACGTGTCATTGCGTGTTTTGCCACACTCGGAACACTTCGACGAAGCGCTTCCGGCGGTCGGATAGCCGCACGAGGCGCAAACCGATGCCCCTCCGATACTCTGGAGACCTGTCACGTCTCGCAGCTTTGACCGAACCAGGATCGCGCCGAGCCAGGTAATGAACCCGAGCGAGGCGGCAAAGCCGAGTGCCAGTTCTGCCGGCCCAGCGACAAACCATTCGAGGATCGACGCGGTTGTCAGCGATCGATCAAAGGTGATGTACCAGGTTGCGGCACCCGCAACCAGGAGCACGGCTGGGGATAGCAGCGCAGCCCATAGTTGGCCGTAACGCGCGGCCGCGGCGATGGAGGCCCGATCGAGTTGATCCCAGTCGATGCGTCGCCGGTCGCGCCAGCGTGCGAGTCGGATGATCGTATGCTCGGGGCAGAAGAGCACGGTGCCAGTCACAGCCGCGCATAGTGCGAACATCAGGATTGTTGCCGTGCTGGCAGTGGTCGGCACCCACACATGCACCAGTGGTGCCAGCCACACGCGGCGAACGTTGGGAAAATCCTGGAGTATTATTGTTTTGAAATGCGGTTGTGTCGTGCTCAAACAGAATGCATGGAAGTAGCGGATCGCATACGGATCCACCTGCTCGGGATCGGTAACGCAGGTCGAACCGAGGAGTACCGACCGAAACACCTGCACCTGCCACGAGTTCATCGAGGAATAGCCGACGTGGAAACCGCACGCGGCGATGAGGCCGAAGATCAGGCCCACATAATTTATGCACGAGCGATTCAATCAATCCTCCAAGTCCGACAGGAAGCTTGTCACTCCATGTCGGATTGCGTTGTGCTTGACAGCGATCATATTAGCGTTCCGGAGCGGCAGCCGGACCTGCCGCGTTCAGTTGTGCGATGAGGCTGATCGCCATCGCTCGCCGTTCGTGCGAGTACTCGCCGCTCTCCGGGGGTAATCTGCGGAACGAGAGGGGACGCGGCGAGATGGAGCACGTTACCAGTTGGGTCATGTGAGCCGCGGCGTGCGTCATTACGTCGATTCGCGTTTCTCCGATGTCGATGGCGTGCCGGACGAGGTTGCCTTCGTATTGCGATGGGAACGGGCCGTCGGCTAAACTGACGATCGGCGATGCCCCGGGACCATCGCGGAGATCGAGCGTGATCCAACCGTGCGCGTAGCGGAGGGCGTGCGCGTCGAGTTCCACTCGCCGCGGGTCGATATGAGCGCAGTGCATCTGAAGAAGCACGAGGCCGCGAGGGGTTCCGATCTCGACGAGCTCGAACCAACGGAATGCCACGGAGGACTTGTCCAAGTTGTCGGGTGGTCTGGGATGCACCAAGATCCAGCGCGTTGCGCGGGCTCGCCATTGCTTTGGCCCGAACGCGATCGCGATGGGGGAGACCAGGACGAGGGTCGCGATGATCGCGCCCGCACGCCGAACCACTCGCCGAACAATCGGGATGCGTCTCAAGGTCGCGCGAGCCGGAAACGACCGCCCGCACTCCGGGCAGCATATCGCGGGGCCCGCGGCGTCGTAGCCACACGCCTCGCACCGGCGCGAAGCGATGTCGATGAACATCGACACGCGCCTTCTGTAGAGGCGATCGCACAGGAGCGCGGCGACAACGAAGATGAATGTGCCCGCGAGCGCGTGCGCCAGCGGCCATCTCGGGTAGCTTCCAACGTAGTAGTCGTGATCGGATAGGTCGCGATCTTCGGTCAGCCACCAGATCAGCGGCGCGCAGCAAGCCGCGACAACCAGCGCGAGACGAGCGGCGCGAAAGCAAAGGAGGCGCCGTTCGATGGAGTGGCTCGCGGCTCGAAACAAACCGCGGTCGTATCGCGGCCAGCACCACAATCGCGCAAGCCCGATGCCTGCCCAAGCGCCGAGAAGCGCGACCGATGCGGCCGCGACGGCGACCAGAAGCCACACGAGCGGGCTTGGGCCGCGGGGAGGAAAGAGCGCGCGGAGATTGCCCGGGCGCGGAAACCACCCTTCGATCTGCCTGAAGTGACCGTCGTCTATGGCCCCTGATGCCGTCGCGCCCCGTCCCGGTGCCAACTGCCACGGTGCCGTGGTGCCATGGATAGCGGCGTCTCCCAAGTCTCGCGCGTACCGCAACTGAATGGCTGCCGATGAGCCGTGCAGCACGACGAAGGCGACCGTGGACAACAGCGCGACTACGAGGAGATGCCCGAACTGGCGGCAAATGTCGGATGCTTTCGAGCGCATGAATAAACCCGCATCAGGATAGCGAAAACCGCGACCGGAAAGCGGAGGTTGCTGACCGGCCGCATTTCGCAGGCTGTTTCGTAGAACCACTCGGATCACCTTGAGGGACTCTGGTCAGGGATCGGGAAGAATCGAGCCGCGTCCGGTTTGGCGGCAACGGCCCGTTCCATCGAACGAACAATTTGCGAGTCGCCGTCTGCAGGGCCAATCCCCTGGATTCGACCGTTCACGACGCTGACGTAGGTAAATCCCATGCTGGGTGTGAGCGGATAGCGAAGAAAGCTCGTTGCCAACGTGGCCGATGTGGATGTCCATAGTGTCTCGGAGGACGCTCCCGGTCTTGGATATTTACCTGTTCGGAACTGCCAATCAGACGCTCGCAAACGAGAACGTTCGGCAATCGCGTAGCGAGCGTTCGAAACCAACTGACCCGGCCCGGTGAACTCGGGAACGATCCGAAGGATTACTTCATCTTCAACCGTAAGCACGCGGATCGCGCGATCGAATGGAACCGGGATGAAGAGAACCGGAGTTCCGCGCCACGCTGGAGAGGTACCCTGACCCTCCAGCAAACTCCACCGCCGCGCCGACTCCAAAAGATAATGACCGTCGCTCCAGAACGCAATAACTGTTGCCGCAACAGCGGCAGCACACGCGGTGCACGCGCCCCGAAACATCGTGCGAGCGAAGCGCGCCCGGCGCCACTTCGCTTGTAGAATGACCCACGCCGACGCGTCGCGAGCCATGCCGCATTCCGGGCATATGTGGGTCTCGATACCACGACAGTCATAGCGACATAGCCGACAGTGCGATGCGTAGATCGCAAAGTGGACTGCTGGCGCACTGGGTGCAGCGAAACGCAAATACCAATAAAATGCGATAACTGCGGTCGGGACGAAGATAAGCATCGAGAGCACGAGGATGCCAGTCGCGGCGGGAAGAAACATGTGTTCAAGTGCGCCCGCCCTTGCGGAATCCAGATTTCTTGGGTAGGTGATGTACCAAGCGAGTGTCCCGCAGAAGAACGGCGCAACAATGCCAGCAGCAACGAGTGCAACGGCCCGTACTCGTCGACCAACATTCGAAACTACTATCGCGTTCGCTCTTGCAGTTCGATGTCGAGCGATCCTCAGTGCGACCAGAATAGCACAAGCCATAGATGCCAAAGCAGCAAGCAACGCACAAGAGTATCGGCCCCATTCGCTGAAAGAATCCGGCCAATATATAACTACTACGCCAAGAGCGGTCAACAAGTGGCGATCAATAGATAAAACGTCTGTGTCGGATAGGCAAAGACGCGATCCAAATCGCATGATATTATTGCTGAGCGTGAGATCCGGCGCAGTCGAGGTGCGAAGATAAACCGCATAATCGCGCGCGTTCAAAAGCGCACGCCATTGCGTCGCATGGGCGGAGCTATAACCGCCGAGTGCGATCACCGATGCGATACACATGAGAAAAAATATACTGACCCGTTGGCGTAGCCGCATAAACTCCCGCCTCAGCTGTCGCCGTCAGACGGGAGCGCGTAGACGTGCGTTGTGGTCTCAATAGAAGTGTTCGTCAGGGCAAGTCGTTGGGCAGCCTGTCGGTGGAGTTCCGGGCACGGTCGGCGCGGGATTCCACCCGATACCGGGCCCTGTCGTCAGGCCGCAGCCAGTGCAGCTCTCGCATCGATTGCGCACGCGAATTACCCGTCCCGACGGATCGAGCGAGATCCCCTCTGTGATACAGCGGCAGGTAGTGCCTCCAGCATTGGCAATCCAGTCAATGTTGCAGAAGTAGCCTCCCGGGTAGTTGGGAATCCACGGACCACAGCCGGGGCAGCCCAACGGGCCGGTTGGCCCAGGGCCCGGGTGCCACGCGCCCGCTGAAGTAGCTTTGCATCCGAACGACTTGTAGTACGCGATGGCTGGGGAGGACTGACCGACCCGCGAATGTTGTGCGAGAAGCTGGGTCTTCATCGCATCTTCGAACGCTTTCTTAACCAGCGCGACACCCGCGCCTCGGTCGATGTCGGTCATGCCGTCGCAGGCGGTGGGTTCGAGCAGGTTCACCTTTTCAAGGAGCGGTTTCCGGCATGTCATGCGGGGTCTCCGAAAGGGATGGTATCGGCCGAAGCGGGGCGCACGCGCGCCGGCCGCGGCCGACTGGGGATTGCGGACGGGGGTCCGTCCACATGCCAGTCGCTGCTCGGGTCAAAAATGTGAGGAAGAGAAGGGGGAATTGTAAAATTGTTTCTTGAGGGTACCGGAAACCCGCCTTGAAAAGGAAATCGCGAACGGCCTGCTGGTACGCCGCGGCGTTGCCACCCGCGCAAGCGGGTGGTGTGGGGTGCATGGGAGATTTAGCCCTGCCGGGGCGGGAGGTGCTCTGGACAGGCTTGAGCCCTTCCAGGGCTTTGGGAAGGCACGCACCTTCCACCCGCTTGCGCGGGTGGCAACGGGCTTGTGTCCCTTCGAGACTCGACCAACGCCCGATCGCCGTCTCAACGTGGCGTTGTAAAGTCAGCAGCCGGCGAAGTACGCCGAGAGGTAATCGAAGATGTCCTGCACCGTGATCCCTCCTACGCCGTTGAAGTCGGCCCTCGGTGCGGCGGTGAAATACGCAGAGAGGAAATCGAAGATGTCCTGAACGGTGACGCCGCCGTTGTCGTTGAAATCGGCCGCGCACGCGAAGGGGACGATGGCCCACACCTTGCCGCCGAGGTAGTCGCCCATGTAGAGTTCGCCCGCGGCATCCTCGCCGAAGCATCCTATGAACTGGACCTGTCCCGCCGCCTCGCCGACGTTGAGTTCGCCGCTGCGGTCGGTGACCTCGGTGACGCTGGTCGCGTCCGGGCGCAGCGTCCAGATGTGCGGCACCGAAAAATCAGCGTAGAAGTACAGACCGGCGAACTCCGGGATGGCCGCGCCGCGGTAGACGTAGCCTCCGGTGATAGATACGCCCATGTCGTGGTCGTACTCGTGAATGGGTGCCGTCAGCTCCGGCGCGAAGCATGTGCATCCGCCGAGGCCGGTGCAGAGGGCGGCTTCCATGCAGCGCCAGCCATAGTTTCTCCCGCCGATGCTCGACGGCGACTCGCGGTCGATCTCCTCGCGCTGGTCTTGGCCGACATCGGCGATGTATAGATCGCCGGTGGCGCTGTCGAACGAGCATCGCCACGGGTTGCGGAGGCCGAGCGCCCAGATCTCGTCGTCGCCCGTGATGCCGACAAAAGGGTTGGATGCGGGCACGCGGTAGTTCCGCTCCCCGTCAGCGGGAAAGTCGTCACCGATTCCGCCGGGGACCACGCCCTGCACGTCGATGCGGAGCATCTTGCCCATGAGCATGTTGGTGATAGTCTGGGCCCGGTTAGGCGCATCGAAGCTGAAGCTGTTGCCGCCGTCGCCCATGCTCAGGTAGAGCAGGCCATTGACAGGACTGAACCCTATCCAGCCACCGTTGTGTCCGATGCTGCGCGGGAACTTCCACAGCGTGGTGGCGCTGGCGGGTTCGGCGATCAGCCCGGGACCGACGTGATAGCGAGCAAGCACGCGGTCGTTGTCGGCGAGGTTGTTGTAGAAGATGTATATCAACCGGTTCGCCGCGTACTGCGGATCGAACGCCAGTCCGAGCAGCCCGCCATCGCCGATGTCGCTGACGATTGATCGGATGTCGAGCATCGGCGAGGGCGCGAGCGCGCCGCTGAGGGTGTCGACGATGAAGATGACGCCGATCCGTTGGCAGACCGCGATGTGCCGAACATCGCCGGGAATAGCCGCGATGCACACCGGCTCGGCAATGCTGCCGGTCAGCAGCCGCGAGCGCGCGGGCTGTGTGGCCAAGCAGGAGGGTGCGGGGAGTGTGGCGGCGAACGCGGCCGCGACGAGCGAAACCACCAGGCGAGCGGCGGGGGCGGAGGTGTTCATGTGGTCGTAAGGTAACGCGCCGGACGGGCGAAGCAATCATGCGTTCACGCGATTTGTCAAGAAACCCGTCGGGTGGTACGGAAAGCGCGTCAATCGCGCGGCTTAGCCAGCACTTCGCGGTACACCGTGTCCAACTGCTCGACCATTCGCTCGGCGGAGAATTTCGTGCGGCATTCCTCGCGGCCGCGGGCGGCGAGGGTCTGCCGCGAGACGGGGTTGTTCGCGGCCCACTCGGTGGCTCCGCGCAATCCAGCCTGGTCGCCCGTGCGCACCAACCGGCCGGTCTTCATGTCCTTGCAGACCTCGGGAGTGCCGTCGGTGTCGTAGGCGATGGGGCAGGTGCCGCAGAGCAGCGCCTGGGGCACGGTGCGTGGCAGGCCTTCGCGCGAGCTTGGATGGACCAGCACATCCATGGCGCGCATCAGGCCGGGGATGCCGTCTGGGGGGACCAGGCCGGTGACGATGAGCTGGGGTGAAAGCGTGGAGGGCTGATGGGGTGGGCGATCCAGCTCGGCGATGGTGATTCCAAGAGCGCGGGCTTTGTCGATGAGCCGCTGCCGCCACCAGCCGTCGCCGACCCAGAGCAGCTTCCAATGCGGGTTGGCTTTGAGAATGTCGGCGAGCGCATCGAGCAGATCGTCGTGGCCCTTCAGTTCCGCGAGGCGGGCGACGGTGCCGATGACGAAGTCCCGCTCGCCGAGCGCGAGATCGCGACGGATCTCCTCGCGCGTCTGGCCAAGCCCGGCATTCAGCAGCGGAGCGATTTCCATGCCGGAGTACACGGTGTGGTATTGCTCGGGCCTGCCGATCCGGTTCTCGACGAACTGCTCCACCATCGCGTTGCAGACGCCCACGATCGCGTGGCAGCGCTTCGCGGCGAAGCGCTCGGCCGCGATGTAAAGACGGTTGGTGTGCCAGGGCAACTTGGCGTGGAAGGGCGGGCCGTGAATGGTGTGGATGACGGCGGGAATCCGTTCGGCCCACGCCGCGGCGCGGCCGACGATGCCCGCTTTGCTCGAATGGGTGTGGACCACGTCGGGCTTCAGTGTGCGGATGAAGGCGCGGAGCTCGCGGAAGCACTTGTAGTCGGCGAGCGGATCGATCTCGCGGACGAGGTGGGGAATCTGGTGCGTGGCGATCGATGCGCGGGTGCCGGGCGGGATGCCCGTTCCCAAAGGGGCACCCGGCTCACACGAGAAATTTGTGACGCGCTCGAGCAGTGAACCCTCAGGCCCGAAGATGGGACCAAAGGCGAGATGGACCTCGTGGCCGCGACGGACCTGTCCCTCGCAGGAGAGCACGGTGTTCTCCTGCGAGCCACCGAGGATCAGGCGAGTGGAGATGTGGAGGATTCGCATGAGTCAGATCAACGGGCGCAACGAGGCGCAGATCGCCTCTGCATCAGGGTGCGTTGGGCCGCGCTCGGGGCTGAAACGATCTTGCGCTTCTGCATTCTCGTCAATCGTACCTGATCCACTCGAGGCACAACCCATGCCCCGGCAGCGTCGGCCCCGCCTTCCGCCGATCCCCCTTCGCCAGCGCCTCGCGCACCTGCTCGGGCGCGATCTTCCCCTTGCCCGCCTCCACCAGTGTGCCCGAGATGATCCGCACCATGTTCCAC
>Ga0163150_10007139_pt1 | contig 13324 bp, 13 predicted proteins | sample OliLakLV19P2IB_FD_148628 | JGI IMG/M metagenome (GOLD analysis project Ga0163150, IMG submission 148628) | Freshwater microbial mat bacterial communities from Lake Vanda, McMurdo Dry Valleys, Antarctica - Oligotrophic Lake LV.19.P2.IB | ecosystem: Environmental > Aquatic > Freshwater > Lake >...
AACTCCGCGCGGGCGACGTCGCCGGCGCTGAAGGTGGCGGAGTGTCGACTGAATCGGTTCGCAACTCGGGGACCGAAATGCGAGGCGCGGATGCGTTCGCTGAACCTTGAAAACGCGGGTCGCTAGCGGCCCGGATTCGTTCCAGATCGCGCTTCGTGGCGGCGATGGATTCCGCAGCGGCGACCTCGCCGTTCACCACGGTCTTTTTCGGAGTTTCGGCGGCTTCGCTCCAACAGACGATCAACGCCCCCGCGGCGCAGGTCACCCGCAAAACCGATGGGCGAACTCGCCGTGCGGATTTCACCAGCTCAGGACTTGATGAAGATCCCCTTGAGGTTCATTTCCAGCTGCGGCGGATTCGGCGAGAACCGCAGGCCTTCCGACTTGGTGATCCGGCCTTCTTTGATGAGGCGATAGATGTCGCGGTTGAAGGAGAAGCTGTTCGAATCGCCACTCCCCTCGAGCAGGCTCTGGAGCTTCTCGAACTGACCTTCGAGGATGAGATTCTTCACCGTCGCATCCGCGCTCAGGATCTCGTTGACCGGCACGCGGCCGCTGCCGTCGAGGGTCGGAATCAACTTTTGGCACACGAATCCCCGCAGCGAGCCGGCGATGGCGCGACGGGCCTGGAGCTGTTCTTCCGCCGGAAAAAATTCAAAAAGCCGGGTGAGCGACTGCGACACCGTAGACGCGTGCATGGTCGAAAAAACCAAGTGGCCGGTTTCCGCAGCGCTGATCGCGGTTTCAAAGGTTTCGCGATCGCGCATTTCACCGATGAGAATGATGTCCGGGTTTTGCCGCAGGACCGCCTTGATCGCCAAGCCGAAGTTGGGCACGTCCAAGCCAATTTCGCGCTGCTGGAAGACGCATTTGTCGTCCTGAAAAGTGAATTCGATCGGGTCCTCGATGGTCACGACATGCTTGTCCATGTTCTGGTTCACCCAGTTCATCATCGCTGCCATGGTGGAGCTCTTACCGGAACCCGTGGCGCCACAGATCAGCAGAATCCCGTCCTTTGCCTGGACGAGTCGGATCAGAGCCTCGGACGTGGGACCAAAGCCGAGATCGGTGAAGTTAGGCACCGTGCTCTTCACATGTCGCAACACGATGCTGACCAGCCCGCGCTGGTGAAATGCGTTCACGCGGAAGCGGCCAATGCCTTCCGCCGCATACGCGAAGTCAACCTGGCCTTCATCATCCCACTTCGGCTTGAAAACGCGCGGCACATGCTCGCACACCCACGCTTCCGCCTCCGGACACGAGATCGGATCCATGTCCACCGGCTTCAGCTTTCCCGCCAATCGCACGTACCCTGGTTTGTTGGATTTGATGATCACATCACTCACGCCGCTCTCGACGGCGAGCTTGAGCAGGTCGTTGAATATTTCGGTATGAGGTGTGAGGGTCGGGCTGTTAACCATAGGTAGAAAAGCGTTGCGATTCGGTATTTCGCCGTCGTCTGTTCGGCAAGGCTTCATTGCCCGCTTCACATGAAACTACGCCCGCTCATCGGCACGATTACCGCGCTCGCCACTCCGTTTCGCAACGGAAAGGTTTCTTACGACGATTTGAAAAAACTCGTCGCCTATCAAATCAAGGGCGGGATTGACGGCCTGGTACCGGTGGGCACGACCGGCGAGTCGCCTACGTTGACCCATGATGAGCATATGGATGTGATTCGGTTCGTGATCGAACAATCACGCGGACGCGTCCCGGTCATCGCCGGAACGGGTTCAAATTCGACCTACGAGGCCGTCGATCTTACAAAGCTTTCACACGACGCCGGGGCGGATGCGATGCTCGTCGTGGCCCCTTACTATAACAAGCCGAGCCAGGAGGGCTTGTTCCGCCACTTCTGCGCCGTAGCCGAAGCCACCGACAAGCCCATCATCCTGTATTCAATTCCTGGACGCTGCGGAATTGAGATCAGTGTGGGCGTGGTGGAGCGGTTGCGCGCGAAGTATAAACACGTGGCGTGGATCAAGGAGGCCGGCGGCAGCGTCGATCGCGTTGATCAACTCAAGCAGGCGCTCGGCCAGGACCTGGTCGTGTTGAGCGGCGATGATTCCCTCACCCTCCCTTTTATGGCTGTCGGCGCCGAGGGCGTGATCAGCGTGGCGTCCAACGTTTACGTGCGCGAAATCGGCCAGATGGTGAAGCTGGCCCTCGCAAATGATTTTGCCAAGGCCGCCAAGGTCCACCGCCGCCTGTACCCGATGTTCAAGACGATCTTCATCGAACCGAATCCAGTTCCGGTGAAATACGCGCTGGCCCGTGCCGGGGTCATTCAGTCCGATGAAGTACGCGCGCCCATGTGCGAGATGAGCGCGGCCAACACGAAGGTGCTGGAGCAGGTTCTCGCCACGTTCGACTAAGCTTCCCCATGGCACTCACGATTCTGATCAACGGTTCGCGTGGCCGCATGGGCCTTGCGGTCGCAGCGGCCGCCCGCGACATGGGAGTGACGATCGGCGCGGCGGTTGACGTCGGCGACGACCTTGCTGCTGGCGCCACCCGGGGTGAAGTCGTCGTTGACTTCAGCTCCCATGCCGCGACCCGCGCCGTCCTCGAGGTCGCCGTCGCGCAACGGAAGCCGATTGTGCTGGGCACGACTGGCCACAGCGCCGCGGAAAAACAGCAACTGCTCGCGCTCGCCCGGCAGGTGCCATGCGTTTGGGCCGGCAATTTTTCCGTCGGTGTAAACATGCTCTTCGCGCTGACGCGCCGCGCCGCCGCCGTGCTCGGCTCCGACTACGATGTGGAGCTGGTCGAGATGCATCATCGTTTTAAGCAGGATGCTCCGAGCGGCACCGCTGCCCGCCTCTTGGAAATCGTTTTGGAAGAACGGAAGCTCGGCGCGGAAGCGCTGCGCCACGGTCGTGAGGGCATCACCGGCGAACGCACCCCCACGGAAGTCGGCGTTCACGCCCTGCGGGGTGGCGACGTGGTGGGTGACCACACCGTGATTTTTGCCGCACTGGGCGAACGCCTCGAGTTGACGCACAAAGCCAGTGATCGCGGCATCTTTGCCCGCGGCGCGCTGCGAGCGGCTCAATGGGTATTGAATCAGCCGCCTGGCGTGTACGACATGCAAGACGTCTTGGGACTGAAATAAGGCGGCGAGGACGGCGGCCCGCGCAGTCCGCGGACGCTTCCGCTGATCGCGCCTGCGCTCCCTCGCTCACCGGGCACCACTCATTTGATCACCTCGATTCAAGGTCTCCTCACCTCTGCGACACCGCTTCACGCCGTGATCGAGCTTAATGGCTTCGGTTACGAGGTGCACATTCCCGTGACCACGGCGGAGAAGCTCCCTTCGCCGGGAGTGGTCGTGAAGTTGCACACGCTGGTGATTTACCGCGAAGATTCGCAGACTCTCTACGGATTCTCAACGCCGCCCGAACGTGACTTCTTTCGGCTGCTGATTGAAAACGTCACCGGCGTCGGGCCAAAGCTCGCGCTCACGATCATGAGCCGGCTATCACTGCCGTCGCTGGAGAGCGCGATTCGCATGGGCGATGTCGTTACGCTCTCAAAATGTCAGGGCATCGGCAAAAAAACCGCCGAGCGGCTGATCGTAGAATTGAAGTCGAAAGTCGGCGGCTCCGACTTGGGCGCGCCCGCGATCGGAACCGGCGAGGCCAACGCTGGCGGTGGCGCCGCCCCGCATCGCGACGCGGTATCAGCATTGATCGCACTCGGCTATAAAGCCGCTGACGCGGATCAAGCGGTACGACGCGCAGCTTTAGCGCTCGGAGGCAGTGCCACGACGGAGAAATTGATCAAGAAGGCGCTCAGCGCTTGAGCAGAGTCTGAGGGTCGTCGCTCGGTCACTGATTACAGGCAGGAATGCCTGTATCACCGACAAAAAAGGCGGCACCGTCGTGCCGCCCTCGAAACGTTCGTTTGATTCAGTCGCTCCCGCTCACTTCATGAACTGGAACGCCGACATCTCCGACGCACCGGATGGCGCGGTCCGGTTATCCAGCGTGCGACGTTCCGGGCGCCACGCGACCGACTGGGTCTCGAAGCGGAGACTCGGGCCTGAACTCGGCTGCTGAATCGGCGTGAGCTTCACGTTCTGCATCCAGGCGAATTGAGCATTCGCTTGTTCGATGGCCGCCGCGAGTACCGCATCAGCCTGTGAACTGCCGGTCAGCAACAGCGGATTTGCCACCAAGGTGGTGCGGCTCATCCTGCCCAGTGACTGCGGCCCACTGGCAGTCGTCGGGGAATTGGCAGCAGCCAAGATTGAAACCGGCACATCAGCCTCGGCCTGGGACGAAACCGTTGTACCCGCAACGAGGGTGGCGGGAGCCACCTGCGGGGCGGGAGCCGCAGCGAACGTCGCGGTCTCGATCGAAGCCTGCCGGCCGCGCCCGATAAAGATAATCGCCACGCATGCCGCCGCCGCTGCGACCGCGCCGACGGTGTAGAATCCACCGGTGTAGTGACGCGGCGCCGCAACCGCGGCCACGTGATTGAACGCGATCACCTTCCTGGAGGTGGCGGGGGCGGTTTCCGGCTGGAAGTCAGCCGTCAGAAGTTTGCATGCCTTTTGCATGCGGCAGTATTGGCGATAGATTTTCTGCCGCTCGGGGTCCCGTTGCACCTCGGCCTCGAGCCGAGCCGCGTCGACCGCGGAGATCTCGTGATCCAGGTAAAGGTTGAGCAGATCGATAAACTCTGAGTCATTCATTTGAAGTCCTCGCCGAGTTTCGAGCGCAGGCTTTCGCGCGCGCGGGCAATTCGGCTTTTAACGGTCCCGATGGAGATCGCGAGGATGGCCGCGATTTCTTCGTAGGATAGGTTCTTGATGTTCCGCAAGACGAGAATCTCACGGTGCTTGGCTGAAAGGCGCTCCATTCCGCGACCGATCCGGTCGACGAACTCCTGGGTCACAGTGATATCATCGGGCGACTCAACTTCGGCCGGAATAATGTCCGCGAGTGTCATGTCGTTGTCTGCGCCGATGGGCGCGTCGATGGAGACCGATTTGTCGCGCTTCCGCCGCCACCAGTACCAATACCGGTTCCGGGCGAGGTTGGTCGCAATTTGATAGAGCCAGGTGGAAAATGCGGAGTCGCCCCGGAAGTTGACCAAACCCCGATGCGCGCGAATAAAAGCGTCCTGTGTAACCTCTTCAGCGTCTTGCTGGTTGCGCAGCAACTGATGCACCATGGAGTAGATGCGGTCCCAGTATCTCGTCACCATTTCATCGAAAGCGGCTTGGTCGCCACTTTTGAAACGATCCACGAGCATCCGATCGAGAGCAACTTCTTGGGCTTTGGCAGACATACGGTCTGCCTCGGTCTGATGAGTATAATTTTGAATTGTTCCCACGATTAACTCGGAGACTTGCTACGCACCCTTGTTTAACCGGTCAATGACATGGAATCGTCAGTCGGGGAGAAAATTCTTGCAAACCCGTGACGCGGAAACCCATTTTGCCCCCTCTTCGGTTCGGGGGTCGATAGCTCAATGGTAGAGCAGCGTCCTTTTAAGTCGTTGGTTCTGGGTTCGAATCCCAGTCGACCCACCATTCCGAAGTTCCTCAAAATCCACTCAATGAATCGGCTAGTCATCATCGAAGACCAAACCGCCATTCGCGAAATGTTGGTCGAGATCCTTAAACTCGATTCAAATTACCAGCTCGTGGGCGAGGCCGGAGACGGGCAGGCGGCGGTGCAGCTCTGCCTCGATACGAACCCGGACCTTTGCATTTTGGACGCCAAGTTGCCGGGATTGAATGGCGTCGATATTCTTCGGCGCATCAGCAAGCGCCTGCCGCAGATGCGCGTGCTCGTATTTTCCGGCCATGAAAACCCCGTGCTCGTGCGTGAGATGCTGGAAGCCGGAGCTCACGGTTTCGTGGAAAAGACGGCCGGACTTTTTGAATTGAAGAAGGGCTTGGAGACCGTGGCCAGTGGCGGAACCTACTTCGGCCCTGCCGTCGCGGCCTTGCTGCGCAACGTCGTCGCCAATCCCAACACCGGCCGCGCGTCCGATTTCCTCACCGATCGCGAACGCGAGATTCTCCAGCTCGTGGCCGAGAGCCACAGCACGAAGGAAATCGCCGCCAAGCTCGGCATCAGCGTCAAGACGGTGGACAATCACCGCACCAACTTGATGCGAAAACTCAACCTCCACGACGTGGCGAGCCTCACCCGCTACGCTCTGGAAATCGGTTTAATCGAACCCAAAAAGACGGTCTGAGCGCCTCGATGCTAAAAGCCTTGCGCGGCCCGCAGCGTTTGCGCAATAGGTCATTAACAGCGTCCGGACCCTACTCTCTCATGAAATTAGTCTCGCAGAAACTTTCCCTCGTCGTCGCCAGCGCCGCGCTCCTCCTCGCGGGCTGTTCCAAGAAACCGTCCCGGCCGGATCCACAGGCGACAGTACTCGGGCCGCAGGGCGGCCTCGGTGGCGCGGGCCTCGCCCCCACGGATGCGGGCTTCGGCAATCCTGATGCTCCTGGTTTGCGCGAGCGCGAAGCTGGATTCAACGAAATGGGGCAAAACCGCGAAGCCCTCGCCGCTCAGACGGTGTACTTCGACTTCGACAAGTCGGACATCAAGGCGTCGGAACGTCCGAAACTGCAGGCCGCAAAAGAATATTTGGAGAAGAACCCGACTTACCGTCTGCTCCTCGAAGGTCATGCCGACTGGCGCGGCACCGCGGAATACAATTTAGGTCTCGGTGATCGCCGCGCCAACGCCGCGAAACGTTATCTGCTCTCGCTTGGCGTCGGCGCGGATCGCGTTGAGACGCTCTCCAAGGGCAGCCTCGAAGCTTCCAAGAACGCCGATGCGACCACCATGGCGCAGGAACGCCGGGTCAATCTCGTCGTCGTGAATCCGAGCGGTGGCACGGTGGCCACACTGCCCCTCTGATCGTTTGTCCCTCTGCAAATAAGCGCCTCGGATTTCCGAGGCGCTTTTTTTGGGGTCCAGCTGTGGACGTGGCGCAACGTATCATTCTTACGGCGGGTCTGTGACCCGCCGCCAAAGGCAGGTCACAGACCTGCCCTACCCCGCGTCACTTTCCGTTTGCGAGCGCCGCGAAGATTCTGCGCGTCGTCTCGATGCCCTTGCGCATGACATCGAGGTTAAAACTTTCGTTGGGCGCGTGGAGATTATCGTCCGGCAAAAACAGCCCGAACATCACGGAATCCAAGCCCGTCGCCCGTTTTATTTCGGCGATGATCGGCACGCTGCCACCTTCGCGCAGGTATAACGGCGGGCGTCCCCAGACTTCGGATACCGCCTGGTCCGCCGCCCGAAACGCGCGCGCGAGGACGGGCGACTGATCCTTCGGCGTGTTGGAGCGATCCGGCGGCACGACCACGTAGGCCTCGCCCTTGTGCTGGTCCACGAATTCGACCTTCACGTCTTTCGGCGCCCGGGCTTTGATCGTGGCGATGACGAGTTCCTTGATCCGCTCCGGCTCCTGTTTCGGCACCAGCCGACAGCTGATCTTCGCGAACGCCTTGCTCGGAATCACCGTCTTGGTGCCCTCGCCCTGATAGCCGCCGCCAATGCCGTTGAACTCGAGCGTAGGCTGAAAACGCACCGCCTCGAAGGGCGAGAACCCGGGAGTCGTATAGAAAGTTTCGATCCCGAGGAACTGCGCGTACTCCTTTTCGTTGGCGCCCAGTTTTTTCAACTCGTTCCGTTCCCACTCCTCGACGGGAAGCACCGCGTCGTAAAAGCCCGGCACGTTCACGCGACCGTCCGGCGTGTGCAACGAGGCCAGGATCTCGGAGAGCGCCTGTATCGGATTCCTCAGGACGCCGCCGTGCAGTCCGGAATGCAGGTCCTGCTTCGCCCCGGTCACGTGCACGTCGAACAAGGCCAGGCCACGCAAACCGCACGAGAATACCACTTGGTTCTCGTTCGGCAGTCCCGTGTCGGAAAGGTAAACGAAGTCCGCCGCCCGCAGCTTGTCTGCATAGCGCTCAAGGAACTTCGGGAAACTCGGGCTCCCCATCTCCTCCTCCCCCTCGATCAGGAACGTGATCCGCAGCGGCAGTTTCGGGTTCTCTTCCAGCAGCTGAGCAATCGCCGCGATGTTGGTGATGAGCGGCCCCTTGTTGTCGGCGGCTCCGCGCGCGTAGATGCGGTTGCCGATGATGGTCGGTTCAAAGGCCGGCGTCTTCCACAAATTCAGCGGCTCGGCGGGCTGCACATCGTAGTGCCCGTAGATCACGACATGGGGCCAGCTCGCATCCCCGCCCCGCTCAGCGAAAATGATCGGGTGCAACTCGGTCGGCACCACCTCGACCGAGAAATCCAATGAACGCAGCAAGGTCGCGACGAACTCCTGAGCTCCTTTCATGCCCGCGCGCTGGGTCGAATCGGCGGAGACGCTGGGGTGACGAAGAAATTCCTTCAGCTTTTCGATAGGGTCGAACATCGCCCCACCCTGCCCCATCCCAACGAAATGAGCCAACCGGAAACGCGCGCGTTCCCGTTTGCAGCCTCCAAAGGATCCGAAAATAGGTTGCCCCGGGACCGCGGCCGCCGCCGGCCGCTGCATTGATTGCTAGGTAATACCCAACGGCTGATGTGATTTTGACGCTGGTGCAACATCGTAGGGCCCGAGCTCGCTCGTGGCCGATTCGTTTTCACCCGACTTTTCAGGCCACGACCAAGGTCGGGCCCTACCCCGGAAAAGTCGAAATCTCATGATCTGAAAGCGACGCAGCAGCGACGGTGTCGCGCGCGCACAACCTAGATCCTCGATTCCTCCCCCCGCCCTACTCACTTTCACTCACTCGCGGCCGCGGTTCTGTTCGTAGATCGGCATCACCTGCGGCATGAGCGCCTGCAGATCAGCGATCCGTTTGTCATCGGCGGGATGCGTGGATAACAGCGCGGCCATAGAGCTCGTCGGGGCCTTGCCTGCAGCCGTCCGCTGCTTTTCCGCGACCATCTTTTGCCAGAAGGTAATTGAAGCCCGCGGATCATACCCGGCGCGCGCGGCATAAATGGCGCCCATGCGGTCCGACTCACTTTCGTTGCTGCGCGAATGCGGCAAGACTCGGCCGACGGTCGTGAGCCCGCCGTACGCGAGCTCGAAAACCTGCCGGGTTTCCGGCGTGGCCGATTTCGTTTCCAGTGCCGCCGACCCCAGCGCGCCCACCCCGGAGATCACCATGGCTTCCGACATCCGTTCCGCGCCGTGGCGGGCGGTCACGTGTCCAATTTCGTGTCCGATCACAATCGCAAGTTCCGCGTCACTTTCCGCCAGCTTCAGCAGGCCGGTGTAAACTCCGACTTTGCCGCCCGGGAGCGCGAAGGCATTGGCGTCTTTCGACTCGAATACCACGAACTCCCACTTGGCGTCGGGCAACTCGTTACCCACCGCGCGCGCGATCCGCTGGCCAACGCGGTTCACGCGTGCAATCGCCGCTGGATCCTTCGAGACCGGCTCCTTCTCGCGGATCGCTTGGAATGACTGCGCGCCCAGCGTCACTTCTTCGCCCTGCGACAGCAGCACGAGCGACTTCCGCCCCGTGACGGGATTCGTGTAACAACCGGAAAGCGCCAGCAGCGCGGCGAGCAGGGATAAGGTAACGCGTTTCATCGAAGGTGATTTCGCTGACAGGGATCAGTGTTTAAAGTGCCGACTTCCGGTGAACACCATCGCCATGCCGCGGGCATCAGCCGCCGCGACTACCTCGGGATCGCGAATCGCGCCGCCGGGCTGAATGGCCGCGGTGGCGCCAGCGTCAGCGGCCGCCAGCAGCCCGTCCGCGAACGGAAACAGCGCCTCGCTCGCGACGACGGAGCCGCGCAGATCCAGTTTAGCTTCGCCCGCCTTCCACACGGCAATGCGTGAACTGTCGACGCGTGCCATCTGGCCGGCGCCGACGCCCAGCGTCTGTTCTCCGCGGCAATAAACGATGGAGTTCGACTTCACGTGTTTGCCGACTTTCCAGCCGAACATCATCGCGGCCCACTCGTCCGGCGTCGGCTCCCGCTTGGTCACGACCTTGAACTCGCGCACATTTCCAAGCGTGCGATCGCGATCCTGGACCAACACGCCACCAACGACGGAGCGAATCTCCTGCAAGGCGTCCGCGCCGATGCCGCCCTTGGCAATCATCAGCCGCAGATTTTTCTTTTTGCCGAGGATCTCCAGCGCGTCGTCGCCGAAGCGCGGCGCAATGATCACTTCGGTGAAGATCTCGGCGATGGCTTTAGCGAGCGTGCCATCGAGGGTCTGATTGACGACGATGATCCCGCCAAACGGCGCCTGGCGATCCGTGGCATACGCTTTTTCCCAGGCGTCCTGCAGCGAATCGGCACTACCCACGCCACACGGATTGGTGTGCTTCAAAATGGCCACCGTCGGCCGCTCGAATTCGCCGATGAGATACGTCGCCGACGTGATATCCAGAATATTGTTATACGAGAGTTCCTTGCCCTGAAGCTGGGAAAAGTGATCGTGGAACGTGCCGTAGAGCGCAGCTTTTTGATGCGGATTTTCGCCATAGCGCAGCGACTGCGCTTTTTTCCACGTGCGCGTCAGGACGGCGGGAAAACCGCTCATCGCCTCGAGATCGGGTTCGGCCGCCTGAAGCTCGAGGTAGCGGGCGATCGCGGTATCGTAGCTGGCGGTGCGCTGAAACACTTTCAACGCAAGCCGGCGTCGAAGCGCCGCCAGTGGCTGCGGATCGGTTTTCTCCGCCACGAGCGCGGCGAGCACGCCGTTATAATCGTCCGGGTCGCAGATCACGCTGACGCTCTCGTGATTCTTGGCGGCGCTGCGCAGCATCGAAGGCCCTCCGATGTCGATATTCTCGATCGCTTCCTCAAAGTGCACATTTGGCTTCGCGACCGTTTCCTCGAACGGATAAAGGTTCACCACGACCAAATCGATTAACGCGATGTCGTTTTTTTGGGCTTGCGCGAGGTGCTCCGGCTTGTCGCGACGACATAACAGGCCTCCGTGGATTTTTGGATGAAGCGTTTTAACTCGGCCCTCCATGATTTCGGGGAACCCGGTGTGTTGGCTGACCTCCGTAACCGGCAGGCCGCGCTCGGCGAGGAGCTTGGCGGTGCCTCCGGTTGAGAGCAGCGTGTATCCGTGCTGCTGCACGAGCGCGGTGGCAAAGTCCACCAAGCCACGTTTGTCGGAGACGGAGAGGAGCGCGAGTTTTGCCATGCAACCGTGATCAAACGTGAAATGGGGAGATCGAAAAGCGGAATCCGCATACTGAATTTTCCCCCTTTCCGATTTTGGGTTTTTGAATTAGCTGTAGGCGTGTCCTGCTCCCGCGAATTGCCCGGTCTCACCGCCTCCCTCGATAACTTGTGCTACCATCGTGGTGGGGCCAGTCTCCCGCCCGACAAGCCCCACGCGTTCGTGTACTTCGTCTCGATCCGCAACGGCTCCGACCGGTCGGTGACGCTCTTGGGCCGAAAATGGGTGGTGCTGCAAGCCGATGGGACCCGTTTGGTGATCGAGGGCGACAAAATTGTCGGCGAGACTCCGCGCCTGGCGCCGGGCGAGGAATTTGCTTACAATAGCTACCATGTAACCGGTTCAGACGCGTCGGCCCACGGCAGCTTTCATGGCGTCGACGAGCTTGGAAATCGGATTCACGTTTTGCTGCCCGTCTTCGAAATGAACATCCCGCGGCACACGAACGCGTGAACCGCCGTCGTGGTATCAGCTCCATCCGCCTGCCCGTAAACCGTCGCGTGGAGCGCGGTTCCCCCGGAGCCGAGCGCTGCCCCCATACCGGGGTGGCCAAAATCGACACTTCGTTCTCGTTCTCCCTTCGCATCGTGTTCTTTCTGACCCGTTCATGAAGCTTATCGACCTGAACCGCGACGGCGGCATCGGCGCCAACTCGTTGTTCATTCAGCTGGGTGATCTTAATATCCTGATCGATTGCGGGCTGCACCCCAAGCGAGTCGGCCGGGCGGCGACGCCTGACCTGGCGCCGCTGCGCGGGATCACGCTCGATCTCATTATCATCACGCACTGTCACCTCGATCACATCGGCAGCCTGCCCGTCGTGATGCGGGAACACCCGAATACCCCGGTGATCATGACGCTTTCGAGCCGCATGCTCATCGAGCGGATGCTGCACAATTCCGCCAACGTGATGGTTCGCCAGAAAGAGGAGGCGAATATTCCGGAGTATCCGTTATTCACCCACGACGATATTGATCGTTGCGCGAAGCGTCTGACCGGACTGCCGTTCGCCCACCCGAAGCACTTCCGCGGAGCGAAGGACGACGTCGAGATCACGTTTCACGCCGCGGGTCACGTGGCCGGGGCCGCCGCGGTCGAAATCCATTATAAGCACCGGCGCATTTTCTTCACCGGTGACGTGCTTTTCGAGTCCCAGCGCACGTTGGCAGGCGCCAAGTTTCCCACCGGGCACTTCGATACGGTCGTCATGGAGACGACTCGCGGCAGCACCGAGCGCCCCGTCGGCAAGGAACGCATCAACGAGATCGGCCGGCTCATTCAGGCAATCAACGACACGATTCAGCGCGGTGGTTCGATTTTGATTCCGGTTTTCGCGTTGGGTCGGATGCAGGAGCTCTTCGCCATTCTCCACGACGCGCGTAAATTCGGCCGACTCGTCGAGTGTCCGATTTACGCCGGTGGCCTCGGCATGGATCTCGCCGACTACTTCGACGAGATTTCACGGAAGACGAAACACGTCCAATTCAACCGCCAGATCCTGAAGGATCTCAAGCTGCAGCCGACCCCGAGGAAACTCACGGCCGGCGAAGACCCGCAGCAAAACGCGCTCTACGTCGTTAGTTCGGGGATGATGGTCGAGAACACGCCCAGTTACATGCTCGCTTCGGGACTTGTTGCGCACGCCCGGAACATGATCGCGTTTATTGGCTATTGTGACCCCGAAACGCCCGGCGGCCGGCTGCTCGCCTCGCATCCCGGTGATGAATTCCTCTTCGCGGCGGCGAATGTGAAACAGAAGATCAAAGCCCACATCGAACGGTTTGAGTTGAGCGGTCACGCGGACCGGGAAGAGCTGGTCGAATTTGCGGTGCAAACCAACGCCCGCAGCATCGTCCTTACGCACGGCGATCCTGCCGCCCGGGCTTGGTTCCTGGAGCAGCTTCGTAAACTAATGCCGAACGCCCACGTGCTCGATCCGATACCGTTAACTCCGTACCAAGTTTAACCGGACCGTTTCCAAGTTAGATTCCTCGCTGTTTTCAGTGAGAGGTGGAGCGGCTTGTCCCCAAGCCGCTGACGCGGCTCGCCGCGCCCAGATTGTAGTGGCGTTAAAACCATCGCGTTAGGGACAACGCGATCCACCTCGGGCATC
>Ga0163150_10007142_pt1 | contig 13322 bp, 12 predicted proteins | sample OliLakLV19P2IB_FD_148628 | JGI IMG/M metagenome (GOLD analysis project Ga0163150, IMG submission 148628) | Freshwater microbial mat bacterial communities from Lake Vanda, McMurdo Dry Valleys, Antarctica - Oligotrophic Lake LV.19.P2.IB | ecosystem: Environmental > Aquatic > Freshwater > Lake >...
CCTTCACCGAACGGAATCGCGATCATCCGTCGATGCTCGCGGCGCTCGGCGTCCTGCCCGGCCAGGGCGTGGACCGCGAAGTGATGCGCGCGACTCTTACGAAGGTGATGAAGGATTGGCGTTGGGCCGATACCTGGGGCTGGGATTTCCCGATGGTCGCGATGACCGCCGCGCGCCTCAACGAGCCGGGCATGGCGATGGACGCATTAACAATGGATGCTCCCAAGAATCGCTACCTGCCAAACGGCCACAATTACCAGCGGCCCAACCTGCCCCTGTACCTCCCCGGCAACGGCGGACTGTTGCTGGCAACCGCGCTGATGGTGCGTTTGAAGACGCTCGGCGATTCGCTAATATCGTCCGGATTTTAGAAGCGGATTTCACCAGCGATCGATGTAGATCGGGTTCTCCGGCGGCTTGCCTTCGCACCAGTAACGATCGAAGTTCGAGATGCCGCCGAGTTCCGAAAGCACTTCCTCATCGAGCAACTGGCGGCCCGTGTAGGACGCAGGCTCCTGCGCGAAAATCGCGACTGAAGCATCGCACAGAATCTCGGGCGTCCGCCACTGCGAGCGGTCCTGCATGTTCCAGTTAATCGACGCCTGACTCTCGATGATGGTCCGCGGCCACAGCGAGTTCGCCGCGATGTTGTCGGCCCGATGCTCCTCGGCGATGCCGATGGCAAGCCGCGCCATCCCGAGCTTGGAGATCATATACCCCACCTTACCGGGCGACGGAGCCATCGACAACTTCGGGCACATATTCAGGATGTGCCCCCATCGCTGCGTCACCATGTGGGGCAGGCAGTAGTACGCGGCTATATAGGCCGCACGCACGTTGACGCCGATCATCAGATCGAATCGCTTCGGCGGCGTGTCCACCACGCGCTGGGTCCAGATGGCGCCGGCATTGTTAACCAGGATATCGATCCTGCCGAACTCGGCCATCGTTTTTTCCACCATGCCGCGGATCGCTTCGTCGCTGCGGACATCGGTCGGGACGGCGAGCGCTCGCCGGCCAATCGCCCGGACCGCCTCGGCAGTCTCATGGATCGACCCGGGCAGCTTCTCGCTCGACTGCTCACTCTTGGCCGCAATCACGACATCGGCGCCCTCTTCGGCCAGCCGGATCGCCAGCGCTTTTCCGATGCCTCGGCTTGCTCCGGTGACGATGGCGACGCGGCCGGTCAGGTTAGGGTGAAGCACGTTCTGGTTCATGTTCGGAAACCATGTTATCCTACTGGGGTCAGCGATACCGCTGAACATCCCAGGACATTTATGCCCAAGCTAAAGACACATAAGGGTGCGTCCAAACGGTTTAAGAAGACGGGGACCGGCAAGATCGTCCGTCATCACGCGTTTGCCCGTCACATCCTGACTTCGAAGACGCGGTCGCGCAAGCGTCGCCTCGGCCAGAGCGTGGTTGCGGATGAGACCAATCAACCCGAACTCAAGCGGATGCTGCCCTACTAAGTAGGATAGCTAGATGGAGTGGACAGCGCGCCGCACGTGCCTGATCCGCCCGTTGAAGTAAACACCCAAAAGGAGACCAAACGTGCCGAGAGTAAAACGTGGTACCCACCGCCGAGCGAGCCGGAAAAAGACACTCGCCCTGGCAAAAGGATTCTTCCTTACCAAGAGCAAACTCTATCGCGCGGCGCAGGAAGCGGTAGAGAAGTCCCTCCGATATGGCTATGTCGGCAGGCGCCAGAAGAAACGCAGTTTCCGCTCGCTTTGGATCGTGCGTATCGGCGCTGCCTGCCGCAACGAGGGTATCTCGTACAGCAAGTTCATGGGCGGCTTGGCGAAGGCCGGCATCGAACTGAACCGCAAGGTTCTTTCCGAAATCGCCTCCGCCGACGAGACCGGGTTCCGGCAACTTGTAGACAAGGCCAAAGCGGCCATCGCCTAGGTAGCATCGGAGCAATACAATGGCAGCATTCGCACGCGAAGAGGAAACGGATTCTCTTTCCAGTCTTGAAGACCGCATCACGCGCGCGGTCGAACTCGTCAGCACCCTGCGTCAGCAGAATGAATCCCTCGCGGTCAGGCTAAAGGAAGCCGAAGCCGGGCGCGAGACGGCCATTCAGCAGGCGCAAAAGGTTGCGGAGGAGTTAGACGGCCTGCGCAGTGAGCGCAAACAGGTCCGCACCCGGATCGAAAAACTGCTCGGCCAGATGGACCTGCTGAGCGCCCAGTAGCGCACTTATGGATGGAGCACCCGCCGATAAGAAACCGGTTCGGGTCAACATATTTAACCAGACGTACACCCTTCTTACAGCCGACGACCCGGCGGACGTGGAGCGTCTGGCGCACACCGTCGACGAGTTGATGCGGAACTACGCCCGCGCCGGGAACATCGACACCACGCGCGCGGCGGTTCTGGCTTCGCTGCACCTCGCCGACCAACTGCAAACCATCGAGCGCGAACTCAACAGCCTCCGTGCCCGTGTCGAAAACAAATCGAAAGAACTGACGGTCTTGCTCGATCAGGTAATCGAGTAGCGTTACCGCGAAACGCGGACGCCCCGGCCTCGGTCTCCCTGACATGAGGCTTGTCGCGCTATTCGCACTCTCCCTCCCGGTAGTCGCGCAGGATGACTTCCGCGTCGAACTTACAGCCTCGGCTTGGCGGACTTCAGTAGAAGGCAATCTGCAAGCCGCCGGACTCCCGATCGATCTCCGCTCCGACTTGGCTCTCGCCGGCCGCTCCACGTTCTTCGGGCGTCTCGTAGTGAAGCCTGGCCGTCGCCATCGCCTGATTGTCGAAGGCAGTCCTTATACGTTCGAGGGGACCAACGCCGTCTCGCGCAGCTCACCTTCAGCGGGTTCAGGCCACGCTGCGATCGTCGGCGGACCTCACCTACTTCTACGGCGGCTACCAGTTTGACATCGTCAGCCAGCCCCGCGGCCACTTCGGCTTACAGGCGGGCGGAGCATATCTCGATGCCACTGGCGCCATCAGCAGCGCCACCACCGGCATCTCCGCCACCCGCGCCCAAACCATCGGACTGCCGCTCGCCGGCGCCGAGTTTCGCGTTTGGCCCGCGCGCTTCTTCAATATCGGCGGCGGCGTCAAAGGTATGGCGCTTGGGGGATACGGACACTTCGTGCAGGGCGAGATCTCGGCCGGAGTCGGGATCCGCTGGATCAACGTGCAGGCGGGCTATCAAATTCTCGACGCCGATGTGCACGACAGTAACGATGCCGCCGGTCGCCCCGGGATCGCTCCGAGGTTTCGGGGCCCGATCTTCGGCGTGCAGCTTCGGTTCTGATAGCGATTGCCGAGGGACCCATGGTGTATTATTATTCATAGTGCTGAATAAACATTCACACCCATCGCCGGGTGAGAAGGAGTACCGCATGACCGCCTCCCTGCCTGCTGAAGCGAACTGGAAGATGTCGGCCACCGATTTTCGTCAGGACATGGACCTCACCCTTGATGAGCTCCACGCCCTCCTGGACCTCAGCTCGCAGCTGAAACGCAATCCTATGCGATTTGCCCGCGCGCTCAGCGGTCGTTATGTCGCGCTGCTGTTCGAGAAGCCGTCGCTCCGCACGCGCATTACGTTCGAACTGGCAGTGAAGCAACTCGGCGGCGATTCCATCCTCTCCACCGGTTTGATAGCAGAACGCGAACCTCTTAAGGATGTTGCGCGCAACCTCGATCGTTGGACCAACGGCATCGTTGCGCGCACCTTCACGCAGAAGACGGTGGACGATCTCGCCCGCTGGTCCGCGGTCCCGGTGGTGAACGCGCTGAGCGATCTCTACCATCCGTGCCAGGCTCTCGCCGATGTCCTCACGGTGAAGGAGAAGTTCGGCAAGTGGAAGAACCTTAAGCTCGCCTTCATCGGCGACGGCAACAACGTTGCACATTCGCTGATGCTCACCTGTACCCGCCTCGGTATGGACTTCTCGCTGGGCTGCCCCGACGGCTACGGACCCGACATGACCGTAGTCGCGGAGGCCCGTGAACTGGCCGCTCATTACGGCGCCGAGATCACCATCACGCATTCCGCGTATGAAGCCGTGAAGGGCGCTCACGCGGTCTACACCGACGTCTGGGCGAGCATGGGACAAGAGTCTGAAGCCATCGAGCGGCGCGCCCGATTCCAGCCGTACCAAGTGAATGAAGCTCTGATGGAGGCGGCCCGTGAAGAGGCGATCTTTATGCATTGCCTGCCGGCGAAGCGCAATCAGGAAACCACCGACGGCGTGATGGAGAGCCCGCAGGCAGTGGTGTTCGATCAGGCGGAGAATCGCCTGCATGTTCAAAAGGCGCTCCTGCTGATGCTGCTCAGTTGACCAACCGAGGAACCGACTAATTTATGAAGCTATGGGGCGGCCGGTTTGAGTCCGGCCCGAATGAGGTATTCGAGCGCTTCTCCGGCTCGCTTCACTTCGATAAGCGACTCATCGACGCCGATTGCCGCGGATCGCAGGCCTTCGCCCGTGAACTCTGCCGCGTCGGCATCCTCACACTGGACGAGCGGGACCTGCTCATTGCGGCGTTCGATTCCATCCGCACGGAAGCGCGCTCGCCGGAGTTTTTCATCGGCGCCGATGACGAGGACGTCCACACGGTGGTGATCCGCAAGCTGAAGGAGAAAGCCGGCGTCCTGGCGGACAAGATCCACACCGGCCGCAGCCGCAATGAGCAGGTGTCGCTCGACTCGCGCCTTTGGCTTCGTGAGACTATCGACTCCACTGTCCAACTCCTCACCGCGCTTCTCGAGTCGCTGGTGAAGCTTGCCCGTCAGTACCACGGCGCGGTGATCCCCGGCTATACGCACACGCGCCGCGCGCAGGCGGTCCTCTGGCCGCACTACATCCTCGCCTACTTCGAGATGTTCGCCCGCGACCGTGAGCGTTTGCTCGAAACCCGCAAGCGTGTCAATGTGTTTCCGCTCGGTTCGGGGGCGCTCGCCGGCAGCGGCTTTCCGTTCGATCGCGACGCCATGGCCCGCGAACTCGGCTTCGAGGCCATCACCCGCAACAGCATGGACGTGTCCGCCGATCGCGACTGGGCGATGGACTTTCTCTACGCCGCGTCGATGACGATGCTGCACCTGAGCCGCATCTCCGAGGACTGGATCCTTTATTCAGGCGAGGAGTTCCAGTGGATGGAATTGGGCGATGGTGTCACCAGCGGATCTTCGCTGATGCCGCAGAAGAAAAACCCCGACTCGCTCGAACTGATCCGCGGCAAGTCGGGTCGCGTTTTCGCGTCGCTCACATCCATCTACATCATGATGAAGGGCCTTCCGATGACCTACAATCGCGACATGCAGGAGGACAAGGAGCCGCTGTTCGATGCCGCCGACCAGCTTGGAGCATCCCTCGAAATGATGAAGGCGGTGGTGGATTCCGCCAGCCTCAAACCCGAGATCCCGGCCGCGGCGGCCGAACAGAGCTGGGTGGTTGCTACCGATCTGGCGGAAGCTCTGGCGCGTGCCGGCACGCCATTCCACAGTGCTCACAAGATCGCGGGCCGGCTGGTTCTCGCGAGCGTTCAGGCCGGCAAGAAACCCGCTGACTGGACGGCTGACGAACTCACGGCTTTTGCGCCGGAGTTCGCGAGCGATATGATTCGGCTGATGCATCCAGCGGAAGGAATGAAGACGCGCGAACTTCCGGGCGGCACGGGCCCAGCCGCCGTCGCGCGAGCGCTCGATGAAGCCGAAGCGCGTCTGACGAGTTGGCGAACATGAACAAGAGCTACCGGCACGGCCAGATTCTGAAGCTGATCCGCAAACAGGACATCACCACGCAGGAGGAACTCGCCAAACAACTCGGCAAGGTGGGCGTCCAGACCACGCAGGTGACGCTCTCGCGCGATATTCGCGAACTCGGACTGGTGAAGACCGGCGATGGCTACGCTCAGATCGGGCCGCAATCCTCTGGCCCTGACCTGCCCACAATGCTCGCCGAATTTCTGCAGGATGTTCGCGTAGCTCAGAATCTGCTCGTGCTCAAGACGCTTCCAGCGCACGCCAGTTCACTCGCCGTCGCGCTCGATAATGAGGAGTGGCCGGAGATCGTCGGCACCATCGCCGGCGACGATACGGTGCTCGTGATCGCCCCCGACTCGAAGGTCGCTCACACTCTCCAGGGCAAGCTGCTCACCTACATCAACGAGTGACGCTTCACTCAATCGAAGGGTTGAAGCCTTCTCCGGGCATGGCGCAGTCTCCAATCTGAGCGGGGCCTGCCGATGCGAGCGCTTCTACGATTCGGCGGATTCGCCATTGCCCGCCCGCCTGCATCCGCGAAGTCCGCTCAGTGACGATCCATACCCGCTGTTACCCGAGACTGAAGAATGTTGAGAACTTTCCTTGGCTCGGTCCACTCAATCTCCAGAGCGTGAAATACGACGTACTGCTGAAGTCGATCCTGCGGTCCGCAGGAAGCCGTTTCATCGAGGACCTGACAGGCTCCAGCCCGGTGGAGCAACTGAATCCGGAGTTCTCCTCGGTAGAACGCCGGGTGCCTGATCTGGTAACGCGCTTGGCCAACGGCCGGATCTTTCACTTGGAGATTCAGAACGACAACTGCCCCACCATGCCATCGCGGATGCTCCACTACTGGGTTCTTCTCGCTAAACAGTATCCCGCGGAGCTGATCGATCAAATGGTTATCTACTTCGGCAGCGCGGCGATGAGAATGGAGACTGGGTTTGATTTGCAAAGTCTGCGCTATTCCTATCCGGTCCTCAGCATCCGGGATTGGGACGGATCCCGTCTGCTCGCGAGTCCACACCCGGACGACCGGATGCTCGCGTTGCTCTGCCGCAACTCCGTCAGCCCCTCCGAGCTGCTCCGCCTGATTGGCCAAAGCTGGCGAGGTTTACCGAGGGATCGTCTGGTGAATCTGCTCGAAAAGTTGGTGGTATTATCGGGAATGAGAGGGCTGGAAGACACCGTCCAGGAGGCACTGCCGCACATGGCGATCAACGTTGAGAAATTGATTGAGGAGAACAAGTTTTTCCGGGACTGGAAGGCCCGTGGACTCGCCGAAGGGCTTCAGGAAGGTCGTCAGCAGGGTCGTCAGCAGGGTCGTCAGGAAGGCCTCATCGAAGGTGAAACATCCGTCCTCCTCCGGATGCTCCACCGACGCTTCGGCCCACTACCGCAAACCACCGTTGAACAGATCCGCGCCGCCTCTCCCGAAATGATCGATCGCTGGATTGATCGCGTTCTCGACGCACCTACCCTCGACGCGGTCCTCGAACAGTAGCGGTCTACTCCTCCACCGCCCGCAACAGCACCGCTGAGTTTCGCAGTAGCTGGTAAGTCTCCCCACCCGCAATCTTCACGGCCTCCGGTTCCGCGGCCGTCCGTGTGTCCATCACCAACTCCCAAGCCGCCACACCATCGCTTTTGGGCATGAAGAAATCGATCGACTCGTGATGTGGGTTCAGGCACAACAGGAACGTGTCGTCATAGGTCGGCTCACCGAGATCGTTCAACTGGTCGAGCGTCTTCCCCGATAGGTGTAGACCCATGCAGCGTACCCAACCCAAACCCCACTCCTCCTCCGTCATCTCTTCGCCATCCGGCCGGTACCACGCGATATCCTTCACGTTCCGCCCGCCGATCTCCCGGTTCTGCTGGTGGACCGGATCGATTGCCCGATCCTGAAAGAACTTCCGGCGGCGCAAGTTGGGATGGCGGCGCCGCAGCTCGATCAGCCGCCGCGTGAACTTCAACAGCGCCGTACGCCGATCATCGAGATTCCAGTCGTACCAACTGATGTCGTTGTCCTGGCAGTAGGCGTTATTGTTCCCGTTCTGCCGGCGATCGATCTCGTCTCCGCCACAGATCATCGGAACACCCTGCGAAAGCAACATCGTCGCCAGAAAATTTCGCTTCTCCCGCTCCCGCAGTTCATTGATCTCCGGATCGTCCGTCGGGCCCTCGGCGCCATGGTTCCACGAGTGATTATCGTCCGCGCCGTCCTGCCCATTCTCGCCGTTGGCCTCGTTATGTTTATCGTTGTAGCTCACCAGGTCGTGCAGCGTGAACCCATCATGCGCCGTCACGAAGTTGATGCTCGCCGAAGGCCTCCGCCCATCCCGCTGGTACAGATCGCTTGAGCCCGTAAGTCTGTAGGCGAAGTCGGAAAGCTGACCCTCGTCGCTCTTCCAATATCGTCGTACCGTGTCGCGATAACGCCCGTTCCACTCGGCCCACAGAGCGGGGAAGTTACCCACTTGGTAGCCGCCCTCGCCGACGTCCCAAGGCTCGGCGATCAACTTCACCTGCGAGATCACCGGATCCTGGTTGATCACATCGAAGAACGCTGACAGCCTGTCTACATCGTGTAGCTCGCGCGCCAGCGCCGACGCCAGGTCGAAGCGGAATCCGTCAACGTGCATCTCCGTCACCCAGTACCGCAAGCTATCCATGATCAGCTTCAGCACCTGTGGATGGCGGACGTTCAGCGTGTTTCCCGTGCCCGTGTAATCCATGTAATATCGCGGCTGGCCGCTGACGGTTCGATAGTAAGTCGGATTGTCCACCCCACGGAAGCTCAGCGTGGGTCCCATGTGATTGCCTTCCGCCGTATGGTTGTATACGACATCCAGGATCACCTCGATCCCGGCCCCGTGCATAGCCTTCACCATCGCCTTGAATTCCGCCACCTGCTCGCCCCGGTCGCCAGTACTCGCATAGCGCGCATCCGGCGCGAAAAAGTTGATGGTGTTATAGCCCCAGTAGTTGGACAGCCCGCGATCGATCAGATGCTTGTCGTCCAGAAACGCGTGTACCGGCATTAACTCCACCGCCGTAATACCCAGCTTCTTCAGATAGTCGATCACCACCCCCGTGCCCAGTCCCGCGTAAGTTCCCTGAAGGCGCTTCGGCAATTCCGGATGCCGCGCCGTGAACCCCTTTACGTGTACTTCATAAATGATCGACTCGTTCATCGGCACCAGCGGCGGCCGGTCGTTCTCCCAATCGAAGTGCGAGGCCGCCACGACACTCTTCGGCACTCCACGCGCGCTGTCTCCCTCGTCCTTCGACAGATCTTCTCCCGGGTCGCCGAGCGTGTATCCGAACACCGGCTGTGTCCAGTCCACTGGTCCCGCCAACGCGTGCGAGTAGGGATCAATAACAACTTTCGCCGGATTGAACCGATACCCCTGTTCGGGCTCGTAGAGTCCATGCACCCGGTAGCCGTATAACTGGCCCGGTTTTATACCGGTCACATACCCGTGCCATACCCCGCCGCTCCGTTCGGACAGCATGATTTTCTCGACATCCGGCTCGTCTACTTCGTCGAAAAAACACAGCTCGACGGCTTCCGCGGTCTCCGAGTAGATCGCGAAGTTGACGCCCATGCCGTCCCATGTGGCGCCTTGTGGATATGGTTTTCCGGGCAGAACTGTCCGGGACATTAACCCTCCTGAAGATGTATGTACCTTCTCTATGACGCAGATCCGCACGAATTGCTACAAGACGTTGACGTTCCCTGGCGTCACCCTGATGCGCCTCGCCCCCACGATGACGCGTTCTGCAACGCTCCTTTAACTGAAACGGGAGTCCAATTGTCATGAAGCGATGCTAGGTTAGGTAACGATTATGAGGTTACCAAATCAGTTTCTACGAGTGCTCCTGCTTGCCGCTGCCTGCCTCACCGCTTGGGCGCAGTTCGATAGCGGAAGCGTTCTGGGCCAGATTCGCGACAAGAGCGGCGCCGCCATCGCGGGCGCGAAAGTAACGATCGAGAACATCGCCACGGGCGTCAAGGTGGTCCGTACTTCCGACACCGAAGGGAACTTCGAATTTCCCGGTGTTCGCGCCGGCCTCTACAAAGTCAGCGCCGAACAGCCGGGCTTCTCCGTCGCCGTTGCTAGTGAAGTCACTGTCAACGTGAACGCACGCCAGCGGGTCGACCTCGAGATGGCCATCGGCCAGATCAGCGAGGTCGTCGAAGTCACCGGCGCCGCTACGATTCTCGAAACTGACTCAAGTCAGCGCGGCCAGGTTGTCACCGCGAAGCAAGCCACCGAACTTCCGCTCAACGGCCGCAACTATTCGTCGCTTGTCCTCCTCACAACGGGTGTCCGTCAGAGCGCCATCGGCACAGCCAGCATCTCCACCAACCGCGAAGGGTCCTTCAACGTCAATGGCCTCCGCAGCACCTTCAACAACTTTCTCCTCGACGGTCTCGACAACAACTCCAACGGCACCAGCAACCAGGGCTTCTCCAACCAGGTGAATCAGCCCACGCCCGACTCCGTCGCCGAGTTCCAAGTAGTCACCAACAACATGAGCGCCGAGTACGGACGCAGCGGCGGCGCCACCATCAACGTCGCCTACAAGAGCGGCGCCAACAGCTTTCACGGCGATGCGTGGGAATTCTTCCGCAACACACGCCTCAACGCAACCGGGTTCTTCAAGCCCATCGACAACCGCACACCGCCTCTGAACCGCAACCAGTTCGGCTTTGATTTCGGCGGGCCCATCGTCCGTAACCGTGCGTTCTTCTTCACGGATTATGAAGGCTTCCGTCAGGTCCGCGGTTTCGTTACCCGTATCACGCTGCCCACCGACGCGCAGCGCGCCCTCGCCCAGCAGCCGGACATCACTTTCACTGCCGGTGGAACGGCCTACACGCTCCCCATCACCCCTTTTTCACGAAAGGTCATCAGCGAACTGCCGCCCAACACCAACAGCGCCGCTGGTGGCAATTTCGTCACCCTCCAGCGGTTCCGCGACTTCAACGACAAGTACAACGCCAAGTTCGACTACGTCATTTCGCCCAAGATGAGCGGCTTTCTTCGCCTGGGCCAGCGCAAAGCCAATCTATTCGATGAGCCGCCATTCCCCGGCCCCTCCGGTGGCGATGGCAACGGGTACACGCGCGTCTTGAATCAGAGCCTCGGCACGGGCGTCACCTACACTCCCGCGGCCGCCCAAGTGCTCGAGTTCCGATTCGGCGTCAATCGCACGCGCGCCGGCAAGTTCGCCCCCTTCATCGGCGCTCCCAGCGTCCAGAGTATTTATGGCATTCCGGGAGTACCTACCGATCCGCAGCTCGTCGGTGGACTCCACACTCAGGTCGTCACAGGCTTCGCCACTTTCGGACGGCAGGCCACCAATCCTCAGTGGCAGTACCCGACCGTCTACAACCCCAAGGTGAACCACTCGCTCCTGCTCGGCCGCCACTCCATCCGCACCGGTTACGAATTCCAGACTTCGTTCACTGAAGTGCAGGACGTCAACCCGCTGTACGGCCGCGACACTTACAACGGCGCTTTCTCGGGTTCAAACTTCAACGACTTCCTGCTCGGCCTCCGCGCCCGCTATGAGCTCTCGACATTCCTGATCGCGCACCTGCGGCAAAACATGCACTTCCTCTACCTCCAGGACGATATCAAGGTCAGCCAGAAGCTCACTCTCAACCTCGGCCTCCGCTACGAATACGCGACACCTTACTGGGAAGAGAAGAATCAGCTCACCAACTACGACCCCGCCACGCGCACCATCATCACCGCCAAGGATGGGTCCATCTACGACCGCGCCCTCGTCGATCCCGATCGCAACAACCTCGCCCCGCGCGTCGGCCTCGCCTATACAATCACCCCCAAGACCGTGGTCCGCAGCGGCTTCGGTGTCAGCTATATCCACTTCAATCGCGCCGGTGGCGGCAACCTGCTTCCTATCAATGGACCTCAAGTGGTCAACGCCGTCATCAGTCAGGCCTTCCTCCTGCCCAACGGTCAGCGCAATCCCGACTTCCTCACCACGCAGCAGGGCTACCCTTCCGGTCTCACCGCGCCCGACAAGTTCGATCCCCTGCGCGCCAACATTACCCACATGCCGCGCGACTACCGCACCAGCTACGTGATGAGCTGGTTCTTCTCCATCCAGCGCGAGATCGCGAAGAACACTTTAATCGACGTCGCCTACGTCGCCAATCGGGCCAATAAACTGCTTCTGTTCGCGAATTTCAATCAGGCGGTTCCCAACGCGGCCGGCCAGAACCTCTCGCTTCAGCAGCGCCGCCCCATCCAGAATTTCTCCGACATTACTTACGCCTTCAACGGCAGCTGGTCCAACTACAATAGCCTCCAGGTACGCTTCGAACGCCGCCTTAGCGCGGGCTTCCAAGTCCTCAATTCGTTCACTTGGTCAAAGGCGCTCGACAACGCCGCCGGCTCTCTCGAGAACCCCTTCGGCAACTTCCCGGCGCCTCAGAATTATTACAACCTCGCCGCCGACAAAGGCCGCTCGGCTTATGACACGCCCTTCATCAACATCACCAGCTTTGTTTGGGAAATCCCATTCGGTAAGGGGCGCCGGTACATGGCTTCGATGCCCGCGGTCACCGACTACGTCTTCGGCGGCTGGCAGCTTTCCGGCATCAACACCATGACCAGCGGCCAGACCGCCACGCTCACTTACGCGCCGGCGGCGGCCTTCGTCGTCTCAGGCATTTCAGCCGACTTCCGCGGCGCCAACAACTACCGTCCCAACGTGCTCGGCGATCCCACGCTCCCGGAATCGCAGCGCACCCCGAACGTCTACCTCGATCGCTCCAAGCTCGCCATCCCCACGGCCTCCAGCACCAGCCCCTTTGGCAATGCGGGCCGCAACACCATTCGAGGTCCGAGCTTCTATCAGTTCGACGTTTCGCTGGCCAAGAACTTCGCCATCACTGAACAATTCCGCGTCCAACTGCGCGGCGAAGCATTCAATCTCTTGAACAAGACCAACCTCCGCCCGCCCGACACCAACTTAAACTCGGGTACGTTCGGCTCCATCGTGGGTCTCGGCGGCGACGCCCGGCAGTTACAGGTCGCCCTCAAACTCACGTTCTGATCTCCCTATCGGACGCGGATGGTAACTCGGAACCATCCGCGTCCGCCTCTTATCCGCGCCGCCTGATATGATCGGCGCAGCATGACCGATCGCCGTACCCTCCTCAAATCCGCCCTCGCCGCAGGCGCCTTCCTCAACCTCAATCCTTCCGCCATCGGCGCCAACGAGCGCCCCACCCTTGCCCTTATCGGTGGCCGCAATCGAGGCCGTCAAATCGCCCTTGGCGCCATCAAAGCCGGAGCTCGGATCAAGACCTTCTGCGATCTCGACGAAGAGATTCTCCGCAAAGTCGGCGCTGAGCTTGGCAGGGCTCAAGGCCGACAACCCGACTATGTCCGCGAGTTCGAACGCGTCCTCGAAGACAAGTCCATCGACGCGGTGATGATCGCCACTCCCGACCATTGGCACGCCCGCATGGGCATCCTCGCCGCCCAGGCCGGCAAGGACGTGTACATCGAGAAGCCGCTCACCCAGACCATCTACGACGGTC
>Ga0163150_10007145_pt1 | contig 13319 bp, 12 predicted proteins | sample OliLakLV19P2IB_FD_148628 | JGI IMG/M metagenome (GOLD analysis project Ga0163150, IMG submission 148628) | Freshwater microbial mat bacterial communities from Lake Vanda, McMurdo Dry Valleys, Antarctica - Oligotrophic Lake LV.19.P2.IB | ecosystem: Environmental > Aquatic > Freshwater > Lake >...
TTGGAGAAGTGCTTGGATAGTAATAATTACACAGACCAAGATAATCCACTTGTGTTGGGGTTTGGAAAGTTTAATAATTTTGGCAATGTTGTTCACAAAGCTGATTTTACTAAATTTCGGGAGTTAAAAACAGAGCGAGCATTATACTAACGATTTTCTAAATCTGACTAACGCATGGTTGTCTTTTGTTCTGATTACATCTATTTTTTTATAGTCATAATGTTCCGGGACTTTTAGTAAATTTATGTTATCAGGAGCGACACGAATTACTCCACGTTTTATCCCTCTTTCTTTTAAGAACTTTTCCATTAAATGAACTACCTCGCTGCAAGCAACGAGATATGACTTTCGGTAAGTTCTTGGTTCGCTAAGACGAAGTCGCAAGCTTTGCTTACATTCTCACAGCAAACTGCGAGGTATTATGCTTCGCCAATAAAGAGCTCTTTTCATATATCCTTTTCCGCTCTTTTAGTTTTCACTAAACCTTCTGCTACTACAATATTATTTTCTTCAGTCGTTCGCGTAAGCGTTATTTCTGACTTTCCTTCAAATTGATCATTTTCAATTTCCTGAACAAATTCTTCTTTGCCTTCTCCAAACCCCCAGGATAAAGATGATGACTGCTCAAGTAATATGATTAAGTCTTGCTTTCATATGTGTAAACCAGGTCGTCAATTAGAGTATCAAAATATGCACTAGGTTATGCTGCAACAGGATTATTACTTTTTTTTTGAAGATATTTTTCTGTCATATCTAGAATTTGTTGAGGTGAGTGGTTAGCCTTAATAACATAATCTAGCGCACCTAATTGAATACAGCGATTAATCATACTCTCTTCTGAGAGATTTGTGAGCATAACAACCGGGATATCTTTTGTCTCGGTAGTGCATTTTAATAATTTCAATATGTCTTGTCCAGATATTTTGGGCATCATAATGTCAAGATATATTAAATCTGGTTGCTCAAATTTTGCTCTCTGTACAACTTCTAGTCCGTTTTCAACAAGTATAACCTGATAATTTCCAAAACTTAAAATATCGTTGTATAGCTGCACTAATATTGGATCATCTTCTACAATTAATACTTTTGCCATTTATTATCCTATCTATTTATACTATCTATTTATACTATCTATTTATACTATCTATTCTTTGGCATTTCAAGATGTACTCCCTATCTGTGGAGCAATGGTGGAAGGAAGTGTACAAGAAAATGTTGTGCCCTTGTTCACTTCGGAATCTTCAAGCATTATTTTACCCCCCATTTTTTCGATCATTATTTTTGAAATATATAATCCGAGTCCTGTTCCTTTTGTTGTATCCCGGACATATAAATCATCACCTGCTTGCTGGAACTTTCTAAATAAGAGTCTCCTGTTTAATTCTGATATTCCTTTACCTGTGTCGGTAATGAATATTTTAGTTAAATCTTGCATAGGACTAATTGAAACTAAAACTGAGCCTTGTTCTGTAAACTTTAGTGCATTCCCAATAAGATTTACTAGGACTTGCTTGACCCGATCTTTATCGGCTAAAACATAAATAATCGGTTCAATATTTGTCAGAGCCAAATAAATGTGTTTTTGTTCAGCAATACTTCCCATTTCAGCGATTATTTCTTTTACTAGTTCGATGATATTAACTACTTCTTTTTTAAATACGATCCGGCCTTGCTCTAATCTTGAAGTATCAAGAAATTCATTAACAATCTCTGTGAGTCTAATACTAGAAAGTTTTATTGTGCCGATCATCTTCTTTAAACGAGCGTCTGCCAATATATCCTTATATATCATTTCAATAAGTTCAGCTGTACTACGAATTGCTGTTAAAGGAGTGCGTAATTCATGAGAGGCGATCGAAAAAAATTCATCTTTTGATCTTTGCATGATTTTTGCCTCAGTGATATCTTCAATCAAAATAACTATTCCGATAGTTTCCTCTAATGCATTAACCGAAATTGGGCTTAACAAAATACGTAAGTAGCGGGAGTGAAAAACTATATCATCCATATTAATTATTTTTTTATTTGTGATGCACTCAGTTATTAAACTATGTAAATCTATAGATGTTAATCTTTGTTGGATATCCCGGACAACGTATCTGTCCGTTGGAATTTTTAAATTATCACTAACTCCTGCTTTTTCAAGAAATAATATCTCCTCTGCTGCCTTATTTATTGTAAGAACTGCTTCGTTAAGATCAATCATTATATACCCAATACTTAAACTATTAATAGAAGCTTGTAATTTAGCCTGTTCTTCAACTAGTTGTTGGGTTCTTTCATCAACTTTTTTTTGGACGATGTTTTTTTCTGACCGCAGCTGGGTATTTAACTGGGTCAACTCTGCTGAACTTAATTCTAAAGACCGCTCAATCAATAATCTGTCCTGATCGGCGTGATCATACGTTTCACTAACAGATTGTAAAAATGGCAGCAAATCAGTTGGTAGGTTGCTCTGGTCAGGGAAGTACTTTTGTATTTGTCGTTCTAGTATTTTATGCATAACTTTGATAACGGATAGTGTCGGAAGCTAAACAAAGGATTTTAACTTTCCCGAAACGTTGTAATTGTCATTGTCTGGTTATGTAACTGACATTGTTTTTCAGTTGGTGATGTTGGACAAATTTCCCCATAAGAATAAAAACCGGTTAATTTTGTTTGACTACCAAGCGTCTGTTGAACAGCTTCAATCTCTTCTTCAATTCTTTCTTTTAATACAAGCTTTCTTCCAATACAACTAATAAGAAGAGCGAATTCAGCATTTCCTGCTTTAATTGACTCGGTTGTCATATTAGCTGCTGTCGATGCTCCGTCAATTATCCTATCAAAGTTTGCTTTCATTAGCTTGGCATAGATACCTTCTGGCATATCACCTGCAAATGTCATGCTTTTTTGAGTTTCATCTACTGCTAAAAGAGTACGAACTACTTCTACCTCGCTATCATTATTCCCTTTTAGCCTTAATGAAAGCGGGAAAAGGAGTCCTGTTCCAGGTAGTCCCGAGGACAGTTCACCTAAGTATTCTTTATAAAGATCAAGTGCTGGTCTGTTGTCCAGTTCATATAAAATGTTTTTGTCAGACTTAGTGATTAGTCTTGCGGGACCAAATGGATCCCAACCACCCAAAGAACCATATCCTATATTCAGACTATCCCCATACAAACCCACAATTACAACTATGCCCTCTTGGGGAAGAGCATCTAATCCAATATAGGTGTTTTTAAAATTACTTCCATCTCCAACAAGTCCACCTGTAATTGATACACCTTTCAGGTTTTCGATTAATCCTTGGACAAGTGCTGACCCATTCACCTTGAGTCCATCCGAAAAAACTAGTACATGGCGCAAATTATCTTTTGAAAGTGCGGTTGATAACTTTCTCCCCACTTCTAAGCTGTTTAATGGGTCATTTATCGCTTCTTGATGGAATTCGAGAGTGGTTTTTTCAAAAAAGATAGCTGAAAGCGCAACAGAATCATCATTGACCTCATTTGAGATTATCTCACCTGCTGTTGATGCTTGGAGAATGTGCGACTGTGGATACATCTGACGTATTTCTTCAAAGATTTTACCTTCTCGGGCTAATTGACTGCTCGAAAAGGCTAGCACAAGTTGTGGTACTTCGGAAAAGGAGTCTGTGCTTAAAACTTCCCATCCTTTTTGTGCTGTCCATTTTTTCTGTTCAATCTTCATAAACAATATTCTTCTTATTTACCGTATTACTATGGAATTCGATTGTCAATATCGCTGATGGAATTAATTTACCTATTTGGTTTTATCGTTCAATTTTCTATAAACAAAATGAGTTGGTATTAAGCTTAAAAATCTCAAAAACAGAAATTGTGGTTAATTGGCAATATGGATGCAACTAAAGCAAATAAGATCTATCAGCAGGTTGGTGATGAACAGGCGATCATTGATGCAGATTTCTCACCAGCTTATTAAAACTATTAAGGTATTTTTTAACTGTTTTTTCTTTTCTGACATGGAGATATTTTAGCAAAGGATATAAAAAAGCCCACCGAGAAGTGAGCTTTTCCTGAGTAAAAGTTTTTAATTTATTACTCTGTTTCTTTTTTACCTGCGATGTTTACCATCCAAGTAATTCCGAATTTATCTACTACCATTCCAAAAGAATCTCCCCAGGGAGCTACTTCTAAAGGAGCTGTAATAGTTCCTTCTTCTGATAATTTTTCAAAGTAGCCTTTTAACTCTTCTTCATTATCACCACTCAAAGCCATACTTACACTTCCTGGATTCTTCTCTTCCCAACCTTTTGGGGTATCAGAGGCCATAAAAGTAATGCCGTTTTCTGCTTCAAGCATTGCGTGCATAATTTTGTCGCTTTCACTTTCATCCATGTCAGGCATTGGGAATTTTCCATAGGTGTCCATATCGAGCTTTCCGCCAAAGATTGTTTTGTAGAATTCCATTGCTTCTTTAGCATTTCCCTTGAAATTAATATAAGGATCAAGTCTTGATGTCATATTCTTTATCCCCTTTGTTTCAGATCAAATTTTGCCACAGTAGGTATTCTAGAAAATTGGCTGGCTCATGTATTTATCTTTTTCATATGTATAAATGCTGTTTCTATTAGCGTGGCAAGTATTGTCTGGTCTACATCTGAGAGTTTGTTAATATATAGACACCCACCACTTTTTTTATGTTTACCTAATTTTTCAAATAATGCTGAACTCTTATCATTTCCTACCACAATATACAGGGTTAAGTTTTGTTTGCGAGGAGAAAATCCGACAAGCGGCCAATCTCCTTCTTGGGTACTTCGTTCTGATTTGTAGTGATACATGCCGAATCCAACAATGCTGTCTCCCCACAAAACAGCTTTTTCTCCTGTCGCTTTCTGAAACATTTCAAGAAGGGTAAAACCGTCTGCTTTTTTTTGTTCTGGCTCAATGGAATCCAGAAAATATTTGGGATTTTGATCTGTAGCTTTTGTTTTTAGTTCTGCCATAGAGAAATTATAACCGAAGGTTGCAAGCTTTGCTTATATCAGATCGTTCTCATTTAATGGTTTTTTATCAGAGCTTCCTGAGTTCATGCACTTTAGCTATCTTGAATCTACTTTTCAGGTTCATGGCCCTTATCCTAACTTCTTTGAGATACAAGTACTTTTTCTAAGGAGAAAATGTAGTTTTAGACTTGGTGTATTACTGATATTAAATAGATGCTACATCATAAGAAATATATTTAAGAATTAATTTATTTTTCACCAACAGAAACGCCATAGACAAAACTTAGATTGTGTAGGAATTGGAGATTGAATAGGTATTGGAGATTGTGTAGTCGTTTTTATTACAGGCTCAGTTATTGATATTGTTGGAGTTGGGGTAGATGTAATTTTATTATCTACGCTTGATATTTTATTCACAGATTTTTTTGCAACAAGAGGTGCGGAATTCTTGTAGTATATAGAACTGTTTGTTTTCACCATCAGAGTATTACTCCATTTACCAGTCATACAGCCATTTTGACCACGCACCTTGAAATAATATGTTGTGTTTGGTTTTAATAAATTGATATTGAGGTTTTGCACCCCCTCTTTGGCCAGACTAACCAATAAACCATGCTCCTCTGCATTTTTGTTCGCAGAATAGCTAATAAAGTATTGAGAGGTACTCTTAATTGGTGTAAAAAATATTTTTGCACTATTTATTGTTGTAGATGCTTGAAATAGTTCTGGCGCTGATGCAGGCATTTCGTCAGTGCATGATGGCGTGTCAGTCGAAGAGCTAACCTGAGAGCTGGAGCTAGATGTGCTACTTGAGGGCCCATAAATGGCATACACCGTAAGATTTGTGCTTAATAAATAATTACTACTACTAGTATAGGTTGTACCTGATCCATTAGCAGCAGTGTTCCAATTTAAAAACGAATAGCCATCACGCGTAGGAGTTGGTAGAGAACCAACTGTTGAATAGTATGTTACTTCTTTTGAAGTTGGGTTCACGGTACCACTTTGTGCATCAAAATTTATGGTGTAACCAGTAGTATAAGTTGATCTAAAATAATCACCACTTCCTACAGCTATTTTAGTATCAGTTCCTGATGTTGGATCAAAATCTGCGGTCCCAACATAGTTACCTACAATATTTAATGTTCCATGATAAGCATGAAGCTCATATAGTTGATCATCCCACCAATTAGTTTCTGTTGAAGAACCAAAGGTTTTAGAAGTTATGTAGTTATCATTTACATCAAACATCGATACAAACATGTCGTAAGCACCCGTAGAAACATAAGAGTCTGTCCCACTTGTCGGATCCAAATCTTGTGTTCCATTAAAAAATCCTCCTATAAAATAATTTCCACCAGTATCTATAGTTATACCTAATACCTCATCCATTAGCACCCCACCCCAAACACGAGTAAAAACGTAATTTCCATTAGCATCAAACTTAGAAACATACGAATCTTCTAATCCTGCTGAAACAATAGAATTAGTAACTCCAGTTGGATCAAAATCAACAGTTCCCTGGAATGAACCTATGATATAGACATCATTGGATGAATTTACCCGTAGATTGAAAGAAAAATCATTACTTGTTGATCCCCAGGATTTGGTCCATACATAAGTCCCGTCAGAACTAAATTTTGAAAGAAACGCATCATCCAATCCAACCGATGTTTGGTTATCTACAGAGCCAGAAGGGTCAAAATCGACAGTGAGTCTGTATACCCCTGCCAAATAGATACTGCCGTCAGTTCCAAGTTGCAGGTCATTTACTGTATCACGATCAGTGCTTCCCCATGTTTTCGTCCATCCGTATGTTTCATCAGCATTAAATTTTGTAAGAAATGCATCGTAACCACCAGCTGATACCTTGCTATCAGTTCCACCACTTGGATCAAAATCAACAGTTCCTGTAAATTTACCTGCAATAAATATTTCTCCTGTTCCATTTATAACCACACCGTGGGCTCGGTCGTGACTTGTGCCACCCATTACTTTGACTGAAAGGAAATTACCATTTGTATCGAATTTGCTTGTGAAGATATCCACGCTACCTGCCGATGTATAAGAAGTGTCACCAGCGCCAGGATCAAAATCGACAGTTGCTAAGAATTCACCAGTAATATATACATTATTATTTGAATCAATGGCTAGGTTGTATGCGGCATCATTGCCTGTACCTCCCCATGTTTTTGTCCAGCCGTATGTACCATCGGCATTTATCTTTGTGAGAAAGATATCATAACCTCCGAGAGTATTGGTTTTATTATCAACTCCACTTGTCGGGTCAAAATCAACAGTGCCGGCATTAAACTGACCCGCTGTATATAAATTTCCGTCGGAGTCTGTTTTTAGTGCAGTACCATAATCTAAGGCTGAGGTTCCAAAGACACTTGTGGATTGATAATTAAGGGTGGCTGCTTCTACTTTTGCAACACTATTAATAAGTAAAAAAACAGAGATAAGTAATAATGAAGCAAATTTCAAACTAGTAAACATCTAACTAACTGTATCACAAATGTAATTTATAAAACACAAATCATTCAGACAAAATCTTAATGTAGAGAAATAAAATGTAAAAGAACGCGATGGTTATAGCCAAGAAACATTTAGGAAAATCTCTTGTAGTGATAAAGTAGTATGAGATACACACATCCTATTAGACTTGGAAATATGAGTACTGAGCCTACTGCAATACCAGTCCAGTATAAAAGAAGACAGGCAAAATAAAATATTATTCGATCATTACTGGTCTGTTTAAAAAAGTAATCAAGTATAAAATATGCAATTGTGCCACTGAGTATCCAACCCAAAAAATTTGATACTGGAATGCCATAATATACCCCTACTTCTCTATACCCCCACATACCTAGTCTCACTGCACCTGGATCAACAATTGCATCAGTAAGGAGTATAAACATTATGAAAAGCACATAGTTTTTTTTAAGACTGCCTACATTAAGCCGCTGTGTTAGATGGTATGCACCGACAACAATTGGGATCCAGCCAAATGGCACTATTATTGGAGTTACATCAAATAGTTTGTAAGCAAACAGATCAGTATAAAAGAACTGTCCATATGGGAATCCAGTTAGCACTCCAACTGTTTCTATTCCCAGCGCAAAAATACTTAATATAATAAGAAGTGAGAAAGTTGTTGCAAAGGAATAGTAACGAAACAAAGTATAAAACATAGGTAGGGCGAAAATGATTGGAAAAAGAGAAGAGATAATAGGATAACCCTGCGGAATTCCGTATATTCCAGTCATAAACCCAGAAATAAATAAGCAACTAAGAAATATTTTCTGGATCATAAAAAAAAATGTTAACTTATCAAAATGTAATAGGCCCCATAAGACTATAAACGTTATGAGTTTTGATTATATCAGTAAAGATTGATTTTGATTCAATGGAACGACTGATTACCATTTTGATGTTTCTTGAATATCTTTTTTATTTCTTTAAACCTAAATGTTTCTAGATGGGTTCTGCTTCAGGACTAGATCTAACAATTAATTTCTCTGCATTATTTAATGAAGATAGTTCTTTTATTTTGTTATAAAGAAGTTTACCGACTCCTTTACCCTGATGAGTAGGATCAACATAAAACGTTCTTATTTCGTTATCTTGTAAACCTATTATTCCGAGTATCTTTTGAGCTTCTTCAGCAACCAAATAATTTACATTTACTCTTCCTTTTAGAAATTAGCAGGATTATTACGTTCTAATATTAGAGCCGTCCCTTGATAGATCTTTCAATGAAGGTTTTAAAGAATTATTAACTACTCTAATCACTGCATCTAAATCTTTCTGATTACAACGGACATGCAGAAATTATACCAAAGGTTCGAAGTGCGTGAACTACTGGCTCTTCGACCTGGATTTATCTTCTTTGCTTTGCAAAGACCGAACAAAATTAAAGATTTATATCTTATTCCAATGATTAAGAAGATCAAAGAATCGCCCAAGTGGACGATACTTTTTAATGCTCCGCCTAATGGACTCGTTCAGAACCAACTTTACGTCCAATTTTCCAGTATCAGCGTGATTGTTTACTGAGAAAGTCCCTCAATTGTTTCATCAACTTTTTTAATAATGGTAGGCTTGAATACTTCTAATGCTTGGTCTTTCAGGATCGTGTCTAAATCCTTTTTTAATAGTTCCAAGTCTTCTTTACTGCCTGAAGTAATTGCTACATTCCAAATCACAGCTGATCCCGTGGCTATTTCTTTGAAAACCTCATCGCCCAATTGTTGTCTAATAACCTCTTTAGAAATATCACTACAGATATTGGTAATATATGAAAGCCAATAAACTTTATCCTGAGATGTTACACCCGCTGACCAAAATCTCTTCATAAAGGGAACAAATGTCTGTACGAAACTTTGTAAATTTGTACCAGGTAAAAATGTTTGATTAATCAGATGATAGCTACGTGCTGTGAGTTTGAAATTGTCATCAGCTATAATTTGGAATAGATCTTCACCATCAAAACCCACAAAGATATAAAAACATTCAGCTAAACTACCCAACGACTTTGAGTACATGGGTTTATCAATATCCCCTTTACTAAATGCCATTTGCAGCATGTACCATGTATTTATAGAAATTATATCCTCAGACTTTGAAAATCTATAGACCACAAAGTCATCCGTTACTAATACTGTATCTGGCTCTTTTGCTAGCCTCAACGTATCTTCCATCCATTCACCAAAAAGGTCATTAACTTTTCCATTTTTCAAATTGGATGCGGGGATGCTTCTAACAATCTCAATAGATTGTGTTTTTCTCAAGAAATTCCATAACCGTCTCAGAGTTGGATCTTCTTTCCCCAACAACTCTTCTTGTATCTTTTGAAAAAGAGAGAATGCAATTTGTGCAGCTGGAAAGTATTTTTCAATACTATAGAGTTGATTGAGCTTCGAAAGAGTTAAAAGGGAGATATAGTCAAAAACAAAACTTTTGCCTTTACTATAATTCTCTTCAAGCTCTTTTTTGAAATCTTCTGAAGTTATCGTATAGTTGATTGGCATTTGGGGATCTCTATCTCGCCAAACAGCAATATATGGTTCATGGAATACTTCCTCTAGATAGTAACTTGGAATCGGATTGTTTTTGAATTTTTCTTGAATATCTCTGACCCATTTCTGTCTACTGCGAATCATTGTCAGAAGTTTTTCTTTATCTTTTTCAAAATCAAACCTCGTTAGTATTTCTGCATCTGGAAATTCTTTCTCATATTCAAAGGAGTTGTCTAACATTCTGTCGCCCCCATCCTCATCAGCGTAACGTAGTAAAACTGCTCCTCTGTGAGATAGAGCTATTCTCTTTTCCTTCTCATTCTGGGCAAGCTCCTTTGCTCTGGTCGCTGCTAAAATAGCCTGATTTTTGTTTTCCAATAATACTTCCACCATGCTTTTATCCATCCAGTATTGAAAATTCTTTTCTTCCTCTGCGACATGCTCAACCGAGTTTAGTAGTTCTCTTGCTATTTCAAGAGCTCCATTGAACAAATACACTCTAGCCAATCGCCAAACTTCCGATGGAGGAAGTTGTTTCCAGTCAGGTGTTTGCCTCAACAAATCAAATGAGATTTCAAATTTTCTTTCACGAAAAGCAGTAACGGCTGAGACATATCTGTTTTCTGTGGGAAACTCAAAACTGTCTGGTTTATCCTCTGTTCTCAACCATAGAGTTGAAATTTGCTCAAACTGTTTTATTTCAGAAAGTATTTGTTTATCTCCTTTTTTCTCAGCTAATTTTATGGCTGTATGAAAGTCCTCAATAGCATTTTCAATGTTCGTAGTACCTGTAAAGGTAGGAGCAAGGTCTTCAAAATCTTGATTTCGATATATCGCATCATATTTGAGAGCTTTTATCATTCTTGCTCTTCCTCTCAGGATGAAGCCCTCAACATCCTCATCAATTGTTATAGATTTTTCAGCATACTCTTCCGATTTATCAGGGTCACCTATTCCTAAGTAGAGGGAGCCTAAAAAGTACGTTAATGAAGAACTCGCGTTGATAACGCCATCGTACTGATGTGCTTCATCAGTTATAAATTGGATAACCGCTTGATCGCCATCCCTGACCTTTAGCAGTCTGAGGTGAGCATGTAGTACTCTCGACTCAAACTCTTGACCAAATTCAATCATCAAAGGTTCGATTATTTTTGCTGCTTTTTGCAATAGAGCTGACTTTTCTTTTCGGTCTTCAGTGAGTTCTGCTTGAAGAATAAAAGTGGAAGCCAAATTTGTAGCAGGAACAAGAAATTCTATCTCTGCTTCTAGTGCTTTACGAAAATACTGAATTGCTTCCTCGTCTTGTCCCAATCTATTGTATGCCACTCCAATATTGTTATATGTACGTGCTAATTCATGTGCTAAGCCGCTTTTACCTTGCACTTTCCCCAGTATAATAAAGAAATTTGTCAAAGCTTGCTGAATTTTCCCACTCTCCATTAATACTAAAGCCTCATCAATTTCAATACTGATCAAGCTTTTTTCAGTGGAGTTTTCTGCTGAGCTGTTTGAAGTATTGGTAACATTTCGAGGCTGAGAGCTTTGCAGTGCTGCTTCAGTGGATTTTTGCAGTAGTTGAACAGCAGCAGCATTATCAATGCTAACTGCCGTTTTATCACCACTCAGTTGTTTTGCCTGGGTTTTTTCTAAACGTCTAGCAGCTCCTTTTGCTGCATCTTCCAATATTCTATCTTTCCAAAAATCAAGAGTGTTCGCCCTTTCGTTTTCAGAGATAGCTGGCGTCTCTCCATAAATTGTTTCATAAATATCGGGAAAACATTGAACTAATCTTGCAATTTCTTCGTCAGGTGTCCAAAAAGAGACAACAAACGGGTATGGAGACATATAAGCATCTACTGTTTCTGAGTAGTCATTATTTACTGATTTTTTGGGAGAAAAAAGCAAGAAAACATCAATTGGTGTACTTACACTTGAGCGATGAGCTTGATCCAGCTTGTGACCTATTGTCTGCGGTGTGAGTTCTGTCTCATAATTTTTATCTTCAACAACAAAGTGGTATCTTTCTTCATTTCCACTATTAATTAAACGGAATTTCCAGATAATATCTTTTCCGAACTGAAGACCTGAATTTTGTCTTCTCAGCTTTTCATTTCTAAATCCAAATTCTTCACTCAACCGCTGCAAAAAAGTAACTGTTAGGAGTTCCAAATGACTACCTTTTTTTGAAGAACTTACTACATTCTTTTTATTCTTCATATAGCTCACATTATATCATTACAAATACCACTTGAATTGTACTAGGTACCCTGTGTTAGCATTCCATTAACAGCAGAAAAAGCATTTCTAGGCTACGTTGCCAAATGACCATATACCGGTCGGCGTTGTAAAAAAGCCATACAGAGATGAGAAGTATTATCTTCTCGTTTTTATATGGCTTTTTTTGTTGGGCAACGTATATGGATACCCAACGACAAAAACACTATCGCAAGCAAGCTCGCACTCTTTCTCCCAAAGCAGTTCAGGATTTCCAAAAAGCCTATTTCCTAGAGTTTGGTATTCGTATTACGCCCCAGCAAGCACAGACAGATGGTCTTCGTTTTTTGCAGTTCATGAAACATATTTTAAGACCTATTCCTATTAGGATTGAAAGAAAAAACTATGGAAAATAATCTCTGGAAAACAAAGGATCTCTATTTGGCTGCATATATTTATTCACAGCAAGTTGAGCTTGCCAAGGTAGATCGTGAAGTGAGAACGTGTTGGTTCTACTTTAGAAATGAATTACGTTGTGAAGAACTGCAAGCTCTCTATTGGTCTAATAAAGGAAATGCAATTCCGAAAGTTTACGCAGATGCAGCTAGGAGTTTAAAAGATTTGATATTTGCAACCTAAAATGCGACACGTGTCGCACTCTAAATATGACAACTGAAAAACAAATAAAAGCAAATCAAGAAAACGGACTAAAAGGCGGTGTTAAATCAGAAGCAGGTAAAGATATTAGTCGATATAACTCAATTAAACATGGAGTGTTGTCAAAGTTTATGACAAAAGATGAGCCAGATCTTGCAGACGAGCTCTTTAGTGACCTGCAAAAGGAATATCCGTCAAGAACTGCTATGGAAGCCATAACTTTGGATTGTTTTCTTGCTACGCAAGACCGAACAAAATCAGAGATTTATATCTTATTCCAATGATTAAGAAGATCAAAAAAAACACCCAAGTGGACGATACTTTTTAATGCTCCCCGCGCCTAAGCTCAGTATACAGCAAAGTTATGAAGAGATCTTGAAGGTCTTTGAGAACGCCAGCTACATCGGAGAACTAAGGCAAAGATGGAATGAAATAAAGAAGCTTTTGAAAGGAGG
>Ga0163150_10007147_pt1 | contig 13314 bp, 18 predicted proteins | sample OliLakLV19P2IB_FD_148628 | JGI IMG/M metagenome (GOLD analysis project Ga0163150, IMG submission 148628) | Freshwater microbial mat bacterial communities from Lake Vanda, McMurdo Dry Valleys, Antarctica - Oligotrophic Lake LV.19.P2.IB | ecosystem: Environmental > Aquatic > Freshwater > Lake >...
TCGACATGGCCGACCCCGCCCGTGGGACCGTTCCCCGAATACTCGCCGCCGGCATCCAGTCAACCGTCGTCGACCCGCTCGGGATCGCCTTCCGCGCCTCCAGCCGCGCTTACCAGAACCGCGCCGCCGAATACCGGGCGATGCACGTACACCGCGCCCTCGAAGTGTTCCGCACCACGCCACCCGAAGCCGACGGAATTAACGGTGCCGAACTCGCCACCATCCAGGGCCGGCTGGTACTCTCCACCCAACTCCTTGGCGGACTCGTCAGGGAGGACCGCGCCGCTGAAGCCTGGGTGAATCGCCGCCAGAACTCGTCAATGAGCTGCGGCCGCAACTGGGAAATTCTCCGCCAACGCGCGGAGGAGAACGGCCTGCATTTCCAACCGCTCCGGATCGGCGCCGATGAACCGAACTTCGCCATTCTCTGGGTGGACTCAGCCCAGCCCCCTCAACCCTTCGACGGTCGCTTCCTCAACATCTCAAACCCCTACGGCGACGAGCGCATCCGCAACTGGCGCGGCTACTCCGAAACCTGGAGCATCGACGGCCGTCAGGCCCGCATGATCCCCCTCGCCCTCTATGCGCTCGACTTCCCCAAGGTGCCGCTGGTACTCATCGACTTCCGCAATCCCGGCAAGGCCAAGCGGCGTGAGATGGCCTGGCGCTTCACCGACGACCTCACCACCGGTGTACTCGGCTTCACCGGCTGGGGCAATGTTCCCTACATGGCCGGCAAACGCGCCTTCTTCTTCGTGCGCGGACGCCGTGGATCGGCACTCAACCGCGCCGCCCGCGTTCGCGCCTATGGCCAACTGCAGCAAGGTCTCCTGATGGATCGCAGCCTGCCGCCGGCGCTCCACGCGGAAATCGTCCTTCTCGCGGAGAAGCTCGGTTGGAATCCGTTTGACGAAGACGTCGAGCGTGAAGTGCGCGTGGCCAACTCCCAATGGGCCGCGATCCAAAAGCGCATCGAAACCCGGATGCCGCGCGACCTCGAACGTGAACGGCTCGCCAACCTCTCGACGTTCGGCATCTTCCGGCATCGCGACGAGCTTACACACGACCGGCTCGCCGCCGTCGCTCGCCAGCGCTCTCTTGCCGCCGAGCAGCACGCCCAATCTGTGTCGGCCTCGCTTCCGCATCAGTCATCCGCGCAGACCTCCGCGGGCGGCGGGCAGTAGCTTGGGCGCGCTTCGCACGACGCTTGCGCTCAGTCTCTTCCTCGCTCCGCTGCTCGACGCTCGCCCGCGGCGCCTCGTGGTGATCAAGGCCGACGGCCTTCCCGGCACCGCCATCAACCGTTGGATCCACACGAGCGATCCCAAGACCGGCCGCAGCGTGCTCCCATGGATGGAACACGTCTTCGGCGAGCGCGGCACCACCGTTCCCAACTTCTACGTGCGCGGCATCAGCCTCTCCACGCCATCCTGGTCAATGCTCGATTCCGGCCGCCACCAGGTGATCCGCGGCAACGCCGAGTTCGGCCGCCTCACCCTGCGCGTTTACGACTACCTCAATTTCTTCCCGTTCTACCTCAATCACGCACGCGCCCGCCGCATCGACATGCCCGCGGTCGAAGTGCTCGACCAAGCCGGCGCCCCCATGCTCAGCGACCTCTACCCGCTCGCCGACCGCTACTTAAAGCGCCCAACTCCTCCAGCGCGGTGTGTCGTGGAAGATGGTCCAGCGCAGCTTGCACAACCGCGTCACGTCACGCTCGATGAAGCAACTCTTTGACGAATGGCAAATTGGCTTCCGCATGACCGACTCCATCAGCGAGCAGGCGGAGCGCGACTTGATCGACCGGCTGCGCGACGACCATACCGGCTACCTCGACTACTTTTTCACCGACTACGATCACATCGCCCACCTCGACAACGAAGAGGCCTCGGCGGTTGAAGTGCTAAAGCGGCTCGACGCGCTAGTGGGCCGCCTCTGGAACGCCATCCAGAAAAGTGGGCGCGCCGATGAGACCATCTTCGTGCTCGTCTCCGATCACGGTATGAACTCCGATCCGCAAATCATCAGTCAGGGCTACAACCTGATCCGCCTGTTCAACGCGGGGGAAGGCGGGGCGCATCACGTCATCACCAACCGCCACCCGCTCTCGGAGTACAAGCTGCGCGGTCTCGATCCCTTTGTGTCGGAGGTCACGTCGCCGAGTTCCGAGTCGCTGAATCTGCCCGGTGAAGCGTATCTCTACCCCACCGCGCTGCTTGACCTCGATGGTAACGAGCGCGCCTCCGTGTCTCTGCGAAACAGCGACGTGAATCGCCTGCACATGCTGCTGCGGAGCGTTGCCGGCGACGCCGCTGCCCGCCATGACGCACTCGCGCTGCTCGACCGGTTTCGACCTTCGTGGACGCGCACGCTCGCGGAAATCGACGAGGAACTAGCGGCCTGGCGCCGCGCTATCGATCGGCAGCGCAGCCTCATCGGTGCAACCCCCGCCAAAGAATCGAAGAGTGACAATGCTCATAAGCGTGAGCGCGCTTTTCTCGAGATCTGGGCGCGCGACGAAGGCGGCTATCGGGCTTATGCCGACTGGTTGCGCCGCATCACCACTCTCCGGCCACGGGATCTCGAGTCGCAGGATCCGCGACTTGGAGCACTCATGCCGGGGCGCGTGATGGGCGAGCACAACACGATTCATCAGCTGCAGAACTACGCCGCGGGCCCTGCAAAGATCATCGACTATTTCGCCTTGCTCAGCGGCTTGCGGGTGCGCAATAACGTGCAGCAAGGAGTCACGAACGCTCCGGTGGACTTCATCGCCGCCGGCATCCAGGGTCTCGAACATGCGAGCGTGTTCGTTCATGGAGACGCGGAGCATCAGGCACTCCTCTTCTCTAAGGAAGAGAACGGCAAGGTGCTCATCCGTTATCAGCCGGTGGCGCATTTGAAGCAGGATTCCATCGGCGCCGTGACGTTTGAAGAACGTCGCTGGGCGGCAGGATTCCCTCTGAAGATTTTCGAGGATCCCGATGCCGACATCACGGGCGACCGCGCTGTCTGGCTCTCGCAATGGCACTCCGATCGTGAATGGCTGAGAGCCACGCATCGCACGCTGTACTCCAACGGCATCGTCGGCCTCATCGAACATTTCGCGCCGATACGCGTGGGCCCATCGCGCCGCTGTGGCGCAACGCCGGCGCGGACACGCCCATCCTCCAGCGTCTCGAAACGCGCCACCGCACGATGGCCCAAGCCGACCTCCTGATCCTCGCCTCCAACCACTGGAACTTCAACGTGCGCGGCTTCAACCCCGGAGGCGATCATGACTCGTTCTTTCGCATCTCCACTAACTCCACGCCTATGCTCTCCGGCGCCGGTGTACCGTCATGCCTCAGCGTCCGCACTCCCTATGACTCGCTGAGCTTCGTTCCCACGCTGCTCAGGCTCCCCGGATTGGCCACGAGAGTGCACCTCGAAGCTTATCCGGGCGAGGTGATCGATGAACTGTTTGCGGCGCCTCCCGGCCCGGCGCCAACAGCCACGCCTCTCGGAGATACGGTACGGTAAGAGAAACGGAAATCAATATGATCAGCTTGCGAAACGTCGAGAAGTACTTTGAGCACGGGCCTACTAAGACATTCGTTCTGCGACGGATCGATCTCGACGTACGGGAAGGCGAGTTCATCTCGATTATGGGGCCCTCGGGTGCGGGCAAGAGCACGCTACTTCACGTCCTCGGCATGCACGACACGGCCTGGACCGGCGAGTATTTCCTGCTCGGCCAGCCCATCCATAAGATGAACAAGAAGGACCGCGCGGAACTCTACAAGAAGTACTTCGGCTTCGTGTTCCAGAGCTATCACCTGCTCGATTCACTCACCGTATACGAGAATCTCGAGATCCCCCTGTCATACCGCAACGTCAAAAAATCGGAGCGCGACGCCATCGTCTGCGATGTGCTCGACCGTTTCACCATTGTCGGCAAGAAGGATCTTTTTCCGAGCCAACTTTCCGGCGGGCAACAGCAGTTGGTCGCGATTGCGCGCGCCATCGTCGCCAGCCCGAAAGTGATCCTCGCCGATGAGCCTACCGGCAACCTCCACTCGAGCCAGGCCCGCGAGATCATGGAGGTCTTCAAGAAGTTAAACGACGAAGGCACCACCATCATCCAGGTGACGCACTCGGAAATCAACGCATCGTACGGCCATCGCGTGGTCGAAATCGTCGACGGCTGGATCACTAAGCCGGATCCGGCGAAGGCCACTGTTCGATAACGCTCGTCGCAGTCCCAAACGCGGACAAGTGAGTAGACACATGAAACTCTTCGTTCCTCTGTCGCTCGCTCGTTCTCGTCGCCGCACTCGCGCGAGCGTAACAATCTCTCGCCGGTGAATGGATCGCCGAGTTATCGCTCCTCGATCAGAAGGGCTATGAACGCATCGCCATCACACAGTCAGGCGATAACCACTAGGCGCGGAGTGGCGAGGCGAACTTTCAAGGGCGACTTCCGGAACGGCAGCATGACGCTCGACGGCCGCGCGGCAAGATGTGAAGTACGCTCCAAGGCGGCGAGATTCGCGGTACGGCTGTTCGCGGCAAGGACGAATTGACGCTTCGCCTTTATCGCGAGCGGCCTCGCGCCGCTACGCCCACCGCTCATACCTTCGAGCCCAAGGAATTCCACCGTCTCTTCTCCGGCGCGATCCCGCCCGCGCTGCACATCTCTCCGGGCGACACGGTGAAGACTTGGACCGTCGACGCCGGTGGTAGCGACGCGGCTGGAAAGAAGCGCTCCAACGGAGGCAATCCGCAGACGGGTCCTTTCTATGTGGAAGGAGCTTTGCCCGGCGATCAACTCGCCGTGAAACTCAATCGTGTCCGCTTCAATCGCGACTCCGCGTTCAGCGGATCCCGCGTGGTGGGATCGGCCCTGAACCGGCGCCACTTCGCCGATCTTCAGTGGCCGAAGGATTTTGATAGCGAGTGGGTGCTCGACCGCGAAAACGGCACCGCCCGCCTGAAGCGTCCTACTGACAAGTTGAAGAACTTCACCAGCACGCTTCGCCCCATGATGGGCTGTGTGGCCGTGGCCCCGCCGGGGAATATGGCTTATCGAACGGGCTTTCTCGGCGTCTACGGCGGCAACATGGATTACCGCGAGATCCGCGAAGGCGTCACCGTTTACCTGCCGGTGTTTCAAGCCGGCGCGCTGCTGTTCATCGGCGACGGTCATGCCGCCCAGGGCGACGGCCAGTTGACGGGCGACGCGCTCGAGACTTCCATGGACGTCGAGTTCACGGTTGAACTGATCCGCAACGGCGGCCGTGGACAGGGCGGCCCACGAGCCGAAAGCGAAGACGATCCGATGGCCATGGGCATCGCCGGATCACTCGACACCGCCCTGCAATCGGCCACCTCCGAACTGATGCGCTGGCTGGCGAAGGACTACGGCTTGAACCCGTCCGAAGCCTCCATCATGCTCGGTACCTCAATGCGCTACGACATCGCCGAAGTGGTGGACCCGGCCATGCACGTCGTTACGCGGATCGGCAAAAAGGCGCTCGCTCAATTGCGTTAGTTAACTAAGAGCTTTGGAGCGCGCGGGAACTCTCCTTCGCCGCGAGTGCGGCGATCTCCACATCTCGAAGCGGAAGCTCAGGCACATCGAAGCCCGCGAGCTGGTCCGCGCCAGGCGCGACTCAGCGAGGCCGAGCCTGGGATTTGCCTCGCGGCCGCCGGCGGGGACACTCCTGCACGCACGCCGCAACGGTGATTTCTTACTCGAGATCACATGGCCACCCGAGATATGGGCTTCCTTGGGGCCAGGATCGCCTGGCGCCGATCTTCCTCGCTACGCCGGCAATCAGGCAGGCGAGCCGATTGCCTTTCCCAGCGCTGCCGAGATGCTGGAGACGTTCGGGATGCACCAGGGTGGCTCGCAATACCGGCGACTCATTGGAGCGTTCCGGCGGGTGTTCGGCGCGACGATCTTCTTCGGCACGGAAGTGCAGCGGGAGCGAGCGGCCGTGGTCGACGAGTGGCGATTCAACTTCATCAGCGAGGCGAGGTCTGGTATTCGCGTCGAGCCGGCGATCGGCAGCCGCCGCCGTCCGGTTGCCTGAACAGCGCGGTGCTGAGCGATGAGTTCTACCGCGACGTCAGCAACCATCCAATCCCCACCGATCTTGAGGCGGCGAAGGCTCTTGCCAGTACTTGCAGCGGCGCTCGATCGAATCACCTGGTTGTCGTCCTCACGGCCTCGCAAATTCCGGGAGCGGCTTGCTGAGAGCCTTCGCGTGATGGCGGCTCTGGCCCGAGTGTCCGGCTCGAATCAGTGAAGACGGCGCGTACCTGGTTGTGGCTCACGGATTGTCGGTCCACCCGAAAGCGTCAGGCTGATCAAGCTCCGCTACGCGGCAGCGCTACCATGGAACTGAGGTCGATGTATGGCGCAACTTGACTGGTCCCAATGCCCGGCTGTCGAAAGCATCCCCGGAAAAGTGAGCGGAGCATGGGTTCTGAAAGGCACGCGTATGCCGGTGCGGACGATTTTCGAGAATCTCGAGGCTGGTCTGTCGGTTAAGGAGATCACGGAGGTGTTCGACGTGACTGAGCAGGAAGTGAAGGCCGTACTTCATTTCGCGACTCAGAGTCTGGAAAAAGCCCCTGTGCCCGGATGAAGATTCTGTTCGACAACGGCACGCCCAATCCCATTGCGCGCAGTCTTGTTGGCCACGAAGTGGCGTTCGCCAGGCAGATCGGTTGGCACGAACTTAAGAACGGCGAGTTGCTCCGTCAAGCCGAAGAAGCCGGTTACGACCTGCTTCTGACCTCTGACAAGAACATCCGCTACCAGCAGAACCTATCCGATCGCAAGATCGCCATCGTGGTATTGGGCAACCAACAGTGGCCGGATGTCCGGCTCCATCTTGACCGTATTGCAGCGGCAATCAACGGCGCTTACGCCGGGCAGTTATACCGAAGTTGAAATCCCGCACAAAGACTGACCGCCGCCGCTCGAATCCTGGAGAAGTGGCAAACCAGGTGATTCGCTGGGTCAGGGTGAGGCCGTTCCTGTCCGGATCACAAGCGCCGGTGTTGCCTCCGCAATGCAACAAACCCAGGAAGCGACACCACGCACGCCTGGAGGATGAACCTGGGGGGACTGAAGCCCGGAGCGCCCCCATAGCGAAGATAGGAGCGAGGCCGGCAAACGTAAACTCGTACCAGTAGACGCTGTCCCGCTTGAAAATGGCCATGCAGCTCACCGATCCGGCAAAAACTTCGGCAGCGCAACTCGCATATAAAAACGCCCAAAGGCTTGGGAAAAATGCTCAAGGTGCGGACTGCGCAAGCGGAAGCGCGTGGCCATCGCAGAGACCGACAAACGTAGGTAGCCTAAGGGAAGACTAATCACTTCACGAAAATCGACGACCAGCGCGGTTCGAAGTTCGTTCGGATTCGCACAGGAGCCAATCAAATGAATTCCTTCGCGGCGGCCAGCCGCGACCTCTTTCCAGACACCCTTTGTTTTGAAACTGGGCTGCTCCGCTTCCCATGAATCGACCAATTGAATGGGGCAAAGGGCGATGTAGCGCAGTTTTCCATTGCGGAGGTCACATGTTTGGCTGACGGTGATCAGGTCGCGCACATGTATCTCGACCTTGCCAGCTTCGGTCTTTCTCTCTTCGAGCTGGCTCACGGTGGGTCGGTCCGTCAGCAAGGGAACGGCGGTGTCGGGGCGATAGTCACCTTGGCTCAACTCAGAATCTGTCACCCGCTCCCAGCAACTCTCAATCATTCGGTAAGGTCATAGGCGAGAGACGGCAAGCGACCGTGGTAAACGAAATTGGCATCCAGGAAGTAAATTGCCTTCGGCTGCATTGGCCGGTAATTCGGCAACTCGAAATGCCGCGGATTTATCTCACCGGCGAAGCGCTGCCAAGCCGTTCCCATCGACCTCTCGAGCACCTCCGCAGTCGCACTCCGGCTAAAACTGAGATCATCTGCCGTCCGAACGATCGCAACGGGATGGGTTTGGGAATAGCTCCAAGGTTGATCTTTCATCCGAACAGCTCCCTTGTCTTGTCGGTAATGCAGGACTCGAAAATCAGGTTCTTTCGGCAACGAAGCTCATCTAGCCGAAGCCAAATACTCTCCTCGTCGCTAAACTCCTGCCATTCATCGGAGACGTCGATATCAAGCAGAAAGGGTATTTTGCCTTCATCCGTGAGAGCCAACATCGCTTGATTGAGCGTGACGGCGCAGCGTAGGTCTTCCTGAGGCAGTTGCAATTGCATCGGCAATCTCGCCAGTCGGTGCCGGTACCTCAATTCGATTCACAAACCGGGTTGCGATTCGGACGATCTTTTCGGGGGCAAGCCGCGCACGGAAAATATCCCAGAGCCTTCTGGCCTCCGGACAGAAAGCCTCCCATGACTCATAAGGCGCCAGCCTACTGAACGCATAACGATCCGGCCAAGCGGTAACGCTTTGAGTGCCTTCAGCGTTGAGCCAAGAATAGCCGACCTTCCGCTGCGAGGCCAGCGCGCCTATTTCGGCACCAGTGCGAATCTCGGCGTGGACGCCGAACGTTTCCCTCTTTTGCGGATATGTGGCTCGCACCTCATCGAACACATTGGCGCACGTCGTGGCCGAAACACCAGGTTTGGGTATCACGCGGATTTCGATGATAGCCTCGGTAATCGGCGCGTGGGGGTACTTTCGCGAGGCCGGAACCGGATGAATGTCCTGAAGTTCTTCTGTCAATTTGTCAACCACCTATTGGCGACAATGGGAGTGTTGCCGCAGCACTAGCGAGCAGAGTGGTTCGTTTCCACAGCCAACTGCACGATGCAGGCGCATTCACGTACGATGCTACCAAACGGTCCACCCAAACGCAAATATTTCCCCAGCGTTTTCAATGGGTTAGATCGATCAAGCCAACATTGCAAGTATATGCTTTGATTAGGGTTATGTGGCTTGTGTGGGTATCTGTGGATTGTGCACTCATGGTTTTTCCACAGATTTTCGCATGCCAGCCGTTGAATCGGCCTGAACAATGCGTTACGGCTCACGACGGCCACGCAGGCTCCGAGAGCCGTCACGCCTCGACTGGCTGCTGGCTTTTGGATAAGATCGCTCTCGTGAATGCCGCCAGGTCCAAACAGTTCTGTCCAGTAGCTTTCAGGTTCATTCGTGCATCAGCCGTCGTGAGCGTCACTTCTATGGAAGACGCAAACTGTGGATCCGACCCCAACCGCCAGTTCTTACACTTAATGTCCAGAGGCAGCGCGGCAAGCTTAGATCCAACCGCCAGCGCTCCGGTCGGCTGACCCTCTTGCCTCTCAACTTGCAGGATAAGAGAGCCTATAGCGGTCCAGATGTGGCTAGAAGGGAAATAACCTGGCCTGCCTCGTTCATGCAACGACACCTCACAGAAGACCGTGGCGGCTGGGCCCGGCGCCGCGAAGGCGAGTGCGTGGCTAATCGCAGCTACCCGTTCTGACGAATAAATGTCCTGAGGGTCTTCATGAACTATCTGTAAGTGGCGCTTTATACTCTCTCGAATAGCTTCTTCTGTGTTCACGTTATAACGCCTCCGCCGGCTTAGAGGGTTCTGCTCACCTCTCAGAAATTGTTCCAGCGCGTCTCGCCCGATTCGCCAACCGCCGCCTATCTTTCGACCGGGCAGCTTGCGCCGCGCGCGCAGCAAGCGGCAGGCCGGTATCCGCACACCGGCCCCCATTAACTAAACCGAGTAGTGCCGGCCGCGATGCGCGCCGATCAGAATCTGAAACAGGCGGTGCGCGATCAATTCATGCATCGACAGCAATTCCTTGTTGGCCTTGGTGATCGCCTCGGCGTCGCGCATATCGGCCACCTTGCCGCCGCCGGCCTTCAAGGCGTCGGTGGCTTCCTTGATGATCGGGTCTGAGATCACGTCGCCGGCCATCTCCCACAGCGTGATGAAACGGTCCACCGCGGTGGGGAAGCTCACCGCGAAGACGCCATGATTGCTGGTGGTGCGCGGCGGCTTGTAATCGAGGTTGAACGGACCGTTGTATCCGTGGCTTCGCAGCAGCACGAGCACGTTCAGCCAGTCCAGCGGATTCACCAACCCAACCGCGATATCGACGTCATGTTTTAAACGGTAGCCGTCGTTAATGTCGAAGTGGAACAGCTTGCCGCACATCAGGGCCCGCGCCAGTGACGCTCGGGGGGCAGCACCCCACATCAGTTCGTGCAGGTACTCGGGGTTCAGACCCACCATCTCGGGATGCTTCAGCAAGCCAGAGGAAATGAAGGCGAGCATCGCATCCGACGTCGGCAGCAGGATCTCGGCTTGCGGTTCAAACGGCTTCGCTTCAAGGCAGTGCTTGAGAGTCGGCCGGTTGAACTTCTTCGCCAGTTCGATGTCGGCCTCGCAAGCCGCGTTCAGCCCATCGGCATACCATCGGAGCGTCTGGACTTCGTCGATCGCGCCCTGCACAAAGTAGCCCAGCGAACCCGGCCAGTACACCGCGAACTCAGCTCCTAACTTGTGCCCGATGTGAACGGTGTTCTTGAGACGCTCGGCCGCATAATCGCGAACCTCGGGCGCTTCCGCCGCGGGGCTGCCTGCCCAGACTGCGTGATGAAACGTTTCAGTAGTGACCATCGAACACTTTAGACCGCCCTCGTTGAGGGCACTCTGGATGCGGTCGACAATGGCCCACTGCTCGTCGCCGAAGAGCTTGTCGGTGGGGATCACGTCCGTGTCATGAGTGGCCCAGTGGGCGATGCCGATCTTGCCATACTCGCGGATCACCTGCTCAAAGGTGACCGGCGTGCGCGTCGGCGCGTGGAATAGTGCGTGGCCCTCGTACGCGCCCGCCCACTGCGGACCCGAGATGTAATATCGGCGTCGAACCTCCGGCGCGTACGCACCGCCGCAGGACGACATGAGGCGCTCGACGAGCGCCTGCTGTTGATTCACAGAATCAGTGGTCATGATGTTTTCCGACCGCTATCTTATCGAACAGCGCGGCCACGTGCATCTATCCAATGCCTTGCGTCATGTCTTGACTCTAGCCGATGCCGAGTTCGTCAATCCGCTCGAGCGGCATTCCACAACGGCGGCAGATCACCGAGGCACAGTCGCCGCACACCAGCGGATCGGGCGCCGCGGCATCGCACCGCGCGCAATAGTATTCGCTCACCTTTTGATCATCCACAATGTCTCCTCCAACCTGCACTGCTAGACTACTAGGAGCAGTCCTTCCGATGCTGGCGCGACTCATCCCATTCAATTGTCTGCTGGTGTTGTTGTGCGCGTGCAACCCAGGCGGCAGGGGCCCGTCAGCCATCGGAGAAGCCTATGTCGGGCCCGCCACCCTGAATTTGCGGCAGGAACTCGCGCCAAAATCTCCCGTGGTAGGGACTGTCAAGCATGGCGAAAAGCTGGACGTCGTGCAGACGCGCCGCCGGTTCGTCCGCGTCCGCACCCGCAGTGGGGCGATGGGTTGGACAGACAGCCGCCAGTTGCTCTCCACCGATGAAATGGACGATCTCCGCGAACTCGCCGAGGAAGCGGGCAAGCTTCCATCACAGGGCGAAGCCAGTGTATACGATGCGTTGAACATGCACACCGAACCCAACCGCGGTTCGCCCAGTTTCGCGCAGATCCCCGAGAATGGCTCAGTGGCCGTAGTGGGACACCGCCTTGTGCCGCGGCTTCCGGGCACCACGCGGCAGACCAGCATCGTAACGCCGGCGCCGCCAAAGTCAATTCGCAAGAAGAAGCAGAAAGAGTCGAGCCGTATCCCACCGCCCCCGATGCCGGCCGCTCCACCACTGCCGGCCAACTGGCTCGAACTCAGCAAGAGCGCGCTGCCGCAGTCTCGCTCTGAAGAGGAGTTTGCCAAAGAAGCCGCGGCCGGAACCGCGCGAGAGAAGGAAGAGCCGGCGGAGAAGCCCATCCCGTTGGAGGATTGGAGCCTTGTGCGGATGAAGGATGGCCGCACCGGCTGGGTGCTGGCGCGCATGCTGGTGATGGCGATCCCCGATGAAGTGGCGCAGTATGCCGAAGGGCATCGCATCACTTCTTACTTCGCGCTCGCCGACATCAAGGATGGCGACCAGATGAAGCATCACTGGCTCTGGACCACCATCGAAAGCGGACGCGAGCCCTACGAGTTCGACGGCCTCCGCGTCTTCATCTGGAACGTGCGCCGTCATCGTTACGAGACCGCTTATATCGAACGTAAACTCCGCGGTTATTATCCCGTCGTCGCAACAAAAGGCGCCGAGCGCGGCGAAGGCGCTACGTTCTCCGTCATCGTCGATAGTGGCGGTCAGACGGTCCGGAAGACTTACGTTTTCAACGGCACTCGCGTCAACCTGCAGCGTAAAGAGCCGTTCACTCGCGACCCCGGCCAGTCTGTGCCGCAAACCGCCGGCGCCGCGCCTCCCGGCCAACCCGCCCCACCCGATCCTGGATTTCTCGACAACCTGAAGAGCCGCGCCAAATCCGTTCTCAAGTAGCCTTCACGGGCGTCCTTGAAAGCGCAAAGGCCACGTGCCGCGGCGCCAAGCGATGGAGGAACCCGGGCGGACGTGGCTGCGGCACGAGAGTCCGTTTTGCGCGTGTTCCTAAAGAGCACAGGCCGCGAAGGCAGCGTCTCAAACGGAAGCGTCTGGGAATGGTGTCGCGACTGGTATCACGGGCTTCTGCCCGGTGGTCTCGATCCGGATCTATCGTCGGTGAAGGGCAACCCGAATCGGGATGGCACGTATTCGCGGGTTCGGCGCGGGGGAGCGTGGATTGAGGAAGGCTGGGCCAACCGTTCGGCGGTCCGCTTGCGGTACGAGCCCGAGAGGCGAAGCGACCACATCGGCTTTCGAGTGGTCGCCGTGCAGCGGTAGATTGACAATCGGCCTAGGCATCGATACAATACCCCTGTAGTCATTATGCCTAAGATCGAGATGCCATCCGGCGCGTTAGTGCTGCTCATACTGAGGGTGCTAAGTTCTGGTCCGCTGCACGGGTATGCCATCGCGCAGCGGATCCATGTGCTGTCCTCCGAAGTGCTGCGGATTGAAGAAGGGGCGCTTTATCCGGCGCTCCAGAAGATCCTGATGAAGGGCTGGGTTACCTCGAAGTGGGGCATTTCCGAGACCAATCGGAAGGTTCGTGTTTACCAATTGACGCCTGCTGGACGCAAGCAATTAACGGCCGAATTGTCCGACTACGGGCGCGTGCACGAAGCCATTCAAGCCGTGCTGCGCACCGCCTAGAGGTAACCCTGTGAAAGAAATGTTCCGCCGCCTGCGCTATCTGCTGAATCGCCGCCGCTACGAGCGCGAACTGGCGGA
>Ga0163150_10007149_pt1 | contig 13309 bp, 8 predicted proteins | sample OliLakLV19P2IB_FD_148628 | JGI IMG/M metagenome (GOLD analysis project Ga0163150, IMG submission 148628) | Freshwater microbial mat bacterial communities from Lake Vanda, McMurdo Dry Valleys, Antarctica - Oligotrophic Lake LV.19.P2.IB | ecosystem: Environmental > Aquatic > Freshwater > Lake >...
AGGTTGGCAGCGATGGCGGCTGGATACGGCGAATTACCGCTTGTTTCAGACGGCCCGGTTGTCCCGCGCAGCATGGGGCGGACTGGACAGCGGCAACCTCGACTTTGTTGGTTCTGGTGAAGACCTTTACTTTTGGCAACTCGCCAATGGTTATCGGCCCGAAGATGCGATCAGCGGCATCAACCCGGTCGAACGGCTGGTCACCGGGTTTCGTGACCAATGGCTGGCGGAAGTGAACTCAGCTGTGAGCCGACTTCGTTCGCTGGGTGTTGTCTTTGGAAAAAACGGCGAAGGAATTGACAGCCTGGCAGAAAAGCACACGACGACAGTTACGGTTCCGGACCTGGCGTGGAACGCTGTACCCGAAGTCTCCCTGACTCACCAAAACCGGCAACTGCCGATGGTGATGCAGACCAGCGAATCCCGAATGGTGATGCCGGTGGATCTGTCGGGCACTCAGAGAGTGTGGTCCGGAATTACGGTTGACCTGACACCATGGAAGGAAAGTGGCGGGCGGAAGCCCGAGAGCCGGATTGCCTTGCGTGGGAACTGGCGACAAGCCATCGTCGACTGGAAACTCGAGCCGAAGAACAGGATTGTTTACGACCTGGCATTCAAAAAGGATAAAGCAAACGATGCAGTGGTAACTGTCAGGCCGCCGGACACCCCGCCGGTTATCAACGTATTGCTGTTGCTGGATTGTTCGGATTCCATGGACTCGATGATTCCCCGCCCGCTGGAAGAAGGGGCGGGCGCCGGAATTCAGGAGGAAGTGCCCCTGTTTGACCTGATCAGGGAACGTGCAATCAGCATGGTCCAGGGACTCGATCAGGTTCAGTTCGAAGGGGAGGCGGATGTCCGTTTGGGATTGATCGCGTTCGGAATGGTCCAGACTACTCCGGGGGGCATCAAGTATCGAAAACTGGCGGAGCAGGTTTACCGAACCGAACTTCAGCCGCTAAATGCCCGCTGGAAAAACGAACTGATCGAGGCAATTCAGCTGTTGAAGCCCGGCGGCGAAACGCCGCTTTACGATTCCATCCGTTTCGCCTGTTCTACGCTGGAAGAACTGCCGGGCCGTCGCCAATTGGTGTATGTGCTGAGCGACGGAGTAAATTTCACGCAGAAGACCGGATTGAACGGAACGGCAGCAGCGGTGCGGGACAAACTGAAATCGCTGCCCGATTTCAAGCTGAGCATCTTTCACTTCGATTATTTTGAAAACTGGATTTCCCGCGAGCGTGAAAACCAGCGAAAGATCCAGGATGCCGACCCGGCGATGGCGGAACTGAAGCCGGAAGAAAAAAAGACGCGACTGGACGATTTCGAAGCGGCCTGGCGACGGTTGCAGGCAAACGGGATCAGCGAATTGACCGATATGAACCAGCTTAAAGGGCAGTTCACTTACCACAAATACGAACCGTCCGAATACAACGCGATGATCAAGGATCTGGCCGCTTCGATTCCCCGATTGGAAGTTGCTGTCCGGACATCGACCGGGTTTGAGTCCGTTGATCCGGCCGACCGGCGGTTTGTGATCCCGGCGGAATATTTGCCGTGTGACATCGACGTTACTGCTCAGGGTACCCACTTTGGAAAAGCGACCCGGCAATTGCGCGCATTGGGTGGGGAATCGTTGTCGATGACTTACCAGCCGGAGATCCCCGAGTTGCAGTTTCCTGATTTTACGGATGAGAATCCGGACTTCAGTCCAGTGGACGGCGGGCCATCTGCAGGCAATGTAAGGCTGTTTACCCGCCGGATCCCCAATAACCAGGGAAATCTGGAATTCCGTTTCGGTTTTGGAAATACGCCAGCCGGGAAGCGGACTTTTGTAAACCGTCCGGCGTTTTTGCTGGCCGAGGTGGATGAGTTGGGTGCCGGATTGGAGGAACGGCGAAACTATTTTCTCGCCGACCATGCGTTTATTCCGGGCATTCATTTCCCGATCGCGCGTACCAGCGAACTGAAAATCGAACTGGCATCGACCGGAACCAGGCTGAAAGTCTGGTACGCCGATTCATTGCCCGAATGCGTTCATAGGGTACAGGTTGGGAATGACCAGACCGGGGACGACATCCAGGCCGCAACCGGCGTGGCTATTGAAAGTCTTGGCCTGAAGGGATTAACAGTTCAAATAGGCAGGAATGCCAATACCCTGACCTGCCAGGTCCAGTACGATTCTGACAGAAACGCTGATACGAAGTTGTTCGTGATTTGTCCCCAGGCTGTGGCTTCGGATCGAAGATTTGATTTGACCAACAGGCAGGAATCGCACGTGTTTTCGCTGGACGGGTCCCCCGATGAAGGAAGTGCGGAAATCCTGCTGGTGACTCCTGCCCGGTTGAACCAGTCGCTGGACGGAAACCTTCGCTATTTTGATTCATCGAGGTAAAGGATACGGTTGGAGGGCCTCTGGAACTTTCGATGGACAGAAACTTTTTTGGGAAAATTCTGGCAACAACTCCGGCGGCAACACGATAATCAGGTTGTTGCGCGCAAAAACTGGAAATCCGGCTGAGGCTGGATCGCTGGCCGATGGTGAGTTGGAATTCGGGATAAGCGGTGCGTTGTGGGAGGAAGGAAATGGCCGGTTACCTCTGGATTCACGACATCAAGGGAGAATCTACCGACGCTGGCCACAAAGACTGGATCAATCTCCTGAGCGTCAGCCAGGGGATCATGCGTCCTTTGCCGATGGGTTCTTCCGGATCGACCCGTCAGCGGTCCTCTGTCACCTGTGGGGATGTGGTGGTGGTCAAGGAACTGGACAGTTCAACGACCAAACTGATCGACGCAATTTGTGACGGGACCAGTTTTCATGAAGTAAAAATCGATCTTTGCACTTCCCAGGGTGCAGGGAGTCGCGTCCCCTATTTTCAATGGACCCTGAAAAACGTCCGGGTCACGCAGTATGACGTTTCCGGCGTTACCAAAGATGGCCAGGTTCCGACAGAATCGCTTTCGCTGAATTACGAAGATATTAAGTGGACTTACGACAAGATGGGGAAAGACGGGAAATCGCAGGGGAAGCTGGAGGCAACCTGGAAAGTCGAAGAAGGAACCAGGTAAACGGTTTGGGACTTGCAATTCAGGTCCAACAAATCGTTTTGAGTTTTCGGAAACCTCCCGGCGCCCGGCGTTGGAACGGGCCATCTGCCCGCCAGCCTGATTCAACTTCATCTTGCATTCTTTTCCCGTTTCAGGGCCAGATGCCTGGATATCGCAGGCCACGTTGCGTGGGGAGTTGCGTGGTTTTTATTTCCGGGAATTGGTCCGGATCCCGGTCCGCACTTCTCATTATTACGTGCGGTCATGCAGTCGGTCCGCCCGATTCCTGTTGCAGCGGGGAACTTTGCAGACCGGCATGGCTGTGGGCGGCATGGGCAGGCGCAAGACAGGTCCGGTTCTGTTAAATTGACAGGATTGTGCAACCCGCTGGAAAAGTTCGAAGAATCGTGGCAACTTTTGGAAATGCCCCGCGATAATCCTTTTGTCAAGCGGTTGCCTGACAAGGTATCTGGAAAAAAGTCAGTTTTTTTGAGGAGTTTGATATGGCTGGTTATTTGAAGATTGGCGACATCAAGGGTGAATCTGTTGACGAAGGACACAAGGACTGGATTAACCTGCTTTCCGTCAGCAACGGCATTACCCGGCCCATGGCCGCAGGGGCCCACGGCTCGACGCGTCACCGAAGTTCGGCAACATTTGGTGATGTCAACTGTGTAAAGGAAGTCGATGCTTCGACACCGAAACTTCAGGAAGCGGTTGCTGACGGCACAAGCTATCCCAAAGTGCTTATTGACCTCACGACTTCGTCAGAGGGCGGAAAGCGGCTTCCTTACCTTCAATGGGAATTGAAGCAGGCCCGCGTCACCAGCTACAGCGTCAGTGGTGCCACCGATGGCTCAACCCCACCGATTGAGCAAATCTCACTGAACTTTGAAGAGATCAAAGTGACGTACGACAAATTGGGCAAGGACAACAAATCGCAAGGCAAGGTTGACTACACCTGGAAGCTGGAAGAAGGCACCAAATAGTCCACGCTTGAACGTACTCGAGTGGTTGTCAGCGGACCGTTGGGAATCGGACAATCATCGGGGAAAAAAGAATCAGCCCAATATCAAACGGGGGTTGCAAAGCGGGCATCGGCCAGCTTTGCCCCCCTTTTTTTTTGTTGCCCCCCCAAATGCCCAGGCTGTAACTTTATCGCTGACGGGATTCCCGCAGCAAATAGTCCGCACATTCGCCAGGACGTTGGTGTCCCAGCGTTGAAACTTCTGTGCAGGGATTCTGGTGCATCATCCGGAACGGCAGGACAACAACAGTTCCGAAAAACTTTGAAGCCGAAACGACCGGTTCCAGAGCTGTCCTGGGCCGGATCCCGTATCGTTCCAGGTTTGGCTGCTCAAAATAAAGCGGCCGGTGTTCGAAGCTTGGCGTGATCCAGGTGTAGGTAACGGGCAGCCAGAAATTCGTATAACCGTCCGCGCCGGTTGTCAGCCGAACGGGGGACTGTAGTTGCGTCGCGGAGTTGCGATAGGGGTCGTCCAGGTTTAACCGGCCAAGCAGACTGCCTGCGTCAGTCATCGGTCCGATCATTTCGCTGACACTGAATTTTCCGTCCAGGACGTAACGGACGGGCGAGGTGATTCTCTCGATTTCAAAAAGTTCCAGTGGTTGGTCTGTTTCACCATTTGGCGTCACCGGTTCGGGCTGAATCGGCTGCAAAACCAGTTCGGGAATCTCGCTCCTGTATGACAATCCATTCGATCCCGGAACTGCACCCGGAGACAGTGGTGCCAGCTGCCCTGTCAAAGCCGGTTTCAGTTCCATCAGCGTAACCTGTTGAGGTGCATTTGCCTGGGATGGATTGGCGGCGGCAATCCCGTTGGAATCTGGCGGGCTCACTGGCGGAACGATTGTGCCGACTGGCAGCCCGGACAAGATGGATGGGATATCCGGGATCGGGCTTTCTGTTGTTGAACCGGGAGCGGGAGGTTCCGTCAGGTTGGATCCGGCACCTATTGCCATGGGCAGCAACGGTTTGGGATCAACGGTTTTCTTTGCTGGTGGAGAAACAGCAGTCAACGAACCAGGCCCGGCAAGTATTCCGGGGACAGGGACCTGGCCGGCTTCGGAAACAGCCGGAATTGCGTTTTCAAAACCGACAAGGTTCACCTGACCAGTCTGATTATCCGGTTGCCCTCCTTCCCGCAAAACGGCATGGTCAACCGGATTTCGGGAGGTCCCCGATTCGTCGGTGCTTGCGACAGGCAAGACATGATTGAGAACGTCCATGGCCGTCCTCGGAAGTCGTAGCTCTTGCGCGCAGGCAACGGGAGCAGGGCCAACAACCATCATGGTTGCGAAAAGCAGTATGCTACAGTTCAGCAGTTTCATTTCAGAAACTCCCATTTTTCATTTTTCCGGACGGTTCCAGCCTCTGATATCCAGAATGGCAGACGAATCACCGAACCCCATTTCCAAAAATAGGGAAACAGGGTTACATGTTATGACGTCGATTACTTCCAATTGGGGAGTTGGTTCCTTACCCGTTTGATAATTGGGTTTGGGCCTGTCCCCGGTTTGCGTAACGGTTTTGCTGCGCAGGCAAACAATCCTGGATATACTGGTGTTATCGGAAAGGCAGAATCGATTCACCAACTTGAGCCCGAAAAAAACTGTTGCAACCAGCACAGATTGCCTGACCTGCCCGATTTGCCAGGCTGGGCGTTGTGGTTGCATTCCATTGAATGCAAGAATGTGAATTTGGGGGAAGTCAACAAGTGAAGCTGCAGTTGTGTGCCATATCGGGAAGTCGGGAGGGGGAGACCTTTGTAGTCGATGACCATGCGCGGGTTTCTTTTGGCCGAACCACGAATTCTGACATTGCGTTTTTGGACGATGGGCACATGTCCAGTCTCCATTTTGAAGTCGTGAACCATGGTCACCGGTTTGAGGTTCGCGATTGTGGCAGCACCAATGGAACGTGGATCAATAATTGCCGGATCACTGTTACCGAATTGTCTCACGGGGATTTGCTGAAGGCAGGCAAATCCGTTATGCGGGTGGAAGTGGAAAAAGCCGAACCACCCGGGAGCAAAGTACCGGCTCCTGCCAGGCCGGATTTTACGCGTGAATCGGACAGCCAGGTTCCCATGCCATCCCATGCTCCCACGCATGGAGATCGGCCACGTCCGAAAGCAGCTGGCCCCATCCAGTTTTCCGTGGATGGAGCTTTCGACTCAACGCCACCAGTTCGAAAGCATGTCCCACCGCCGCCCGCCGCAATCCCCTTTCCCGATTCCGCCGGGTCGCCAATTGAATCGGTGCAAATCCCGGTCAAGGATCCATCACCACTATTGCAATCCGGAATGACTCCTCCATCGGCACCACCGGTGGCGCGATCCAACGTCAGTGACAATCCATTTACTGATTCCTGCGATTTTGGCTTTCACGAGCCACCGCCCGTTTCTCCGAATCCCATTCTTGAGCGGCCGGGCACAGTGCGACGGGGATTTTGTTGTCTGGAAAGAAAGATACAGGCTTCGATCGAAGATGCTCTGGCGTTGATACTTGCCAAAGTGATGGCCAATTATTCCATGCGGCTGGTCGTGCATTTCCAGAAAATCCGGATTGGAGTTCCGTCCCGATCGTTTGCTGCTGAACCGTTGCTCGACTGGTTTGGTTCCGGACCGGAAGGGACCTGTTCGCCGGTATTGATGAACGGCGAAGTACTTCATCAACCTGAATTCGCCAGCGTCCTTCCGCGATTGTGTCGTGCAGATGCCCTGTTGGCATTTTTTGGAACAGAACCAAAATCACTTGAAGCACAGATCAAATCGATGGTGCAGACAGGTGTTGCAGGTTTCGCGGAAGAGGGCGGATTTCTCGCCAGTTGTTGGCCCAGCTCTTTGATGAGCATGATCGATATTTCCGGAACCCAGGTTTGCGAAGAGTTGTTTGCGAACCGGATATCGGGAACCGTTTTTTGCACACCGGGAAAAAAACAGGTTTTGCGCGCCTATGCAAATCCCAACCTGGCGTCGCTGCTGGAAAAGGCGGATTTCAGCGAGCGGGTCTGACCAGGGAAACGGCGGATGGCCCGGATATTTCCCGATCCGGTTCCCTTCTGTCGAGCGGCCATCCGTTCCGGGCGTTCACCCGCTTTCAGGCCCACCATCCTCCGTTCACGTGAATGGTTTGGCCAGTGACATAACTGGCCAGATCGCTGCACAGGAACAGGATTACATTGGCAATTTCCGTTGGCTCGGCAAACCTGCCCAATGGAATATTGGTCAGCATCACCTGCCGGTTTTCTTCCGGGATGGACTCCCCCATTTCGGTGTTGACGACACCTGGAGCAACTGCGTTGACGCGAATTCTTTTGCGGGCCAGTTCCCGGCTCAGCACTTTTGTCAGAGTCACGACTCCGGCCTTGGCCGATGCGTAATTTGCCTGCCCAAAAAAACCCGTCACTGCTGACAGTGACGCGACGTTGACGATGGCTCCCCCATCGGACAGTTTCTCGACAGCCGCTTTGCACGAGTTGAATACACCGGTCAGATTCGTGTCAATAACGTCCTGCCACTCCTGACCAGACATCTTTCGAAAGCTACGGTCCCGGAGGATACCAGCGTTGTTTACCAGCAGGTCGAGAGTTCCGAAACTGGAAACTGCATGTTCCACCATGGCCGCCATTTGGTCCGGGTTGCGAACGTCGGCTCCGGCAGACGTTGCCCGTTCGCCAAGACCCTGGACGACTGACTGCGCAAGTTTTTTGTTGTGACCCGAAGGGTCGTCAAAGAAGTTGATGACAACGTTGGCTCCGGCGGCGTGCAATGTTTCAGCCGTTGTCCGGCCAATTCCCTGGCTGGATCCGGTAACAATTGCCGTTTTTCCCGTAAGATCAATTCCTGTCATCCTGTTTGTCCATCGCGTAAATAAATAGTTCGGGTAACGTCGCCCAACGTTTTCGGGTCCAACAGTGACGACCGGATACAATCAATCCGGTTGCCAGGCTGGTTTTCGCTTTTGCAAAAAAGCATCCAGGCCTTCCCGTGCATCGGCTGTTTCCCGGGCCTGGGCCGAAACCGAAATCGACCGTTTTAGCATGTCCCGCATCGTACCACCGCACATTTCCTGCACGTGAGACTTGGTAATTGCCAGCGCTTCGGGCGAACCGGATTGTATGGAGTCGGCCAGTTTTCCGGTCCGGTCGGCGAGTTCTTCTGCCGCAACAACGTCTTGACACAGACCGGCAGCCTGGGCCTGGGTTGCGGTCCATTTTTCGCCGGACAGCAACAATCTTGTGGCTGGACCCGCGCCGACCCGGTGGATCAACAGGGGAGTCACCATCGCCGCTGTGATTCCCCGCATCGGCTCGGGCAGCGAAAAAAATGCGTCGGCTGAGGCAATCACAAAATCGCAGGCAAGCACCAGGCCGACACCACCGGCAACGGCAGCACCCTGGACCGAAGCGATGGTCGGTACCCGCAGTGAAAACAAGCTGGTCAAGACATCGCAATAGACCTGGGAATCCTGCAGCCACTCGTTTGCACTGTCGGCTGATTCTGCCCGTTGCTGCATTTCTGCCAAATCCATCCCGGCGCAAAATACCGGTCCGTTGGAGGCAAGCACCACCACCCGGACCGACCGGTCCCTGGCGATCGATTCAAACCCGTCCGCAAGCAAATCCAGTGTTTGCCGTAACAGTGCATTTCGTTTGTCAGGACGGTTAAGCCGAAACCAGACCACCGGTCCGGTCTGCTGCTTTTCAACGAGTTGAGCCATGCGGTAGCCGAATAATGCAGTTTGTCTGGAGGAGTGGCAGATGAATTCAAGCTGAAATATGCAAAAGGCCGGGCCATCGATCCGGTGCACCCATTACGGAAATCTAACGTCTATCGTCAACGGGGTACAACCGCCCTGTTGGTTTCCACAGGAACTTGTGCCAGAATCCGAAGCTTCAGCCTGTCGTTTCAGCAGACGGGCAGCGGATTTGCGGCGCGATCGCAACTTGGATTTGAGCAGAAGAGAACGTTGAATGTCGAGAAAAAACAAGGTGCTGATTGCCAATGGTCAGGGTTTTTGGGGTGACAGCCTGTTGGGACCAATCCGGCTGGTCAATGAAGGTCCGCTGGACTACCTCACACTGGATTACCTGGCCGAAGTGACGATGAGCATCTTGCAGAAACTCAAAAGCCGCGATCCGTCTGCCGGTTACGCAACCGATTTTGTTCAAATGGTGCGGCGGGTTCTGCCCAAATGCCAGGAAAAGAGAATCAAGATTGTGGCCAACGCCGGCGGCGTTAATCCCCAGGCATGCCGTGAGGCTGTTGCCAGGGTGATTCGCGAGTTGGGCATCAGTGGTGTACGGATCGCTGTCGTCGAGGGAGACGATATTCTGGCGGAACTGAAGTCGCTGATTGACGGCGGGCAGCCATTCAAAAACATGGATTCCGGGGAATCACTGGCACCCTTTTTGGACAGGGTCCGCAGTGCCAACGTATACATAGGCGCTGAGCCGATTGTTGAAGCCCTTGCGGGAGATGCCGATATCGTCATCACCGGGCGGGCGACCGATCCTTCGGTTGTCGTTGCCCCTATGGCCTACGAGTTCGGATGGTCGATGTCGGATTACAACCTGTTGGCTGCCGGAACCATTGCAGGGCATATTGTTGAATGCGGAGCCCAATGCACTGGCGGCAACTTTACCAATTGGCGGGAAATCCCCAATCTGGCCAGAGTCGGATATCCGGTTATCGAAGCTGCCCCGGACGGAACCTTTGTCGTCACCAAACATGAGGGAACAGGCGGGCGGGTTAACATTGAAACCGTGGCCAGCCAGCTGGTTTACGAAATGGGCGATCCTTCCCGCTACATCACTCCCGATTGTATTGCCGACTTTACATCGATCCGGTTGGCCCAGGAGGGTCCGGACCGCGTTTCCGTTTCCGGAATCAAAGGCGCGCCACAGACCGACACGCTCAAGGTTTCCATGGCGTTTCTGGAAGGTTACAAGATTACCGGTCAGTTGACAGTGGCCGGACCCGATGCAATTGACAAGGCCCGTCTGTGTGCGGATATCGTTTTTGAGCGGGCCGCCATGGACGGCGTGGAATTTGAAGACAGCCAGAAATTTGTCGAAATCGTTGGCACCAACGTTTGCCACGCCGGAATCATGAAGGGACCGGCCGACCCGGCAGAGGTAATACTGCGAATCGGAGCCCGGGACAACAACCGGGAAAAACTGGACCGACTCGGAATGGAAATCGTTCCCCTGGTGACCAGCGGCCCCCCGGGCGTTACCGGCTTTGCCGGCGGTCGACCCAAAGCGACGGAGGTGATCAGTTACTGGCCAGCCCTGATCGACAGAAAGCTGGTGAAAACAAAGGTCAGCGTCGAAACGGTCTAACCACCGTTTCCGCCACCGCCAGCTTTGTCACCGCCAGCCTTGTCATCACCGGCTTTGTCATCACCAGCCTTGTCATCACCGGCCTTGTCATCACCGGCCTTGTCATCACCGGCCTTGTCATCACCGGCTTTGTCATCACCGGCTTTGTCATCACCGGCTTTGTCATCACCGGCTTTGTCATCCTTTTTGTCAGCCTTTTCAGCTTCCACATTATCCAGTTCCCTCCACGGTTTTTCCGCGAGGTAACTGTCCAGCTCTTCCTGGAGCCCTTTTTTCTGCTCGTCACTTTCGGCTTTTTCGACCGCGTCTTTGGCCCACTTCCTGGCGGTAACAAAGTCCCCGATCTCGGCGTATCCCGAAGCGAGAGTACTCAGGATATGGGCCGCCTCGTATTTGGTGGATTCGCAGGCTTTCGTGGCCAGCTCGATCGACCGTTTTCCGTCGCGCAAATCGTCAAAAGTTGATGTGGCCAGCAGCCACGCAAGATTATTAAGCAGGCCGGAATCCTCCGGGACGAGTTTCAGTGCAGCTTCATAATCGGCCAAAGCCTCCTTGTGGGCACCCAGACTCAGCCAGGCATCTCCCCGACCGCGCAGAGCCTGGGAATTTTCGGCAGTCTCGCCCAAGATCTCCTCATAAACCTTGATCGCTGCCCGGGGATCTTTATTTGCGTTCAGAACCGCGGCCAACTGCAAACGAATGCTTTCGAGCCCCTCGGTGTTTTCATCCAGCCAACGCAAATCGCGGAGTGCTTCGGTAAAGTTTTCCTGCTGGGCGTAAATCAGGCTGCGAAGCCATTTCGCGTTGCCATCGAACGCATCCAGCTCCAGTGCCTTGTTGACCGCAACGAGCGCTTCGTCCAGTTTTTCCTGTTGGGCATAAACTGTGGCCTGAACGATCCAGGCGTCCTTGTTTTTTGCATCCAGCTCCGCCGCTTTGAGCGCATCCTCCAGCGCGCCGTCTTCATTCTCCTGGGAGATCCGCAACCGGGCCCGCAATCCAAACAGCAGGCCCTGATCCGGATTGTTCTCGATTGCTTTGTCCAGAAACTGCATGGCCAGAGCGGATTCACCACGCTGCTCCATGGCCTGAATTGCCAGAATCCAGGCACCAATGTTGTTTGGCTCGGTGATCAGCCAAGCTTCAAGATCGCTGGCTGCCTTGTCCGGCTGGTTCATGTCCAGCAACAAACCGCCACGGGCACGTTTGGCAGCAACGTTGTCCGGATCAATTTTGACAGCCTGGGTCAGATCGGCCAGCTGCTTTTCCCGGTCATCACCCGACGTTGCCGCGCGAACAATCAGGGCTTCGGCCAGCTGTTTGGGCCGGCTTGCTGCGAGCTCGACGGCTTTTTCCGCCGCGGCCCTGGCCAGTTTCATGTCTCCACCTGGAAGGATCTGAAGCCGGGCCTGCAGCAAATGTGCGTCGAGCTTCGTGCCGTCTACTTCGATCAGCTGGTCCAGCAGGCGGATCGCACGGCCCCGAAAGGATCGCCACTGCGTGGCTGGCTGCGGTGCAAAAATCCTGGCGGCCAATTCCTGGGCCTGCTCCAGCAATGCCGACACCATCAGTTCCCGTGCCTGGGCTGTTTCGTCATCGGTCAGCCCTTTTTCAATGGCCGATTTGCATAACCTGACAACCTCATCCAGGTCACGACCGGTCCTGGCAGCGATTTTTTTCTCGAATGCCTGGTTCAGGTCCTGCTGGCCGTTGTCCTGTTTTAACTGCTGGTCCTGCCCGGAAACAGTGTCGCCGGCTTTGGACTCCTGGTTGGCGTCCTGGGCCCTGTTACAGTTGGGTATCGCCATTGGGGCCAATATCCCTGTGCCAAGAACCAAAGCCAGACCGAACCGATAAGCAGTGAACATTGAAAACCTCAAGCAATGGTACTAATAGCGTGATTTCCGTTTACCGTCCGGGCTGAAACAAAACCGGACTCTCACGCCTAACTGGTTTCTGGATTCACCGGTTTGAAACAGATTCAATCCGGACATCGACCGGGCAGCCAGGCAAATCCTGCAGTTCAGACAACAAGGTAGTGAAATCCGTCCGTTGCAACTCCTGTCCCGGTATCGTGAGATACCGGGTCCCGATTCCTGTGATTCTATCGAAGCCCCGTTTGGTCGTCAGGTCCAGTTGACGGTGATTCCCGTTTTGGGGATGTCCGACCCGGCTTTTCTGCAATCGAATTAGTACTGGACGGATTCCCGGGAACCCTGCGAGGCCGACAGGTAGTACCCCGGAAAATCCGGCCGGAAAAGGCAAAATACGGGGTTTTGACGGTTTTGCCGGAAATTCCGACCACGCAGTTCTTGTTCACGATGACATTCCGGAGGGGGGCTCAACCGGTTTTCTGGTGATCCGAACAAATCCCACCGGCCGGTTTTCACTTGGAATTCCGATGAAGACCGAGTATTCTGTTGATAGATGGGCAGCTTGTCGCCTGGTTTTAAATCAAGCAACAGATCACGGCCCATCCGACGGTTTCACGTCAACCGACGAGGGCAAGTTTGTCGGTTGTAAACATTTGGAGAGATTTCATGTCACGTATTTTCTGTGTTCGTCAGGCATGGAGGGCCATTGCCCTGTGTAGTTTGCTTTCGATGACCCAGGCTGTTATCGGTTTGCAAACGACGGAGAACGATTCACGCAATGAAAAGCTGCTGAAAAAGCTTCAGGGGAAAATTTCCACAACGTGGATGCACCTGGAAGGCTTTGATGCCGTTGAACTTTTTTCGGCCATGGAAGCCGGACAGATCGAAGTCCGCTTTCGTCCGGTCAGTTCAACCCAGGCGAACATTTTTGTAACCAACAAATCCGATCGACCGTTGTCGATTGAAATGCCTCCTGCCTTTGCCGGAGTTCCAGTCCTCGCCCAACAAGTTGGCG
>Ga0163150_10007151_pt1 | contig 13306 bp, 9 predicted proteins | sample OliLakLV19P2IB_FD_148628 | JGI IMG/M metagenome (GOLD analysis project Ga0163150, IMG submission 148628) | Freshwater microbial mat bacterial communities from Lake Vanda, McMurdo Dry Valleys, Antarctica - Oligotrophic Lake LV.19.P2.IB | ecosystem: Environmental > Aquatic > Freshwater > Lake >...
GGTTGCTTTCAAAGGCAAACTGGCTTATCTCGATATTGAACATTTTCGTTTATCCATGGATCGCACGATAGTCGACAATTATCATAAGACAGTTGAAAAATGGAAGTCAGCCGGATATGACCTTACCCCGGTTACCCTTGATTGGCTGGATTATGTCATCCCGGCATATTATGTAATGACGACAGCAGAAGCCTCTTCTAATTTATCACGATATGATGGTATACGGTATGGATACCGCGCAGAAGACGCCACTACCATGGATCAATTGTATAAATTATCCCGCACCCGCGGTTTTGGTACTGAGGTCAAAAGGCGCATTCTACTGGGTACTTATGTATTGAGCGCTGGTTTTTACGATGCCTATTATCAAAAAGCACAACAAGTTAGAAGGTTGGTGAAAAATAATCTCGATGTTTTATTTGATCAATTCGATGGATTGGTGTTGCCTATTTCGCCGGTCCTTCCCTGGAAAATAGGTGAAAAAATGGATGACCCGGTCTCGGTTTATCTCGCCGATATCTTTACGGTAATGGCCAATGTTGCCGGCCTGCCGGCCATCTCAATTCCTACCGGAAAAGATAAAAATGGTTTGCCTATCGGAACCCAGTTGGCTACCCGGCAATGGGAAGAAAAGAAATTACTTTCCCTGGCCCGGGGTTTATCTTTACTATGAATTGCCGCCGATGATAGAGGCAACCACTATGGTTAAAGAACGTATTCTGCAAGCCTTAAATAATCCTCTGCCTGGCCTGGCTGCTCAACTCCTGATGGCTATGCCCGGTCGGTATATCAATGTCCAGGTACCCTCCGATGCAAGAAAAGCAGCTGTACTGGTCTTGTTGTATAATAAATCAAACCGTATATTTTTAGCCTTGATCCGAAGAAAAATTATTGAAACAGACCGGCACAGCGGGCAGATCAGTTTTCCAGGAGGCAAGGTAGAGCCGGGTGATGATTTTCCTGTGCAAACGGCCCTCCGGGAAGCTGAGGAAGAAATCGGGATCAATCATACCCTGGAAATCCTGGGATTGCTCACGCCGCTTTATATCCCGGTGTCTAATTTTCATGTGACCCCTGTAGTGGCATGGTATGGAGGTGAAGTCGATTTTATTATCCAAGAAAATGAAGTGGAAGAACTCATCGAACTTGAACTGGCCTTGCTCATTCATCCCGAAGTAAAATCACTCAGGGACATGAAGGTGTTTCCTTCCATGGTTTTAAAAGGAGTGCCGGTATATGACATTCAGGGTTTAATCATCTGGGGGGCGACAGCAATGATGTTGAGTGAATTGGAGGTCATGATTAAGGCCTCTTCCAGATAAATCTTTCCATCTCTGGTAAACCCATTTTTGCCTCAAAGAAATCCGTTTCATACACAGGTTGTAAACTTGACTCAGCAAGTTTTTTCTGCGTTAATCTGCTTATTCTGCGGGACTAATTTTAACATCAATGATATTAAAAGATGTTCCGGTGTATGATATCCAGGGATTGGTAATTTAGGGGGCGACGGCTATGATGTTGAGTGAATTGGAAGTGGTGCTGAGGGCTTCTGGCCAGAGCTCTTCAGGCAAGGGCGTTCCGAGGATTCGGAATATCGGCCGCCTGAAGAAAGCTGGATGCCTGTAGAAACCGGGGCTGGGGTGACCAAAAGGTCAGTTTATTTGAGCATCTGCTATATTTTTACAAAATATTGGTTTGAAGTTTCGAAACTTCAAACAGCGAACGCGAAGCGGGGCCGTTCCGCGCTCTCGGAATATCTGCCGTCTGAAGTAATCGGAAGACGACTAAAGTAACCTTTAGAAATCAGTTCCTTTTGCTCCTTTGCGTCGTCGCTGCGCTGCGTCTCTGCGTGAAAGAATACAACTGATTCCCGATCTAAATAAATTATTTAAAAACGCTGTTGGAGTGTCTCCGACCTCCAACCAATATCTGAATCACTATTTGGTCAACCGCGAAGCGGGGCCGTTCCGCGCTCTCGGAATATCTGCCGTCTGAAGTAATCGGAAGACGACTAAAGTAACCTTTAGAAATCAGTTCCTTTTGCTCCTTTGCGTCGTCGCTGCGCTGCGTCTCTGCGTGAAAGAATACAACTGATTCCCGATCTAAATAAATTATTTAAAAATTTGAATTGAATAACCATTTCATATTTATTCCCTTTTTCCCCGTTTTCCTTAGATTGTATGCTGAAAACTTTAAACCATTCCCTTAGATGAAGTCCAATTCTTTTCCCAAATTTATTTTTCTCCTCAGTTTATTGATATCCATCGAAATAGGATGCTCTCCAAAAAAACAAGTAGATTCTATTCAGAAGGATCCGGAACTCTCCGTCATCCAGGATGAAACTGCAGGCACTATTTCAGTATTCAGAAAAGGCCAAGCCGGAGCCATCGTCACCCAAAATGCCAAACCCGATTTTCGTCCCTATCTCCATCCTATCGCGGCCCCTGATGGAAAAGGCCAATTGACGGAATACAGCCCTGACCACCACCAACACCAAACCGGCCTCTACTGGGGATTTACCCGCGTCAATGGGTCTGGAGCACCCATGGATACCGTCCACAAATATTTTTACCAAAAAGATAAATTTCCTGCCATGCAGGCTGCTATTGGCCGTGACTTTTTTCATCACCCGGATTCGGGGTATTGGAAGCGGGTATCCATGAGTGTTTTGACTGCGGAAGGTCAGGAAGTCTCCTGGCAAACCGTATATGATATGCTGGCGCAAGACGGCAAACCCTTACTTAAGGAAACCCAGATCTGGACGATGAAAGAAAAGGAAGGAAAATTTTTACTCAGCTTGGAATGGCAAGGCAAAGCCATCTCTGATATCACCATCGGCGAATACGATTATGGAGGTTTGTTTTTACGCATGCCCTGGAAACAAGGGATCAAAGGCCAGGCTGTCAACGCCGCCCGTCAACGCAATGAAAAAGCCGAAGGCCAACGCGCGATGTGGATGGATGTGGGTATGCAGGTGGAGGGCAGGGCCGACCTGGCACATATCGCCATCTTTGACCATCCCGAAAATGCCGGTTTTCCCCAACCCTGGCGGGTAGATGGCCAGTTGGGTATAGGACCGGTGCGCGCCCGTATGGGGGACTGGAAGATCAAGGCTGGAGAAACAGAGATCATCCGTCACCAGATCGTCGCATATACCGGTGAGTTGAATGATGTGACCATGAATTCCTTATGGGATGCTTATATCGGTAGCAATTCAATGTACTCCACGGCATCGTTGTGGAATATAGCCCAGGAAGAAGCTCGCTCTGCAAAATTTCTCAGCCCGGATGAAGCCGTAGCTGAAATGACTATGGTAGACGGATTCAAAGCCAACGCCTGGGCCGGAGAACCCATGGTTACGCAACCTATTGCATTTTGCTGGGATGATCGAGGACGTCTTTGGGTAGCCGAAAACCGCGATTATGAATCCAGGGGCAGCGGGTTTTCCAATTTTGGAGACAGCCGGATTGTCATCCTGGAGGACACCGATCAGGATGGAAAAGCAGATAGCCGAAAAGTTTTTCTGGAAGGTATCCCCTTCCCTTCCGCTGTAGCCGTTGGTTTTGATGGTTTGTATTTGGGGGCTCCACCCAACCTGCTTTTTGTCCCGGATAAAAACCAGGATGATATCGGTGAACAGGAAGATATAGAAGTTTTACTGACGGGTTGGGGAATACGCGACAGGCACGAGACCATCAATAGTTTCCATTGGGGGCCAGACGGATGGTTGTATGGCCTCGAAGGATTTGCTACTCCTTCCAAAATCAGAAAACCTGTGGGCAGGGGAAAGATTTACAAACACAAAGAACCCTTCCCGGAAGACTTGCTGGAAGCAGAGGGAGTGGACATCAATGGTGGGGTTTGGCGATTCCATCCAATCAAAAAAAGATTTGAAGCTGTAGCCCATGGTTTCAGCAATCCCTGGGGTATCGACTACGACAAAAAAGGACAGTTATTTATCACGGCCTGTGTGATCCCCCATTTATTTCATGTCATTCCCGGTGGCATTTATCATCGCCAGGGCGGCCAGCATTTTAATCCTTATGTCTACAGCGATATTGCCACCATCGTCGACCACCGGCATCGATCGGCTCATGGGGGTGCCAGGATCTATCAATCCGATGCTTTTCCATCCATCCATCAGGATCGATTGTTTATGGCCAATATTCATGAACACGCGGTTTTGTCTGATATTTTGGAGAATAAAGGATCCGGTTTTGTAGCCCATCATGGGGAAGATTTTTTACTAGCCAATAATGCCCAATGGATAGGTTTTAGTATGGAAATCGGGCCAGGCGGGGATATGTATGTATTGGACTGGCACGATGCCGATATCTGCGGCAAGGAGGTACTCAACAAAGAGACAGGCAGGATATTCAGAATCAGTCCAGAAAAAACACTGGCTGAAAATTGGGAAGGCAGGTATAGTGACTTGAAGAAAATGACGGATGTCCAATTGGCGAGCTTACAAACCAGTGTAAGCGACTGGCACGCGCGGAGAGCCCGGGTGATTTTACAACACCTGGCCATCAAAGGCCCGTTGTCGTCAGGATCTGTCGACCAGCTTAAGAATTTATTTAAAGACCGTAAAAATCCGGATCACAGGCTGAGGGCTATGTGGGCCTTGTTTATCACCAACAATCTGACTCCCGATGAATTGCAGAATGCCTTGACCGATAAAGACGAATACATACGCGGCTGGGCCATCCAGATGTTATGTGAAGACCAGAAAGCACCTGCCAAAGCCATAGAAATCATGGTCAAACTCAGTAAAAAAGATCCGTCGCCTGTAGTTCGGCTTTACCTGGCTGCCGCCCTCCAACGTGTAGATGCCGATGCCCGCTGGAAAATCACGGAGGGATTGATATCACGCGCTGAAGATGCAGAAGACCACAATATCCCGAAAATGATTTGGTATGGGCTGGAAGGCCTTGTAGGACAAACCCCGGATAAGGCTATCACCATGGCTTCTACCAGTAAACTGCCTATGATCGCTGAATTTACAGCGAGGCGCCTGGTCGATGCGAATGCTCTAAGTTTGCTGGTGTCTGAACTTGGAAAGCAACCCAAACAATTGATCGCTATGTTGAATGGCATGCTTGCAGGGCTCGAAGGCCGCTCTGATGCGGTCGCTCCTGCCAATTGGGAGGCGGTATATTCTAAACTAAAATCCAATCCATCGGTATCGGCTTTGGCACCACAGATCGCCCAGATCTTCGGGGATAAAGAAGCTGCGCAAAAATTTCTGATCACCTTAAAAGACCCTGCTTCACCTATAGAAGCCCGAAAGGAAGCGATCAAAAATTTAGCTACCAGACAATACAAAGAATTGTTGCCCATTCTACCTGACCTGATCAAAGAATCTTCACTTCGGATTGATGTTATCCGTGCAACAGCCTCTTACGAAAATGAGCCTCTGGGCCAAGCCTTGATCGATGGATTTGCTCAATATACCAGCCAGGAAAAAGGAGAAGCTCTTCAGACTTTGTCTTCCCGCTCTGTTTACGGCCGTCTGCTCACCCAGGCCATCAAGAGTGGCAAGATCAAAAAAAATGAAGTACCCGCCTTCGTAGCCCGTCAATTGCGGAGGGTGGTAGGCAATGGTTTTGTAGAAGTCTGGGGCCCTATCGATCAGCTTTCCGGCGATTATGCCCTGGCTTATAAAAGGTACCAGCATTTGCTCAAGGATCAAACCCTGGCCACAGCAGATCTAAATAATGGCAAAGTTTTGTTTACCCGATCCTGTGGCGTCTGTCATAAACTAAATGGGGAGGGTGGCATACTGGGCCCCGATATCACCGGTTCCAACCGGACCAATATCAACTACCTGCTCAGCAATCTGATCGAGCCCAGTGCGGAGATCCAGGACGACTATCGAATGGTGGTAATTACGAGTCAGGATGGGCGCACCTATAGTGGAAATGTAATTGCAGAAAATGACCGGCAACTTACTTTACGGGTTATCGGGCAGGATAAATTGGTATTGAATAAATCGGATATCCAATCGAGGGAGGTGGCACAGGTGTCGATGATGCCGGAGGGATTGTTACAGACGTTGAGTGATAAGGAGGTGGTGGATTTGGTGGGGTATTTGCGGGCGGGGAAGGAGGCGAAATTGCAATGATCAATATTTTAAAAGTCTATTTAAACAAAACGATTTCGATTATTTCTACTTACCATATAAGACCTCAGGTTTAGATGAATAAAAAATAAGTATCTAAAAATTTGAAATTGACTTTCCCTAAATTATGCAGATTTGTTAAATTTGGAAATGATCCTTTAAAACACATTTATTGAACAACTGATACAAAAGTACTGGGCTAATAAAAAAGAAATAGTCATTGATAATGATGGCTTGATCATTAAGAAAGATTTCCTTGCAATTCAGAGAGTCTGTATCCAAAAGAAAGTTTAGGTGAGGTTAACATGTTCTCTACAATTGCCACAACTCGATTAGCTTCGTAAGGAGTAAGTGTTGGTTTGTACATTTTTATTGAAGTTACATACTTGGTGGAAGATAATCAAGTTTGTAATTATTTCGTAAATTCCGAGATAAAGATTATGAACTCAGACGTATTTACTTACGCAAATAATAAAGAGCAACTTGATCGAAAAGCACGGGATTGGACCAGGAACGAATTATACGATCAAATAACCGGTTAGTATAAAAGCTATTTGGAAATTGGTAGCTTTTATGCTACCTTTGAAGCATGAACGCCCTTGAACTTGAAAAACTTATAAAATCTAAGGGCTGGTTTTTTAGTAGACAAAACGGTAGTCACAAAATATTCAAACATGATATAATAGAAGGAATTATAGTAATCCCTTTCCATGGAACAAAAGATTTACCCAAAGCACCCAATTTGGTATTTTGAAAAAAGCAGGACTAAAGTAATAACATGAAACAATTAACAGTAGTTATCGAAAGGAATAAAGATGCATTTTTTGCCTATCTGAAAGAAGTAGATGGTTGTGTAGCAGGTGGCAAAAATTATCAAGAGGTCAAATTAAATTTGGACAAAATGCTCCAGATTGCCCAAAAAGAAGATAAAGACCTTAAAAAGTCATTAAGTAAGGGATACAAACTAAAATTTGCAGTGGATTTAGAATCTGTGTTCGATTTGATTCCTGAAGTAAACATTAGCCAATTGGCTAAAACTGGAAACTTAAATCCGGGATTGCTCCGACAATATGTTTCTGGCACTAAAAAAGCATCAGAAGCACAGACCGAAAAAGTGATGAAAGCAATAAAAGATGTAAGCCTGAAATTGAATTCCATCATGCTTACCGTAAATTAATAAAATACGATGCAGAACGGCCGAATAGCAAAATAGAAGGAGACAAAGGTGGTGACTAAAAAGTGTTTTAGATATTTGTTCAAGATCCGGAGACCTGGAGACACTCAAACCGTGATGCGCTTGGTAGTTGAGTAAAAGTCTAATATTTGACCCCCATAAATATTCAAAAAATAATTTATTTGACAACAACAATAGCAATATGAAACAACCAGGCAAAACCATTACTGAAATTTTATTAAACCTGCCCGAGGACAGGCTTGAACCCTTTAATAAACTGCACGATGTAATTGTAAAAAACCTGCCCAAAGGATTTGAACCCGCCATTAGTTATGGCGGCCTGGGTTATGTGGTGCCGCATAAACTTTACCCCGCAGGTTACCATTGCAAGCCTGAAGAGCCACTACCCTTTGCCAGCATTGCCTCGCAAAAAGGTTCCATTAATTTTTACCATATGGGGGTTTATGCTGATCCAAAATTATTAAAATGGTTTGTGAGCGAATATCCTAAACACAGCAAACAAAAACTGGATATGGGTAAGAGTTGCGTGCGTTTTAAGAAGATGGAAGAGATTCCTTATAAACTCATTGGTGAATTAATGAAAAAGTTGAGCGCTAAGGAATGGATTGAGATGTATGAGAAAAATCTTATACCGAAATCGATGAAGAAATAAAGTCGTTAATCGTTCTCCGGCAACGACTCAACCGGTAATGGTTGTTTTAGGCGGCCGATCCGAAGTGTCGGATCATCGGCCCTCACCTAAAACGGGATACTTGAAAAAACCCTGGAGACCCGTCTCGCAAGTGGACAAGGTTTCTTACTTACTATTCCAACTTAAACCACTCAGGCCTTGTTATTTGAAGAATAGGCGAAAGCTATAAATTAATTATTTTTAAATACAAATCCGATTAACCTTCGGGTTGATATAAGGTAATATATTCACTATCGATCTTAAATAGTTGTTGTGTGGAAATATTAAACCGATGACCATCTCTAAAAAATATATAACCGCAGTTTTTGGGCAAGCATCGTCATCTTGAGTGCTTACTATTTTTATAAAGCGATGGTGTATCGATACTACGAGGAAGGATTCGGACCAACATTTTGGAACAAACAGTTTTGGTTTGCGACTCATATACTTACCGCTAATACAGTACTTATCCTGGGCCCTATACAATTTTGGAACTGGTTTCGCAATCAGTACATCCGGTGGCACCACTTCTTGCTGGGAAAAATATAGGTGACAGGAAGTCTGGCGGGAGGGTTAACCGCCTGTTATCTTGGATTGACAATTTCCTTCCAAGGGTCTATTGTTCCATTGGTATTCCTTTCTATTTTGTGGATATTCATGACTACTGGGGCATGGATCTTCATCAGAAATGGCAATTTACAAGCCCTCCGCCTGTTCATGATCCGAAGCTATACCCTGGCTCTATCTTTTGTCTTCCTGCGAATCCTAGCTGACCTGGTTTACCAACACAACCTGCTGTTTTTTATAGATAGTACTGAATTAAAAGACAACACCTATGAATGGTTAAGCTGGATGTTGCCTTTATTGGCAGTTGAATTATACTTTTCCTGGATCCCTGCGTTGAGACAAAAATCAAAAAAATACAACCGCTAACAGTTGGTTTGAAGGTAGTTGGTTTTCGAATATATTTCAGTATTTCATGAGTTCTCTTAGGTTTTCGAAAGCAGAATCCAATATGTTTGATATATTTAACTTTGCCTTACGCAAAGCAAGATAATATGTTCGGTTTTTGATTGTTCTCGAAAATGAGGTAAATGATTTGGTTTTGGATTGGATCTCATGAGGACTATAATATCTTAGTAAAATCAATCTAAGAAAAGTAGTTGATTAAAAGTCTTCTATTCCAATCTGAGGCGTGGGCCGACAGATTCGATCAGATAGGTTAGATCATCTGACAGGCCGCCTGAAGTAACCCGGTTGTTTTCTTTTCCACAGGATTGGTTAAAGAAGCGATAATGACTAAAATGGGTCCATGAATACCGATTGACATTGCCTATTAATCCTTAGTTTTATATAAAATTTTTATACTTATGAAAGGAGTTTCATATTTGACAGATGAAAGCAATGAAAAAATTGCAGTTCAAATTGATTTGAAGAAAAACCGAAAACTATGGGAAGACTTTTATGATTATTCTCTTGCTGTAAAAAGAAAAGATGAACCAACTAAGCGTTGGGCTGGAGTAAAAGCCGTGCTCAAAAAGAAAAATTAATATGAGCTACAACGTGATTCTTACGGCATCAGCAGAGAAAGAATTATACAAATTTCAGAAATCCGAAATCCAGAAAATTATCACTTGCATTGATGCTCTTCAATTTAATCCCAGACCCAAAGGATATTTAAAACTAAAAGGCCCGGAGGATTTTTTTCGGGTAGGAGTGGAAATTTTAGAATTATTTACTCCATGGATGATGTTAAAAGTAGAATCAATATCCTCATTATCAGGAATCGAAAAGATGCATACCAATAAAGCTTTCAACCGCAATTCTGGCGTTGCTAATATGATGAAGCATGAAATCTGATCGTATTCTGGTAGTTAAATGTTGCCAGAAAAATTATGGTTTACTTGCCCTTTCAGGCGAGGGGTGCACGACAAATTGCACATATTGCCAAAGCCCGACCGAATAAATTTAGTCGCACGAACCTAACCTAAGTGCAATCTGTCGTGCGCCCTCAGGCGGGGGCCGATGATCCGACACTTATGATCGGACGCCAGAAGAAACGTATTTTTGCCAGCTATTTCTTAAACCGCACCTAATTTTATAATGAAAAGATTTTTTGTTCCCTTTGTGGCCGTAATTGCCACCCTGATTGTCCTTATTGCCTGCCAAAAGGAAGGTTCTACTTCCCAACAGACCATTAATGTCAGAGGACTTTTCTCCTTAACAGGCAACTGGTCTACCTTGGGTATTACCTCCCAGGCAGCCTTAGATCTCGCCGCTGAATACATCAATAACTATTTAACGGACAAAAAATCCGGTTTTAAAATTGCGGTTTCTGTATCAGACACCAAGTTGGAAATCGATCGTGCAAAAACACTTTTTACCGAGGCCATTGCCGATAAAATAAGTTTTATTATCGGTCCGCAGTCCAGCGCAGAGCTTGCCGCGATAAAACCGCTTAGCGACGTGGCAGAAACTATTGTCATTAGTCAAAGTAGTACAGCAGGTAGTTTAGCGGTAGCCGGCGATGCTATTTTTCGGTTCTGCCCCTCAGATAAAATCGAAGGAGCTGCCATGGCGGCGACCATCTCCAAAAGTGGATTTAAAGGCCTGGTTACTGTGGCCAGGGATGATGCTGGCAACAAAGGCCTGCAAACATCTACCGGCGCAGCATTTACAGCTAAAGGCGGACAAACGTTGGCGATCACCCCTTATGCAACTACACTGACAGATTATACAAGTGTTGTTGCATCCATAAAATCCCAGCTCAACATCTTCATTACTGCTTATGGAGTGGATAAAGCGGGTGTCTATCTGGCCTCGTTTGATGAAGGCATTGAGATTTTCAAGCTGGCGGCTGCTGACCCGGTTTTAAGCGGGGTCAAATGGTTTGGGGGTGATGGTGTAGTTTTAAGTACTGCATTTATAAACAATCCGGTCGTAGCTGAATTTGTAATTAAGACAGGTTTTTTTGCGCCTTCATTTGGTTTACCAGTGGCCACTGAGGCCAAATGGAAACCCATTGCCGCCCTCATCAGAGCCAAGACCGGCATTGAACCCGACGCATTTGCTTTAGCGGCTTACGATGCCCTATGGACTATAGCCTATACCATCGAAGCAAACAATGGCACTACAGATGGATTTGCTAAACTCAAATCACTTTTTGTTGAACAAGCTAATGTCTATAGCGGTATTATTGGTGCCGGTGCGCTGGATGCTGCAGGTGACCGGGCTGACGGCACTTTTGACTATTTTAGTATAATTAAAGAAGGCGGTAGCTATGTATGGAAATTGGTAGGCAAATCAGGCGGGTAAGCCTGGTGACACCTCGTTTCATTGTAGGGCTACCAGAAACTTTCAACTGGATCCTGCAACCTTACGCGAGGGCCGAGACTTCGGTCGACTAAAGGAACCGGATATCTCGACTTTAGGCGAGGACGAGTCGACATTATTCGGGGACGTCCCGACACTTTGACTTTAGGAGGAGGCCGAAGCATCAGCCGCCTAAAGTAACCGGATCCCACGAAGAATCTTAACTTGCATCCCAATCAAGACTCGATGTGGAAAATTCGGATTTTATCCTGGATCGGCCTCATAAGCTTATTGGCCTGTAGGCCATCTGAGCAGAATACCAACAAATCCGACAATCCTCTTTTTCAACTTCTCCCCCATTCGTCTACAGGCATCAAATTCTCCAACGATCTCCACTATACCGAAGATTTTAATCCCTATACTTATCGCAATTTTTACAACGGTGGCGGTGTGGGCCTGGGCGATATCAACAACGATGGCTTACTGGATATTTATTTCTGCGGCAACCAGGTGGATAATAAACTTTACCTCAATAAAGGCAATTTTAAATTTGAAGACATCACTGAAAAGGCCAGCGTAGCCTGCGCCGGAGTCTGGTCAAGCGGAGTGGCCTTTGTCGATATCAATGGTGACGGCTGGCAGGATATCTATGTTTGTAAATCGGGAAAACCCGGAGGCGCCAACCGGCACAATGAACTTTTTATCAACAACAAAGACCTGAGTTTTACAGAACAATCCGCCGCCTATGGCCTCAATATTATAGGCTTATCCAGCCATGCCGCATTTTTTGACTACGACCGGGATGGCGACCTGGATTGTTATTTATTAAACAACTCGATCCGCACGGTGGGTGCCTATGATCTCCGAAAAGATCAACGCCTGATCCCCGATACGCTCGGTGGCAACAAACTCCTGCGTAATGACGATGGCCATTTTGTCAATGTCAGTCAGCAAGCGGGCATCTATTCCAGCGCTATTGGTTTTGGTCTTGGGGTAAGTGTTGGCGATTTGAACGGGGATACCTGGCCTGATCTCTACGTGAGCAATGATTTTTTTGAGCGCGATTATTTATATCTCAACCAAAAAAACGGAACATTCAAAGAATCTATTGAATCCGCTATGTCTGAAATCAGCCTCAACAGCATGGGAGCCGATATGGCCGATGCAGACAATGACGGACTGCCCGAAATCTTTGTCACCGACATGCTGCCGGAAACCGATGCGCGGTATAAAACCAAAACCACGTTTGAAAACTGGGAAAAGTACCAACGCAATGTACAGACCGGTTACCACCACCAGTTTATCCGCAATGCTTTTCAATGGAATCGGGGCAATCTTAAGTTCAGCGAGATCAGCCGGTATGCAGGTGTTTATGCCACAGATTGGAGCTGGGGCGCCCTGATCTGTGATCTTGATATGGATGGGTTCAAGGATATTTTTGTGGCCAATGGAATTTATAAGGACCTGACGGATCAGGATTATCTCAACCTGTACAACGACCCTGAAACCATCCTGGGCCTGATGAAAAAAGAAAACCAGGTTATTCTCAAACTTATCGATGCGATTCCATCGGAAAAGATCCCAAACTATGCATTCAAAAATGGAGGTGACCTGACTTTTAAAAACCAGGCTAAAGAATGGGGCCTGGCAGAACCCTCATTTTCCAATGGTTCAGCTTATGGAGATCTGGACAATGACGGCGACCCCGACCTGGTGGTCAACAATGTGAGCATGCCCGGTTTTGTATACCGTAATACTACAAACGATAAACCTAACCGCCATTTTCTGCAGTTTGACCTCACCGGTAAGGGCAAAAACACCAAAGCCATCGGAACTCAAATCACGCTGTTTAAAGACCGGCAAAAATTTTTCCAGGAAGTCCATCCTATGCGTGGTTTCGAATCTTGTGTAGACCCCAGGCCCTTATTTGGATTGGGGAATATAACGGTGGTAGACTCTATCCACCTTTCCTGGCCCGATGGACATTTTCAATCCTTAGGTGCAACTC
>Ga0163150_10007153_pt1 | contig 13297 bp, 14 predicted proteins | sample OliLakLV19P2IB_FD_148628 | JGI IMG/M metagenome (GOLD analysis project Ga0163150, IMG submission 148628) | Freshwater microbial mat bacterial communities from Lake Vanda, McMurdo Dry Valleys, Antarctica - Oligotrophic Lake LV.19.P2.IB | ecosystem: Environmental > Aquatic > Freshwater > Lake >...
GGCATCGGCAGCGGCGATCGCTCCCTGATTGCGGTTGCGGACCGGGAGATTCCACTGCAGGCCGCCGATCACCGTGTTGAAGCCGGCGGTCCGCTTGTAGCCGAAGAGGCCCTCGAGATCAGGTGTCGCATTCGCACGCTGAAGCTGGGTAGCCGCCCGTGCCTGCTCGAGCACCTGGCGTGCGAGTCTCACTTCAGGACGGTTCTCAACGGCGCCGGCGGGATCGGCCACTGCCATCGGCGGCATCGCGATCTGTTCGGAAATCGGCTCCAGCTTGGCGACGGGGAATTCCACCTGGCCCATCTCGCGGAACAACTGGATGCGTGTGCGCTCCGCATCGAGCGCCGCCGAGTTTACCGCCAGCGCCAGACGCTCACCCTCCAGACGAACCTTGAGAAGATCGGCTTCCGCCATCGCGCCCTCGCGGACGCGAATCTCGTGATAGGTGATGATCCGCTGAAAGTTACGGGTGTTGTCGAGCAGCAGTTCATGGACAGTCTGCGCGCCTGCCGCCGACCAGTATGCCTGCGCCACGCGAGCCGCGATGTGCCGCGCCAGCACCGCCCTCTCAAACTCACTTCGCTTCAAGACGGCGGTAGCGAGATCCACTCGACGGTCGCGTTTGCCGCCCATCTCGAACTGATTGGAGAGGTACGCGAACATGTCGGGGTCACGTCCAAAGTCGAATGACGGCGTGCCCGTGGCCCGGAGATTTTCGACTTGCAGAAACAGTCGTGGATTGGGCCGCAGCCCCGCCTGCTGTAGATTGCCGGAGGCCACCGCGGTACGCGCAGTTCCCGCGTTCAGCGCCGGATGCGTCCGTAGCGCGAGATCCAAGGCGTCCTTGAACGAGAGGTTCGGTTGAGCGTAGATCGTCGCCGCGGCGCCGAGGAGGAGGGTAACCAGAAACTTCACTATTGCCCTTCAGGGTACGAAAGGGAAGATAAACAGCAGATAAACTCTTAACAGCTCTCCCCTGTCCAGACTATATATAGTTCAGACAAGACAATGCGCGGAAACGAAACGAGCCCCGACCTCCTCCCCGGCACCCTTTACATGCTCGTGCTTCGGACCCTCACGCACGGACCGCTGCACGGCTACGCGATAGCGAAGCGGATTCGACAGTGCTCCGGCGAGACACTCGAGATCGAAGAGGGCTCGCTGTATCCGGCGCTCAACCGCATGCTCGTGAAGGGCTGGCTCACGGCGGAGTGGGGCATCTCCGGGAACAATCGCAAGGCGCGCTTCTACAAGCTCACGCCGGAGGGGCGCAAGCAACAGGTGCAGGATTCAGCCGAGTTCGACCGGATGATCCGCGCGATCCAACTAGTGATGAAGACAGCTTAGAGGGAGGCTAAAGAACACGCGGATGCCGTGGAAAGGACAAAAGCAAACGGCGCCGGAGCGAATGCTCGGGCGCCGTTTGGAGCAGGAACGCTTTAGAAAATGAACTTCGCGGCAACCTGAATGTAGCGCGGATCGCGCGCGCTCAGGATGCGCCCGAAGTTCGCATTGCCCAACGCCGTTGTGGGCGCGTTGAAGTTGGTGTGATTCAGAACGTTGAAGGCCTCGCCCCGAAGCTGGACCTTCATCCGCTCGGCGATCGGGAACGTCTTGAACAACGACGCGTCCCACCGAACGATGCCCGGCGCGCGGAGGATCCCACGTCCCGAGTTTCCAGGGCGGTTTGAACCCAACGGCACTTCAGCGAAGGCGCCGGTGTTGAACCATTTCTGAATCGTACGAATGTCTGAACCGGCTTCAGCATCGCCGATCGCATCGGGCCGCGGACCGGCGGCTGAAGTGCCGATGATGCCAAGGCCACCCGGATCGTTGCCGAGCGCCGAAGTTACGGTCAGCGGCAAGCCCGAGTTGTAAGTGACCGTGCCGAGTACTTCCCAATTGCCGAGCACGTAGCCGAGCAGGCTCTTTGAGCCCTGCAGGAACGGCAGCGGGTAAACGTAATTTGCCGTAAAGACGTGCTTGCGGTCAAGCGCCGAAGGACCGTAGTCGGCCTGAACGTTATAGGCGTTCTGCGGAGCGTTGGAACGATCGCTCGCGTTATTGGTCAGCGACTTTGACCATGTGTAGGCGGCGCCCATAACACCCGACTTTCCGAACCGCTTGTTGAAGCTGGTCTGGAGGCTGTTGTAGTTGGAGTTGAACGCCGTCTCGATCACGTTGACGCTGCGGTAGCCCAGGTACGGGCGGAGAGCGTTCAGGCGCGGCGAGTTGGCCGAGGTGAGATAGCCGGTGGCCGGAGTAAAGCCGGCGGCGGCGGCGAAGCCGGCGGGCAGCGAGTCGCGGTCGATGACGCCCGGCAGGTTGGTCCCCTTGGAGCCGACGTAGCCGACGGTAATGATGGCGTCGCCCGGAAGCTGGTGTTGGATATCCATGCTCCACTGCTGGTTGTACGGTGTCTGAAAATTCACGTCCACGCCGCGAAGGGCGGGAGGCGCAAGCGCGACAGCGGCGGTGCCGCCACCGGGATTCGCGAACTGCGTGTTCGGGATCGCGACGCTCGTGAACGACGATGTTGGGTTGGTGCCGATGTTCTGCTGGAGAACGCCGGTGAGGATCGTGTCGTAGAAAATGCCGTAGCCCGCTCGAATGGCCGTGCGGCCCTTGCTGAACGGATCCCAGACGAGGCCGATGCGAGGCGCGAAATCGAAGTTGTTCTCACGCGCCACCTTATCACCGAAGCGCGAGTTTCTGCCGCCCTGAATCACGCCGTTAAACCGATCGCCCGTGCCCGCAATGCGGTTACCGGTTACTGGATCGATCCTAAAGGCCTTGGCGGGATCGAACGCGGCGGGATCGAAGTTGGTGAGCAAACCGTTGGCGTCGGTGGGCTGCCGGAAGGCGGAGTAGCGGACGCCGAGATTCAACGTGAAGTTCGGCCGCAGGCGGAAGTCATCCTGGATGTAGGCTTCAAAACTCTTCGCGCGGATGTCGGAAGTGAGGTCGGCCGAAACCTGCGTGAAGTTGGCGACATTGCCGAGCAGGAAGTTGGCCCACGCCTGCTGGAGCACGACGTTCGCCGCCGGGCGCGGGTTGTTGGAGAAGCTGAATCCACCGGCATTATCGGCGAGCTGATTCTCATTCTTGCGGTAGAGGTTGAACACTGCACCAAACTTCAGGGTGTGACGCCCGAGCGCCTTGGTCATGTTGTCGTAGAAGGCGTGGTTATAGCTGAAGTTGTTGTACGGCCCGTAGCTCGAGACGCCGGCATAGCCGCCCGTGAACGCGATGGTGGGGACGCGGTCCGGATTGCCGGGAAACGGCAGAGCCGGGTTGATGGTCGGCGAATTCGCCCGAGCGGCAAGGCCGATGGGAGTCGAGAAAATACCGCCGCGGCTGTAGGCCCAACTGGCTTCGTTATAGAAGGTGGGGGACAGCGCGCTGGTTCCGCGGATCACCAGGCTGCGGCCCGGCGAATCGGTCTTGGTGGTGGCGATGCCCGGTGAAAAGTTGTTGGTGAACAACCCGCCCGGTTCCTGCGTGGGAATGGTGTCGTGCAGGAAGCGGCCGCTCAGGGCGAGCATCGTGCCGAAGGTGTGATCGATCTTGATGATCTCCTGCCGCGCGTTGTAGGTGCCCCGCAGCGGAACGAAGAGGTTGTTCCCATTGGTGGGCGCCGGCAGCTTCGAGAAGATATCGGTGATGTACTGCCGCGCGATCGGGTTGATATTCGTGATGCGCGTTGACGTCTCGCTGCAGGTAGAACCGTCGGCGCTGATCACCACGCAAACCGGATTCGCGAAAATGCCCTGGCGCTCATCGAGCGTCGGGAGCTGCACGTTGGACGCGTTGTAACTGATGACGCGGCGGTACTCCTGCGAGAAGAAGAAGAACGTCCGGTTGCGCCCGTTGTACAGCTTGGGCACGAAGACCGGCCCGCCCACGGTATAGCCGAAATTGTTCCAGCGAAGGGGCGGGCGCGGGTTGCTGTTCACGTTATTAAAGAAGTTGTTGGCGTTCAGCTTGTCGTTGCGGAAGAACTCGTAGGCCGAACCGTGAAGGTCGTTAGTCCCGCTGCGAGTGATGACGCTGATCTGGCCGCCGGCGCCGCGGCCGAACTCGGAGGAGTATGGCGAACGGACGATCTTGATCTCCTCGATGGCGTCGATGCTGGGGTACTGCTGGATGGTGATGTTCGACCCGCGGTCGACGTTATCGGCGCCGTCGATGGTCCAGTTATTCTGGCTTTGGCGAGCGCCGTTCACCGAGAATCCGACGGTGTTGTTGCCGCCCGTGGGGTTGGTGGTGCCCACATAAATAGAGTCGGAAATGTTGGAGGAAACGCCGGGCTGGAGAGCCAGCACCTGGGCAAAGTGCCGGGAGCTCAGAGGCAGTTCGCGGACCTGCGTGCCGGTGAGAAGGCCGGCCTGCTGCGCGGTCTGCAACTCCACCTGGTTAGAGGTGGCCTCAACGTTAATTTCCTGAGTGACCTCGCCAACCTCGAGGCTGAAATCAGCCGTGATCTTGTCGGCCGCGTGTACTTCAAGCCCTGAACGGTTTGCTTTCTTGAACCCGGCAACCTCGACGGTTACCGAGTAGTTACCCACCGGCAACAGCGTGGCCGAGTACTGGCCGGATTCGTTGGTCTGCATGGAGCGGACGATGATGCCGCGGTCTGTGGCGAGGACGCTCACCTTGGCATTCACTACGGCTGCGCCGCTGGAATCGACAACGGCGCCGACGATGTTGCCCGTGACTTCCTGCGCGGGCATCATCGTGGAAAACATGAACAGGCAGGCCAACAGGGCGCACAGGCCCAAGCCCTGCCGCAATTTCTTAAATATCATGAACGATCTCCTAATGAAGCAAAAACTTCGTATTTCCAGCTTAACGGATCCGAAACACCACCGCGAGGTGGGAGACTCGCAAAGGGCCTTGAGCAAAGTCGCGGGTTAACGGGCGCGCCGCTTCCGATTCAGCGCTAACGTTACCGCCCGGTTCCGCCTGGGTCACCGCGTCGGCCATGTCTTTTTTGGCTTTACACAGCCGGCACGTGCTGATAACACCTAAAAAGGTGCTTCAATGATGAACTGTAGGAGGCCGCTGTGCTGGGCATCACCAAAGACATTCAATCGCTGACCACTTTTCGACGGCGCTCAGGCGACTTCATGAAGCAGCTCAAGAAGAGCAAGCGGCCGGTTGTGCTGACCGTCAATGGCAAGGCCGCGGCCATTGTTCAGGATGCCGAGGCCTATCGGCGTTTGCTCGATATCGCCTCCCGCGCCGATGTGCGCGAGGGCATTCGCCAGGGGTTGGAGGAAGCCAGACGTGGACAAGGACGCGACGTAGAGGAATGTTTCGCCGGGTTTGAAGCCGCACATGGCATATCGGGTTAAGATCATGCCCCGCGCGCAGCGCCACGGGTTAAGGCAGTGCCTCCTTACCTTACAAGCCAACCCTGGTCGTTGCCAGACGACGCCCGAGAGTGAAGATCTCAGACACATGCTCTATGGCAACAAGCCCTACATTTACCGCGTAATCTACCGCATCATGGAGAAACGCAAGCTTGTAGAATTTCTTCATATCCGTCACGGCGCAAGGCAGAAATTTGAAATGGACGAGTTGAGCTGAATTGTCCGATGCCCCGGCCTCGCGCTTCACCCTTCGAGTTTCACCGGTCCACTCTCGCGTCAGTTACCGACCCGGTGATGGCTTCGATTACATTACGGAAGCACAGACCGAGCGTCAGGCTGGACGGGTTGTGTCCGTAGCGCGGGGCTCACGCACCCGCTCGACGAGATCAGAGAAGGGTGAGCGGCTTCATCTCTGAGCCGAACCAGAACTGGCGCATGATGAACTCGCTCGGCGGCATGCTGGTGATGCGGGGCTTGATCACCAGCAGCACTCGGCTGGTGTCCGATGAGCTCGAGTTATCCCGGAACAGCGGCCCGAGGATGGGCAGTTTGGAAAGCCCGGCGATGCCCGTGATGCCGCGTGCTTCGGATTCCGTAACGAGGCCGGCGACGATGGCGTATTCTGAAGTTCGCAGCCGCACTTTGCCCTGATACTTCCGAGTGGAAATGACGGGGACTCCGTTGTAGCTCCCACTGCCAAGCACCTTGAACTCGGCCTCAATCTCGAGTGTCACCTCGTCCATGTCATGGACGAAGGGCGTGATCTTCAGCACCAGCCCGAGATCTTCAAAGTTGAACGTCGGCGGCGGCGAGAAAGTTTGGCCGAGACCACCGCCTCGCCCCGCCACCTGGTTTCCGCCCACGTTGCCGATAGTATCGATCTCCGTAGTGGAGGAGAACAGCTTGGTGTTGGCGCCCGACGGATCGTCGAACACCTGGATATTGCCCGAATTGGGCGTGCCGGCGACGATCTGCATGTAGAAGGGCCTCGGGTTGATGCCGGTGGTGAGCACGGAAGCAGTGACACCTGCGGACGCGCTGTTGATCGCGTCCCGTAGGCCAATCAGGTTGTTGGTCGCGTTGTTGAGCACCAGCGGCGTCGTGGTTCCACCGACGGTCAGATTGAGCGACAAGGTTGTCGAAACGGCTGCGTCGTCGGCGTCCGCGTAGAGGTCCGTCGAGATCACCGACACGATGTCCGGAGTCTTCAGGAGAGCGACCTTCGTGCCCCGGGGATTGTCGAAAAGCTGGATGGAAGAGATGCCGAGGGTGGCCGCGACCACGAGCAGGCTAAAGGGACGATCTCTGGAGCCGCGCTCGATGACCTGTACGCCCACGCCCGCGCCGAGTTGACCGAGTACGTTTTGAAGTCCGATGATGCTGTTCGCGCCGGCTGGCAGCGTGAACTCGATCTCCTGGCCATTGATCGCCAGGCTCATGGATCCATTGCTCGACACGGCCGTGGTGAGAACGTCGGCGTAGGATGCCGTCGAGATCACGGCGTAGGTGGTGCCGCCCGTGATCAACCCCCCCGAGCCGAGGTACGCGCCAGTCTGAATCGGATATTTATCGCCGACGTGGAGGGTCGCGGGTTGGCCATCCGAAGCGGTTAGTTGACTGCGCAGCATCGAGGACGCGTCGGAACGGCTCGCCGTCGCAAAGAGGGCTGCGTCCGTGACGCCGATGCCGAGGAAAGTCTTGCCGCCGGCGAAGGTAAGAAAGCGCATGAACCCTGCCGGGATGGAGGGTTTCGAGTTCAGCACGCTACCAAAATTCACCAGCGGAAACTGCGTCGGCAGGGTGAGCCCGAAATTGAGCGACGAGGTCTTTCCGACGCTGATGAACTCCACCTCGGTGGCCACTTGCGCCTTGCCGCCGCCGAGCTGGGCGAGGATCGCGCGGGCCAGTTCAACCTTTGATGCGCGGTCGCGAATGTAGATCATGCGCTTCACCGGATCGAGCGACACCCGGCGAATTTCGAGCGCCTGCTGGACCATCATCGTCAGCTCCTGCGCTTCGTGCACCGAGGTCCGGTTCGGGATCGGGATGCCCACCGCTTCGTTCGGTTCGAGTTCCTGCCGCTTCTGCGTGGTATCCGGCGCCACCAGCATCACCCTGTCTGAAAGCGGCACGATGAATGAATTGGTAGCCGCTTCAAGAGCGTGGAGCGCGCCGATGTAATCGGTGTCGCCGATGTGAAAGCGAACCGGCGGCTGCGAGGCGTTGTAGTCTTTGTCGAAAATAACCGTGTAGCCGTATGCGGCCGCCACCTGCTCAAACAACGCCTTGGGGTCGGCGCGCAAAGTGAAGCTGCGAACGCCGGGGATCGGGCGCAGCCGGGGCACCGCCTGCATGCGCTCGATATCGTCCAGTTGGGAGCGCGTCAACGATCCCACTACGTTTGGATCCGGCGTGGGGAGTGATCCGGTGACGCCCAGAATCGGCAGCCTTTGCTTCGACATCAGCGTGGCCGGAGTGCGCAGAGCCGATGCCTTGGTCCAGTAGATCGGATTGCGGGGCTCAGCCGTCGCGGCCTTCACGTAGAGCAGATAGGCCTCCACGATTCGGCCTTCACGCTCTGCCTTTTCAGCCTCTTTACCGAACTGTTCGCCTGGAGGTTCCGCGGCCGATAAACACAGCGCAGCCGCGAGGGCGGCGATGAGGCGGAGATATCCCACTACCAGGGATGACGTTCAAGCAGGAGCGAACGTGCAGCCGGCGGGTTAAGCCAGCCCGGCAACCTTGAGAGCCGCGCGGCAGAACGCGGGAAGATCCTCGGGTTTGCGCGACGTCACCAGGTTGCGGTCCACCACCACTTCGGCGTCCTCATACTGTGCGCCGGCGTTCACCACGTCGTCCTTGATGGCGAAAAAGCAAGTGGCGCGGCGGCCCTTCAGCATGCCGTTGGCCGAGCACAGCACCCACGGTCCATGGCAGATGGAGGCCACCAGTTTGCCCTGGGCGTTGATATCGGCGACAAACTGATTGGCCTTGGCGTGCCGCCGTATATGGTCGGGCGCATAGCCGCCCGGCACGATCACGCCGTTGTAGTCGGAGGCTTTCGCGTCGTCGTAGGAGATGTCCGACTTCACGGGGTAGCCGAGCTTGCTCGTGTAGGTCTTGCCGGCTTCAGCGGCAATCACCACCACTTCAGCGCCGGCTTCCTGAAACCGGAACAACGGATACCACACTTCCATTTCCTGATAGATATTGTCGACTAGGATTGCGATTTTCATGGCTTTACTCGATGACCGTATTCGTTGGATTGCGCCAACCTGCGAAAGTATTCGAAAACAATTTGGGCCACCTGAGGGACGGGATTCGCATCGTCCTTCAGAAACGTGGAGAACACGCTCAGCACGAAGGGACGATCCTTCAGCATCACCACGCCGGCTTCACAGTGGACTCCGGGTATGCCGCCCGGCTTGGACGCGACTTCGACATCGGCGGGCAGCGCCTTCCGAAAATCCGCCTTCACCAGTTTCAGGATGTCGAGCATCTGGCGCGTGTCCGCCGCCGGCGAGAGACGGTTGCGGTAGAGCATCTCAACCAGCCGCGCCATTTCCACCGGTGTAGATGTATTCTCATCGCCGCGAATTGCGGCAGCCGAGTCCATCATCACGCGGCGCAGCCGGGTTGACCGCAGGCCGAGGCTCGCCATCAGCGCGTTGACACGCTCCATACCAACGATGCGGATGCAACCGTTGGTGGCCGTGTTGTCGCTATGCTCGATCATGGCCGTCATCAACTCGCGGACCGTCATCGTCACCGGCCCCTTGGCAAGGGTTCGCTGTATGTTCCCGGATCCGCCCACCAAATCCGACGGCTGTAGCGTGACGCTCTCGTCCAGGTTCACCTTGGCCTTGAACATCTGGACCATGATGGGGATCTTGATTGAGCTGGCGGTGGCGAACACCGCTTCGCCGTTATAAACGTAAAGGCGGCCGCTCGAGAGATCGATGGCGGCGACGCCCAGGGCTCCGTCGAGCGAATCGTCGAGAGCCTTGATGCGAGCGTGCATCTTGGCTTCAAGCAGGTGCTGCACCGCGGATTCGGCGCTTGCAACGCCGCCCGCAAAAATCAGGACGGCGGCAAAGACGAGGGATCGGCGAACCATCATCGGGTTAACCGCCTGAGAGTGTACATGTCGGCTTCGATGTTCGAGTTCTTGAGTTTGCGCCAATCGTCGTTCACGTGAATCAGGCGCCCGCTGATGTGGTTGGATTGCTCGGAGGCGAGAAATAGCGCCAGTTGGATCTGCTTTCCGGCGGCCATTCCACCTGTCAGCCTCACCTGCTGCGCTTCTTCGGATTCCTTCCACCCGGCACGTTCACCGGCCTGAAGAATCTCGTCGGTCATGTTCGTATAGCTCCCGCCGGGCGACATGCAGTTGATCTGGACATTGTGGTCGCGCAGCTCATCGGCGAGGGTCTCGGCGAAGCGCGCCACCGCTGCCTTCGACGTCGCCGACGACGTGAAATTCGGCCGTGAGCTGCCGGCGCCCCGGCCCGCAAGCACGATGATCTTGCCGCAGCGGCGATCGATCATGTGCGGAAGGACGCAGCGAACACTGTTCACGACGCCGATGAGATTGACGTTGATGGTCTCGATCCAGGCCTTCGCGGGGTTCTCCATAAACGGGCCAACCGGGCCCTGAATTCCCGCGGCGCAGACCAGCACATCAATGTGTGCAAATTGGACCAGCATGCGCTCCACGGCCGCATGCATCTGTTCAGCGTCGGTAACATCGGCGCGAAGACGGAGCGCGTTGCCCCCGTTATCTTCAATCTCGAGGTGGGCGAGATCCAACTCTGCCTTGCTGCGGGCCAGGAGACCGACGCGGGCTCCTTTTTGGGCGAAGCCAATCGCCAGACGTTTGCCGATACCACGGCCTCCACCAGTGACGAGGACGGTCTGATCCTTAAACTGCAACGGTCCCATTATAATGGGCGCCGCCGTTTACATCGTGCGCCAGCGGTCCGGTGAAAACTCGTTCACTCGAGCACCCGCCGCTTCATCGGCTTCCGGCGCATGCACGGGGTGCTTAGCCGACACACGGGCAAGAAATGATGCCTCGTCCTCGCCCGGCTGATACTCGATCACGGCGATAGCGGCGTCGATCTCCGGCTTCCAGTCCTGCTCCCGCACCCGAACCGGATATCGTCCCGAGACCCACTGCGCAACCTGCTGAGCGCGAGCATCGGCGTCCCTCGCCGTGCAGTCGAAGATCACCGCGAACTCATCACCTCCCCAACGGGCGACGATATCCCGGGGGCGAACCTGAGCGGCCAGCCTCGCGCCAAACTGCTTCAAAACCTGATCCCCGGCCTCTTCGGTGAAACGTTCGTTCACTGAACCGAGGCTACGGATATCGAATAGAAGTAGACAAAACACCTTGCCGCCCAAAATCCGTTTCCGCATCAGACGCTCCAGTTCGCGCCGGTTTACCAGGGAGGTAAGCGGGTCAATGCTTGATTCGGCTTCGGCCCGCCGCAAGCGTTCTTCCACCGCGCCGATGTCCCCCCGAACCTGATCGAAAACGGCCTTGCTGTCAGCCGAAAGACATCCCAGAAAAGCCTTCAACTGTTCATGTTGGTGTTCATAGGCAACTCGCAAATCGTCAGGGCCGGTGGCCGCATTGAGACCGTTCTCCATTTGCCTGACCACCAGGCTCAAGCGTTCGAGGTAGAGTTGATCTCGCGTTTCGAAGGTCTCCACCGATTGGGCGGTAAGCTCAAGCACCGCGGCGACGTCGGCGCTCTTGCCGTCAAAATACTCGCCGGCACGGTGGGAAAACTCGGCCAGGTCAGCGTCAAGCGCGTCAAGACTCTGCACCAGTCCCGCGGCGGTAGTCTCAAAAGCGAGGCGCTGGCGCAGCCGCATGAGGCCTGCCTGGTAGGCCGTCCCAAGGTGCGGGCAAAGCTCAGCCACCATCCGGCCGGCTACCAATATCGCCGATAGGTAGCAATCCACAGCCGTTCGGCCGATCTCCGCTGTTTGATCCTGAGTAGTAGGAGTGACGCCCAGTTCTGTTTGCATCGAGAAACGAAACCGCCTTCCAATCATGAAATCGGCAGGAATCTCAACGGCGCGTATAGAGAGAAAGTACTAGCCTGCGCGAAGCATTGAACAATGCGGCGTGAGGACGGCTTCGATACACTGATTGGGAACTTCTATGCACCATCGTCGAATTGCGGCTTTCCTGACCGGTGTCTGGATCGCCGGAAGCGTGATCATCGCCTTCATCGCGCTCCAGAACATGGGCAGCGTTGACCGTCTGATGACGGCGCCCTCCGGCGAAGCCTCAAAGATCATCCAGAAGTTGGGGCATCAGCCGGCTATGTTATTTCTGCGGTATCAGGCGGCCGAGATGAACCGGCAGTACCTTTCGCGTTGGGAGTTGACCCAGCTCGCATTGGCTGCGATTCTAGCGGCCATTCTCTATCTTGGAACACACGTGAACCGTCTGATGGTGGTCGTTTGCGGAGTGGTCGCGCTGATCGTCGGGTTCATGCATTTCGTCTTGACACCGGAGATCATTTTCCTCGGACGCGAGTTGGATTTCGTGGTCGACCGCGGGCGACGCCTGTGGACCCTCTACGCCCTCTACGCCGGGCTCGATATCTTGAAAGTGCTGCTGGTAGGCGTAATTGCAGGCTATTTGTTCGTTTTCAAAACGCGAACCCGCCCCCGGGGTACTCGTGAGGGCGCCGCGGAGTTTGAAACGGCCGACCGGTAACCCACCCGATCAGGCAAAATCGATACGGTCGATCACTCCAATTACCGCCATGTCGATGGGCGAATCGGGACGCCCCACACTCGTCATGGCGCTAAACCCTTCCATGCTCAAGAGCACGCGGTCGCCCACCCCGGCATCCACTGAATCGAGAGCGACGACAGCGTTACCGCGGTTGGTGCCATCCAGATTCAGAGGCTGAACCAGCAGCGCCTTGCGGCCCTCGTGACTCTTGTGTTTTTGGGTTGCCCAGACCTCGCCTATGACGCGTGCGATTAGCATCCGGCGCTCCGGTTCACGTCCAGGCCGTCAACAATGCCCACTATGGTGCGATCGGTAGGCACTTCGTCCGGCAGAAACGGAAAGCTGGATTCCTTGCCGCCGCAGTAATACACCAGTTCGCCCGCTCCCGCGCCCGTACAATCGGTGCAAATAAGTTGCTTGCCGGCGGGCGTCAACTCGGGTGTGACGGGCTGGACGATCAAAAGACGCTGGCCTTTCAAGCGCTCGTCTTTCGCCGTCGCCCAGACGCATCCGATCACCTTGCCCAGGTACATGCGCTACTTCTTGCCGGTCTTATCGGCGTCCAGATGAACGTTGTCGACAATGCCGACGATTGCCGCGTCCACCGGTTTGTCCTTGCATCCTTCAGCCATGCGAGCCGAACTGCCGGACACGATCATCACGGTTTCACGCGAGCCCGCGCTCACTGTATCGACGGCAATCAGATAGCCGCCCTCGTCCTTGCCATCCGGCGAGACCGGCTTCACGATCAATAGTTTCTGCCCCTCGAGGCGGGGATCTTTGCGTGTGGCGACAACCGTGCCAACAACGCGCGCGAGGATCATTTATTCGATGCCTTGCCGATGTTGAAAACGTCCTCAAGACTCGGATGAGGGCGTGGTATCACATGAACCGAGATCAACTCGCCCACCCGCCGCGCCGCCGCCGCGCCAGCATCCGTGGCTGCCCGCACCGCCGCAACATCGCCGCGCACCAGCGCCGTGACGTATCCCGATCCGATCTTCTCCCAGCCCACCAGTGAAACGTTGGCGGCCTTCACCATCGCGTCGGCCGACTCGATCATCGCGATCAGCCCGCGCGTCTCAATCATTCCTAAAGCTTCGCCCATGAATCCTCCCGGCGTCCGCGGCTACACTCGGCCCGCTGCGCCACACTCCTAAGG
>Ga0163150_10007155_pt1 | contig 13296 bp, 9 predicted proteins | sample OliLakLV19P2IB_FD_148628 | JGI IMG/M metagenome (GOLD analysis project Ga0163150, IMG submission 148628) | Freshwater microbial mat bacterial communities from Lake Vanda, McMurdo Dry Valleys, Antarctica - Oligotrophic Lake LV.19.P2.IB | ecosystem: Environmental > Aquatic > Freshwater > Lake >...
TCGATTGCGGCTTGCTCGCCGGGCGTAGCTCCGTTGGTCGCGGGCATGGGATTTGCAACCCATATAGTCTGAGTATGAGCGAACTCACCGAACAATTTGGAGACATCGACATTTATCTGTTCGATCAACTGCTTCGCGCAAGGATCCGGCCGGGGATGCGGATTCTGGACGCCGGCTGCGGCGGCGGGCGAAACTTGGTCTACTTTCGACGGGAGGGATACGACGTGTGGGGAGTGGACGAGATTCCGGCGCTGGCCGGCTGGGAACAGTTCCGGGTGGCCAAAGTGGAGAAAATGCCGTTCCCAAGTGCGGATTTTGACGTCGTTTTAAGCTCCGCCGTACTGCATTTCGCGCGAAGTATCGCGCACTTCGACGCCATGCTAAATGAAATGTGGCGGGTTCTGAAGCCTGGCGGTCTGCTTTTCTGCCGTCTCGCGTCGTCGATTGGGATGCCACACCTGGCTGTGGGGCGAACAGTTTTGCCGGACGGATCGGAAAGGTTTCTGGTCGACGCGGCGATGCTGCTCGAACGGACGGCGGCGCTGGGAGGCGAGTTGGAGGATCCGCTGAAAACGACGGTCGTGCATGAAATGCGGTGTATGACGACCTGGGTGGCGCGGAAGATGTGAAATCTGAAACTTTCTGATTGCTTTCGCTCGCCGAATGTGAAAACATGGCGGGCGGACAATTCCATGCTTCAGAAAACTCTACTTCTCGCTTGTGCGGTTGGGGCCATGACGCTGCTTGGCCAGCAGGGGTCGGGGACGATTTCGGGGATCGTTACCGATCAGCAGGACGCGGCCGTTCCGGGGGCCGATGTGCGGGTCCGGAATACCGGCACTAACTCAATGTTCCGGACGAAGGCCAATGAACAAGGGTTCTACACGGCGCCGGGCATGGCGGTTGGGGAGTATGAAATCGTGACGGAGCGGATGGGTTTTAAGCGTTCCGTGCGCAGCGGGATCACCCTGCAGGTGAACCAGACGGCGCAAGTGGATGTGCGCCTGGAGATCGGGCAGGTGGCCGATACGGTTGAGGTTGTCGGTGAGGCGCCGATCGTCAATACGAGCAATGCCACGGTGGGCGAGGTGATCGAAAACCGGCGGGTGCGGGACCTGCCTCTGAACGGCCGCGGGGCGCTCGCGCTGACGCTGTTGACGAGTGGGGTGATCTCCAACGCGGGGCCGACGAATTCCGGGTTTGGCGACCGCGGCATTCAGATCTCATCCATATCCATCAATGGCAGCCCGAACTCGATGAACGCGCAGATGTTGGACGGGTCGAACAACATTTTGAGTTATGTCGGGGAGGTGGGGGTGCCGCCGGCGGTGGACGCGGTGGAAGAGTTTAAGGTCCAGAGCGGGACGATGTCGGCGGAATTCGGATTTACGGCGGGCGGGACGATTAACTTAGTCACCAAGTCCGGGACGAATCGAATTCGCGGGTCGTTGTATGAGTTCTTGCGGAACGACAAGTTTGACGCGCGGAACACCTTCGCCCCATCGAAACTGCCGTTCCGGTATAACCAATATGGCGGGACGATCGGCGGACCGATTCGCAAGGACAAGACATTCGGGTTCTTCAACTTTGAGGACTATAAGTCGCGGCGGAGTTCGCCGCGCATCGCGTCAGTGCCTTTGGCGACATGGCGGCAGGGGGACTTCAGCAACCTGTTGACGGTGGCCGGAGCGGTGATACCGATCTATGATCCGGCGACGACGCGCACTAACCCTAGCGGGCCAGGACAAGTGCGGGATCTGTTTCCCGCGAATCAAGTGCCGCGAAACCGGTTTGACCCGATAACGCCCAAGATCGTTGAATTCTGGCCGTTACCGAATCGGACGCCGCAAAACGCCTTCACGCAGGCGCAGAACTTTCAGGACGCCGCGCGGAGCACGATCGACTGGCGGCAGTGGAATGTGAAGCTCGACCACCGTTTCGGTGAGCGGAATTCGATGTTTGTGCGATACACGTCGGCACAGCACAAGCCGGGTTCGGACTCGTTTTTCCTGGAACCGACCGTGGGCGCGAACCGGTTCGACGACCAGATCAACCGGAACGCGGTGGTGAGCGACACGCATACATTTTCGCCAACGCTGATCAACGATTTGCGGGTGGGCGTGATGCGGCAGGGGTTTAGCTTCCTGGCGGTGAATTTCGGGAAGGGATGGCCGCAGAAGCTGGGTCTGCCCGCGATCGTGCCGAACGACCAGATGCCGCTGATCAACTTCGGATACGGCGAAATTGGCGGCGGCGCCGCGGGTTACAGAGGCTCCTTCAACTGGGACATTCAGGACATGGTGACGAAAGTGGCCCAGAATCACACGCTGCGAATCGGCTACAATCATCGCCTATTGCAGGGCGGAAACCAACAGGGCGCGGCGCTTTCCGGGAACTATGGGTTTGCCGGATTGACGACGAATCCGCAGTTGCCGGCGGCAACCGGATCGAACATGGCTCAGTTCCTGCTGGGCGAAGTGTCCAGTGCTTCGATCGACCGCATTCTGGGCAACACGTTTGTGGGGTATTCCGCGAGCGCGTTTGTGCAGGACGACTGGAAGCTGAACCGGCGCCTGACATTGAACCTCGGCTTCCGCTACGATTTCCAGCGGAAGCCGATCGAACGGCACGATGGGCACATCAACTTCGATCTGAACTCGATCGATCCAGTATCGGGTCTGCGGGGGAAGACGGTGTATGCCGGTGTGGACGGGCAGCCGCGGAGTTTTATGGGCGAAGACTATAACGACTTCGCACCGCGTTTCGGCTTCGCGTGGGACGCCTTTGGCGGCGGGCGCACCGTGGTGCGCGGCGGCTACGGCATTTTCTATCCGCCGATTTTCTGGCGGAATTTCATGGGCAATACCCAACTGTTCTCCACCAACTCGACGGCGTACGTGGCGCAGGGGCCGGGACAGCGGGCGTTCCGGTTTTCGCAAGGCCTGCCGTTCGCGCCAATTGAATCGCCGGGCGCGAAGGCCGGCCCAAGCGCGCTGCTAGGGCAGGGCGTGAACGTGACGGAGACGGACCCGACGACGCCGCTGACCCAGCAATGGAACCTCTCCGTGCAGCAGGAGTGGAAGGGCTGGCTGTTTGACGCTACGTATGCGGGCAACAAGGGCAACCACTTTATCGCCAACGGTTATAGCGCGAACGCTTTGACGCCGTCCGACCGGCTGCGGCTGGGGCGGACGCTGCAGGACGTCCTGCCGAATCCGCTGGCCGGAAAGGTGCCGGGCGGGCTGGGCGCGGCGACGGTTTCGCGCGAACGCGTGTTGCTCCCGTATCCGCATTACGCGGGCGTGACGATTCGCAATCCGCGCTACGGGAACTATATGTCGCACCAGTTGCAGCTCAACGTCAAGCGGCGGATGGCGAAGGGGCTGCTGGTCCACTGGGCGTATACGGGCGGCAAGAAGATGAGCGACGGCGTGTCGGTGCCGGTGGACTTTGGGCCGGTGGAGCAGACCAATGAAAACGGGTTCCAGGACAGCGTTTCGAACCGGCAGTTGAACAAGTCGGTAGACCCGGCGGACGTGTCGCAACGGAGCGTGATCAGCCTGCTGTATGAACTGCCGTTTGGGCGGGGCAAGTGGCTGAACCCGGGCAATATCGTGTTGAACAAGATTGTGGGCGGCTGGCAGGTGAACATGATCAACGTGCTGCAAACGGGCGTGCCGCTGACGGTGCGCGGCGCAAACAACTTCGCCGCGGACCGGCCCAATTCAACGGGCACGAGCGCGAGGATAGACAATCCAACGAGGACGGCGTGGTTCCGGACAGATGTGTTTGTGAATCCGCCGGAATATGAATTGGGCGATGTGGGCCGCACGCTGCCCGATGCGCGGCATCCGGGCGCGGTGAATTTTGATATTTCGATGATCAAAGAAACGACGTTCCGGGAGCGGTTCCGGGTGGAGTTCCGGGCCGAGGCGTTTAACATCGCCAACCATGTGAATTTGGGTTTGGCGGATGATAATTTCCTGCCGGGGACGGATGGGAGGAACCGGAGTTCGACGTTTGGGACGGTGAACTCGGCGCGGGATGCGCGGATTGTGCAGTTGGGGTTGAAAGTGATCTTCTAATAGGATGACTTTCTCGCGACGGTCTTTGTTGGCGGCGCCCGCCCTTTTGTTTTCACAGAAGGCCGAGCGGCCAAATGTTTTATTCATCGCGGCCGACGACATGAACAATGCGTTGGGATGCTATGGGCATCCGATGGTGAAGTCACCGAACCTGGACCGGCTGGCGGCGCGGGGCGTCCGGTTCGACCGCGCGTATTGCCAGTATCCAGTATGCGGGCCGAGCCGCTGTTCGTTGTTAACCGGTCTGCGGCCCGATACGACGAAGATCTTCGACAACAATATTGCGGTTCGCGAGACGATGCCGGATGTGGTGACGCTGCCGCAAATGTTTAAGAACAACGGCTGGCGCTCCGTTCGGGCGGGCAAGATGTATCACATGGATGTGCCTGGCTCGGTTGGCACGAACAAATGGGACGACCCGCCAAGTTGGGATGTGGCGATCAGCCCGGCGGGCGCGGAGCAGCGAACCGTTGGTGTTGGGCGGAATATTACCGAGGGTAAGCGGACGCGATGGGATACCATTGCTTTCCCTGGCGATGGTCTGGATCAGGCGGACGAGAAGTCGACACAGATTGCGATTGAGACGATGGAGCAGAATCGGGTTCGCCCATGGTTTATGGGACTGGGCTATCTGCGGCCGCATGTACCGCATGTCGCGCCGGCGCGGTTTTTCGATATGTATCCGCTGCGGGACATACGGCCGGTGGAGAATCCCGCCAATGATTTGGACGACATTCCGCTGGCGAGCGAGCTGGCAATCAACACGCGGGCTAAGGACGTGGGCGGGATGAATGAGGCCGATAAGAAAGAGGCCATTCGCGCCTACTATGCGTCGGTTTCGTATATGGACTGGCAAGTGGGGCGGGTGCTGGACCGGCTGGAGAAATCGGGGCAGGCTTCGCGCACTACCGTGGTGTTTTGGGGCGACCATGGATGGCACTTGGGTGAACACCGGCGGTGGCATAAGAGGAGTTTGTTCGAAGAGTCGATGCGGGCGCCGCTGTTGATTGCGGCTCCGGGGCGGCGCGGAAATGGACGGGTGGCCAAGGGGCTGGTGGAGTTTGTGGATATTTATCCGACGCTGGCGGAACTGGCTGGGTTGGCGGCGCCGGGGAATTTGGAAGGGCAGAGTTTGCGGCCGCTGTTGGACAATCCGGACCGGGCGTTTAAGCGGGCGGCGTTCAGCGTGGTGACTTCGCCGCCTGGAATTATAGGGCGGGCGGCGGTGACGGAGCGATACCGGTATATTCGCTGGACTGGGCCGCATCCGGATGAGGAGTTGTATGACCGGACGACGGACCCGCGGGAGTTTACGAATTTGGCGCGGGATGCGCGGCATGAGGCGCTATTGAAGAGGATGCGGGGTGTGATGGACGCGGGTTGGCGGGGGGCGCGGGCGGGTTAGTTCCAGGTGGCGGCCTGGATCCAGCCGGTGCCGTTGCCTTGTTGGTCGACGATCCAAATGTAGAGGTTTTTGGGAGTGGCCAGATAGGGGTTGATGAGGTTCATGGACAGCGTGAGGTTAGCGCTGGTCGTTGACGCAGCGTTCATACTGGTGGCGGCTGCACTCACGGCACACTGGCCATTTTGGGAGGAGCCAAGAATCGGCGACGTGAGCGCGTCGTTGTAGAGATAGAGTCCGCCAGTCGGCCGGTCATAAAATCCGTGGCAACCATTGACGGTGGGGGTTGGCGAGGCGGCAACAAGGAAATAGATTCGTGCAATGTTCGCATTGCCGTCGGGATCGGAGACGGGGATAGTTACTGAAAGCGGGTTGACGCCGCTCAATGCGCTGGGGGTCCCCGTTCCCACGGCCGGCAGCGCATTCGCGTTCGGGAACCACTGCCCGGTTTGCACCCATCCGGTTTCCGCGTTCTGGCTGTCCAGAGCCCAGAGATAGACATTCTTCGCGGTGTTGGCGAATGGAGGCTTCAGCGACATCTTGAGGCTGATAATCAGGTCGCGGGCGTCAATGGAAGTGTCGATGCGGAAAGTTGAAGCATCAAGGGCACACTGGCTGTTTTGGAGACCTGGTACGAGTGCCGTGGTGCTGTCGTTGTAAAGAAACAGGGCGTTGGCGGCGCGGTCATAGAAGCCGTGACAGGTGTTTTGCGGGATGTTGGTATCGGTGTTAATGAGGAAGTACAGGCGCTGGATATCGGTGTAGCCGTTGAAATCGCGCGCGGTAAAGGTGACCGTAGACGGGGAGCCGCTGAAACCATCCTGGCGATTGACGACGGTGGGCGGCTGATTGGGAGCGGCGAGGCTCCAGGAGGCGGTGCGGACCCAACCGGAGCCTGTGTTCTGGGTATCGACGGGCCAGAGAGATAGGCGTTGGTGGCGGCGGTGGTTTTAATGGTCAGGTTTAGGTTCAGAGTGAGATCGGTGGCGGTGGTGACGACGGTAGTGGCGGCGCCGTTAATGGCGCATTGAGAGTTTTGAATCGCCTGGGCGGCGCCGGGGGTGAGCGGACCGGTAATGGCGGTAAGCCCGTCATTGTAGAGGAAGAGTGCGTTGGCGATTCTGTCGTAGAAGCCGTGGCAGGTGTTCTGGGGGATGTTGGGCGTAGGGTTGATCAGGAAGTAGAGGCGTGTGATGTCGCTTGCGCCATCCATGTCGCGGGCGGTCATGGAGAATGTCTGTGGGCTACCGATTAAGGGGCAGGGGTGGGGGCTATGACAGTGAGCGGCATGTTGGCGTTGTTGGACCAGGCGCCGATTTGTTGAAGTTCGCAGTACCAGTCCCGCCTGCCGTTCCACCGCCGCATTCCAACTTGAATTCTCCCAGCAACTCAGCCCGTCCGCCAACGCGGAAAATCGGCGAGTCGGAACTCACCTGGGTACAGGAAAACGCCGAAACCTGCTGGCCCCGAACAGGCAACACGAAGATCCACGTCAACGCCAGGAAAGCGAACTTGTGTATTGTCAAAAACATTTCTCGGGGAATTGCTATTGTACGGGAATTCGCGATTATGAAAGACTATTGTGCAATGTCAGTCAAGCTGCTGGTATCCATCTTTAGTACTGGGCTCTTCGCCCAAACGGCGCAGGTAGGCGGGAGGATCACCGACGCCTCCGGCGGCGCTGTACACGGCGTACAGGTCAGCGTCCGCAGCACCAATACGGGTACTGAGCGGCAGGTGCGCACGAACGATTCCGGCCTCTACACCGTGCCGTTGCTGCAGCCGGGTTCTTACGATGTGCAGGTCCGCCAACAGGGATTCAAGCCGATTTCGCAGAGGGGCATAACTCTAGAAGTGGATCAGCGAGCGGAATTGAATTTCCGCCTGGAAGTGGGCGCGGTGACGGAGCGGGTGGAAGTGCGCGCTTCGCTAAGCCGGTTGAATACGGTGGAGGCGTCGCAGGGACAAGTGATCGACAATCAGCGGATTGTGGAAATGCCGCTGAATGGCCGGAATTATATCGATCTGGCGCTGATGTCGGGCGGCGCGGTGCAGGCGGCGCCGGGGTCGCGGATTGGCGGATTTTCGGCCGGAGGGCAGCGCGTTAGCCAGAACAACTACATTATGGACGGATCGATAACAACTCCGTGGAACTGGCGGCGGCGCGGCGGCGCGCGGAAATGGTGCAGCCATCAATTGATGCGATTGCGGAGTTCAAAGTGCAGACCAACGCCTATTCGGCGGAGTTCGGGCGCGGGATGGGCGGCGTGGTTAACCTGACGATTAAGAGCGGAACGAATGGATTTCACGGAGCGGCGTTTGAATTTGTGCGGAATGAGATTTTTGACGCGCGGAATTTCTTCACGCCGCCAAGTACGGCAAAGCCTTCGTTCAAGCGGAACCAATATGGCCTGGCCTTTGGCGGGCCGGTGATCATTCCGAAACTTTACAACGGCAAGAACAAGACGTTCTTCTTCGGCGACTTTGAAAGCACGCGGATTCGGGAGACGAGCACGATCGCGAATACGCTGCCGACGCTGCGGATGCGGAACGGGGACTTTGGGGCATTGCCGGCGAACCGGGTGATCCGGGATCCGGCGAATGCGCAGCCGTTTGCGGGGAATGTGATTCCGGCGGCGCGGCTGGACCCCGTGGCGCGACGGCTGGCGCAACTGTATCCGACGCCGCAGAACGCGAACCTGGCGAATAACTTCACGTACCTATCGCCGCGGACACAGGACGTGGACAAGTGGGACATTCGCGGAGACCAGAATGTTGGTTCGCAGGATACGGCTTTCTTCCGCTTCAGCCGGCAGGATACATCGCTGCCGGACACGCCGAATCTTCCCGCGCCCGCATATGGCGGCGGCAATCTGGACTACATCACCGAAGGCATGAACGTGGGCGCCGGCTGGAATCACATTTTCACCCCGAGCCTGATCATGAGCGCGCGGGCCGGTTGGAATTACACCCGCTTCCAACGCGACAATCCGGCCTCGGCGCTGGGGAAGAACTTCAACCAGGAGTACGGCATTCCGGGGGCGACCTACGTGCCCGATGGCGGTTTCTCGCAGATGGCGATTACCGGTTACCGGGCGCTGGGTATTGGCGCGAGTAACCCGGTGGACCGCAACTTGCAGAACCGGCAGATCAGCGGTGACCTGACGTGGATCCGCGGCCGGCATACGGTGAAGTCCGGTATCTCGTTCCTGCGCTCGCAGAACCCGATCTATAACATCCGGAACACCTTGGGCACGTATACGTTTAACGGCGCCTATTCGGGCGACGGGGCGACGGATTTCCTGCTCGGCGTGTCAAGCCAATGGGCGTGGCAATCGCCGGTTTCGGTATCGATGCGGGCGCACAACCTGGGTGTCTATGTGCAAGACGACTGGAAGCTGAACGAGCGGCTGAGCGTGAATCTGGGATTCCGGTACGAGGTGTCGCCGCCTTGGTATGAGAAGAACGACAAGATGGGAAACTTTGACATTGACACAAAACCTGGACAGGCTTCGCTGGTGTTTGCGCGTAGCGACGGTTCACGATCGGACCGGGCGCTGGTGGCCACGGATAAGAACAACTTCATGCCGCGCGTGTGTTTCGCCTATAAACTGACGGACAAGACGGTGGTGCGGTCGGGGTACGGAATTTTCTTCGCTTATATGGAGAATATGGGTGATAGCGAGTACCTGATCGGCAACGCTCCGTTCGCTTATGGCGTGACGCTGGCGGGGTCGAATACGGTGCCCGCGGTACGGCTGTCGGCTGGGCCCGGGGCGAGCGCGACGAATCTGGCGCAAGCGACGGGATTGCAGTTCTCGTCCTATGAGCGCAAACCGCCGTTGTCGGCGGCGCACCAGTGGAACTTCAATATACAAAGAGAAATTGGGCAGGATTGGCTGGTGGAAGTGGGATATTCGGGTTCGCGCGGGTTGCATCTGGTGCGGCGTTACGATGCCAACTTCTCGCCTGCCGGGCCTGGAAACATCAATGCAAAGCGGCCGTTCTCGCGCCTGGAGATCCCCGGAACGGGCATCATCGCCACGCCGCTGGGGCCGGTCTATACACACCGCTACGATGGGAACTCGATTTACCACGCGATGCTGGCGAAGGTCGAAAAGCGGTTTTCGAGTGGTTTCACGGTGTTGTCGTCCTACACATGGTCAAAGACGATCGGGGACACGTGCGGAGGCGCGGTACAGGGGAACGCGGGCGGCTGCGGCTTTCAGAATTTGTTGAACTTGCGGCCGGAGCGCAGCGTTGACAACCAGGACGTTCCGCACCGCTTTGTCACATCGGCAATGTACGATCTGCCTCTTGGCAAGGGCCGTTCGATGCTGGCCACCAGCCATCCGGTGGCGAATGGCGTCCTGGGCGGGTGGTCGATCGGTTCGATTTTGACGATGAGTTCGTCGGTGCCATTCAGCCCGACGGTGCAGGGCAATCCGGCGAACACCGGCACCTATACCGTGGTGCAGCGGCCGGACGTGGCGGGCAGCGCCTACGACGGCCCGCGGACGCTGCAGCGGGACTTCAACGTGGACGCCTTCGTGCGTCCGGCGAACTTCACGTACGGCAGTTCGGGACGGAACGTATTGCGTGGCCGGTCGCAGTTTAATTGGGACTTTTCCGCTCTGAAGAGTTTTCAATTGCTGGAACATTTGCGGTTGCAGTTTAGGTTTGAGGCGTTTACGCTCTCGAATACGCCCCGCTTCGGCGCGCCGGGAAATGTGTTGGGCACAGCGGCTTTTGGAGTGATCACGGGCGCTGGTACGCCGCGTAACTTGCAATTTGGATTGAAGCTGATCTGGTAGAGGAGAGCAAATGAATCGACGAGACTTTCTTGGCTTGGGCGCTGGGCTGGCGCTGGCCGGGCAGGAGTGGGGCGGGCCTGTGGTGGATATCCACCTACACCCGAAACGGACCGCGGACGATGGCTTCGCGCACAACGACGGGATGGGTGCTACGAAGGCCGTGCTATTGACGAATCTGAGAATGGCCGAGCAGGCCAAAGCCGAGATTGCATTGCGGCCGGACAAATTCATCTGGTTCGCGGCGGCGGATCCCTCGCAGCCGGGCAACCTGGAAGCGCTGGGGAAGGCGCTGGATGGAGGCGCCCGCGGGGTCGGCGAAATGAAGAATCACACAGCGGCGGACGCGAAGGATATGCGGCGTCTGTATGACCTTTGCGCGGAGCGGAAGGTGCCCGTATTGATCCATTTTCAGGAGACGTCACAGTTCACAAAAGAGGAAGGCTGGAACACGGGCTTCGCGCAGTTCGATAAGGTGTTGAAAGCCCACAAGAAGACGACTTTTATTGGACACGCCAATTTCTTCTGGGCGAGTATCAGCACCGATGTCGCGCGGGAATCGGAGTATCCGGCGGGGCCGGTGAAGAAGGGAGGATCGACGGACCGGTGGCTGGCCGAGTATCCGAATCTATACGGTGACATGTCGGCGAATTCGGGCAATAACGCATTGAGCCGGGACGCGGAGTTCGCGCGGGAATTCATTAAACGGCACCAGCACAAGCTGATGTTTGGCAGCGATTGCAGTTGCCGGGATGGACGCGGCGCGGGCAGCGGTGCGCTGTTGCCCAAGCTGAAGAATAAGTGCGTGGGAAGGGATACGTTGGGGTTGTTGAAAGAACTCACAACGCCCGAAGTATTCCGCAAAGTGACTTGGACGAACGCCTCAAAGTTGTTGGCGTTATGACGAGGAGGCGATTAATGATGAGCGCGGCGGGAGCAATGCACGCGGCGACAACGGTGGACTTCGCGGTGCCGGCCGGATCGTGCGATTCCCACACGCATATTTTCGGCGATCCGGCGCGATTTCCCTTTTTCGCCGGACGGAGCTATACGCCGCCGCCGGCGTTGCCCGCGGAGATGAAAACGCTTCACGCGGCGCTGCATATGGATCGCGTGGTGATCGTCACGCCCAGTGTTTACGGGACGGACAACGCCGCGACGCTGTACGGAATTCGAGAGACGGGGAAGGGCGCGCGCGGGATTGCGGTGATCGACGAAAAGACGACGGACAGCGAGTTGAAAGCGATGCACAAGGGCGGCGTGCGAGGCATTCGGCTGAATTTGGCGACGGCCGGAATCACCGACCCGGCGCAGGGACGGGAGCGTTTCCAAAAGGCCGCGGCGCGGATGAAGAGCCGCGGCTGGCACATTCAGATTTTCGCGAATCTGGGCGTTGTCGCGGGGATTCGAGAGCTAGTGATGGAGTCGCCGGTGCCAGTGGTGTTCGATCATTTTGGCGGCGCGAGGGCGGCGCTTGGACCCGCGCAACCGGGCTTCGCGGAACTCGTGGAACTGGTGCGATCGGGCAAAGCGTACGTGAAGATTTCGGGTGCGTATCGAGCGTCGGAGAAAGGGCCGGACTACGCCGACGCCGCGCCATTGGCGCAGGCACTGATCGCGGCGAACGCCGACCGCATTGTTTGGGGCACGGACTGGCCGCATCCGGATTCACCGGGACCGGCGGGGCGGAAAGCCACAGACGTTGGCGCTCGGCTCCCGATTGACGATGGACGGCTGCTGAACCAACTGCCCGTATGGGCGCCGGATGCCCGGACGAGGAAGAAAATCCTGGTGGACAATCCGGCGCGGCTATACGGATTTTAGGCCGGTTTACTCGGGATCGGCCGGGTTGTTGAAGAGCACGCCGAGCTTAATGGAGCCGTGGGCTTTTTGCGGAAAGCCTTCGGCGGTACGGTCACCGGGATCGAGATTGGACGCTGTGTCATCGGGTGGGAACAGCACAAGGGAGCGAAGGAATTCCTGAATATCGTTGCGGGCATTTTCGCCGAGCGCGGCGTAATGATCGCGGGCCGCTTGCGCTTCGCCGCCATGCCAGAGGATGACCTCGTGGAGATTGGTGGTGCGGCCGTCGTGGCCATACGGAGCTGTGCTGCCGACACCCCAGAGGGCGGCGGTGAGGAACTGCTTCTGCATCGTGCCGTCGTAGTTGCGCTTATGGAAGTTTGGCCCCAGATCGTGCCGCTTGAAGTCGGTGTAAATGTCCTTGACGAGGAATGGCTCCAGTTTGGGCGCCTTGCGTCCGTCCACCGTGTTGAATAGCGGTGTGGCGGTGGCAAAAAGGTGATTGAAGTGACCGCGAACCGCGTCATAGACCGTTTCGACATCGGCGACACGGCGGTCGCGCTCGATTTGCAAATCGGGTATGTGGCAACTGGCGCACCCGGCTTGCTCGAACGATTGACGTCCGCGTTGGACGGCGGAAGTCTGCTCGTAGAGGCCCGGTTTGAAGTAGTTGAGCAGATAGAATTCCAGATATTCTACTACGGCGGTGTTGGAGCGATTGGCGACAGCGTTGGTGAGTTCCATGTCAACGGCCTGGAAGCCCATTTCGTTGTTTATCGCGCCGGAAATGAATTCGCGAATGGAGACCGTGCCGCTGTGGGCGAAGAACGGACGGACGCGGAGGTCGGCATCGACGCCTTCGACTTTGGAAGCGCCCACATACCCATCGGGCCTCGCGGTGATTGAGCCATTAGCGATGCCCTTTGCGCTGAGTTCCACGATGATGGCGGCGCCGGACGACTTGGCCGCGGCGAGGCCCTGGGCGCGCCGGTCCCGCAGTTCGGCGGTGATTTCATCGGCAAGCATTTCCTTCAGGCCGAGACCGAACAGGTGGGGCGCGTCACCACTTCGCCGCCGAAGCCCGCCGAGCCGCGGGGACGGCCATGGCAGGTGGCGCATCCATCGGCAAAACCGGCTCCGATGCCCAGGTTCTTTTCGATGGCCCCGGAACCGTCGCGCGAGTAAAAGGTATCGG
>Ga0163150_10007156_pt1 | contig 13291 bp, 8 predicted proteins | sample OliLakLV19P2IB_FD_148628 | JGI IMG/M metagenome (GOLD analysis project Ga0163150, IMG submission 148628) | Freshwater microbial mat bacterial communities from Lake Vanda, McMurdo Dry Valleys, Antarctica - Oligotrophic Lake LV.19.P2.IB | ecosystem: Environmental > Aquatic > Freshwater > Lake >...
TTGCTGCTCCTCGCGCACCCGGGGAGCGCGAGGAGCAGCAAGGCGAGCGAGGCCTGCGCGGTGCGACGACGGGAGGGCACCATCACGACGAGTCCTGCTCCCGGAGTCGCGATTGTCGGAGGGCACCAGTCATGCGTCAAGCGGACCCGGGGAGAAGGGCGCGCGGAATGTCGGGGGCGGCGGGGGCGAGCATCGCCTACCCGCAGCCTCCGGAGGCCTTCCCGGCCTTCGTGACCGGCTTCACGCGGACCTCGAACGGGCGCGCCTTCGTGCGCATCCACCGGAGGTAAGAGTCCTCGGAGGGACGGGCGAAGGGGAAACGGTCGCCCAGGGAGGACGGGAACGCGTGTCGCATCCGGTCGGTCGCCTCCGACCCGCGCGCGGGCAACGCGTCGAGGCGTCCGTCGCGGAAGACGTCCAGCCAGAGGTCGATGCCGCCCGCGAGCACGTAGGCGTGCGCGACCCCGTGGGCCCGCAGCACGCGCCACGCCGCCTCGGCGGCTGCCTCGTCGTCCGACATCACCACCTTGATCGAGGTCGCGTACCGGGGATCGGCGAAGGCGCGCCCCCCGTCGCCCCGCAGGCTGTCGAGGGTCGTGCGCCGGGCGTCCACCAGATGGAATCGGTTGAACTCGGACTCCCCGCGCACGTCGAGCAGCACGAGGTGGAAGCGGGCGGGCTTGCCCCCGATCTGCTGGTGGAGGAGCCCCGCTACCTCGAGGGGATCGAGGTGGAGCGTGCGCGCCGCGAGCACCGCGTCGTGCTCGGCGCCGAGCAGACGCACGCGCTCCTCGACGGCGCCGCCGCCCGCGGCGGGACGTGCGAAGGCGACCACGACGGCCGCGAGGGCGAGGACGCCGCCGCCGCGCAGCAGGGCGGGACGGAGCGACGACCGGACCGCGCCCGCGGGGGACGCGCGAGGCGACGCGGGGGAGGGCGAGCCGAAGCTCCGCTCGAGGACGGTGGCGCCCCAGAACATGCCTGCCGCCAGAACGACCACCAGCGCGACGACGACGCCGAAGGGCAGCCCGAGGGTCTCGGGCAGCGTGGCCCGGCCCAGGTACCCGGCCGTGTCGTAGAAGGTGCGGAACGCGCCGCCCACCTCGCCGAAGACGAACACGCCGAGGCCCACGCCGCCGAGGAACCACATGCCGTCCACCTTGCCCGTGGAGGCGGAGACGATCGAGGTGCCGGGGCAGTAGCCGCCGATCACGAAGCCCACGCCGAGGAGCAGGCCGCCGACGACCGCCGTCCCGAGGTACGTGGGGTTGATCGAGAGCGCGCCGAAGTCGAGGAGCCCGAGCGTGGAGGCGAGGGTGATCCACAGGAGGCACGTCACGATCGCCGTGAACATGACCTTCAGGACGCGCATCTCCGTGAAGTAGAACTGCGCGGCGAGGCGGCGGGAGTCGCCGAACCCGGAGCGCTCGAGGACGGCGCCGAACGCGATCCCGAGGAGGATCGGGAGCCACCAGGCGGTGAGGCCGAACGGGGCGAGGGCGAGCGTCATCGGGGCCTCCTCACTTCCACAGCCGACGGAGCGGGTACGCGAGCAGGTAGCCGCCCCCGAACACGGCGAACATGAAGACCCACGAGCCGACCGCGAGGGTGGCCCCGCCCGTGAGGGCCTGGCCCGAGGTGCACCCGCGGGCGAGACGCGCCGCGAACCCCATGATGGTCCCGCCCGCCAGCGCGAGGAGCCATCGCGCGCGCTTGGACACGCGGGGCCCCTTGAAGGTCTCGAGCCTCCACCGGCCAGCGAGCCATCCGGAGGCGGCGCCGCCGAGGGCGACGCCGAGGATGCCGAGCACGACCCAGGCGTCGAGCGGGTTCTTCGTGCCGCCCGCCATCTCGGCGAGCAGCGCCGTGCGGTCGACGTGGTCGGGGGCCACGACCTTCTGGCCGGCGACCACGACGCGGGCGATGCCGCCCGAGGCGCCCAGCCCGTGCCCGGTCAGCAGGAACGAGGCGAAGAGGACGGTGCCGAGGACGGCGCCTCCGACGTAGGCGTTCCAGTAAGGTGCGGGTCCGGTGCGCCTCACGGCGTCACCTCCTTTCCGGTGGGCGCGGGATGCGGTTCGACCTCGTCCCACCCGGTGACCATGGCCCGGATCCCCGAGAGCGGGCGGCGGCCGGCGGTGGTGGTCAGGTACACGTGCGCGACGACGAACGTCGCGAAGAGCCAGGATCCGAGGGCATGGACGGGCACGAGGACGTCGAGGCCGCCGACGGCGCGCTCGACGCCGGGCCAGCGCTCGAGGCCCCAGATCGCGAGCCCCGTGAGGATCTGCAGCGGGAGGAGCACGTTCAAGATGCCGACGTAGACGATCTTCTGCAGGGGGTTGAGGCGCGCGCGCGGCGTACGCTCCACGGGGTGCGGCTCGCCGCGGAAGATGCCCCGGGCGTAGTAGAGGACCTGCCGCACGGCGAGCGTGGCGAAGTCGCGCGGGGCGGCGACGTACTGCCGGATCGCGCCGCTGGTCAGGAAGTAGAAGAGGCCGAGGAAGGCGTTCCCGATCAGGAAGAACCCCATGACCTCGTGGAGCCGGACGGCGCCGCGGAAACCGAGGACGGAGACGACGCCCCGGACCTCGAGGCCGGTGGCGAGGAGGACCATCACCGAGCCGGCCTGCACCCAGTGCCACAGGCGCTCGTAGCCGGAGTAGATCTTCACGCGCTCGACGCCGCTCATGACGACCTCCTCGCGCGGCGGGCCGCGAGGGCGCGCGCCGCCGCGTGACCCGCGACCCCGAGCGCGGTCCCGACGAGCAGGAGCAGCCCCAGGCGGTCGATCCACCCGGCGTCGTCGTGGCCGAGCACGTAGCGCCCGGCCTCCTTCGGCGACGGCTCGTACACGAGCGACCCGTCCGCCCCCGCGACGAGTCGGCCGGCCAGCCACACGCGCGCGTCGGCCACGAGCTCCGTCGTGGCGCCCGAGGGCACGTACCTCGCGACCTCGAAGGGACGTGCGAGCAGGGAGCCGTCCGCGTGGCACGCCTCGCAGCTGCGCGTCGCCTCGCGCGAGACGATCCCGTGGTGCAATCCCGTGGGCTCGATCGTCCCGACGATCCGCGGACGCTCGATGCCCACGGCCTCGAGGCGCGCGCGGACGGCCGCGACCTTCGCCGGCGCGTCGAGGCGCAGCTCGGAGGGATCGAGGCTCCCGTCGCGGTCGACGTCGAGCGCGGCGAGGACGTCGCGATGGTGGACGCCCGGCCCCGCGAGGAGCGCGGCCCGCAGGTCGAACGGGCGGACGGGCCGCTCGGGCGAGCCGCCCCACCACGTCCACGTCGTCTCGAGCGTGTGGGGCACGAGACGGGTGCGGCCGTCGGACTCCTTCCGGGGCAGGAGGACGGGCTGGTAGCCCGTGACGAGGGAGGCCGGGTCGTCGACCGGGCCCGACACGCCGCGCCAGGCGACCATGGGCCGGCCCGCCGCGTCGAGGACGGTCCAGTCCGTCTGTGCGACCGCGGCGGCCGGGACCTCGGGCACGTGGCAGGCCTCGCAGGACAGGGCCTGCGCGTGGCGGCGGGCGCTCGGCAGCCAGCGGCCGTGGTCCTCGAGCACGTCGTGGCAGGCGTCGCAGCGGCGCATGGTCCCGTCGAGGGCCGACGCGGCGTGCGGCCGAGACGACGTTCCCTTGGCGAGGTCGTGGCTCGGCCGCCGCACGAACTCTCCGACGCTCGCGCGCCGCGCGTCGTAGGCGAGGTGGCGGGGCCGGCTCACGTCCGCCTCCACGAAGCGCGCGGGATCGTTCAGGCTGTGGTGGCAGTCCGTGCATCCGACGAGGCGCTCCGCGTGCACGTCGAAGACGTGCGTGCGCCGCTCCTTGTCGCGGAGGTTCCAGGCCGAGTCGGACACGCGCTGCGCGGAGAACACCTGCCCACCCGAGCGCGGGTCGCGGGGGCGCGCGGCCTCGACGGCCCCCACGGGGACGGGGCCCTCGACGACGTCGAGGTGACACGCGCCGCACGCGGCCGCCGTCGGCCGGCCGAGGGGCATCCGCGTCCGGTCCGTGGCCCCCCACCTCGTGAACGCCTCGCGGACGTACGCGTAGGTTCCGTCCGCGGCGGGCGCGACGAGGCCGGTGCCGGCGAGCGTCGCGGTGGCGGCCCACTCGAAACGACCCGCCGCGAGGGTCGCACGTCGGGCGTCGTCGCGCGCACCCGCAACGTGGCAGAGGAAGCAGTTCAGCTCCACCGTGCCCGAGGCCGCCCAGTCCCAGCGGACCGGTCTCCCGGTCGCCGCGTCGAGGGCGTGGGTCTCGGGCAGGGATCCGGACTCGGATCCGAGGGGCTTCCCCGACTCGCCTAGGCGGGCGGGTCCGCCCCCGACGTGCCTCAGCCCGACGGTGCGGATCCAGTCCGCCACGCCGAGGTCGAAAGACGTCTCGTCCCCGAGGGCGAGCCTGCGGTTCGTCGCGGGGTCCCATCGGCCGAACGGGCCCGCGCTCGTGTCCCACGGGCGGCCTCCCGGCACCGTGCCCGGCGCCTTGCGCTCGTCGAAGCCGAGGGTGGCGTGGAAGTCGTGCCCCTCGATGAACTCCGCGTCGTGGCACTGCCCGCAGGTGCGCACCGGCGACACGGGCTTGCCCGTCTCTAGGACGCGATTCCCCTCCGTGTCGAGCAGGGGCACGTCGGGGTGCATCGGGCTCCCGGCGTGGGCGAGGCCGACGAGCGCGCCGAGCGCGAGGGCGACGACGGGTCCGGCGGGGAGCCTCACTTGGCACCTTCCGTCGCGCCGTCCACGAGGCCCACCTGGACGCGCCCGCCCCCCACGGCGGGGTCGCCCGGGTAGCCGAGCGCCTTCCAGTCCATCCGTCCCCCCGTCCCGTGGCAGTCGGCGCAGCGGAGGGCCTTCTCCTTGCGCTGCACCATGTGGTTCTGGGGCCACCACATCGCGGTCGAGATCCAGTCGAGCGTCCCGCTGTACGGGATGCCCGAGGCCGCGGCGCCGGTGCGCAGGGCCTTCTCCCAGTCGAAGGTCGTCCAGTAGCCGCCGAGTCCGTGCGTGTGAGGGACGAGCAGGTGGTGGTCCTGCCCGTCGAAGGGCTGGCGCCCACGGTGGACCTTGAATGGCCAGATCCGCGCGCGCGGGTCGTGCGGGCGGCCCTGCGGCTCGTTCATCGGGAGCGGCTCAGGGCCGTCGTAGCGCTGCCCGGGCACGTGCCGGGCCGTGGTGCCGTCGTACCAGCGGTACTCCGGGACCTGCCGCCGCGCGATCAGGAAGAGGCCCTTCTTCTTGTCGTAGTGGGTGCGCAGGTCGGGATCGGTGCCCACGCGACGCAGGCCGTGAAGGATCCGAGGCGGCACGCCCTTCGCTGCCTCGCCGCCCGCGAGGACCTCCTCCCGCACGGCCTCGGCGACGGCCTCCGGGTCGCCATCGCGTCCGGCCTTCGACCAGTCCCACCACTCCTTCGTCCCCGTCTCGACGGCGTACTCGGGGATGTGGCAGGTCTGGCATGCGACGGTCGCGGTGTGGGCGTCGAGCCGCGCGTCCCCGTGGGGTCGGTCGACGTGGCAGTCGGCGCAGGCGACGCGGGTCCCCAAGTCTTCGGTGGGCGGCATGAGCCGCCCCTTCACCGCATGGTGCTCCGTGCGATGGCAGTCGGCGCACCGCAGGCCGTGGCGGCCCATGTGAACGTCCACCCGCTCCTGGGGGAAGTACATGGTCTCGTCGAGGTCGCCGTGCTTGACGCCGTCGCCGCCGCCGCCCTTGAAGTGGCAGGTGCCGCAGGAGGCACGCGTGGTCCTCCCCACACTCCGCGCCACGGCGAGCAGGTCGGTGTCGGGGTCGGGCGCACCGGCCCCCACGGGGTCCTTCTGGTAGGTGCCCGAGGTGTCGTGGCAGACGAGGCAGTCCACGTCGACGGGGCCGGCCCTGCCGAGGAAGCCGTCGTCCTTCCAGCCGTAGCCCACGTGGCACGACGTGCAGCGCTTCCAGTTCGCCGCGATCCCGATGCAGAAGTTGTTCACGGCGGTGCGCTTGCCGAGCGGCACGTCGGCCCCGGTGTCGGGGTGCTTCGCGTGCGCGCCGTCCCACGTCCAGTGCGTGGTCGACATCACCTCCTTCGCCGCGCCTTCGTGGCAGGCGAGGCACGCTTTCGTCACGGACGGGCCGTCGGCGAACGGGGCGGTGAAGAACGCGGCGTGGTCCGTGGGCGCGGGGAACGCAGGCAGGTGCGCCCGAGGGTCGTCCCGGGGCGGCGCCGCCTCCCCGCCCGGGGCCGCGAGCCACGCGAACCCGAGGCCCGCGAGGACCACCAGCGAGACGAGCAGGGCGAGGGCCTTCGCGCGCATGAGGAGCCTCCGGTCGGCGGGGGCCCTGGAGCCGCCCGTCTCCCCGAGTCTCGACGCCATCTCCCCACTGTCAAGTATACAACCACACAGTTATATAGTGCCGGCGTGGTCCGAGATCCCAGGGAGAGCGGCGGGGCGGCGGGGACCCCGTTACTCCGGCAGCCCCCACAGCACCCAGGGGGCCCAGTAGCGCGGGTGCGACCAGTCGTGGGCCTTGTCGGTGCGGACCGACTCCTGCGCCGTCCGGAGCGCGACGGCGACGGAGGTCCCGGGTTTCCAGGCCTCGTACAAACGCTTCATGAGCTCGGCGGTCGCCTGGTCGTTCACCTTCCACAGGCTCGCCACCACGCGGGGCGCGCCCGCATGCAGGAACGCCCGCGTGAAGCCGACGATCCCCTCGCCGCGCGCGGTCCACCCGAGGCCGCTCTGGCAAGCGGAGAGGACCACGAGGTCTGCGGGAATGCGCAGCCCGAGGATCTCCATCGTGGTGAGGAGACCGTCGTCCTTGTCGTCGATGGTGAGGGCGAGCCCGCTCGCGAGCGGCTGGTCGAGGTCGAGCAGGCCGTGGCACGCGAGGTGGAGGGCGCGCAGCCGCGTCTTCTGCTTCGAGAGCTCCGCGCGCAGGGTGGCCTCCGAGGCCTTCTCCCGCACGAAGACCCGTCCCTTCGTGCCGACGGCGGCGACCTCTCCGGCGGAGGCCTCGAGCCGCTCCAACGAGAACGCGCCGCGCATGCGGGCCAGCGGCGACGCGTCCTTTGCGTCGATGGCCTCGTACACGGGGTCGCCCAGGGCGAGCACCTCGCCCGACGGAGCCGAGGCGGCCACGGGCGACGCCGCACGCTGCGCCTTGACCTCGTCCCGGAGGAACGCCAGGACGGTGCCCGACGGGACGAACGCCACGTCCCGAGTGAGCGCACCGGGCTTGCCCTCGGCGAGCAGCTTCGGATCGGCGAAGAGCAGCGCGAACGGCAGATAGCCGAGGGATCCGTCCGGGGAGACCAGAACCCGTTTCGCATCGGGCGGGAGCTTCAGGGGATCGACGAGCAGGGTGCGGACCTTCGCGAGGGCGGCGGCCCAGTCCGACGACTTCACCGGGAGCGCGGCCCGCAGCGCCTCGACGGCCTCGGCGATCGCCTCCTCCTCCCGAAGATCGACGACGCTCGGAGGCCCCGTCCGGCGCACGACGAACGCGAGTCCCCGGCCTTCCAGGAACGTGTAGAGCACGAGGGCCTCGTCGGCGGTCAGGTGCGATGCGATGCCCGCGAGGTCGAGGGGCTTCGGGAGCGCCACGCTGGCGCCGCGCTCCCGTTGGATCGCGTCACTGACGGCGGACAGTTCGCGCAAGGCGGCGGTACGTGCCACACGGGCGGCGGCGATCGAAGGCAGGCTGGGCTCGTCGGTCGACACCGCCTCGGCGAGGTCGCGCAGAGTCTTGCTCGCAACCTCAGCCGCCTGTGCTTTGCGCTGGAGGACGTCTCGCGACAGGACGGCAGCTTCCAGGGCCGCATGACTACCGAGTCCCTCCAGCAACGCCCCGGCTCGCCCACCCTCGAGGAACCAGAGCAGTGCGGCAGAATCCTCCACCTCACGGGCTGCGGATGCTCCGGTCTCGAACAACGGGTACACCTCATCCCTGGCCGCAACGCTCTCGCTGTCACCAAGGCCGCCCACGAGACCTCCGAGCATCTGGAAGGCCGACGTCGAGTGAGCCAGTGACTCCCTGACCTGCTTCGGCCGGTCTTGCCCGACCGCGCTCCGGCTCGCGACCAGGTGATCCAAGGCAAGGGCCGCATGCGCTCGAGCCAGCTCCGCTCGGGCATCTACCTTCCGGAGGAGGTCTAGCGCAGCCCGATGCTTCACGAGCGCGTCTGGAATACGACCACTCCGCCGCAACAGATCGCCGAGCGTGATACGGACGGACGCCAAGTCGAGCGGACTTCCAGAATCGCCGAACGTGCTCTCGGCCGTCGCTGCGTGGTGCAACGCGGCGTCGAACTCTCCGCGGTCCGACAGAATCACCGCCCAGTTCTCAAGAGCCTGCGCGATCGCTCGAATGTCCCTCAGCTCCTCGAACCTCGAAAGCGCCTCGTTGAAGTGCTCGGTTGCGCGTGCGCCGATCTTCGCTTCCCCGTCGTGTGCCTCGATCAAGCTCAAGTTCCCCAGGCAGATGCCGATCAATTCCTCATCCGCGTCGGCAAGCGCGCGCGCGGCGTTCAACGCCGCCACCGCATGATCTCTCGCAACATCCCAATGACCGAGGCTGATCTCCAAACCGGCGAGGATCATCAGCGCCTCCGCTGCCGTTGCGGAGAGTTCGAGAGAGGTGGCACCTGGATTGGCGGAACTCCGCGAGCCTGACTCGGCGAGCACCTTTTCGAGCATGGTGAGCGCCAACGCATAGTGCCCCAGTTCGCCGTGGATCGCCGCAAGCTGAATCTCGGACGTGAGGCGGTTCGCGATGCTTCCTTGGGCGGCGTTGCGCTGGATCGCCAGCTCGAACTCGGCAAGTGCTGCCAGGAGCTGACCGTCGTCCGCCAATGCGGCTGCCCGTCCATGCAACAGATACCCAGGCGACTTCGCCCGCTCGCCCTGGGTCGCGACCCGGATCGCCTCGTCCCAGAGCCGGATCGCATGCGAGGAACGGTGCTGCCCATGCGCGGCAGTCGCAGCGAGCACGAATCGGTCCTCCGCCCCGGACAGCCAACCGAGTCGCTCGGCTTCGACCGCCGAGCGTTCGCGAAGCGCCCTCGCCACATCCGCTTCCCTGGCCGCGCTCTCCACGTCGGCTGCCAGGTCCAGTGCTCGAACACTCAGGATTGATCCGGAGGGCACGGCAACCGCACTCAGCAGGCGGCGCGCGGTGAGGAGCTGACGCCGTTCGAGTCGATCCCGAACACTCTGCAAGCTGCCTCGAATCTCCGCGTCCTTGCCTTCACCAATCTTGCTCAACAGTGCACGGAGGCGTCCGCCGTCACTGCCAGGGACCTTCATTGCGAGCGCCCGGGCCGCCCGGAAATCTCCCACCCCGATCAACTCGTCCACGACGATCCAAGGAGAGATCTCGGTAGACCGAGCGGCATGCGTCAGCTCTTGCTCCCGGGACTCACGTACCGCCGCCCGCACCTTCTCGACGGCCTCGACAAGGTCCTCGTCATCGGCCGAACTGAAGCGTGACCCGCCACAGAGGAGAAGCACGATCCACACGACGAATCCCAGCGTGGCTACGGGTCGCCCACCGCGGGCTGCAGAGACTTGGCGCGTGTCGGGCCGACTCGCGAAGACCACGGGTCAATCGACCTTCACACCGAGGTGGGTGCGAACGCCAACACACGCTCGCACTAGATGGTACCTTGCGTCTCGGTCGTCTCGACCAAGACGTTGTCTATGTAGCGCACCACCGTGAGCTTGTAGGAGAAGATGCTGGCCGGGAGAGCGGCGGGAGGAGCGCTCAGTTCCACCACCACCGTGTCCAGATAGGACCCCTCCGTGCCGATTGGTAGGGAGGCGGCAGCATCGGCGCTGTTCGTGACGTGCAGAGTGAGCATGTCGATGCGGTCCAGTTCCGAATCAAGGAGGTGGATGGCACGGGAATCGTTGGGCGCCAGCGGCAAGAGATTCGTGGGTAGCGTGTCGAGTCCCTCTACTGTCGCCGTCGTCACGGAGGTGTTCGACTTGTTGACGAGCCTGAACCTGCGAAACGGGCGTACCTTCCTCCCGCCGAGATTCCATGGCCGCAGGGCAAGCAGGGCGAGGATGATCGCGAGGGCGGAGATTCCGAGGGTGATGAGCGCGTCCGCGCCCCACACGATGGCTACCAGGAACGAATGCATGGAAGGCTCCAATTGGGTTCTGGGAGCGGGCGAGTGCCTCGAGGACGGGCACGCCCGCTCGCCGACTTGCCGGACTCTGCTTTGGCGCACATCGGCTGCGGTGCACCTCGGGTCCGACGGTGGGACGATCTGCGTACCTGGCCGCTGAGCCCCACGAGACGACGAGGGGTGCGCAGCGTGCCCAACTCGGGGCCGCCAGCGCGCACGTTACGCAATGTCGCCATGTCTCGCTCTCCGCACTCGGTCCCTGGGGCACAGTCCGCACCCCAGAGAGCGGAATCTCGACTGCCTCGTGTCTCGCCCTCGGACTCGAACAGGGTATCGACAGGCGGGTGTGGCGGCCAGCCCCCTCTTCACGCCCAAGGGCGCACTCACATCCCTGCCTCTCAAGACACGATCGGCATCCGTACTCCGCACATCCCCAGCGCGGTCTTGGCATGGATTTGGGCCCGTATCACTCGCTGGCAGCGAACAGAGAGGCAAAGGCGTCCGGATCCTCCTTCTCGAGCGCATCGATGGCCTTCTCCGCCCGCCTCCCATCCGGGATCGAGCCCAGGTCGAACGGGTCGAGCGAGGCGCGAATCAGGCCGTGGGCGAGCGCGGAGCGACGGTCGATGGGGATCCCGGGGAGGAGGGTGCGCAGCACGGCCGTCAGGAGCCCGTGCTCGTGGAACACGCGGGCCCTCGCGAGGAGGACCGTGTCCGGCCCCAGGGGGGTGAAGCGCTCGTCCGCGGCGCGGAGCTCGGGGTCGATGTCCCGCTCGACAAGCTGGAAGCGCGCGGGGTACTGGAGGGCCGCTCCATCCGGGCGGCGCGCGACACCCCAGGTCACGGCGTCCCCGATGCGCAGCGACGTCAGCACGGCCGCGGGAAGCGGCACGTCCATGGCCATCGGTCGCATGCCGAGGTCGGCATCCAGCTGCACGCGCTCCAGCCGGCCGCCGGGGAGGCGGAAGACGAGCCAACGGGCGTCGTCCTCCCCCGCGTCGGAAAGCGGGTCGTGCTCGAGGCGCACCTCGACGAGGTCTTCTCGGCGCACGTCGCCGCGCGGCCACACGTACGTCCATGCGTCGCCGGCTCCGCGGGTGCCGGATTCCGGCGCGGGCAGGGTGCGCGCCCGCGCGGTGTACTCCATGACGAGGATGTCCTTCCCGTCCTGGTCCAGCGGGACGAGCTTGACGTCGACCTGCCGAGGGGTGCCTCGCTCGACGAGGAATGGGCGCCCGGCGAAACTCCCGGAGGGCGTCGCGGGTGCCGTGCCCGCCGCCGTCGCGGCGGCGCCGTCCTTCGGAAGCTCCTCGGTCATGAGGAAGTGCTTGCGTGACGCACGGACGCGGTGGGCGCCGGGCGCGAGCCGGGCCGTGCGGGTGGCTCCCTCGAGGACCTTGCCGTCCACCTCGATCACCGCCGAGCTCGGCGTGACGTCGAACTCGACGGGCACGGGCGGCGGAAAGACCAGCCTCCACAGCCCGAACAGCCCGAGCGCGATCCCCGCCGCGATGGCCGGCGTCCAGGCGCGGAGGCGCCTCCAGGCGTGGACGGCCTTCGTGACGGGCTTGCCCTGCACAGCCTCCCCCGCCACGACCGCGCGCAGGTCGTCGCGCATGGCGGCCGCGGTGGCATAGCGGTCGTCCCGGAGCTTCTCGAGCGCCTTCATCACCACGTCGCTCGCGCCCGGGGGCAGGCCGGGGACGCGCTCGGAGAGCGGGGTCGGCCGCTCCGTGTAGAGCATGCGCAGCAGCTCGTGGATGTCCTTCGACTGGAAGGGGGGCACGCCCGCGAGCGCCTCGTACAGCGTCGCGCCGAGGCCGTAGACGTCGCTGCGCGCGTCCACGTCGAGCCCGCGCGGCAGGATCTGCTCCGGGCTCATGTAGAGCGGCGTCCCGATCATCTCGCCGGTCCGGGTGAGGCCGACGCTCTGCACCGTGCGCGCGAGCCCGAAGTCGGCGAGCACGATCCGGCCGTCCGGCCGCACCATGAGGTTCGACGGCTTCACGTCCCGGTGGAGGATCCCGGCCTGGTGGAGCGTGTGCAGCGCATCCGCCACGCCGGCCATCTCCGCGAGGAGGACCTTCGGCGCGGGCACGCGGCCCGCGCGGACGAGCGCGTGGAGGGACTCGCCCTCGATCACGTCCATCGTGTAGTAGGGCCGCCCGTCGATCACCCCCGCCTCGTGGATCGCCACCACGTTCGGGTGCTTCACCTGCGCGCAGGCCTTCGCCTCGCGACGGAAGCGCTCGACCGCGGTGCGATCCTCGTCGGCGCCCGCGCGGAGGATCTTGATCGCCACGGTCCGCCCGAGATTGCGGTCGAGGGCCTCGTAGACGATCCCCACCGCACCCTCCCCGAGCCGGCGCAGCAGCGTGTAGCCGCCGAAGGGGCGCGGCAGCGGCGCCACGTCCGGGTTCGGGTCGAGGACGGCGTCCAGCGCGTGCGTCGCCGTCAGGACCTCGAGGAACCGCGGGAAGTCGTCCCCGAGCCGGTCCCGGTACTCGTTCGCGTCGGCCTGCTCGTCGAGGGCGACGCGACGGTGGTAGGCCTCGAGGCACTCCGCGATCGCCAGGTCGCGCGCGTCGTCGGGGGGAGCGGGAGGGGGAGTCATGGCGTCGCCTGGAAGATCGTAGGGGGCGCCGGGAGCGATTGCACCCGGCGCCCGGGGAACCCCGGAGGGAGCCGATCACCGCCCGTCGGGGACCTGCCCCGCGAGCTTGAGGGCCTCCTCGGCCACTCCTGTCAGTCGCTTCGCCTCGTCCTTGGCCTCCTCGACGGCCCGGAGCTTGCGCTCCAGGTCCCGGCCGGCGGCCGGAGCCTTCGAGGGATCGCCGGCCGCGGCCGCGAGCGCGGCCTGCGCAGCCTCGACGTCCGCCTTCGCACCGAGGACGGCGCCCCTCGCGGCCTCCGCCTGCTTCGCCAGCTCCTGGGAGATCTTCCGGAGCGCGTCGGCTTGCCCGGCCCCCGGCCGGCCCGGCGCGCCCGCGGAGGGCGGGTCGCCGGCTGCGGGGAGGTGCTTGGCCACGGCCCCGGCGTCGGCGGCCGCCTTCCGGGCCCGTTCGGCCCGCTGAGCCTTCTCCGTGGCGTCCCCCTGCTTGGCCTGGGCGTCCAAGCGTGCCTTGTCCGCCTGCGCGAGCGCTCGCGCAGGCGGACAAGGCACGCTTGGACGCC
>Ga0163150_10007158_pt1 | contig 13290 bp, 6 predicted proteins | sample OliLakLV19P2IB_FD_148628 | JGI IMG/M metagenome (GOLD analysis project Ga0163150, IMG submission 148628) | Freshwater microbial mat bacterial communities from Lake Vanda, McMurdo Dry Valleys, Antarctica - Oligotrophic Lake LV.19.P2.IB | ecosystem: Environmental > Aquatic > Freshwater > Lake >...
CGGGTGGAATGTCCGATTGCTCAACTGGGGGGGAGTACCACTGGCATATGAGGGGATCGAAATCATTCCGGTCCTCGATGCGCGACCGGATCGGGGCACGGGACCCTTCACCGCGCTGGCGGGTTACCGGCATTTGCGGAAGCTCATGACAGTGTGCGATGTCGTGCATGTGCATTCGCTTCCGGCTGGACGATGGGTGACCTGCCTGACGAAACTCCCGAGGCTGATGATCACGCCCTGGGGCAGCGATGTCCTGCCGCGACAAGGGCGTCTCAGCACCGCGCAACAGCGCTGGACCACCCATGCGCTGAAGCAGGCGTCAGCGATCGGCGCTCCCTCAAAATACGCTGCGCTGATCCTGGCCCGCGATTACCCATTGAGTACGCAAAAGATCCATTGGACCCCCGTCGGGGTCGACCTCGCGATGTTCGATCCGACGCAATTCGCAGCGCGTCCTGAATCGCCATTCGTCGTCGGCTTCTTCAAACATCTGCGACCGATTTATGGCCCGCAAGTCCTGCTGGAGGCGCTCTCGCATTTCAGGCATCAATGGACTGACCCGTGGGAAGCGCGACTCTATGGCGATGGTCCGCAGCGCGACGAGCTGCAGTCGCGCATCGATGAACTGGTCCTCAGCGACCACGTGAGACTCATGGGACGCATCCCCCATGAGCTGCTCCCCGCAGCGATGCACGCGTGTCATGTGGTGGTGAGTCCGAGCATCGTCGAGGAGTCGCTGGGACTTGCAAGCCTCGAGGCGCAGGCGCTGGGGATCCCGGTGATCAATAGCAACCTCGGCGGGATGCCCGAGACCTGTCGCGATTGGGAGACGGGCATCCTGGTACCCCCTGGGGAACCCGCCGCCCTCGCTTCGCAGTTGCTGCGACTCGCCCGCGATCCAGCGCTGCGGATGTCGATGGGGTCCGGTGCGCGGACGTTCGTCGAAACTGAGGGCTATGACTGGCAGCACTGTCTGGAGCGCGCGGATGCGGTCCAACGCGGTTTACTGGAATCCTGATTCGCCGCCCACTCGATTGCTCCGGTAATTGATTGATTAAATCAAGAGGGCACCTCTCGCGAGGTGCCCGTACCTGATTGCGTGAGTCATGACGCAGCGCAGCTCCTAGTGCGCGTCGTCCGCTACGTCGCCGCTTGCATCGGTCGCGCCGCTATCGACCTGGACCGCGGAGTTCTCGATGGGAGCAGGAGCTGCCTCGGTGCTCACGGCACCCGCGGTCTCAACGACGGGCGTTTCCGGCGCGGGCACCGGTGCGCCAGTGGGGTTCAGCACGATGGCGACACCGGTCGGCAGCTTGCCGGTGGGGATCGTCTTCTCGAGGCTGAAGTCGCCGAGGCTGATGACGCTGACTGAGTCATCCCCATGATTGGTGACCCAGAGGCGTCCGTTATGCGTATCGATGGCCATCATCCAGGGTTCTTTGCCGACCTCCACCGAGTTGGTGGTGGCGCCGGTCGCCGGATCGAGTCGGATGACTCGATTCGTGTCTTCGAGCGTCACGTAGTAATTGGCGCCGGTGGGGTCGGAGAGTATCCCGCGGGGCGCGCCTTCGACAGTCCACTCACCCGCTGCGCCTTTCGTCTTGGCGTTGACCGCCACGACTTTCTGGGAGCCGGTGACCGTCACGTAGAACGTCACGTTGTCGGGAGCCGCCGCGACCTGGCTGGGGCGATCGCCGACTGGGATCTTCGCGATCTCCACCGGTCCCGAGTCGTTGCCCAGGAAGTCGTAGATGTGGACGTTGTCCGGATCGGTCGTGCCCGCGGGGTCGTTGCAGACCACGGCGAGAAACTTGCCATCCGGGGAGAAGGCCATCGCGGCAGGACCAGGTCCGGTCACGAATTCCAGGCTGCGCTTGCGCTCGTCATCGGTCTGGTGCTTGATCACAATCTTGTTGACGCTCTGATCGGCGATCGCGACCCAGACGCCATCGTTGCTCACGGCGACAAACACCGCATCGGGCTTGTCGTCGGCATCGCCGATGATCCCCTTCTGCTGAATGGAGTTGCCGAGCATCGGGTTGATGGCCCAGAGCGATCCACTGCGGAACGAATCTTCGATCCCGCCCTCGGGAGTCGACTTGGAAATCGCATCGGAATCCATGTAGCGCGCGGGGAAGTAGAGCAGATTCTTCGGGTCCCGGGCGATGTTCCCGGGCTCGTGCCCCGTCTTGATCGTACCGGGAACGGCATCGAGGGTCTTGAGATCGTAGGTGCTCAGGGTGTCCTCACCGCTATTCGCGATGTACGCGAGACCTTCGGCGTAGGTTTCGAAGATCGGCTTCTTCGGATCGACGGCGGGTTTCTCCGTCTCGCCGGCCGTCTTCTTCGTCGTCGTCGTGTTCGTCCCTGGCGGCGAACATCCCAGAATGAGGGCGACCCCTAAAGTCGCCACAAGCAGCGTCCGCATGCGTGCGCAACCTCCGTGCAAATCCCGGAATGTCCGGGCGAGTCGGGGCGCCAAATCGGCGTCCGGTCGTAGAGCGAGCGGGCTAAGTTCAGCCCAGCAAGGAACCGTATCGCACCCCCTGATCGGGTGCAAGAAAAAGACACCGCTTAAGGCGCAAGAGTTCGCCAGGTGTCCCCGGTCCCCAGGCTTACGCCTTGGGGTTCTGAAGGAGAAATAGAGCGGATTACACAACCGCCTGGCGTAAGCTCGCGGACCGCGACTGACTCCCGCCACCCGCCTGGTCCCGTCTATAAGACAGTCCCTACACAACCCCATGGCGTGAGCCGGGGGACTGGGACCGAAAAACAAACCGCCCCCTCCTGGTGGGAGAGGGCGGTGGTTGTAGCTGTGAGCCGGGCTGCCGCTAGCGGACCGGCTGGCGCGCCGTGGAAGGGGGAGCCGTTTCCGTGTCAATCCCCACGTGGCGGACCCGCGTGAAGTCCGACTGGAAGGGCTTGACCCAGAAATCATCGCCCCGCTGCGGGATGACCCATCCGTGTCCATCACGGATGCTGGCCTGCCCGGCATTGGCCGACACTTCCATCTGGACCGGCGGGACTGTTCCCAGCGCTAACAACGCCAGGGTCCCTAGCGCCACGAGCGAGCGGGCGTATTCCCGGATTCGCATCCGCCAGGGGCGGATCGTGCGCAGATCGAGGAGCAGCTCGATGCGTTCCCGGACGTTGCCCATGCCATGCAAGGCAGGAGCTGCGGCCGAGGCCTGCTGCGGGGTGATCGCGAATCCGCCGGCGCCGCTCACGAAGGGGCTGATCGCCAGGAGCTTGCAGAGCGCCTGGGCGAGGCCGGTCGGGCTCGAGACCCGCTTCGCGGCCGCATCTGCCTCCCACTCGCGCTGCTGTTGCCAGAAGTCGCCGTAGGTGCGGACCACCGGGACGTAGAAGAAGAGGTGACCGAGCAAACTGAGGCAGAAGCCCTTGAGCGGATCGCGACTCCGATGGTGATGCACTTCATGCATGATCACGGAGCCGAGTTCCAGATCATCCAGCGCATCGAGGAGCCCGGTGGAGATGTAGATCCGGGTTTGAAAGATCCCCAGCACGAAGGCCCTTGGGACAGGATCGCCATAGATCACAAACGGCAACTCATACTGCTGCAGCGCCGTCAGTCGATCCTTCAGGATCGTGCTCGGAATCTGAGTGGTCCGGAAATATTCCTTCACCCGCTGATGCCGCGAATGAATCCCCCAGGTCGCTACCAACGCACGCGCGATGCCGGTTGCCACAATCAACAACAGAGCGATCTGGCAAAACAGACTCACGGACACATGGACCTGGAACGGATCCAGGCCCAGCGATTGTGAGATCCCTGCGAAGAGGGCGGGCCAGAATGGCAGGAGCGATGCGAAAAGCAGGAGGGGAAAGACAAACAGGGAGACGAGCGCCCACTGCCCGCGAATCTCGAGAGGAGTCGCGGGGTGCGAATGCGTCAGAACCGGTGCGCTCTGGACTGCAGTGCTCACGAAGAACCCTTTACGAAAAAAGCTAAAGGGAGGAAGGTGATCCGACGGGCGGGGGAGTTACTTCTCTGCCTGGCGCGCCTGGATGAGATCCATCAGCGCCTGCAGTTCACCCGGATTGCCCTGATCCAACAGGTCGACCATCGCGGCGACGGTCTGCGTCGGAGAGAGTTCCAGCAGCCCAGCGAGGACGTTACGGGAGACTTGCGCCGTAAACTCATCCTGCGTCGAGGTCGGGCTGTAGAGGTAGCGGCCTTCCACCTTGTCCTTAAGGACCAGGTCCTTCGGGACGAGGCGCTCAAGGACAGTCAACACGGTCGTGTAGGCAACGCGACGGTGCTGACGGAGCGACTCGAAGATCTCACGACCCGTCAGCGGGGCGGTAGCGCGCCAGAGAATACCCATCAGTTCCTTCTCGAGAGGACCGAGGATCTTCTCCATACGCGAGTTTTCTGGCTTAAAGTTCAGAGCCATAGGAGACATGACCTTTGCGTAGGCAAGACTTTGACACCGCGGGGAGTAGCGCTCTGATTGTACCACTACTGATGCGCTCGCAAGCTCCCCGATTAATATCCTTTAGCCGGGGCTCCGAACTCCCCTCGTCAGGAAAATTGACCGGAAATCAGGTTTCCGACGCCTCGGGGCTGTAAGAAGTCTCCGAAAGGTCCAGGCCTTCGGTGAGCTCGATTTGGGCGGCTTCCCGCAGTTGCGCCAGCAGACGCTCTTCCTCCGCCCATTGGGAGGCGCGTGATTCATCGATCTGACGCTTATCTGGACGTCCCAGGACCTGCCGCAGACCCTGCACCCGGATCTCCCAGGTTTGACTGCCGGCGAACTTTTGACGCAATCCTCGCTGCTCCGGGGCTTCAGTTGATTCGATCAATAGTGACTCAATTCCGGACACCCACTCCTTCACGGTCCCCCCGATACGGACCAGGTCGCCAAAATTCTGGACCTCCAGCATCGGAGTCGCCATGATCGGCAGCCCAGCGGCGAGGAATTCGTAGACTTTCACGTGATCCGCGACGGAAGTGATCCGGTCAAGGCGATGGGGCAGCATCGCGACCTTCGCGTGGTACGCGTAGTGCGGCAGTAGATGATGCGGCTTCTTGCCGAGGAGATGGCAATTGGGGATGCTCTTCAGACGTTTGAACGCGCGCATCTGTGGTCCGATGAGCACGACTTGCCAATCAGGACGCGCCTCGGCCAGGTCGCCGATCAGGTCATCGTTCAGCCAGTGCGCCAGGGATCCGAAATAGAGAATGATCGGACCCTTCGCCGCGATCGGGGCAAGATCCGCCGGCATCGGCGCCTGCGAGGGATCGGCGATGGCAAACAGTTGCGGATCGCACGCGTTGCGCAGGTGTACCACGCGTCGGGGGATCCCCTGCGGCGATCGCTGACGCGGGCCATCTTTGGTCGGGCGGGTCCGCGGCGCGATCTTGTGGCGCATGGTGGTGGCGGAACTAAAGACAGCGTAGTCGCACTGCGCGAATAGCGTCTGCTCAAGTGCGAGGGTCACTTCCGGTCGCTTCGACTGGAGGGGAAAATGCTCGAACTCATCGCAGCAGTCGTAGACCGCGCGCACGACATCGAAGTGCGGCAACCAGGCGGCGGCCAGCGGATTACACGCGAGGAAGGCCAGTCGATTGCGCGGCGGCTCGCCCAGGACCTGCCGGAGTCGCTGCGCATAGAGCGCGTGATTGCGGGTGTTGATCCAGAGGCTCCAGTATCCGATCGGCATCCCAGGCGGCGGCGTCCAGACCCAGAGTCGCGGCTCGACTTCACGTGCGCCCTGCTTCCACGCGGTCCAGTTGCTGGCGGGCTTCTCCGGCGAGCGTCCGACGGTCAGCCAATTGCCGGGCTCTTCGATATAGAGCACGCCCATGCCGACGCGCGCGAGTCCGCTCGCGAAGTGCTGGTGTCGCTGACGGATACCCGTGAAGGCGTTCGCGTCGGCAAACACGACCTGAATGTCATCCCAGGCGAAGGTCATGGGGGTCCGATTATAGAGAAGCCGCGTGAATCCGCCCAAAAACGCATGCGGCTGGGTCAGCGCGGATTGTGTTGGAAGAGCCCTACCCGCGCATGCGGATCAGGAAGATGCCGGCTTCGACCAATTCAAAGCAGGCCTGCAATACGAATCCGACTGTGAAGCCGGCCATGAGCGGCACAATGGTGAGGCCACCCAACTCGGCCCAGAGTGACCAGGACCGGGCTGGATGGCCCATACAGCTGTTGGAATGAGGGGAGGTGTGGGATTCCGTAGAAGTCCGCGCCTTCTGGCTATGAGCTACTTAGTGCTGTCTGCCATAAGCGCCGTGACGATCACCACGCACTTCGTCTTCGGCAGCGTCGCGCTTTGATTCACGATCGCTGGAGTCGACGTGATGGGTGTACCGCTTCCAACGCTGGATGTTCGCATCCTCGCTGACCGCGACGCCGTCGCCATCGCCACGCTGTCCACCACGATGGCGGTATTCGTAGTGGGGACGATCGATGCCGTAGATGCCGCGCAGGTGATCGACGTACCACATCGGCACCGGATGGCTCAGTTCCTTGAGGAGAGTGCCCGAGAACTCCTTGGAGAGCCCATCCATCATGGCTTTGCCACGGGACGACTTCCACCAGTCGGCGGAGCGGTGGACTTCCTGACGGGAGCCCCAAATCGGTTCGCCAGTGGCGCCGTCGTAGACATAGATATTGACCACAAGTTCGCCGGAGCTGCGGGAGAACAGGTCGAGGAACGAATCATTCTTGCTCACACCCCAGCTGGAGATCGAGCCAAGGATGAGGCCATCGACATCGAGGGCATCGGCGATCATGCGAATCTCTTCGGGGGTGTAGTCGGTGCCCAGCGCCCCGAGGCCCATGGAGCCTTGCTGGGAGGGCATCGTACGCGCCCGATCGCGCAGGACTAAGCCGGCAGCGGTGTTCCGGGCGGTATCGGACATTTCCATGCCCTGCATCGTGTTGGAGAAGACGGCGCCGAAGGGATCATCCTGCATGGAACTGTAGGCCTGGGTCGAGGTCCGGATATTGCCGAAGCCTTTGAGCTCGATGACCGCGGCTTCGACGTTCTCCGCAGGGAGGACCAGGATGCCGGTCTCAAGGAGACTGCCGGCGAGCGTGTCGCGGAGCATGCGCTCGGCCCACACCGGGTTGATGTCATGATTGACCGGCGCCAGACTGCTGATGTCGTTGAACGGCAGGATCGCCAATCGATAGACATCGGTGGCGAGGAATTCGATCGCCGACGCGCGGAGGCGATTGGGATGCCAGCTGAAGTCGGCATCATCCTGACGCTTCGGGTACTTATTGATGAGCTCGCGATCGGCCGGAGAAAGGCCCATTTGGCCCATCCGCCGATGCTTCCGGCCATCCATGCCCGGACCGCCCATCATCTTGCCGCCGCCATGCGGCCCCATCATGTCGCCGCCGCCATGCGGACCCATCATGTCGCCATGCGGCCCCATCCCACCGTGAGGGCCCATGTCACCGTGGGGGCCCATCATCCCGCCGGCCTCGCCACAGGCGCAGTCGGCATCGTGAGCGTGGTCCGGCCCTTTGGCCTCATGTTCGGCCATGGCCGGGACTACCAGCAAAAGGCCGGCAAAGAGGCTGAGCGTAAGGATGCGGATCGGCTGCATGTTCGTTCTCCAGGAACCGCCGGCCACACGGGGCCGGGAGTAGGTAGCAGGACACGGAGGGCGGGATCGATCAGCGAAGGATCCCTCGGGTAGTTGGACTGCCTCAGCTGCCTACGGGCAGAGATTCGATGAGGCTTTGCACAGTTGCGAGGTGTTGTCCACGACGATGATCGGGACTGAGAGCGAGTCGCCGCGGAAGTCCGGATCGACGACGACGACCTGCAGGGCGTAGTCGTAGAACACGAGGTTGGAGTCATCACACAGGGTCGAGTTGGTGACCACGTACTCGTCGCCCACGGACCAGCGGTTGTTGATGCCGCCCTGCAGCGGCGTATGCTCCAGGGAGGCGTTGCTGTTGACTTCAATGACGCGCGCCTGGCTCAGGTCCGTACGGTTGAGCACCAGAGCGCCCGGTCGAATCCCCAGGTCCGCAAACAGGCCAGCGGAATCGGTAAGGACATCAAAGGTCGACTCGGTCGAGAAACCTTCGGCGGCTGTAGTCGGAATGAAGTTCTCGGCCGCGCTGAAGGACAACTGGACTTCGCACCGGATCACGCCCTCGGCGCTCCCCGGGGTGTTGAATTGCACGACCGGTCGAGACACGGTGGTGATGGTCGCCGGATTGCGCTCAAAGAGACCCTTCGGCGCCACCAGCGAGAGGAAGGCATCGATATCCAGCTCTGCCTGCGTATTGGGGACCTGCAGGTAGATCGCGACTTTGATGTCGTTCATGATCGTATCCAGATCGCCGGTGCGACAGGAATCGCGCGGACCGACCACCGAGTCGACCATGTTGACCTGTTGGCCAGCAGCGGAGGTCTCGCGCTCCGAGCCGCCTTCCACAAACTGGATCGAAATGATCTTCGGACGATTGTCGGAGTTGTCCGCCAGTTCGCCGTCTTTACAGCCCGCCAAGCCGGCGCTCACCAGCGTGGCGAGCCCCAGGACGGCGATCAGTATGAGAATGGTGTTCCTCGTGCGCATGATTACTGCGCCTCCTCGATCCAGGAGTTGCCTGCAAAGCGGACGGGTTTGGCGTAGATGTCCAGGATCGTCGGCGTGAAGATGAAGATCAGCTCCGACTTATCGATCGTCTTACGCTTGCTCCGGAAGAGCTTCCCGATGAGCGGCAGATCGCCCAGGATGGGAAGCTTGTTCTCCGAGGAGTCCGTGTTGTCGTTGAGCATGCCGCCGACCACAAAGGACTCGCCGGACGGAATCACCAGGTTAGAGGTGAAGTTGTTGTTCGAGGTCCGCGGACCGATGTCGCTCAGGCTCTGGAGCGAACTGAGGTCCGGGGTCACCGAGAGGCTGACCAGGCCCGTGTCCATATCGGCGCGAGCGGAGTACGTGAGGCTGAGACCCACGTTCTGATTGCTGATGCGCTGAGTCACCCGCCCGAAGTCGGAGACCTGGAAGGTCGATCGGAAGGGGATCACTTCACCGACGAACAGGGTGGCGGTCTGACCGCTCGCCACGACCAGGTTGGGGTTCGCGATCGAGATGGCATCGCCTTCGGTTTCCAGGTAGTTGAGGACTGCCTGGATGTTGATCCGGTTGTTCGCGGGATCGCGCTCCAGGCCACTGATGATGTCGTTGTCGCGGCGACCGCGCACGGGCACCGGCAGACCGGTGATGGGGTCGAACCCGCCGGTCGAGGGGGTCTTCTCCTGGAAGGAGAAGGCCACCGCGCCGCCCTCGGCACCACCGTTGTTGATGATCCAGTCGATGCCGCTCCGGCGAGCCGCCTGCTGGCTGACACGCATGATTTTGACGTCAAGACGGATCTGGATCGGCGCCGTATCGAGTTCTTTCAGGATGCGCAGGATCAGGTCCTTGCGACCGGGGGTCACGCGGATGATCAGCTTCTCGGTCGCGTTGGCGACGCCACCCGTGCGGGAGGCCCCGGACTGCGCTTTGAGGATCGTGACATCACTGCTCTCCAGCATCTTCATCTGACGCAGCGCTTGCTGCAGCTGGGTCGCGGAGGCGTACTTCGGTTCCCAGATGATGACGTCCTGGAAGCTGTCGCCGTAGACAGTCCGCAGCTTGCTTTCCGGCGCGAAGATGTAGATCCCCGCATCGGAGAGGAACCACTTGACGCCGACCTGGGCCGCGATGGTGTCGAAGACCACTGTGAGGGGCTTCTCGAACACCTTCACGGTCACTTCCTGCGTGATCGCGCGATCAACGGAGATGCTCAGGTTGTAGCTCTCCGCGATGGTCGTGATGACATCCGCCGCGGAGGCGTTGCGCAGATCGAGGGTGACCAGCGGCTCACTGGCCACGGACACCGACTCTTCGGAAGATTTCGTGGGATCGAAGTGGCCAAAGTAGCGACCTGTGCGCTTCGCCGTGGGATTGCCAGCGGATGCGGCGGGCAGAGCACCATCGTTGATCGGCACGGCTTTTTCGCGCGCCGGGGGCGCGGGATTGCCCGCGATCGGCGGGGTATTGCCGGGCAGCCCATGCTGGTCGGCAGATGGCGTGTGGTGGGTATTGCCGGTGACGCGAATCGTGAGCAAGCCGGGCGAGAGCTGCTCGATGGTGTAGTCCAGCCCCTCGGCGGACACACCCTCGCGCAGGTAGAGGGAGACGCGAGCGGTGGGTTCGTCGGTGTTGCCGCCGCTCCAGAGTTTGAACGCGTCGAAGCGCATGCCATCGGCGATGCTGATCTCGGTGCCAGCCCGGTCGACATGCATGCCGGTGTTGAGGAAGGAGATCGCGAGCTGCGCGGGGTAGTTGAGCCAGTTGGCCATCGGCTCCCCGAGCTGACCGGTGTAGCTGATGCTGAAGAGGTCGGCATCGCTGGCGACATCGTGGTGCAGGTCGGTGATGACCGCGCGCTGGTTGGATTCCGCGCTCGCCAGGTAGGTGGGTTCTTTCGCGGGCGGATCCGCCTTGGCGATCTGGATCGGCTCTTTGATTTCCGCGATGGGGGCGGGCATCGGAAGGACCGGCTCTTCGATGACGACGGGCTCCGGGCGGTGGTTGCGCGGATTGGTCTCTTCGACGACCGGCTCGGGTTCGGGATCGAAAGCTTCGGGATCTTCCACAGGCTTGGCGGCTGCAATGATGCGATCGGCTTCAGCCTGGCGCTCAGCATCCGTGAGTTCGGGCTCGAGCACCACCGGTTCTTCGACGATTCGAATGGGTTCTTCGACGACTGGCTCCGGCTCGGGAGCGACTTCGACGACTGGCTCAGGCTCGGGAGCGACTTCGATGACCGGCTCAGGCTCGGGAGCGACTTCGATGATCGGAGCGGGCTCCTCGACGGGAGCGGGCTCATCGATGACGGGCGCAGGTCGCTCAATGGCGAGCGGCTCGACGACTGGCTCTTCGACCGGCGGCGCGACGGGCTGCTCGATCATGTAGAAGCGGTAGATGGGGCCGTTTTTCTTGGAGCGAATGCCTTGAGCCTTCAGCGCCTGGAGGAACTGGAAGGTGGAGGCGTCGCGCAGGTCGATGCTGACGATCGCCCCGACAGCTGATGGCGAGACTTCGTACGCGGTTTCACCGAGTGCCGGCATCGCAACCGCGAGCGCTTCCTCGATGGTCGTGTTGAGCATGATGCCGGTAAAGGTTTGGGCAACCGGCTCGGCGGGCACTTCAATCGCCGGGGCGGGCTCCTCGATAACCATCGGCGTTTCAATGACAGGAGCGGGCTCCTCGATCACGACGGGCGCTTCGATGATCGGTTCCGGTTCGGGCATCGGCGCGACGGGCGCCTCAGCAACCGGCTCCGGCTGAGTGATCGGAACAACACGCAGGGTGGCGCGATTGCCTTCGGTCGTGAAGTCGTAGCTGACCTGCTCAAGCGGCCGATCCATGGCGATCTGGACCACGATCTCATCGGCCGTCTTGCCAGTCATCATGCGGATGCTCGAGGCGGCCGCTGATTTGAAGAAGCGGGTCTTGCCGAACTGCAGACCCTCGAATTCGACCTGGTGGCGATCGAAGATCACCATCAGTCGATTCGGGAAGCGTCCGGTCTCAAGGCGCGGTGTGATGGTTTGCGTCGACTCGAACGTGAAGAGGTCGACGTCGCCCTCATGGGAGCGCGTCATAGTGACTGGCGCCGACCAGTTGGTGGCGGGGGTTTCAATCGCGGGCTCCGCAATCGGTTCCGTGATCGGATCGACGACGGGCATTTCGACCGGCTCGGCAATCGGATCCGCGGCGGGCATTGGCACGGGCTCTTCGATCGGCTCAGCGGCGGCCATTTCGATCGCTGGCTCAGTGGCGGGCTCTTCGATAGCGACGGGCTCCGCAATGGCGGGAGCGGGCTCTTCGACTACCGGCTCGGGCTCAGTGCGCTCCGGAGCGCTGGGCAGGGTCATCGGTCGATGATCGGTATCTTCGATGGGGGCTTCCGCAACCGGCTCGGGTTCGGGAGCAATTTCCGGCTCGGCAATCGGCTCCGCGAGGGGCTCCGGTTCCGCGATTATTTCGGGCTCGGCCACGACTACAGGCTCGGGCTCCTGGACCGGCTCCATCGCCGGTTCAATGACGGGTTCCGGTTCGGGAGTCGGCGCAATGGCGGGTTCCGGTTCCGGTTCGGGCATGGGATCGATCACCGGCATACTCGGCACGGAGGGCGTGAAGTCGACGTGCCAGATAGTCGGTTCGACCTGGGTCATGTTGACCGCAACATCACGATTCCAGGCGGTGCTCAGGCGCCAGTTGATCTGCGCCTCGGGACCATCTGCGGTCTCCTTGACGATGACCTGCATGTCCTGAACGAGGTCGCTCGAAAGCGGAATGGTGTAGCGATCGCCGACACCAGCCGGCAGGGCGACGCGAGCATGCGCCACGGTGTAGACCTGGCGATCGGGGTCGGTCAGGCGTTCCAGCGATCCGGTGAAGGGCTCATTGCCAATGATGATGAACCGCTCACCTTCGGTGGTCGGCTGGTACTGAATCTGGGTGATCGTGAGCCCGCTGGCTTCCTGCCCACCCGCCAGGACCGAGATCTGTTCGCCCGTGCCGTTGTCGTCGACCGCGGGGCTGGGGGGGAGCGGCAAGCCCGGAAGCGGTGCAGGCTCCGGAGTTGTCATGGTGGCGAAGTGGACATCGAGCTGGAGCTGCTTGCCGGCGATGCGGACCAGCTCATGGGTCAGGGTATGACCTGCCGGCGGATCGAGGGTCAGGAGCAGCAGGACGCCGCCATCGGCTTCATTGATGATCTGGAACTCGCGCACGACCGCGCCATCGACCGGCGCATTGAGTGTGTCGGTGGTGACCGACGAAGGGAGCCGGAAGCGCGCATCGGCGAACCGGCAGACCATGCGAGGACCATCGAGGGTGATTTCGGGATCGGGCAGAACCTGATCGGACTCGAAGCGGAAGCGGTCGTGATCGGCGCCGAATTTCTCATGGATGAGGCGGGTGATCACGGACTGTTCGGCCGCCGCGATAGGGGCGGCGTCGTACGCATCGATCGCTTTACCGGCCGTGAGGTTTTCGCGCTCAATCGCGGTCAGCGGCTCATCGGCCACGATGATCTGGCCGCCCGCGGTCGGGATCGCCAGGCGATCGGCGAGGGTGGTCGCATCGGTGCCGGGCTCAAACAGGATGACGATCCGGGCAATGGCCGGCTGCGTACTCTGCTGGAGCACCTTGAGGCTCTGGACCGATTCCAGATGAATGGGGAAGACGCGGGGATTGCCCTCGTTATAGAGGACCTCGGTCCCGGG
>Ga0163150_10007161_pt1 | contig 13286 bp, 9 predicted proteins | sample OliLakLV19P2IB_FD_148628 | JGI IMG/M metagenome (GOLD analysis project Ga0163150, IMG submission 148628) | Freshwater microbial mat bacterial communities from Lake Vanda, McMurdo Dry Valleys, Antarctica - Oligotrophic Lake LV.19.P2.IB | ecosystem: Environmental > Aquatic > Freshwater > Lake >...
TCCATCCGCCAAACTCATTGCACCATCCAAACCATAGCAATTTTTTGGGTAAGCATTTCCGATCAGAAAGCGAACCTTGGTTTTTGCAATCACTCAGTCCAGTGTTTTCCTTGTATTTCACGGCTAAAATCGATTACGGATCACGAAAACCACCCACAGTTTCTGCGGAAGAGCCAAAAGTATAAAGTTTGGCGTCAACACAAAGGCACTCGTTACTTTTTCAGAAAGTGATCAAATCGACGTTAATATCGAACTGCCTGATTGCTTCGCTCGAAGGCTAAAGATTCGCAAAATGGATTGGCGATTGAGCACCAAGAGTAAGGATATATTTCAGTGCCTTCTACGAATTTCTACTATTGCTCGCGAAAATCCAAAGGTTCGCAAAGCTGTGATCCATGGCGCGCATGATTTCGTTATCTCCTCCATGGTTACTCTCGAACGCGAGTATTCGGGACATCGACATATCGGCCCCGTACGAACTCGCCCGCCACGTGATTTTATCGCTGTCCCGATTTCTGAGATCGAACCGAATTGGTGGTATGATGGGATTGCTGCATGGCACTTCTACTGCCACACAACTGATGACAATCAAATTTGGATCAGTGACTGGTTAGGACCAGATCATCTTGATACAGGAATCGAGCTAAGATGTCGGCGATTTCTTGACGAGCAACGAATCTACGATTTCCTAGCTGACTCGGGAATCAAATTCGGGCAAGATATCCCGAACTTGCTATTTAGCGAGGCGTTATTGCGAGCAACTACGTCGTATCGGACGATCGAAGCGATTCCATTAAGAGGCCAGGATATTGCGGATCTGTCTTCAACTGCATTTTCAATTTCTGAGATCGGTTTCGGTCTATCACAGATTGTTCCAATCGTCGTGACGTGCCTTATTAGAATAGGCGCGTTAATATCGATGGAGGAACCGGAGTCACACGTTCATCCCAGGCTTCAGGCAAGGCTTGGTGACCTCTTGATTGACTCAACTTCGAACAAGGTAAATTATGGCACACCAAACCAAATCATCGTTGAAACTCACAGCGAACACATAATACTACGTTTGCAACGAAGAATTCGAGAGACGACTGCAGGAAACGCACCGGAGAGCCTCGACGTTGATAGTGACGATATAGCGGTTAACTACGTTGGAATGGAAAAAGGTGTATCGTTTACTCGTCGAATCGAACTTGATAAGCACGGAGAATTTGTTCAGCCATGGCCTGACGATTTCTTCGACCTTGATATCAACGAAAGGTTTGGAGATGCTCGCTGAAATCGCGGTTCTACCAGGTGTTTTTGATGAACGTAAGTTCTCGGACATTCGTGAATGGACGCAACAACTTCGATTCCTAAAGCTCGCTTTGTTTCCATCAACTGCTGCGTCGCCGTATTTCGTATCGAATCTTCATTCAGGTAACCTTATTGAACTTACTCGCTCGATCGCTGAGAACGCAACTGACTCATCCGCAAAACGTATTTGTTTGGATTTACTAAAGTTGCTTGAAAGAGTTGCGGTTTTTAGGCCAGCATGCGAAGACTATCCGAAAGAAGATGATCTGGCTTGGATTCAAGAAGCCGCGAAGTCCGATAAATCGGAGGCTATCGAACGAGTAATCGCTCCTCCATGTGTGATGACGGAGGCCAAAAATCGCTTTGGGAAAAGAACTTTTTGCCTATGTGGTTTCGACGAAGATCAATTCGCAAAGGATATTGGTTCGAGCTGGACGCCAACGATGAATGTCTTGTCTCAGGTTGAATCCATACGGAAGATTTGCGTCCATTGTGGCTTCATTTGTATTGCATCTCCATACATCGACGGCGGCGAAGACGACGACACGAACTTTGTGATCGAAGTATTAAAGAGTGTTCGCGATCGACCAAAGGGTTTTCATCCGGTTGACATTCAAGTTCAGTTTGCGGCTCCGGACAAACCGACAAACATAGACTTTCGCGATAGACTCTCACGCAAAGCACGAAACATATCGAAAAGCCTTCGAGATGCAATGGGTGAAAGTTTCGATGCAGAACTCGTAGCACGACCCGAGTTTAAGGATCGTTATATCTTCGCAGGCTTTCGAACTGAATCTTCTAGAAAAACGAAACAGACGGCGATCCGATGGGGCGTATACCTTGGTCACATTGCGAGGAGAGGTGACGACCGAAAAAATCTACCAATGACGAACTGGCACTTGCTTTCTTCCTTGGATATTCTCAAGAATTTTGAGAATTTCGATACATTGCAAAACCCGCCCATTCTATCTTCGCGAGTTTCAGAGTTACTCCACGGTTAGTTTTCACGATACTTTGCTGGCAATTACATGCAGTGGCAACACAGAGACAGCAACTCGCAAGAAAGTCACCTCGAATTTCTTGCATGACCTTTGGGTTTGCAATCGAGTCGCCCATGAAAATGCGTCGCGGTTGTCGTAGGGCTGGAATACGTCTAGGCCGCGATCCAGCAAAATCTTCCAGCCGTGGTTCGTGACGATGTGTCTCGCGTGGATGGATCCATCGAATTCCCAGGTAAATTTGATGCCGACACGTATGCAATTTTTCTGCATCTGCGTGAAAAACTCTTCCTGCTGATCTGACTTAAATTCGTCTTTCCCTGTAACTAAATGGACCTCGACTTCGTCCCCTTCGCTCATGGATTTGTAGACCGTTTCCAGAAAATCCATCATGTTCTTCGCTTGGAAAAAATTACGGATATAGGCATCGGTCACCGCGATCTTCGTCGCGCCACGGATATATGGCCCAAACAAATCGTCGAAGCTCACGCCCTTTTGGTTTTCTTTTATCTCAATGTGCTGCTCCGTTAATTCCGCTTTAGCGACCGTAGCAGTATCTATCACGACAGCGGAAGTCGAATCTACGCCAGCGGTATCAATGGATTCGTTCGCCGTCATCGCATTCTCGCGATAGTAGATTTTCGGATACTGCTCCTCTTCGAGCGTCCGCACCAAAGTTTCTTTTTGATCGTTCGACCAATACGAAAATCGCACTGGGGCATAAGTCTGATCTATCCGAAATAGTTGGTCCTTAACACGTTTTCTGCCTTCGATCGCGAAACTGAGCACTTCCTCGATTTCATCCTTGGTAGCAGTTCGATGAGGAAAAAGAATCTTCATTAGACCTGAAAAGGTTTTGTGAATCGCATCACGATCACGAATCGATATTTCTTCCGAGAGTCGAAACTCGGTTGTGTAGAGGTGTGAGTAGTCAAAGTTCCGTTGACTACGAAGCACTTCTGCCAAGTAGTCGACGACGAACCCGAATCCATCGGTGAACATCTCACCGCGAATGATATCTAGCTCCCAGCCTGGAATGTAGAAATGGATTCGGTCGAGAAATGCAGAGTCATGATAGTTCGTCGGCAGCTCGCCAAACAAATCGCTGTGCCGTAGCATGTGAGCAACCGTATGCTGAGTATTACCGACAAATGCCATAGACGCTTCGGCTCCAAGCGTTTCGATTCCACGCGAGAACGATTTGTTCGCCATGTAGTTCTTCATGATGTCAACCAGTGCCCTGTCGACACGTTTGCTTTTGCCAGCGAACTCATCAAATGCCACGCAATCCCAATAGCCGACAAGTCCAATCTTGTAGGGTGCTCGGTTTTCAACGAAGAGCTTGGGAACTGTTACTTCGCCACCGGAGATCAACATCCCGTGAGGCGAAAACTCGGAAAACACGTGCGACTTGCCAGTTCCTTTCGGACCAAGCTCGATAAGGTTGTAGTTGCGTTCAACAAACGGAATGAGCCTCACAATCTGTAGAAGTTTGCTTCGCCTCCCAAACATCTCAGGATTAAACCCAATGCTCTGAATCAGCGTGTCGATCCATTCGTCCGTTGTAAACTGTGCCCGAGCTGCTAAATATCCATCGAAGTCGAATTGCGATAGCTGGATCGGCTTCAGGGATTCCAAGATCCAGGGAACGGACTTCTGATCCTCATCATGTTGGTATTCTAGATCAGCAATACACCAAACACCGCCAACAAGGAGCTTCTGATGCTTCTTGATTGTACTTGCAGGTACCGCAACTTTATTGATACCGAGATTCGAAAACGTCGCTTGGTACACATCCTCTTTATCATTCAAATCAACGCTAATACGATCGATAACCTTCCGGAGTTTTCGTTCGCGAATTTCAGAACGCACGAGTCCCGATTCGCTGCGGTGAACGTAGTGTTTCGCGAGAATATCCTTGACAGTTTCGATTCCGCTTTGAATCGATGCCTCATCGGCAGTAGCGCAATACTGGCCGAGCAAGTATTCAAGAACGTAGGATGGAACGATCGCGTTCCCTTTGACGGTTTTCACCAAGTCTTTACGAACGACCAATCCGCCAAAGTGTTCGTTAATCTTGTTGTCTAATGGAGTCATTAATCAAAGTCACTTGTGAACGAGCGGCGAAGGGTAAATGAAACGGTTTTGTACTCTTGATAGTGAGTCGTCCCTGCGACCAATTCTTCAAGTTTCAATTGCACTTGCTGTTGGTTATAATCGTCGGCACGCTTCGACAGAACCAATCTTAGCTTTAGTTCTCGTTCCCGTGGATTTTCGCTAGTCAAATCGAACGAGAGTTCATGACTGTCTGAGATCAATTCGGCATCCGATCCATACAACCCAATCCGGAGTCTACGGGCTTGTACCTTGTCGGTCACCGGATCGTTTTGATAAAAGACGAGTGCCAGTTGCCCAGTGGAAATCACACTGGTTGTGGGAGGCAATACATCAACGCCGACCGAAGACAGGTCCGTCGCTCTCCGCTTCTTGATCTGGATCACAGGAATCACGATCTCTTGAAGCGTGCTTCCGCCGTGCATGAAACGGACGCTGGCACCGCTCTTGCGTAATCGGTTGATGGACTTGGGGACTGCAACCTCCAGGTCGCCCTTAAGACCCAGTTCTGCCGACTGATACAGCTTCGCTCCACCACTGACCTGAAGATTATTGCCAACGACGAAACGACGATCGGAAGCAGTCTCGGTTCCAGAGATCTCAGTGGAACTGAAATCGCTTTCTTCTACTTCATCCTGGTAAATGAAGCCGTGATCCGCCGTGATCACCACATTGGTCGCGTTCGCACTCGTCAACTTGCGAACCAACTTGACGATCTCCTCCATTGCTTCCTCAGTAGCCTCAAACGCTTTGCGTTCTGTATCTCGCGTATGCCCTCGCTTGTCGATGACGTTCTGGTAGATGTAGATCACGTCATGATCTCGGACCAATTCCCGAACTTCTTCCTTCGTCTTGGCAATCATCTCGTCTGCTTTGATCGCCAGTGCACTCCCCTTGTTCGCGGCCTTTAGAATCTTGTCACGGTTCACAGTACCGGACGACGACTGCCCGTTCAGATTGACGGTGGGAGTCTTGTCCGAATTGAGCTGAAGTTCCAAGTGCGGCAAAAGAGCTGCCATTCCGAGCTGCGTGTAACTGGGCAGGACAGAAATCATGTGGTCGATCTTGGCCTCAAACTTATCCTCACTGCGAATGAGCCGACACAGTTCCTCACCGATCTCGAATCGCATCGCATCGGAGATGATCACATAAACCTTGTTGTTCTTGTCCAGCACACGGCCAACATAGCTCTTGTAAAACTCCGTCTGATGCCGCTGGCCAGGCAGCGACCAACGCTCGAGTTTATCCACCAGTTCCTGCCATCTGTCGCCCAGCGGCAGCAAGAACGAGTTGGTGTACAGCTTGCAGACTTGTTGATTCAAGGGTCCAAAGAATGTCGCCTGGCCCGCGCGAACACTGTGGTAGATGAACTTGCGATAGAGTTGATCGATCTTGTACAGCGAGCCAACATATGCTGTAATTCCCTGCTCAATCGAGCTCAGTTCTAGGGACATCGAATTGAGCATGTGCAGTAACTCGGCCGCATAGCCAACGGCTTCGTACAGATCGGCGTACTCGCGATACCAATGCCCCCGACGGCGCGAGCGTATCACTTGCGTGCATTCGCCAGCCGATAGTGTTCGACCAAGCACTTTGTTGGCGAGCTCACTCAGTACGCGTTGGTCGATCAGGCGGAAGTAGTCGACCTCTGCAAGCTGCTTGAGTTCTCGGCTTTCAAGATCGTTCTGCACGCCTAGAATCTCAGCAAAACGATCTGATAATGTTTCAAAAGCCTTCTCGTGTGTTCGGGAATCCTTCCACCGCTTTAGGAATACCAACGCCTCGTTGCCGAGCTTGCCCGTGCCGCCAAGTTCCATCTGGTAGCAAGACTTGAAGAGCTCAATCGCAAAATCCTTGACTGACGGTGCATTACTGGCGTATTGGTAAGTCTTTTTGACTTGCTCCCACAGAAATGGATCGAGACCGCATTTGGCAATCAGCTCGTATCGCTTTACACCCGAATCGGTTGCTAGTTCCTCTAGTAAATTCTCCAGGACACTATCGATTCGCGAGTCGCTATCTGCGCAAACACCAAGCATCTTGATGCAAATTTGAGTCGTCGTATCGGTTTTAGTTACCCGATCCTTGAGCTGATCCCGCCGCTTACCGCTGTTAAAGAAGAACTCGTGACAATTCACGATCGGACGAAACTCGTAGGGCAGTTCCAACTCAGTGAGCCACAGAGATGCTTTGTCCGTTCGGAAATCCGTGTGGGCAAGCTGGACATCGAGCAGCCAGTTGTCGCGATCCGCTGGCTGAGCACCGGACTTGAACAGCAAAAACTTCTGCGTCGGTTGTTCGCGAAGCAAGCGGTACTTCAGGCCGAACTCATTGTTGACAATCTCGACCTTGTCGACTTCAGGCAATTCGATGGCATCAAAGTCTTTGCGCAACGACTCCTCCTCGTCGTACCAAAAGACGATGCGATGCTTCTTGAAGAGTTTGACCAAGGCCTGCTGGATTTTGGATTCGGAATTTTGGATTTTGGATTCCACGGCTTGATTTTCGATTCGATATTTTGAATTTTGGATTGAGCTGGTCAGATAGTGGGCAGATTTGGGAACCAAGTTGACGATGGGTCGAGCAGGGAAAACTCGGTGGAATCGGCGCGCATGGCTCCGGACTTCAATTGTCGGGAGTTACAACGGCAAACTTTATCTATCTCGATTTCGAAGTAGAGTTCTTGCTTCTCCCACATGAAGATCACATGCCCCTCGTCGGTTGCGAGGCAATAAGTTGGCGGCGGTTGACGTTTTTCTTGCAACTTTTGGATGACGGACTCTGCCAAACTTAGAACGTCTTTACCGGGCGGACTTGCCCCTTCGTCATTCCAATCGAACTCATAGGAACGAATATTGCGCATTCGCTTATTGCAAGACTCCCATTGCCCAGCTTCAGGAGATTCGTAGTCACGAATATGGTTCATATCTTCAATCCAAAATCCGAAACCGAGAATCCAAAATCTTTTATTCAGCAGCAGAATCCGATCTAAACCCTACACCACGGATGCGTTCTTGAAAACCAGTTTCGCTCCACTGTTCGCGGAAAGCCTTTGAGTATTGTCGTGGCAATTTGGACGCAGTGGAACCGAGCCGATTTAAAATTTCCTCCAAGGAAATGCCTTGTTCGCGTCGATGGAGATTTCCAAGCACGCGGAAGACGATTCGATCTGCCGACGAAATCAACCACTCTTCTTTTGAAGCCAATAGGTAGGCAAGCGATTCTGCTTCACCATCATCAAGGACACCCAGGTATTCCAGGTCGAAGTTGTTCCGGAACTCTTCGATGTTAGCTTCGGAAACAGAAAAAGTCTTGATCTTGCCAGCCGCGATTGCTGGACCAAGATCAATTAGAACACCGTTTTTATCGTCGAAACGTACCTCCCGCCTCGTAACGATATCGGATAGGTACAGATCACAACTCTTCAGAACGTCATCCCAGCAACCCATCTCATGCAATTGAATGATAACGCAAGCATCAAGAATCAATAACTTCAATTTCGACACTGTCGCCCTCCTGCCAGAACTCCTCTTCGCGATCTTCCAAAATCTTCATCGCTTGTCGACGAGAAATACCGAGAAACTCTGCAAACTTACCCGTTCCCATTCGCCCTTTGCCCATCGCTTCAAAAGCTAATGCTTCAAATCGAAATGGGCGTTTTGGTGGAGGAGTATTCTTACGTTGTTCCCAAAAATGCGTTCGTCCTTTAATGCGTTCCAAGACGTTGTCTGCCGCATCACGACCGATGATCCCATCTTCTTTGCATCGAAAGACGATCGCAGGAACTGACACCGCAAACTGCCGAGCGATATCGAAAAGGTCATCAAAGTCCAATGTCGTTTTGCCGCGCTGTTGTCTGGCGATCGCAGCTTGCAGCGCTTCTCCGGGCATCAACAAATGACCGGCGAAGTAGTTTGCCAATTCTTCTTCCCGCGGCGTTGAGGCATTGACGCTCTTTGACGACGGATCACGGAATATCTTCCAAGTAAGTAGATGAAATAGCTCATGAGCCAAATCGAAATTCCGTCGCCAACTGACGTTCTTGCCATTGAGCAAAACGGCCGCACCGAACTTTTCCGATAGTGTGCACGCTGCGGTTCCCGAAGGTTCAAAGTCCAGAAAGAAAACTTTCACTCCGATGACATCCTCCAACACTCGCAAGAGAATCTGTCCAGGTCGTTCACCAAGTGCAAAGCGATTGCGGAAGCTATGGGCCAAACTCTCAGCTTGGCGATTTGAAAACGTCTCCGCATGGCCACTCGCAAACTCCAACTGAGGCGGTTCCGGATTACCGCACAACTGTTCGAGACGATGAAATTGCTCAGCCAATTCGATCAATTGGACCTGAATGCTCTCCGCCGATACCTCGGCAGGACGCTCTCGCCAAAGGACGACTTCCGGTACGGGATCGCCACTCTGGTGAAAAAAATCGGTGCTTCGATGCAGAGCGGCCGCGATTTGTACCATTTGAAGCGCCGATGGCCCGCGCTCTCGACCATCACTTTCCAGCTCGGAAAGGGTTGAAATCCCGATACCGGTGGCATCGGAAAGCTCTTTTTGCGTCATTCCGGCGGCATCTCGCGCCCACTTCATCCGAGTACCAAGACTCATTTGCTGCTCCTCTGAGAACCATTTGCATTTCGTTCGCTAGAACTATACACACCATTTCGGCGATTTCTAGGCCAGTAAAGTTCTGGAAATGCGAACTTTCGCGATTTTAGCCAAGAAAAGCGAACTTATTCCAAAATCCAAAATCGTCAATCCAAAATCTCCAAGCCTGGGATCTTGCGGAGGACGGGGCCGAAGAGGGGATAGTTGTGCTTGACGCCGTTGTCGAGGTCGACCTCGATCTTGCGAGCGGCGACTTCGAAGAGGGTTTTCTCGTAGTCTTCCAGTTCCTTGAGTTGCTTCTTGATGGCGGCGACTTCTTTGATGGCTTGCGTCTTTACCGTCTTGGATTCGCTGGCGCTGTCAGCAATCATCTGGCGGTGCTCGGCGTGGTGGGCGAGTTTGTCGCGGAAGTCGCGAAGGTATTGCAGCACGGTGCCGACCGTTTCGGTGCGGTAACGGTGCATGTAGATCAGCGCGTTGAACGTTCCCTTGGGACTACTGAACAGCCAGTAGATCGGCCGCTTCTTGTAGGTTTGGAGGTGGTCCTTGTAGAAGTCGTTAAGAAAATACTTTCGAAGCGATTTACCGAGCGACGATTCGACGAATTGGACATTCTCTTCAAAGTGTTCGGTTCCAAACGTGGTCTTGAGAAACTGCTTAAATCGATCGGTGACATCATCTTCGAACCATTCACCTTCGAGGATGGGTATCACACCATCCGAGTCAGGCATAAAGCTCACAGCGTCAACATTCAATCCAAAATCCAAAATCCGCAATCGAAAATTCTCTATAGTGTCGCCGGCGTTGGCGAGGATGAGGCCGGGCTGGTCGAGGGAATAGCGGCCCATCATGCAGCCGACGGCATAGGAGAGGAAGGCGGCCATGTCGCGGCGGGCGTCAGCGTGGGCGAGGGTGATTTGCGCCTCGGGCACTTCGGGCTCGAGCTCGCTGTCCAGGCCGTAGGCGGCGATGAAGAGCCGGTTGTTCTCCGTCTCCAGCTCCTGCATGCGGCGGATGGCGGCGGTGCTCTGCGCCTCCCAATTTCGCCAGCTCGCCTCCAGCGTCGCGCCCTTCAGCCCCGGCCGCAGCAACGGCTGGTCGCGGAAGTCCCACGAGGTCTCGAAGTTGTCCCAGTCGGCGCGAGACAATTCAACAAGGAGACCAACTGTTTGGCCGCAATCGTCGGTAACGGTCTCGTCGTTGAAGGGTAAAACTGAAATGTTTCCGGGCTGAAACTCGACTGTAGGATTGATCGCCTTTAACAAATATGACGCGACTTCAGAACCCAAAAATCCAAGGATTGGATTCAGTTTTTTTGGTTCCGCAAAATAGGACGAGCCTTTGTTGTCAAAAAGGAAACCATCCGGTGAATATCGAATGCCGAAATACGAGGAACTTGTCGCAGTGAACGTAAGGCAAGGCTTGAAGATGTAATCCAAGTTGAAATTGTGCGCCCAAATTCTCGCTCCATCGGGGTGCATCGTGTTCCTTAGTAGGTGTCCGTCATTGTGCCAATTCACAACGTGCTCGTTGTTGCCATACCAACGTCTAAAAGCCCCGCCCTTGTTATATGGAAACCATATTTTGTCAGAAGCGTTTCTCGCAGCTACCCTCGTCGTAAATCCAAATCCAATTGTCTGAAGGGATACTTCTTGCCATAGACGGACATAGGTCTCGTTATTCCCGGTTGCCATTCCCAAGCGAGGCTCACCATGTTTGGAAAGATCATCGAATAAGCGGAACGAATTTCGAGCTTTTTCCCCCAACCAGTAGGCAATCGGATTGCCGGGTATTTTGGTGAAGTCTTGGGCGCATGCACTATAGATCCATTTACAATCTGGATGTTGGATAGCTTCGAGCGCTTTGATGGCCATCTCATTCTCGCGCTTAAAGTTGACCAGACGTATGAAGCTGCCCTGCGCTCTCGGATTTGCTATTTCATTCTCGAAGACATACGCACATAGCTGAACCGTAGCGCCGCTGAAACCGGTCAGTGACAGCTCAACAAGACTACGTAGCGTGCTCTTTGTAAGCAGCTCCTTGCGAAGTTCAAAGTGGGATTTGATATACATCCATACATTCGGAGTTGTTATCCCAACCAACCCACCCGATTTAGTAAGCGTTTTTGCGCGGATGGCAAAAGCTGCGAAGAGATCGCTTTTGTATTGTTCGTAATGGGTATCAACAAAGGTCTTCAGTGATCCATTCAGCCGATTGAGGTAAGGAGGATTTAGGACTACACAGTGATACCGCTGGGTGAGCGCCTCGGCTTGTTCGAGCACGCGCAGGACTTTGCGGTGCGTCGAGGCGATAAAGAGGTCGCTATTTTCGATTTTCGATTTGGGATTTTCGATTTGGGAACGGGCAGACTGAATTTCCACCTCACTTAGGCACGGCTGGATGAGCGAGCCGAAGTTTTTCGCCTCCTCGAACTGGTGGAGCAGCTTGAGCAGGGGCTGATTAAAGAGGTCGCCCAGCCCGAGGGAATCGACATAATCCTGCACCTCAGCGTTCTCAATATGAATGTTTTGCAACGAGATCACGTTGGGTTGTACGACTCTGCGAAAATACCGCGAATCACTGGAGCGTGCCTTCATGCAAAGCGCGAAAGCGGCCAGAGCAGCCGCTCGGTCACAAATCTCAATACCAACCAGATTGTGCTTCAAAATCAGCCCAGGAATCTCCGTCGGCGCATACCCTTGCTCATCGTAAATGGCATACAATAAATCGTAAGCGTACGTCAGCATGTGCCCGCTGCCGCACGCAGGGTCCAGCAACCGAATTTCTTCCGGCTTGTCGATCTTTAGAAAATCCCTTTCCGCGTTAGGTTGTGAGCCGCTGGGTGCTAGCCGCGGGTTCGGCGCGGAGATGTCTGCGTCCAAAGAACCGACGGCTAGCGCCTCGTCGCTCACGGGATCAATGTAGTAAGGCATTCGCTCTTGAAGCCGTGAATCAGGATGATTCAACATCCATAAACGACCGAGCGAGTTCTCGACCAGATAACGTACGATCCAATGCGGCGTAAACAACTGCGTGACCGCTGGAATATCGTCGGTTGGGACCGCCGACTTGCGCGCCATCACGGCGTCTTTCTGGTCCGAGATGTAGAACTGGTACAACCAACCGATAACCTCCACCGATTCCTCGGTATGCTCCGGCGAGCAGTTGATCGGCAACAATGCTTCTCGAGTGTAGGCCGGAATCGATGTTCCCGAGAGCAAATCATCCGGCAACAACAATTCCGTGTAGTCGGCGATCTTCTCGAACATGAACGGCATCAGCGAGTGGTAGTAGTTGCATACTGCTACCAGTAGCAATCGATATGCTTCACCTTGTGAATCAGTACTTGGATCAGAGCCATCGAGTAATCGCTTTACTCGCTCTCTAGTTGCCTTGGGCACGAGCTCTTCATCGATATGGCCCATTTTTGCTTCGGCCAGTATCTCAGGCTGGAACTGTCCATCGGCTGGCGACAAAACCCCGATGCGAGTGTATCGATTTACATCCATGTAACGAAGCGCGCAGAAGCGGTTGAACCATGTGTAAGCGACCGTTTCAACGAATCGCTTCTCGCCTAGTTCCTTGATCTTCTTTTCGAGCTCATCGACGACTTTTGGGCTTTCGCGGCGAGCTAGGCTCTTCTCAGCCAGCACGGTCTTTAGACGAGTGCCTACTTGCTCGATGAGTGCCGACCTGGCGAAGGAAGCGAATTTTCGTAGTTTGCTTGTTTCCACGGATGATTTTTTGGTTCGGGTTTTTGCGTTTTGGATTTTGCGTTTTGGTTTTTGCGTTTTTTGGGCAACGCCCATGGTCAACGCATTCGAATGGATGATGAATATGGCCGTTGGCCAAATGATGGTGGTTGGGTGCGTGTCCTAGGGCGTTGCCCTAGGCTATGTTAACGATGGCCGTTGGCCAAATGCGGATGGGCGTTGGCCAAACGGTGGTGCGTTTTGGTTATTGGTTTTTGCGTTTTGGATTTTGCGTTTTGGATTTTGGTTTTTTGGGCAACGCCCATGGTCATCGTAGCCTAGGGCAACGCCCTAGGTATTGATGCCCACCATGTATTTTTGGGCAACGCCCATGGTCAACCGGTTCGAATGGATGATGAATATGGCCGTTGGCCAAACGGTGGTGGTTCGGCGCGTGGTCCTAGGGCGTTGCCCTAGGCTATGTTAACGATGGCCGTTGGCCAAATGCGGATGGGCGTTGGCCAAACGGTGGTGCGTTTTGGTTATTGGTTTTTGCGTTTTGGATTTTGCGTTTTGG
>Ga0163150_10007162_pt1 | contig 13283 bp, 10 predicted proteins | sample OliLakLV19P2IB_FD_148628 | JGI IMG/M metagenome (GOLD analysis project Ga0163150, IMG submission 148628) | Freshwater microbial mat bacterial communities from Lake Vanda, McMurdo Dry Valleys, Antarctica - Oligotrophic Lake LV.19.P2.IB | ecosystem: Environmental > Aquatic > Freshwater > Lake >...
AATGATGTCTTGTACGTGATAGATGTCGAACGTGAAGCGCGGCTCGATGAACAAAAAATTCCACGAGAACGCGCTCACAGCCGCTGCCACTAGGGCTGGCCCGCGCCCGATATACACCGCGATCAGCAGTACGGCCAGCAGCTCAGTCAGCCCCACCGTCAGATAGCTCAACCACGGCAAACTGGCCAGCAGCAGCAAATCAAATGTCGTAATGGCCGCGATGATTAGCACTGCCCATACATACTGAAGCCAGCCGGAGTGCTGCGGAATAGGTGTCGGCAGCACCGAACGCCGCCGCGCTTCTCGCTCGGCTTTATCGCCTGTGACGACGTAAATATCAATGTCGCCGCTGTCGCGTATCAGCTTATCGACCAGCGAACCACCGCGAATGAGGGCTTGTAACGGGCTATGCAAGGGCTTGCCGATGACGATCTGCGTCACATTGCGCTGTCGGGCGAGATGCAGCAGCGCTTCGGTGATCGTCGTGCCGGAAGTCGTCACTACTTCCCCGTCGAGGCTTCTGGCTAGAGCCATATTGCGCGTCAAGTTTTCCTGCCCTTGCTCGGAAAGTGGCTGCGCTTGTTCGACGTAAACCGCCAACCAAGGCGCTTCGAGATTGTAGGCCATACGCCGCGTCCAGCGAATCAACTGCTCCGAGAACGGACTCGGGCCCACCGCCACCATCAGCCGTTCGCCGGATTTCCACGGCCCGGCGATATGCTTGACCTGCATGTAATCTTGCAGTTGATGATCGACGTGTTCGGCGGTCAGCCGCAGCGCCATCTCACGCAGGGCTGTCAGGTTGCCAATGCGAAAGAAGTTATTCGCCGCCAGTTCGACGCGCTCCGGCGTATACACCTTGCCCTCAGCCAAGCGCTTGCGTAAATCTTCCGGCGAGAGGTCGATCAATTCGATTTCGTCAGCAAGGTCAAGCACCGAGTCCGGCACGGTTTCATGAACTCTAATGCCCGTGATCTGGGCTACCGCGTCAGCGCGGCTCTCGAAGTGCTGCACGTTGACGGTAGTGTAAACGTCGATGCTCGCTTCAAGGATTTCAACCACGTCCTGCCAGCGTTTCGCGTGGCGCGCACCGGAAGCATTTGTATGCGCCAATTCATCGACCAATACCAACTGCGGCGCACGTTTCAAAACCGCGTCGGTGTCCATTTCTTCGAGGGTCGCGCCGCGATACTCCAGCTTTTGACGCGGGACGATCTCAAACCCCGTCAGCAGCGCTTCGGTCTCGGCGCGGCGATGTGTTTCGACATAGCCAATGACGATATCCACGCCTTCGCTGCGACGTTGGCGGGCAGTATCGAGCATGGCATACGTTTTGCCGACGCCCGCCGCCATGCCGAAAAAGATTCGCAGCTTGCCACGCTGTTGACGGGCCTCGTCCTTTTGGATGGCAGCTAACAGCGCATCGGGGTCAGAGCGATAATCGTTTAGGTTCATAAACTGCATTCATCTATAACGATAAAGTGGTATGGGAAGGAACACCTTGCCTCATACCACCTATCATTGTATTCCATTCAGCCCCATCTTGAGGAGCGTAGACCCGCTCAGTTTTCGAGTGGTCAAACCATCTCCATACCGTCGATTTGCGCTTCGGTAGTATGTTCTACGTGCTGCATCTCGCCTCGATCTGTGTCGAAGAACTCATCGACGACGCGAGTTTCAACTGGCGGCTCGTGTCGAAGTTCTTCACGGAAGACACGGGCGCGGTTTTCGCTGTCCCACATCGACAGCGCCCAATAGAAAGCCAGCACCCAGCCGATCAACAGCATTTTGCGCGCATCATCAGAAATCTGTATCCGCGCTAGCAGCACCAGCGCGCCAAACCCTACGACCAACAACTTGATAGGCAGTCCGCGAACAGACATGGTTGATCCCTGTCAACTTCATCACTTGTTTCGATAAGCCCGATTATCGTCTTGTGTGGGTCAAATGTGCGTCAGGGATGCACGGAGACAGATCAAGAAAATATCAAGATACGGGGATTGAGCCATACAGTACACGGTAGGGGCGCAGCGCACCGCGCCCCTACAATCACAAAACCTATCCCTTTTCAGCGCGTTCCTTTAACCCGTTCACGAAGTCCTGAAAGCTCTTGGTCATATCGGGAATCGACTTGCCGATCATCCCCAGCAGCGGCCCACTGAACTCCTCGCGCAAAGTAAAGTCGATGCTGCCATCGCTTTTGGGCATCAGCGTGAACGTGCGTACCCCTTTGAACAACCCGAGCGGCATCCCACCGCTCCACGTCATGCGCTGTCCGGGCAGGAACTCCGTTACGGTGGCCGCGAAACCACGATTCGGACTGAGCTTGCTGTAAGCCGTAAGCTTCTCTCCCGGCGCGATGCGCCCCTCGATGCGAATGACGCCGGGATCCCACGTCGGATAGTTCGGCCCGTCGGTCAGAAGGCGCCAGATCGTGTCTTTGGATGCCTTGATGTTGGTGCTGGCGGTAAAATACTTCATAGACTATGCTCCTCGCTAGACTTGCTGATTAAAACTGCGGATTGACATCAACAAATGAGACGGGAATTCAAGCCAAAAGGGTGCGGTCTAGCAGGAAATTCGTTATGCACCTCAGTGTAATCGACCAGCACGAGTTCGGCGCGATGACCGAACCGCACCGCCGCGAATTGCAGGCACACTGCTACCGCATGTTAGGCTCAGTCCATGACGCTGAGGACATGGTTCAGGAGACGTTCTTGCGCGCATGGCGGCGGCGCGAGACTTTCGAGGGGCGCGCATCATTCCGCGCATGGCTCTACAAAATCGCCACCAACGTCTGCCTCGACGCGCTGGATAAACGTCCGCGCCGCGTCGTGCCCATCACACATCAAGCGCAGTCCACATTGGACGAACCCATTCCGCCCGCCGTCACCGAACCTATCTGGATAGAACCATATCCCGATGATCTATTGGCGGCGGACGATCTCAGTCCCGAAGGCTATATCGCGGCACGCGAAAATATTACGCTGGCCTTCATCGCGGCGCTGCATCTGCTCCCGCCGCGTCAGCGTGCTGTGCTGCTATTGCGCGATGTACTGGACTGGCAGGCCAGCGAAGTCGCTGAACTGTTGGATTTGACTGTGCCTGCCGTGAAAAGTGCGCTGCATCGGGCGCGCACAACTTTAGCGGCTCAAGGTTATCTGCTAGGCTCAACCGTCGTCGCCCCGCCGACGTTAGACAAAGCAGCGCAAAGTCAATTGGACGACTACATGCGCGCATGGGAAACCGGCGACGCAAACGCGCTGATGGCGCTTTTGAAAGCCGACGCGACGTTCAGTATGCCGCCGATTCCGTCTTGGTATTGTGGGCGTGAAGTCGTCGGCGGGCTGGTGGCCAAGACCATTTTCGCCGGAGATGCGCGGGGTCGCTGGCGCTTGTATCCCACGCGGGCCAATGGTCAGCTTGCGTTTGGTCTCTATCGCCACGATCCTGAGCGCGATCTGTACACCGCTTACGGCGTTCAAGTGCTGACCATCGACAGCGCCCAAATCGCGGACATCACGACGTTTCGCGTTCCGTCCCTCGCGCCATACTTCAAACTCCCAGCAACACTAGAATTGTAGGGGCGACGCATGCGTCGCCCGTGCCCGCACCTATCAATCCAGCTTCAACGTCAGCCCCAAAAAGTCAGCGTAGCGCTGCATGACATCCGCGAAGCCGTCTTTTTCTTGGGCGGTCAGGTCGCGGTATGGCTCAGTCGTGATGACCACTTTATCTTTCTTGATTGTGCGCTTCCATTCGCTAACAACCTGCCCATCGCTGACGATGGTTGGGCTGAACATGGCATTCTTGCGACTCCAGCGCGCACGAAACTCAGCGGTGAGAGCAGCACTTTTATCGCTGTACGCCAGCAAGAACTCGTCGAAACCCGGCAGGCCATAAACGCTCGGCGACTCTTGCGGCGCTTGGGCCGTCTCTGGCGACATCCAGTAAGTTTTGCCGTCGATGTTTTCTTCAACCAGCTTCGGTTTCACCGAGTCGATGCCTGCGCGCACGTCGCTAATCACCAGCCCCGACCACCAGACAAAATCTTGCGCCGTCGCCGGCCCATGACTGGTGAAGTAACGCAGAGTCAATTCGGCCAGCGCTTCGTCTCGCGCCAACGTTTTGCCTCTGGGGATCGAATCGTCAATCGCAAAATAGGTTTGCACATTGCGGCGCATCACGCCTTGCACGATCAAACCGTCAGCCGATGCGCGTCCAAGCATCCACACGCCGCGCTGTCCCGCCGTCGAGATGCCGTTCGCCTCAAGCACGGCCAGCAGCGCATGACGGTCTAGCTCCGGCACATCGCGCAGGGCTTTCGCCAGCAGGTCGTTGCTGCGCACCAGCGTTTTCTCATCGAGTTCCAGTTCACCATAACGCCGCGATGATGTTTCGACGTAGCGCCGCCCTGTCAGCGCCAGCATCCAGCGCAAATCTTCTGCCGCGACGAAATGCAGCGTGCCGCGCATGGGCCACGTCCGCACGATCTTCTTATCGAGAATGTCCTGCTCAACATCCTTATCCGTGCATTTCTCCGACAGTCGCAGCCCGATTGACCACAGCGCGCCGAGATAATCCTGCGCCTGCATTGCGCCCAGCCAAGCCACCGCTTCGCTAGGGGTTTTGAATTGTTTGTGCGAAACCCGTTGATGATACAGTCGTTGATGAGCGATAGTCGGTTTCATGCTTGCAGCACCGCCTCTAGCCCCATGAATTCACCGTAGCGCAGCGCCGCAGCGTTTAACGCCGCCTGTTCAGCGTCGGTGAGTGGACGTAAGAATTTCGGCTCGATGACCACCGTGTTCTTTTCAAATGTGCGCCGCCACATACCCACGATTGCCCCCTCGATGACAATCGCGTGGACGTACAGCCGTTCTTCTGGCGAGAGCATATTCACGCCTTGACTTGGCAGCGCGCCATAATACGAACTGCCGCCGATGTATTCATCGTAGTTCGACAGCAGATAGGCATACGGCGCGACATCCCTCACAACCGCAACAGATGGCGCGAACCAGTAATCCTTGCCATCAACCTTTTCACTGACAAGCTGAAACGCCGTACTCGGTGCCATCGCCACGCCCGCTTTAGCATCGGTGAGGGTCAAGCCCGACCACAGCGAGAAATCTTTCAATGTCGCCGGCCCGTGACTGCGAAAATAGCGTTTGGTGAGTTCGGCGAGGGCTTCGTCTCGGGACATCGTTTTGGCGTTTGGAGCGCGTTCGTCCAGCAGTGCATACGTGTACTGCTTGCCACGTTTCGCGCCGCTGCAAATCACTCTCGTTAGCTCGGCGTACATCACCAGATACGTGAGTCGGAAACCCTCAACCGACTCGATACCTACGCTCCGAAGTTCTAGCGCCAATTCTTCGCGGGTAAGCTGCTTGCCGCCTTGCAGCGCTTTGGCCATCGTCTCGTTGCTGCGCGAAAACAGGGCATCATCAAGTCCGTTGGTGCGATACATATACGCACTCGCCTGATGCACACGCGGCCCCAACAGCATCAGCATCCAGCGAATATCTTCGGATGCGATGAAATGCCACGTCGGGCGCGGCACATGGGTACGCAGAATAGCGCCATCGTTGAACAGCTTATCAATCGCCGCATCGTCCATGCCGTGCATACGCAGGCCGACGGCCCATCTCGCGCCCGTATAGTCCTGCGACTGCACCGCGCCGAGCCATTGAACAACCTCGACGGGATTGGTGAATTCGGTGTGCGATAAGCGTTGGTTAGACAGCCGTTGCAGGGGAATATTCAAGTCGGTCATGAAGCCTCACGATACGCTGTAGGGGCAAGGCATGCCTTGCCCTTCCAAAAACTACCGTGATTTTACCATAGAACTGGCGTTCTATCCCTTGATCGACCCCGCCAGCAGCCCGCGAATGAAGTAGCGTCCCATGATGATGTAGATCAAAAGCGGCGGCAGCGCGGCCACAATCGCGCCGGCCATCGGCAGATTCCACTTGACGGCCTCACCGCCTGCCAGATGCGCCAGTCCGACGGTGATCGGCTCATATTCGCTGGATGTCATTGTCACGGCGAATAAGAACTCGTTCCAGATTTGCGTGAACTGCCAGATGATGACCACCACGAAGCCCGCAATCGACAGCGGGAAAACGATCTGCGTATAAATCTGAAAGAAGCCCGCGCCGTCGATGGCCGCCGCTTCGAGCATCTCGTCGGGGATGTCGGTGTAGAAGTTGCGAAAGATCAGCGTCGTGATCGGCAAACCATAGACGACATGAATCACGATCAGGCCGGGAATACCACCGTACAACCGAATCTCGCGTAGGAACTCGAACAGGGGAATCAGAATCGCCTGATAGGGGATAAACATACCGAACAAGATCAACGGAAACAGGATGCGTTCGCCGGGAATACGCCACTTTGACAGCACATAGCCGTTCAGCGACCCCATCATCGCGGAGAGAATCGTCGCGCTGACCACCAGCGTCACGCTGTTCCAGATGCGCGGCCCGAACTCTTCCACCACATCGACATAGCTTCGCCAGTATGGTGTTACGGGAAGATTCCACGTCGTCGCTAAGTTGATCGTGGCCGGGTCTTTCAAACTGGTGACGACCACCACGTACACAGGCAGCAAAAACAGCAGCATACACACCAGCAGCGCGACGTAAATTGCCGTGCGGATCGTATAATGGCGGAAACCTGTAGCCGTATATTGCATGTTTATTCCCTCGCTCGTTGGCGGCCAAGCTGCGTCCAGATATACGGCACGATAATCACCGCCACGAGGCACAGCATAATCACCGCGACAGCGCTGGCCGTCGCAAACGAGTTCTGCCGGAAGCCTTTGGTATACACCAGAATACCCGGCACACCCGTGCGAGCGTTATCCGGCCCGGACATGGCGAACACGAGGTCGAAAATTTTCAGTGAGATGTGGCCGAGAACGATCATCGCACTCAGGACGAACGGACTCAACTGCGGCAGCACGATATAGCGATAGACGCTGAATTCCGTGCAACCATCGACCCGCGCCGCTTCACGCAGATCGTCGGGGATGCCGCGAATGCCCGCAGTAAAAATGGCCATCACATAGCCGGACATCTGCCACACCGCCGCGATAATCACACCGACCAGCGCCGCGTTGAGTCCCTTCGGCGCGATGGCCAACTCCGCCTCTGCCGAATCAAGCGGCGGCCAAATCAAGTTCCACAGCCCGCCCATGAACACCAGCAGCACGATAATCGCCGCTGCGCCTGCAAACCGCGCCGAACGCCAATCGTCACGCAGCACATAGCGCACAGCCAGCATGGCCAAGATCGCAATCCCGACGAATGTGAGATACATCGGGACATCTTGCCAGCGAAATTGCAGCCACGTTTCTTGACTGGTCAACCAGTTGAATTGAATCGGTTCAAGGCCGAAGAACGTCGGCAGCAGGTTGATACCACCGCCGGGTTGCAGCAGCCAACGCCAGATCGTGCCCGTCACCACGAATGACAGCGCCATCGGAAACAGAAACACCGTGCGAAAAAAGTTCTCGGCCACCACTTTTTGATCGAGCAAGATCGCCAGAAACAAACCGAGAACCGTACAGCCCGCCACAAAAAACACGGTGAAGAAAAAAGTGTTCGTTAAAGAATTGCGGAAGTTCGCCTGAATAATATCAGTCATCAAGTTGTCATAATTCCGCAGCCCGATATTCGTCCGCACCACGTCTTCGGCCAGCGCAGGCTGATCGGGGTTCTCGCCCCAATCCGAGAGCGAGTAATCAACTGCCTTGCCGATGAAATAGTAGACGAAGATGCCGAGCAAGATCAGCGTTGGCAGCAGCATGAGGAACGCTATCGAGCGATCCCGCCTATTTCTCATAAACCCATCCCTTAAGTCTTTGTTGTGTAGGGGCACGGCATGCCGTGCCCCTACCGCATATGTCTTGTAGGGGCAGACCTGCGTGTCTGCCCGGTGGTGGGCGAACACATAGGTTCGCCCCTACCAAATCGTCTCTAAAACCACTGAGTTATAACAAGACCCGGCAGTGTACCGGGTCTTATCGCATGAACGTTTGCTACTGTCAGGCGCGCTCTATGTGCCGCAAGCGCCTGCCTGAAAGCATACCGCTTCCATTGCGGAAGCCGCCGCTTCGCTGCTGCCGCTCTGAACGTAAATGTCGATCACCTGCGTGAAGTCGCCCACAAAGCGTTCGTTAGCGACCACGCCGTGCATCAAGCTGCCCACCAAACGATCACTGCTCCAATCGGCGGCGGCGGATTGCAGGTACGTATTGTACAGATCAGGATCGGCCTCTACCGCGTCGATACGTGCCGGGATCGAGCCTTTGAGCGGGTTGAAAGCGTTCTCGCCCTCAACCGAGCCGAGCAAACGCAGCCACGCCAGCGTCGCTTCGCGGTTAGGCGCGCCAACTGGCAGACCGAATGTATCCGACAGCCATGTGAACGTGCCCTGCGTACCGGGGAATTCGCCCCAACCGTAGCCTTCGCCGGGAGTCAGTCCGAGCGTTGTACTCATATAGCCCGCCGCCCAGTCGCCCATGACGTTGAAAGCCGCATCACCAGCTACCACCGCGTCCGTCGCCTGCTGCCATGAGAGGCCCGCCGCGTCTTCGCTGATGTTGGTGCATTCCAGCACTTTGCCGAACTCATCCCACACGGCGACCATTTCAGGGCTGTTTGGCGATAGTTCGCCCGACCACACCGCATCATAACCATCCGCGCCAAGCACACTCAGCGCTACCGTTTCCCACAGATGAATGACCGTCCACGCCTCACCGACGACGAGCGGTGTCACGCCCGCAGCTTGCAGGGTTTCGCACGAAGCGTAGAACTCATCCAACGTCGCTGGCACTTCCACGCCCCACTCTTCGAGGTTCGCGGGAATGTACCACATCACGCCTGCGCGATGGATGTTCACAGGCACGGAGTAAATGCCGCCTTCAAACGTAAGCTGGTCGATCAAGCCTTGCGGGAAAGCATCGAACCAACCCTCTTCTTCATATAGCGAGGTCAGGTCTTCCATACGGTTAGCGACGACCCACGTTCCGGTCAGTTCTTGGCCGGCGTGAACCTGGAAGCTGTCCGGCGGATTGCCACCGAGCATCCGCGTCTTCAACACGGCGCGGAAGTTGACGCCCGCGCCGCCCGTGACAGTGGCGTTAACCATTTCCACATCGGGGTACATCTCCCCGTACATGGTCATCAGGGCTTCAAGCGCGGGGCCTTCATCGCCCGCCCACCACGAGAAAATTTCGAGTCTGCCGCTCGGTGCATCTTGGGCGGTAACACCGCCAACGCCGACCACCACTAGCGCCAATAAACTAACGATCAAAGCAATTCGTAGTTTCATAAAAACCTTCTCCTAATCAAAGCTATATTGAGAGCCGCGTTTAGAACTCCTAAAATCTCTAAACCTACGCTTACTGTAACAGGTAGAGAATGCAACCATCTACTTCTTTTTGCCAAATGTGTGCCAGAATAATGCCAAGCGGAAAGAAATCAGTTTACGGTTATCAGTTTTCAGTGAAACAATATCCGAGCGCGGCAAAATGTTTTACTGACCACTGACCACTAAAAACTATTTTGATGGAATAGACCGATGACCGACAGACCTTTAACGTCTACAGAAATACCCGAAATCTATATCGAACAGGTGAAAGACGCGCTCGAAAGCCTCTATGATTTTGTCGCTCTGCAACGCAGCCCACTCGCGCAGGGGCTTGAGAAGCAGTCCGCCGATGCAGCTACCGCAGGAGCGCATCGCCTACGCCGCAAGCTGATCGAAGCCATCGAAACCTTGAATCCCGGCGGCGATGTTGTCGCTCATTCCGGCGCGACACGGGTCTACAACCTCATTTATCTGCACTACGTCGGTGGTATGACGCTGCAAGAGGCCGCTCTCGAAGTCGGCTTATCGCTGCGGCAGGCATACCGTGATTTGCGGCGCGGACACGAGCGTGTCAGCGCGATTCTATGGTATGGCGACGAGTCTAAAGCCGCGCTCGAAACACCTGAAACCGCGCCACAAACCGCGCTGCAAACGGAGATCACGCGGCTGGAAGGCAGCACCGCCATCGTCACCGTGCCGTTGCAAAACATGCTCGAAAGTGCCTTACGCGCCGTTCAAAAATTGGCCGAACTGCGGGCTATCGCGCTCGATGTTCACATGCCCGCCGCGAACGTGGTATTGACGACCAATCCGGCCATCGCACAGCAGGTGTTGACGCATCTCTTCAGTCAGGTGATTCAGCAGATCAGCCCACCGTATCTGGCCGTTGCTGTGGAACAAAACGACGGCAGCCTACATATCCGCTTGAGCTATCCCGCGTCAAGCGCCCAAGTCCAACAGCCACGCATCGAGCCGATCATCGACCAGATGCTGCAACAAATTCGCTGGCAGATACAACATCACACGACAGACAGTGAGCAGCACTTAACAATTCGCGCTCCGCAAGAGGGCGCGCTGCTGCTGCTCGTGGACGATAACGAAGGGCTGGTCGATCTGCTCAACCATTATCTGGATGGGGCGTACCGGCTGGTGGCGGTACATAACGGTGACGATGGTTTACGCATGGCGCGTCAGCTTCAACCGGACGCTATCCTGCTCGACTTGATGATGCCGGGAATGGACGGTTGGGAACTGCTCCAGCGCTTGCGTACCAGCGGCGATACGCAGGCCATTCCGGTGATTATCTGCTCGGTGATTAGCGACCCGGAACTGGCCTACTCGCTCGGCGCGTCGAAGTGCGTGCCCAAACCTGTCACCAAAGACGCGCTGCTTCATGCGCTGCGTGAACTGCGTATCTAGTAATGCGTATCGTAGGGGCAGGTCTGAGACCTGCCCCTACACATCCGGTCATGCCTAAGTGCTTGCCGCGCCAGTCATATTCACCTTGAGCAGTTGGCTGAAAGCGCCGTTAGCGTCTGAAATGACCAGTTGACCATCCGGCAGCGATGCTAAGGACACCGTAAAACTGAGTTCTTCCGGCTGGAAGTCATCACCCCAGTTGATACGCTGCTGCCCTTTGCCGAACTGCCCTACTAGGTTTCCATCGGCGTCAAACTGATACACGGCGGCGGTGATTGATTGATCGTCAGCGACAGAACTGCCACCAATATATACCCTGCCCTCTGCATCGACGGCAATTCCACGAACATCCATCGAACTCGCTGCCAGAAATTCTTGGGCGAACTGTTGCACAACAATATTCCCCTCAGCATCGAGGACACGAGCCGTTTTAACACCTGCGATATACAGGTTGCCATCGGGGCCGAAGGTGAAATCAATCAGGCCGGTGGACAAACTGCGATCTCCCATCGAAAACGAACGCACAAATTCGCCTGTTGGCGTGAACACCTGCATCACGGTGTTAGCGCTGGAATACAATACGTAGATATTGCCGTCGGGGCCAACCTCAAGTTCATTTGGGCGCATTCCGGCATCGGGATTGTCAGGTGTGTTAGACGGAATCGTCACAAGAATATTGCCCTGTGGGTCGAGCAGGTAAACAGCGAACGATTTCGAATCAGCCACCCACACATTGCCATCACCCGCCGCCGCTACATCGTCATATTGGACGACTGTGCCACTGGTGTCCACAATAGCATGGTCAAGCTGTCCGGTTTCGCCATCGTATACCAGCGCGCTCGTAAAATTTGCGACGTAAATATTCCCGTCTGCGTCTGCTGACAGGTTGAGAAAGATGATGGGTTCGCCAGCAGCAGCCATGTAATTATTGGGTAGGCTGAACTGCCAGCCCACAGCGTCGCTAGTGTATGTAGTGGCCGGTTCAGTTTGTGCTAGAACGGTAGCAGCGGTGGTTAGCAGCAGTAGGCTCATGATCGGCAGCCATTTGTGAATCATCGTTACATCCTCTATTTCAATAGATATAACTCAGTGTACATGCAACCGAAGATAGCTGCGAATTGAGCGAACGAAGCGCTAACGTGCAGAGCCGTTATAATGATTGCAAGATGTTTAATTTTAGGCGAGTATTCGTCAAGAGTACCATAGGCCCTAATCGTCGGCGAAAGCTACTTTCGGAGTCGCGTTATGACCACAGCCAGCGCTCACGGCAGCTACAACGCCAATTATCGCCACATGCTGCTCGATTTTCGGGCGGATATTTTCCAGCGTATCACGGTGGTAATCGCGCTGTTCTGCATGGCGGCGGCTTACGCGCTGATCTTCACCAATCCGCTGCCGCATCAGTTGGTCTTTTTCCTGTTCTGCTTGAGCGGCTTCACATTCGCCATCCGCCATATCGCCCGTCGCCGACTGAACCTTGCACGTTATACCTTCCTTGTGGCGCTGTATGTCGCGCTGGCGACCAGCATGATTTTGCTGCCAGAAAATTGGCTGCCCTTCCTGATCTTCCCGCTGATCTTCATCGGTGAACTGCTGGTCTCCTATGGCAACGCTGCCTTAGCGCTGCTGTTTTTCGGCTTCACGCTGCTGCTGTCGCTGACCGGCCACGCCGATTATCCCTTGCAGCCGTTAGCGCTGTTTCTGTGCCTGATGCTCACCGTCACCAATCGCGGCATACAAGCCATCAATCTGCTGCTGCTGTGGTACAGTTCGATGTACCAGCAAACCAACGACCTGCTGCAAGAAGCCCGCGACCATCGCGCCGAACTCGCGCAGACGCTTAAATCGCTGGAAACGGCCTACGAGACTCAGCGCCGCCTGCAAACGCAGTTGAAACATGCGCGCCAGCAAGCCGACGAAGCCCGCCGCATGAAAGAGCGTTTCGCCTCGAACATCAGCCACGAACTACGAACGCCGCTGAACATCATTCTCGGCTTTACCGAGATCATGCACCTGACGCCGGAAGTCTATGGCGACGTATCGTTCCCGCCCAAACTCCAGCGCGACATCTACCAGATTCACCGCAACAGCCGCCACCTGCTCGAAATGATCGACGATGTGCTGGATTTATCGCATATCGAAATCTCGCAGTTCTCGCTCAACTTCCAGCGCACCGACCTGAATCAATTTTTGACGGATACAACAGCCATCGTCAGCAACCTGTTTTGGGACAAGCCTATCGAGTTCATCGTCGCTGTTGCCGATGATCTGCCCGAAATCGAGATAGACCGGACGCGCATCCGGCAGGTAGTTATCAACCTGCTGAATAACGCGCAGCGCTTTACGCCATCCGGCAGTGTGACCTTTTCCGTCAGCGTCCGGCAAAACGTCGTCGTGTTTGAAGTAGCCGATACGGGTCTGGGTATCGCGCCCGATAAGCTGTCGTTGATCTTCGAGGAGTTCTATCAGGTCGATTACTCACTGAGTCG
>Ga0163150_10007165_pt1 | contig 13278 bp, 9 predicted proteins | sample OliLakLV19P2IB_FD_148628 | JGI IMG/M metagenome (GOLD analysis project Ga0163150, IMG submission 148628) | Freshwater microbial mat bacterial communities from Lake Vanda, McMurdo Dry Valleys, Antarctica - Oligotrophic Lake LV.19.P2.IB | ecosystem: Environmental > Aquatic > Freshwater > Lake >...
ATATATTTTCTTATGGTTCGATATATTGTCTTCTTTAAGGGATTTTTTGAATTGTCCATCATTGCGGTGATAATCCAATAATGAAGTTTATTCGTTGCCTGTATTAATTCATGTCTTACCTGCTTAACAAAATCATTACTATTATATTCTTTAAATCCCTGCGCCTCCCAAATTTTGGCAAAAACAACTTCCGCGTAAAACGCTTGTAAAATACTTACTACCAAACCATGCAATCCGTCTCTATATCCTTTACGAGCAAAAAATGTTTTTAGAAAATCTTCAAAGGGATATAGTATCGCATCTACCCATGTTATTTCTTTTTTTGTTTTTAATATATTATTTACTTCATTCTCCGTATAGATATTATTCAACTTTTCTATATATTGTTTGACTGAAGTATAGTTGAGATGTACCATAGCTGACTGTAATTCTTCTGTCTTACCCTCTACTTTTATATACTCGTGGACATGAACCTCTTCAAATTTCCCAGTACCTTTTTTAAACAATCTCATTTGGTTATCAGGCCAGTACATATCGCTTTGCATCCATTTCCCAAAAAGAATATTTTTTCTTGGAATCCAGTATCCAGCAATAGATGAATCTTCTAATTCTTGTATCTCAGATGCTAATTCTTCCGTTACTCGTTCATCTGCGTCTAAATTCAGTATCCACTCCCCTTTTGCTTTTGTAAATCCAACATTTTTATTAACGTTCAACATAGGATTGTTGAGAAGAGTAAATATTGTACTTTTGTGTTTCTTTGCTATCTCAGCTGTTTTATCTGTTGAAGAGTTATCAATAACAATTATTTCTACAACGTTGTCTTTTAAGAGTTGAACCGATTCTAGACATTCTGGCAAGAGATTCTCTGCATTAAAAGCTGAAATTACAACTGATATATTTTTCATATTACTTTTTTAGATTTTCTTTTATAAAGGCAATATCTTGTTTTATTTGTTCTTTACTTATTATATATAAAATGCCGGCGTAAATGATAACTCCAAGTGGAATCATGAGAAGAAGAGTGAACAGATTACCTACAAAGTACTGACTTACAAAATAAATAGCAATTCCCATCACAGTTGAGGAAAAGACAGGAGAATATATAATCTTAAAAACATCAAATTGAATATATCTTTTAGAGATATATATAACAATAAAGAGTGATAGAGAGATCGCTGCAGCCGCAAATGCCACTCCATTGTAACCAAAAAATGCGATTGAAAATGGAGTTAAAATCCATGTAGTCAAAGTCCAAAAGACCATCAAACATAAAGTGACTTTTACTTTTCCAATTGCATTTAATGCGTTTGTTAATGGTGTTGACACTGAAGATAAAGCAGAACTAATCGCAAACAAACTTAAAGACAAGAGTGCTGGCTCCCACTTCTCATATCTTGGAATATGTCGTATAAAATATGGAGCCAAAACCACAAGCCCAACAAGAGAAGGCATAACAAGTGCGCTTATTGCAAACATTGTACGTTCTATTGCAATTCCTAATGCAACTTTGTCGTGTTGTATGCGAGAAAATACTGGAAAGGTTATACGAATCATATTGTCCATTGCTATTCGAAGAGGTGCTAAAGCCCATTTATGTGCAAATCCAATATATCCTACCTCAGCAAAAGGAAGTACTTTACCAAGATATAATGAAAGTAAATCATCTTTTAAAAGTGCCAATACGCTATTTGTTTGAAAAGGAATACCGAAAGTAAGTAATTTCTTTGATGATGCTTTGGAAATACCAATTCTAATTCTCCATGGTGCGATACTATAGATAGTAATAAGACCTAATATTCCTCGTGCCAAAACAGCGTACGCAAAACTAAGAATTCCAAATCCATTTACTGCCAACGCCAATGCAATTGTGTTAAATGCTATTGTTTCAACAATCTGTGGTATAACGAGTTTCTTAAACTCTAGTTTTCGCTCAAGTAATATTGAAGGAATCGTTTTTAAAGAAGAAAGAAAAAACGAAATTACAAGAGCTTGGAAAAGAAAGATTCCTTCATGATTTAAATTATAAAAAGATCCAAGCACAGGCGAAAGAAGAAGTGAAATAATTACAAGAGTTAAAACCAATGATTGTTGGATTGTAAATGTGGTTTTTAAATCATCTTCTGTAATAGATTCTTTTTTTTGAATAAGTGCTGCAGCAAGCCCAATATCTGAAAAATAGGACAAGAAAGCGAGAGCTGCCGAAACAACAAAATAAACCCCAAAAACTGCAGGAGATAGATACAGTGCAAGAAGTATATTTGCGGCCAGTGTAACTATATTAAGAAAGAATGTCCGGGAGACTAATGCCAAAACTCCATGGATTGATCGTTTTGCGATTGTTTGTATATCCAACTCTTCCATATCTTATAAGTATACTACGAAACCCTCATACTGTACGAATTCCCTGTTCCTGTCTACTTCAAACGACGCTCCAAGATGAAGCTTCATAATCAAAAGAACCAAAGATTCAAACTATCAAGAACCCAAAACTACCGCAGCACGGAAACCAACATAGTCTGCAATGCGACCAGGATGCTCTCTATGGGTACCGGCAGCACCGCCTTCTGTAGAGTTCCCAACAACGAGAATCCTCGAATTATATCCTTCGCGAAATTTTGTGTTAGTCCACTCAAACATATCTGTCTTTCCCCAACCTTCTCTATTTCCTAATAAATTCCACTCAAGACCTTCTAAGAATCGAATATCTGCTGGTTTTCCTGTAAGTCCAATTTGTCCAAGAATACCTTCTTTTTTACGTTCAAAAATCTCCTGGAGAATAGGCCATTCAAAACCAGATCTATCCTTTCGAATTCCTAATTTTGTAGTAAACGCTGTTCTCGAATACTTAATTCCACGTGGTGGCTTTTCAATTGTCTCAACAGCTAACCATTGTCCTGGAAGGGTGGGGAAATCAACTTTGCCATCTTTTACTGCTTCCCAGTACAAATGTCCCAAGTTTCTTAAAACTCTATGATCTGACTTCTCTGTGATACTAAGAGATTCATACGGTTTCCAGTTGGGATATACGCGCTGTAGGTCCCTAAGATATTGCTCAATACCTTTTTGTCGTAGCAAATTGATATCTCCGAGTTCTAAAGCCGGAACATACCGAAGCTCCATTCCCAAACCTTTCAGTTTCTCCATTACCTTAGGTGTTATGTATTCGGGAAGAGGCTTCACTTCAACATCAGCCCCCAAAACCTCTCCCCATGCTCGTGATTCCCCGGTAATTGAGAAGTCTCCTTTTTGCTCTAAATCCTCCAATTCAAAAATTGTATGCAGCGCTTCTCCTTTTTGATAGGGATTTATCCGGGCAACAACTTGTTGTCTTTCTGGGTTTTGAGGATCAGATCGAATTCCTGCAAATTGCAATGGTTTCTTGTCTATGCTGAAATAATCTCCTGGTTGAAGTTCCATATATCTACGCTTTTTCTAAACTTTCTTGTAGAGCTTTTGTAATAAGATCTTCAAGTTTATCGTAGTCATTTTGATCAGCTACCTTCATTGCATCAACATATCTATCTCGATCTTCGCCAGTTTCAGCGGTAATTTCCAAAAGTGGTAAATCTAAATTAAGAAGTAGCAAGTTTGTTAAAAGTCGTGCAACTCTTCCGTTATAGTCTTTGAATGGATGAATCCAGACAAAACGATGCTGAAACCAGGCAAGAAGTGATACTACTTCAGCCAAAAACTTTTCCTCTTCTTCAGATGTTGGTAAATGTTTAAGGCGCTCCTTAAGATCATCACAGAGATTTATAATCAATTCTGGAATTTTGCTGTAATGAGGTGGTTCATATTCTCCAACTGTGATATCAACAGTTCGAAATTTTCCAGCCCAATCAGGAAAAATAAAGCCAAATCCTTCTCGGTGAACATCACAAACTAAATCAGGAGTTATATCAAGCTTGTTTTCGCTGAGGGCAATGACATATTGCAGCGCTTTTTTTACGCCTTCACGCTCAAGTTCCACTACTTTTGCTCTTGAAAGAATGCCAAATGCGGTGTCTTTATAGCTGGTTGCAGATTTCGGTTGAGTAGATTTTGACTTTGCCACAATACAATAATAGCACGATCATTATTGGAAGAGTGCTTGAGCCTGTTTTCTAGTAATCTTTTCTCCTTCAAGGCGCATGGTTCGATATATTACCTCTGGTAGGAATTTAGTAAGATCTGGCTTTTTACCCATATTTAAATAGCGTTTTTTGTATTCTCGAAACGCCTGTAAAAGCTTTTTATTTTTACGAATAAGGGAAGCTGTCATAGATAACTAATATTATACCAAAAATGTTTGTACTTTACTACACAGTGATCAAGCCTTTTCAGGAAATTCTACTATAGGACGGAAACCAACCCGATCGCTTTGAACCATATGCTTGTCGTTGTGACCATAAGAAAGAGCACCGTATCCAGAGTAACCCTCCGTAAACCTAGCGTCGTCCCCAAATTTGTTATAAAACCACTCGGCAACGTTTGCTTTATCTAATTCAGGGTGAAACATATTGCCAAGAATATTTATTTCTTCTGCAGTAGGAATACGCGTATCGGTTAGAGTTGTACCTAACATTTTTGCGAGCTCGGGCATAACATGTCGATCAATTTCATTCGATGTAATACCAAAACGAGAACCTGTAGGCGTATTTGAAAAAAGATTTATCCTATCCTCTGTTTTTAGTTGAGTTAGTAAGGTTATCAATGGATCATTTGGATACATTTGCGTTCCTTCTCGGTTATACATTGGTTTTACTGTGGTATCAAAAATATACCAACTTCGTGGAATGGTAAGAGTCTCATTGCTCACGCTCTTTCTGGTCTTTTCCGACCAAAACCATGAAGGGTCCAATTGTAACCACGCTTTCGGATACGGATACTCTTTTTCTTTTCCTTCTATCGTGATAACCACTCCATCTTTTGTCAGCCGCATCGGTGGGGTACTAAGTGCTTCAAGATTGGTAATCCCTTGTTCTTTAGCTCGCTTGAGTGTATCTACCAATTCCTGTGGTGGATAGTGTATTTCTGTCTCACTTCCAGGAAACATCTCTTTCCAGATTGTTTTTTGTTTTGCATACTCACTGTACGGAAAGACTTCACAAAAATGACCTTCTTTCACTCCTTCCTGTTCGAGTTGAGAGAGGGGAAAAAGACGATGAAGTGCACCTTGCGAGGCAGGAACTTCCAGGTTAAGACGGCCGACAACTGTTACTGCTTGAGGATTTTTAGCTGATGCATGGCTACCAACGTACTCGAATCCTTCACCCCCGACTTTAAAGTATGCACCTGGCTGAAGTTCTTCCATAGCTTACATACCGGTTTTTATATTGAGCGATATGGGCTTTGGAGTAACTAAAATAGATGAGCCATCTTCTAATACCACTTGCTTATCTTCATATATTTTTGCTTCTTGCCCTGGTGTTACTTCTACAGAGGCAACTGCTGGCTCTTCTACGGCTAGTTGCTCCACTTCCATGGGTCGAGGAACTCGAGGAGAAAGATATCCAATTTCTGCTGGCTTTAAAGGAACTGTTGTTGAAACATCTGGCAATGAGTCAAATAAATGGAAATGTTCGAAAATCGCTCGAATCTTTCCCCGATCATCTGCATCAACCTGATTTAAATAGGTGCTAAGCTTTAGCTGAATCCATGCAGTTAACGTACCCACGTGGTATTCTGGATTATCTTTCAACATTCTCTCATGATATCCTTTCATCCAGCTTGCAATTTCTCCCAGCGTAATTGTTGAAGAACTTAAGGTAAGCTGATCTCCTCCGACTTTCACAATCTTTGTTTTATCATTTTCATCAATAGTATAGCGAAGTGCATCTGGTAAAGTTTCTGAGGAGTTTCCCAAATTAAATGCATCTTGCAAAGCTCTCACTGCAAAACTCAAACGATATAAACTACCGTACGCTGGATCTGTAGGATCATGTTTTACTTCCTCTTTTCTTAAGATTTTTCTCCCGTCAGGTAACGTAGCTTCTCCTTCGGAAAGATCCGCAGGATTAATAGAATCATACGCAGGGGACAATTCAACAGAAGAGACAGGTATATGACCATTTTTATCCATAAGAGTAGCAAGCATAAATTCGTATACCTCAGGATTCTCCGCAGTCATTGGAGGATAATCAACAGTAATGTATGAAAGCTCTCTTCGAAGTGCAGCATCAGGATCTGTCCTATCTGGATATCGTGGGCCAACTGGATTTGTCGTCCAAATAGAAGAAAATCCCGGCAAGATTCTTTTACCATGAAATATGTCTCCTGGTTTTAATTGTCGAAGCCCTTTAATAATTGCATACCCTTGAGAACCCATTCTCCCTGACTCATCAAATCGCACGATTCGCCCAGTATGATAAGCGGGGCTTGCTTGCCTTGAATCTTCAAAACCTGTTGCAGCCTCCATTGCTGGCTTGTATTTATCATAACTTCCACCAGTTCCTGGATCTATTTCGTGGTCTACAATCAAATCTCTCTCGCTTGTTCTTTCCGTACATGCAAGATGCGTTGGATCATGCCCGGTTAAGGCAAGTGCAGCAGCGTCTGCTTGCTCTGATTTCCCAGTCCCTGCCTCACCAATCAGTACTGGCCATCGTCCATTCTGAAGAGAAGCAATTGTTTTTAAATGAATGGAGTCGCGTGAAGGAAGCCATGCAAACCCTCCTTCATCTACTTGAGCATGATACATTCGTAATTGTTCATACATAATCTGCGCTGCAATATCGGTATTTTCTGCAATATGGGGTAGGTCATTCAAGTTCACTATACCTTCTCGTTGTTCTTCAAGGTGAATGAGTGCTTTTGCCGCGCGTTCGGTTTTTCCTTTTGTTACTGACTCTTTATCAGGACGCGTTTCCAGCTTCAAAAAGAGCTTTTTCGATTCGCGTTCGAATATCTCTTTCTGCGTAGTGATAGAATTGTTTATCGTATGCCAATTTTTTCCCAATTCTGATAATCTGTACGCTTTTGCTTCAACTCGTGCTTGACTGAAACGAGTTACAAATAAATCTTGCGCTGTTTTATCTTCCCATAATGCTCTAATTTCAGCTATAAGATATGGATCAACTGGCTCAACATCTAATTCTTCGTGTTTTATGATTTTAATAGTGTTATCATACGCAATAATTTTTTCGTACAACACATTTGCTTTTTCCGAAGCTGTTAAGCCTTCGAATGAAATCTCCTCTTGTTGCACCTGGGGAGAAATATGAGAGAGAACTCTCTTTTCAACGTACCTTCTTATACCATGTTCTCTTCTTGTTATTTCCGAAGGATTCGGAGAGTTTTCAGCTGGGGATACTGTAGGAGAACTTATACCTGTTGTTTCCATTATTACTATAATCTCAGACGCGCTGAAACTTTGCAAGTATTGAGTCAATAAGCTTTTGATAAGACATTTTTGTTTTTTCTGGAAACAATTTTGTTGCTTCCATAACTATGTGCTTTGCTACAATTGCGGGAAGGTCATTTATGTCTCGGGCAATATCCCCACGACTGTAGGGCGTGTTAAAAATAATAGGAACTTGGCTAGCGGTTTCTGTGAGTCCAATGCCAACAACAAGTGTTCCCATTTCTCCAAGAATTTTTGCCATTTCATGTACTTTTTCAGGACTATCTGGCATACCATCAGAACATGCAATAATAATTCTAAGGCGGGTATCTTTTTTTCCTGCTTTTTCTGTTTCTTCTTTTTCTGTTTGTATTTGTCCTAGTATTACGTTAAGAGCTGGAACATCCCCATTTCCCCCTCCTTGATTCCCCAGACTATGCCATAATCGCACTTTATCTGCAGCTGTAAATTCAGAGCTGAGTGATTTATCTTCGTCAATGTCTTGCGGGCCGCTCCCTCGAAAAGATATACCTTGCGTACGGACTGACAATGGCTCTATCATTTTCACTCGGGCTTTTTTTATATTTTGCTCAAATCGATGCAGAGATGAAAGAATAAGGTATTCAGCTCGGCGTTGCATCTGCCATTTGTATTCTCCAAAAACACTATAGCTCATAGATCCTGACTTATCACCAATAATATGTACATCAAATCCACCAAAAACTTCTTTTACGAGTTCTTCAACATGCGGTTTTTGCCGAGATGCCGGATCTGCTTCGCCTGATTTTATACCAATTTTATGGGCTACAATATCGTCAATTTCTTCTCCGCCTTCTCTTTTTCGAAGAGGACCGGTATATCCTGGCGCAGATGTTTTTCGAGATTCAACAATAAGATTAAATAATTGAGATAATACATCCACAACTTTTTCCCCATTCTGAAACCGCGAATCTTCTGCTTTATTTATTTCTCTTACAATCTCCCGCGCTTCTTTTAAATCTACTCCCGTTGCTTCACTTAAATGGCGTTCTTCTGATGTATAACTAAGCTTTTCCGCAAGATTTGAAAGTTGCTCTTCGAGTTTTTCAAGCTCTTCATCACTCGGACCTACTGCTTCTTTCTCGCCATAGTCGCCTGGCGGCGTTTCTGCATTATCGTTTTGATCTTCTTCGAGCTGTGGATCACCAGCAGGAGTTGCATCAATTCGTATCCATTCTTTTTTTCCATTATCCCATACCTCAGTCCATGCATGCCCAGTGCCGCTTGTTATTCGAGAATTCCCGTCTTGATCTTTACCCTTTACCATATGTCCCACTACATGACGAACAGGAATACCTAACTTAGAACACAGTGCTGCAAAATATGTATTTGCCACATCGCAATCCGCTTTTTTGAATGCATCAATTGCTGCAAAATAACCATCTTGGTAATTTTCGTATAAAACATTGTACGAGCTATCATTTGAATACTCCAAGCGTTTCATCGTATACGATGCAATGCCGCGGGCTTGTTCTATTTTTGATTTTCTGGTTTGTTTTATTTCGTCTACTGCTTTTTCTGTTTCTTCCGAAAGCTTCGCAGGCATATGTAAGGTTTTTGCTGGAGGATTTTCAGTGACAGCTGGTGAATCTTTCTTTACCATTTCAATTGTTACTTCATGCGGATTAACATTTGCATGTTGATTCTTCGGACGAATAAGATAATCGCCATTACTGTCTTTCACTAGTAAAAAGTCTGAATTAACCACTTTAATGTTGGAGATTTTATAACGATAAGGGGTGGGTAAACGAGTGTATTGCAACATAGGTATTTGCGCTTTAATTGTTAGCTCTGATTTCCCACTATTACTAAGTTCTTTAGACTTATTAACATGTGTTCTTTCAGAATTGTCTCGTTTCCAAACATTTTTCTTTGGATCCCATACATCAAATGATTGCTCCTTGTAATACCCGCCATATGCAGGCGTGATTGTCCAAATAGCCTGGGCTTCTTCTCCTTCCTTGAGTCGCTCCATCTCATCCATGCTAGGCTTGCTTTCGTCTGAATCCGGGGGAGGAGTTGGTGGCTCTTGGTTTTCTTTCTGTTGCTCATCTTCCTCTGAATCTTTTGATTTTTCCTCCTGGACTTTTGCTTTATCCCGACTATCAAGGGCTTTTCGTCCCATGAGTTCACTTTCTATTCGATTTTTCATTCGATTAATCTTAAATTCCATAGGAACATTTGGGTTTTGCAAAAGCTTAAGATCACCTGAGTCTTTTAACATCTGAAGTTGACGCTCTGTCATCTCAAAATGTGGACTATATTCCTCTCCGGTTGTTTCTGCTAAAAGTCCTTCATATAAATCACGGACTCGTGGAGAAAGTGCAGGAATATTTGAAGCAAGAGAATCGACGAATTCTTGCCTGAGTGTTTGCCTCTCCACCGGAGAAATCGAAGCTTTTTCAATTGCCTTTATGCCTTCAAAGAGCTGATAAAATTGCCGAAAAGAAGATTTACTGGAGGCTCCTCTCCACTCTCGTCGTGCACGTAAGTCAGAAAGTGCACTAGATGCAACTTCATATTGATCGGTTTGCAAAGCAGAATCTATTCCTTCACGAAGCACAGTTTGTAAATCCTGCTGTGGTCTTTTGCCCAGATTTTCATGAGATGCTCCTGATTGTTCTAACATATGGATAGCGTACCAAATATTTCGTGCTTTGAAAAGAAATTGTCAATGAGAGGACTTTTTAAGCTTTTCCCATGGCCGTGTCGTAAGGAGTCTCCACATTACTTCCAAATCTCCAGCGATTGTAGAATATAGCCGTACCGTTGATCCTGGGTTATCTACCCAATGGACAGGTTCTTCATAAATTTTATATCCGCTTTTTTCTCCAACAATCAGCAACTCTCCGTCAAAAAACCAACCATTATCTAAAATTTTTGGAATCAGATTATCTACAACATTTTTTGTTACTGCCTTAAAACCACACTGGGCGTCGTTAAAATGGGTATGGAACCAGAATTTGATAAAAAAGAAATTAAGAGTCCGAGAAATAAACTCACGTATAAATGTTCTTCCTTCTACTTTTGCTCCTTTTGCGAGTCGTGAACCAATGGCGATATCATATCCGTTCTCAAGGGCATGTATAATCTTTGGTAAATGAACTAAATCAGTAGACAGATCCAAATCCATATAGGCACAGTAGTCAGCTTGCGATTTGCTCCATACTCTCTTAACTGCTCTCCCTCTTCCTTTTTGTTCTAACCGGAAGAGTTTGACGTGAGTTAATCTCTTAGAAAGAGTTGCAGCAATAACCGGCGTATTATCTGTTGATGAGTTATCTGCAATTGTAATATTCCAATCGTAATTTTCTAGATGCTTTTCGCAAAAAGCTTGGAGTTTGGATATATTTTTTTCTAACTCTTTTTCTTCGTTAAAAACAGGTACAGTTATTTCAACGCTTGGTTTTTTCATGAGTATTCAAGAAATATGCTTTTCTTCCTGATATTATACCAAGAAAAAGAACTGCTAAGCTAGTTATAAGAGTAATAGTATTTCCTATCGTTCGGATAGGAGTATTTTCAAAAATTGTCTCTATAGTATGATTTCCAGATGGTAAATCAAGGGTAATAAGCTTTAACTTATTGTTATCAGAATATTCAATCTGGTTTCCATCTATATACGTTGTCCATCCAGGAAATGAAAAGGTATTTATTTGTAGTATTCCTCCATCCAACGAATCAACTTGAAATATTTTTTTATGGGGAATATTTTGCAGAACATCAACCGTTACATCACCTTTTATTACTTTAAATGGTTGAATTGGAATATCAGAGCGTTTAATGGCCAATTGTGTAGTATTTATATCAGACAGTGTTGTTGCAACACCTTTTGGGACATATTCAAATGATGTTTTGGATATTCTCCATTCGATATCCTGATTTGTAGTATAATCTTTGTCAGTTACTTTTAAAATTCGTTCTGGGTGGAAAATAGTTATTGAAGAAATAATAATCAGTATAATTGTAAAAATGCCTATATACAGGGCAACTTTTTTATTAAAAATTTTCTCAACAAGATATACAAATACCCCTCCAATAAATGATGAGAAAACTGAGACAAATAACAAATATCTCCATGGAAACTGCAGATATGATAGCGGTTGGATTGCATCCCAAACAATTTTTGAATAACTAGTTGTCATAAAAACAGAAACAACAAGAAGTGACAAACCCAAAAAAATAGTTTTTTTGTGTTCGATGTTCTTTTTTCGTACGATTTGAAAACCAAACAAAAGTGTTGCTATAAAAAAAAGCACAATATGAATTTTTCCGATTTCAAAAGATATCCCATCATTACAAAAAGGCACTGAACCACCATATCCCCACGGCCAATCCCATAATTGTTTGAGACAAACAAAATGAAGACTGAAACTCGCCAACTCACGAGTCAAAATATCATCAACAAGAGTAAATTTTTTTTCAAGCAATGAAGGCAACCAAAAATAAGCTGTTAATCCTAGACTTACTAGCCCAGACAAACTGAGCAGCAAAAATGTTCGTACAAATTCTTTTCTCGATAGATACAAGATGAATAAACTGTAAATAACAAAGTAAAAAACAAACGGTAATGCAATAAGATTATGAGTCAAAATCACTAAAGACAAAAACAAACCAGTTACAATCCCCCATCCAATTGTTTTTTTCTCTAGAAGATTATCCAATGACCAAAATACTGCAGGAATCCAAACAAAGGAGAAAAATTCTGCAAACGCACCTCGCACATATAAATCAGTTGCATGATATGGGGCATAGGTATAGAGTGTAGCAGCAACAAACCCACCAAGTCGGCCTAAGTGTTTTTTTGCCCATAAATACATAAACAAAGCGGATAAGATGAATCCTAACCCCATTACAATTTTTGTAGAAGTAATAAGAGAAAATCCAAGTGTATAAAATACCTCTCCAAAGTAATATACGAGTGGTGGATAAAAATTAAATAGTGGAAATCCGTAGCCAAAACCAAGATGCTGTACCCATCGAGGAGGAATTTGTCCATTTTTTATTGCCAGATCAAACTCATATAAGCGTGCAATTTGTTGATCATCATGCATTGGGAAAAATCCATTCTGTAATAATGGCATGTATGCAACAAATGTAATGATAATCAATAATAATAATGGATAGATTTTGTACAATATTTTCATACCTTCCTACCCGTTATTTTATACAGAATTCCTTTTATTAACAACCCAAGTACTATACACACAGCAAGAAGTGAAACGCTATTTGAAATCATTCGAAGTAAGGTTTCATGAAAGATACCCGATATTTCATTGCTGCCCCTAGACACGGTAATATCCATAACGCCCATTTCATTATCATATTGTACTTCTGTTTGTTGATTGTTGACTAGTACACCCCATCCTGGATAATAAAGAGTATTCACTCTCACAATACTATCTGTATCAAAATCGCCGGTAATATCAAATTTATTTGACTTATAACTGAGATCTCGTATTGTCCCCTCTCCGTCAATAATTTCAATTTTTTTTTCTGCTCTATGAATTGGGTGATTTTTTACCCATAACGGCATGAGTTCATTTGAAGAAGTTGTTGTTGCTTCATTAGTCAGATAATATTGATCTCCGTTATTTGAAAACTCTTTTGGTTTTGCAAAAGGCAACGCAGTAAGTACTGCAACTAATATTATTACAAAAGAAATATACTTGCCGTTCTTTTGGATAGACACAAATCCAGCTAGCAAACTGATTAAAAAACCTAAAGGTCCAAGCAATGTCCAGGGATAATTGATTTCTGAAAGAAGTGGTAATTTCCAAACATAAGAAGAAAACGAAAACATACAAAGAGCTGCAAAAAAGACACAAATTGATAGAAAGATAGAAAAATTTAATTCTTTTTTTTCTTTACTTTTTTTCAAAATTAAATACCCAATAAATAGCAGACTAAAAATA